>Ga0182007_10001918_pt1 | contig 10781 bp, 8 predicted proteins | sample Sormic07211113_1_FD_123023 | JGI IMG/M metagenome (GOLD analysis project Ga0182007, IMG submission 123023) | Rhizosphere microbial communities from Sorghum bicolor, Mead, Nebraska, USA - 072115-113_1 MetaG | ecosystem: Host-associated > Plants > Roots > Rhizosphere | place: USA: Nebraska... | reverse complement strand
GCGCTCCGGCGGGCTCAGCGAGACGGCGGCGCCGGGCTGGAAGTTCAGGGTCGCTTCAACCACGGCCGACCGCTCCCGGGGTCACGCGGATCAGCGACGCCTCGTGGCGGCGCAGCGCGAAGGTGGTGTGGCCCAGCCGCACCGCCAGCGGCTCCCGGCCGGGCACGCCGGTGGCGACGATGCGCACCGCTTCGCCGGGCACGAAGCCGATCTCGGTCAGGCGCAGCACCAGCTCCCGCCCCTCCTTCTCGTCGGGACGCAGCACGTCGAGTACCGTGGCCCATTGATGGTTGGGAAGCTGATCGAGGCTGATGGCGGCCGAGGCCGCGCCGGTCATTGTGGTCACCCGCAGAATCCAGAGATTGCAAAATGAGAATTATTCTCGAAAACTCTGGCGTTTGGGGCGATGAGCCCAAGAATCCCTCGGGAACGCGCGGTCCGACCGCGCGAACGCCTCGGAAGTCAGGTCCTCGTCAGGCGGCCAGCAACTGCCGCAGCACGAACGGCAGGATGCCCCCGTGCTTGTAGTAGTCGACCTCGATCGGCGTGTCGATGCGCAGGCGCACCGTGACTTCCTGATGGCTGCCGTCCGGCCGGTGGACCACGATCTTGACGTCCATCTGGGGCTTGAGCTCACCGCCGATCACGACGTCGATCTTCTCGTCACCGGTCAGGCCCAGGCTCTCCCATGAATCGGCGCCGCGGAACTGCAGCGGCAGCACGCCCATGCCGACCAGGTTGGCACGGTGGATGCGCTCGAAGCTGCGCGCCACCACGGCCTTGATGCCGAGCAGCTGGGTGCCCTTGGCGGCCCAGTCGCGCGACGAGCCGGTGCCGTATTCCTCGCCGCCGAAGATCACGGTCGGCACGCCCTGCTCGATGTACTTCATCGCGGCGTCGTAGATGAACATCTTCTCGTTGCCGGGCTGGAACAGCGTCAGGCCGCCCTCCTCGCGCGAACCCTCGGCATCGGCCGGGATCATGAGGTTCTTGATGCGCACGTTGGCGAAGGTGCCGCGCATCATCACGTCGTGGTTGCCACGGCGCGAGCCGTAGCTGTTGAAGTCGGCCTTCGAGACACCGTGCGCCTTCAGCCAGATGCCCGCCGGCGAGCTTTCCTTGATCGAGCCGGCCGGCGAGATGTGGTCGGTGGTGATCGAGTCGCCGAACAGCGCCATGATGCGTGCCCCGGCAAAGCCGGCGTCGCTCGCGTGCGGCTTCATCTTGAAGCCCTCGAAGAACGGCGGCTCGGCGATGTAGGTCGACTTGGGCCAGTCGTAGACCTGGCCCTGGGTGCCCTTGATGCTGCTCCAGAGCTTGCCCGGGTTGGCCTTGATCTGCTCGTAGTTCTGGCGGAATGCCTTGGCGTTCATCGCGAAGCGCAGGTTGTCGTCGATCTCCTTCGGCGTCGGCCAGATGTCGCCAAGGTAGACATCCTGGCCCTTCTTGCCCTTGCCCACCGGCTCGGTCATCAGGTCGACCATCACGTTGCCGGCGATCGCGAAGGCCACCACGAGCGGCGGCGACGCCAGGAAGTTGGCCTTGAGGTTCGGATGGATGCGGGCTTCGAAATTGCGGTTGCCCGACAGCACGGCGGCGCCAATCAAGTTGTTCTGGGTGATGGCCTCGTTGATCTCGGGCGTGAGGTCGCCGGCATTGCCGATGCAGGTGGTGCAGCCGTAGCCGGCCAGGTAGAAGCCCAGCTTCTCGAGGTAAGGCAAGAGGCCCGCCTTCTCGAGGTACTCGGTCACGATGCGGGAGCCGGGCGCCAGCGAGGTCTTCACGTGCGGCTTGACCGTCAGGCCCGCCTCGACCGCCTTCTTGGCCAGCAGGCCGGCCGCCAGCATCACGCTCGGGTTCGAGGTGTTGGTGCAGGAGGTGATGGCGGCGATCAGCACGTCGCCATTGCCGATCGTGACCTCGCTCTTCGGCAGCGGATGACGCACCTTCAGCGTGTCGGCCGGCTGGTTGAAGCCGTTGGCCTCGTTCGGCTTGCTGTAGAGCTCGGAGAACTTGGTCGCCAGGTGGCCGAGGTCGATGCGGTCCTGCGGCCGCTTCGGGCCGGCCAGGCTCGGCGACACGGTGCCGAGGTCCAGCTTGACGACCTTGGTGTATTCCAGCTCGCCGGGCGCCGGCATGCCGAACAGCCCCTGGGCCTTGTAGTAGGCCTCGAAGCGCTCGACCTCGGCGTCGGTGCGGCCGGTGCCCTTGAAGTAGGCCACGGTCATCTCGTCGACCGGGAAGAAGCCCATGGTGGCGCCGTACTCGGGCGCCATGTTGCCAATGGTGGCGCGGTCGGGCACCGCGATCGAGGCGGCGCCGGGGCCGAAGAACTCGACGAACTTGCCGACCACCTTCTCGCCGCGCAGGATCGCCGTGACGTAGAGCACCAGGTCGGTGGCGGTGACGCCTTCGCGCAGCTTGCCGGTGAGCTCGAAGCCGACCACGTCGGGCGTCAGCATGTAGACCGGCTGGCCCAGCATGGCGGCCTCGGCCTCGATGCCGCCCACGCCCCAGCCGACCACGCCGATGCCGTTGATCATGGTCGTATGGCTGTCGGTGCCGACCAGCGAGTCGGGGTAGTACACCGGCGGATCGCCCTTGTCGTTGGGGCTCTTGTAGACGCCGCGCGCGAAGTACTCGAGGTTGACCTGGTGCACGATGCCGAAGCCCGGCGGCACGACGCCGAAGGTGTCGAAGGCCTGCATGCCCCACTTCATGAACTGGTAGCGCTCGTTGTTGCGCTGGAACTCGAGCTTCATGTTGAGGTCGAGCGCCTTGGGCGTGCCGTAGTAGTCGACCATCACCGAGTGGTCGACCACCAGGTCGACCGGCACCAGCGGCTCGATGGTCTTGGGCGACTTGCCGAGCGACTGCGCGACGCTGCGCATGGCGGCCAGGTCGGCCAGCAGTGGCACGCCGGTGAAGTCCTGCAGCACCACACGGGTGACGACGAAGGGCACCTCGTCGGTGCGCTCGGCATTGGGCGCCCAGTTGGCCAGCTGCTCGACGTGCTCGGCGGTCACCTTCTGGCCGTCGCAGTTGCGCAGCACCGACTCGAGCACGATGCGGATCGAGACCGGCAGCTTGGCGACGTTGGGATATTGCTTCGCGAGTTCCTTGAGCGACCAGTACTTACCGGCCTTGCCCGATGCGGTCTTGAAGGTCTTGAGCGTGGGGGCGAAGGCGTGTGCCGGGGCTTTGGCCATGTGGAAACTCCTGTGTTTTCGTGGAAGCTCCTCAAAGATAGCAGGGTTCGATGACCTCGGCTGCAGTCGCCCCACGGCCCGCGGCGCCAGGTCGATGACCTCGCAGGTCATGGCCGTCCTGCGCAGCTTCACTAGGATGGCGGCCATGAACACCCCGAGCAGCGCCCCCCCGACCGCGGCCGACCCCTTCGGCGCCCACCTCCGCCACTGGCGCCAGCATCGGCGCCTGAGCCAGCTCGACCTGGCCCACGAGGCGCAGGTGTCGACCCGGCACTTGAGCTATGTCGAGACCGGCCGCGCCGAACCCAGCCGCGAGATGGTTCTGCGGCTGGCGGAACGGCTCGACGTGCCGCTGCGCGAGCGCAACGCGCTGCTGGTGGCGGCCGGCTACGCACCCATGTACCGGCAGCGCTCCCTCGACGACCCGGCGCTGGCGGCGGCGCGGCGGGCCGTCGACCTGGTGCTCAAGGGCCACGAACCCTATCCCGCGCTGGCGGTCGATCGCCACTGGAACCTGGTGGCGCACAACGCGCTGGTGCCGATGCTGATGGCCGGCGCGGCCCCGCACCTGGTCGAGGCGCCGGTCAACGTGTTGCGCCTGAGCCTGCATCCCGACGGCCTGGCGCCGCGGATCGCCAACCTGGCGCAATGGCGGGCGCACCTGCTCGAACGGCTGCAGCAGCAGATCGCCGCCACCGGCGACGCCACGCTGGCCGAGCTGCACGACGAGCTGGCCGCCTACCCGCAACCCCAGGTGAGCCACGACGCGCCGGCCGCCGGCGGCGAACTCTCCAACGTGGTCGTGCCCTTCCAGCTCGTGACGCCGCAGGGCGTCTTGAGCTTCATCAGCACCACGACGATCTTCGGCACGCCGGTCGACGTCACCTTGCAGGAACTCGCGGTCGAATCCTTCTTTCCGGCCGATGCGCAGACCGCGAATGCACTGAGCAGGCTCGCCGCCCGCTGAAAGACCGGCGGCAGCGCGTCGCACGCACGTCGGTCCTGGACGACACGCAAATGCGCCCGCCCAGCGCATGCCGGCGCCCGGGACGGGCCTAGCGTCGGGGCTTCGATCCACCGACACACCGGAGAACCGCGAATGAGCCAGACCGACGAACAAGCCAAGCTGTGGGAACTGATCAAGGACACCCGCTTCGGCATGCTGACCCACCGCCACGGCGACGGCCAGCTTCACAGCCATCCGCTGACGACGCAGAACAAGAAGCTCGACGAGGGCGCGACCCTGTACTTCTTCATTCCGAAGGACGGGGAGATCGCGCGCCACGTCGCCACCGATCCGAGCGTCAACGTCGCCTACGCCGACACCGACGCCGACAGCTACGTCTCGGTCTCGGGCCAGGCCACGCTGCAGGAAGATGCGGCGAAGAAGGAGGAGCTCTTCAACACCATGGCCAAGTCCTGGTTTCCGAAGGGCGCCGGCGACCCGAACCTGGGCCTGCTGGCGGTGCGCATCGTCGACGCCGAATACTGGGACGTCGACGACAGCAAGATGGTGCAGCTGTTCAAGATGGCCAAGGCCGCCATCACCGGCAACCCGCCCACCGACATGGCCGAGCACAAGAAACTCAACGTCACCTGAGCAGGCCGCCCATGAAAAAAGCCCCGCGCGAGCGGGGCTTTGCTGGGGTCGGACGCGACAGGGAGCTCAGGCAGCGACCTTGTCGGCGATCTCCTTGTACTCGTCGATCTTGTCAAAGTTGAGGTACTGGTAGATCTGTTCGCTGGAGGCGTCGATCACGCCGACGTTGGTCATGTATTCCTCCTTCGTCGTAATGCGGCCGAGGCGCGAGCAGATCGCGGCCAGCTCGGCGCTGCCAAGGTACACGTTGGTGTTCTTGCCGAGGCGGTTCGGGAAGTTGCGCGTGCTGGTCGACATCACGGTCGCGCCCTCGCGCACCTGTGCCTGGTTGCCCATGCAGAGCGAACAGCCCGGCATCTCGGTGCGCGCGCCGGCATTGCCGAAGACGCCGTAGTGGCCTTCCTCGGTGAGCTGCTGCGCGTCCATCTTGGTCGGCGGTGCGATCCACAGCTTGACCGGGATGTCGCGCTTGCCTTCGAGCAGCTTGGACGCCGCACGGAAGTGGCCGATGTTGGTCATGCACGAACCGATGAACACTTCGTCGATGGCCGCGCCGGCCACGTCCGACAGCGTCTTGACGTCGTCGGGGTCGTTCGGGCAGGCCACGATCGGCTCGTGGATGTCGGCCAGGTCGATCTCGATGACGGCCGCGTACTCGGCATCGTCGTCGCCCTTGAGCAGCTGCGGGTCCTTGAGCCAGGCTTCCTGGGCGGCGATGCGGCGCGCCAGCGTGCGGCCGTCGGCATAGCCCTCGGCGATCATCCAGCGCATCAGCGTGATGTTGCTGTTGATGTACTCGATGATCGGTTCCTTGTTCAGGTGCACCGTGCAACCGGCAGCCGAGCGCTCGGCCGAGGCGTCGCTGAGCTCGAACGCCTGTTCGACCTTGAGGTCAGGCAAGCCTTCGATCTCGAGGATGCGGCCCGAGAAGATGTTCTTCTTGCCCTTCTTCTCGACCGTTAGCAGGCCCGACTTGATGGCGTAGAGCGGAATCGCGTTGACCAGGTCGCGCAGGGTCACGCCGGGCTGCATCTTGCCCTTGAAGCGCACCAGCACCGATTCGGGCATGTCCAGCGGCATCACGCCGGTGGCCGCCGCGAAGGCCACCAGGCCGGAGCCGGCCGGGAAGCTGATGCCGATCGGGAAGCGGGTGTGGCTGTCGCCGCCGGTGCCGACCGTGTCGGGCGTCAGCAGGCGGTTGAGCCAGCTGTGGATCACGCCGTCGCCCGGACGCAGCGACACGCCGCCGCGGGTCGCCATGAAGTCCGGCAGCTCGTGGTGCATCTTGACGTCGACCTTCTTGGGGTAGGCCGCCGTGTGGCAGAACGACTGCATGACCAGGTCGGCACTGAAGCCGAGGCAGGCCAGGTCCTTGAGTTCGTCGCGGGTCATCGGGCCGGTGGTGTCCTGGCTGCCGACCGAGGTCATCTTCGGCTCGCAGTAGGTGCCGGGGCGAACGCCCTGTCCTTCGGGCAGGCCGCAGGCGCGGCCGACCATCTTCTGAGCCAGCGAGAAGCCCTTCTTGGTGTCGACCGCGCTGACCGGCAGGCGGAACAGCGTCGAGGCCGGCAGACCGAGGGCCTCACGTGCCTTGGCCGTGAGGCCGCGGCCGATGATCAGCGGAATGCGGCCGCCGGCGCGCACTTCGTCGAACAGCACATCGCTTTTGACCGAGAACTCGGCAATCACCTTGCCGTCCTTCAGCGCCTTGCCGTCGTAGGGACGCAGTTCGACCACGTCGCCCATGTTCATCTGGCTGACGTCGAGCTCGATCGGCAGCGCGCCGGAGTCTTCCATCGTGTTGTAGAAGATCGGGGCGATCTTGCCGCCCAGGCAGACGCCGCCGAAGCGCTTGTTCGGCACGTAGGGAATGTCTTCGCCGGTGAACCACAGCACCGAATTGGTCGCGCTCTTGCGCGACGAGCCCGTGCCGACCACGTCGCCGGCGTAGGCCACCAGGTGGCCGCGGGCGCGCAGGTCCTCGATGAACTTCACCGGGCCGCGCTTGCCGTCTTCCTCGGGCACGATGCCGGGGCGGGCGTTCTTGTGCATCGCGAGCGCGTGCATCGGGATGTCCGGACGGGTGGTCGCGTCGGGCGCGGGCGACAGGTCGTCGGTGTTGATTTCGCCGGCCACCTTGAAGATGCTGACGGTGATGCTTTGCGGCACTTCGGGACGGCTGGTGAACCACTCGGCATCGGCCCAGCTTTGCAGCACGGCACGGGCGTTGGCATTGCCCTTGTCGGCCTTTTCCTTGACGTCGTGGAACTGGTCGAACATCAGCAGCGTCTTCTTGAGGCCTTCGGCTGCGACGCCGCCGACTTCGGCATCGTCGAGCAGGTCGACCAGCGGGCCGATGTTGTAGCCGCCGAGCATGGTGCCGAGCAGCTCGGTCGCCCTGGCGCGCGTCAGCAGCAGGCTCTTTTCGGTGCCGTGCGCGACGGCCGCGAGGTAGCTCGCCTTGACCTTGGCCGCATCGTCCACGCCCGCGGGCACGCGGTGCGTCAGCAGGTTGAGCAGGAACTCGGCGTCGGCGACGGCCGGCGACTTCATGAGCTCGATCAGCTCGGCGGTCTGCTTGGCAGTGAGCGGCAGCGGCGGGATGCCGAGCGCGGCGCGCTCGGCGACATGGTCAACGTAGGCTTGCAACATCTTCTTTTCTCCGGAAACACAAATGGGCGGGCGGCTCCCGCTCGGAAGCAAGAGCCGCGCCTTGGCGGGATTACTGCGTCTTGGCGGTCGGTGCCGCGTCGCCGCTTTCGAACAGGCTCTTGGGCGGGTTCTTCTTCATGTCCTCGGCCACCTCGAGCTGCTTGGCCGCCTGGCATTCGTCGGCCAGCCGCAGGCCCTGCTTCTGGCTCATGAGCATCGATTTGTTGCCGAGCTGCAGCCACATGGCCTCGCGCACCGGGTCCTCGAGCCGCACCGCGCCGGTGCGGCTGCTGACCGGGTGCAGGCGGTACTTGACGCCGGCGTGCGTCAGGGTGAAGAAGCCGGGCTTCTTGGGATCGGCCTCGATGTTCACGCTGGCACCGAGTTCGCACTTGATGGTGCCGGTCAGGATGGTCTCGGCCACCTTCAGGTCCTGCTCCGACAGGGTGACGTCGGTTTCTTCGCTGATGGGCTTGGCTTCTTCGACCCGCTTGATGATGCGCTTGGGCACCACCTTCTGGACGACCTTCTTGCCGGTCGTGTTGGCGGCCGGCTTCGCTGCGGAGCCGGTCGAGCCGGTGGAGCTGGTCTGGGCCATGGCGGCCATCGGCAGGGCCAGGGCAGCGGCGGCAATCAGAGCAATTGTCTTCATGGGAATGGTCTTTCGGGGGGGTTGGATTTCAGGATGAAGCGGGTGCGAACCACGGCTGCGCCTCGGAAGGCAGGCTGCGGCCGGTGGCGTGCGCCCGTTCGAGCACCTGCCAGAAATGGCGATAGCTGGCACGATCATGCAATGTGCCATCGATGCTGACCGGCGCCCACGCGGCAAGGGCGGCGGCGGCAATGATTTTTGTAGCGATTTGAATCTGCCGCTCGTCGGGCGAGAAGGCCTCGAGGATCGGGCGGATCTGGTTCGGATGGATGCTCCACATCCGCGTGTAGCCGAACTCGGTGGCGGCGCGGCGGGCCGAGGCGCGCATCGCGTCGATGTCCTTGAACTCGGTCACGACGCAATGCGAGGGCACCTTGCCATGCGCATGCGCGGCGGAGGCGATCTCGAGCTTGGCGCGTACCACCAGCGGGTGCGTGAACTGCCCGGCGGCGGCCATGCCGTCGGCCGGAATGGCACCGCCGTGCGAAGAGACGAAATCCATCAGCCCGAAGCTCAGAGACTGCACCCTCGGATGGGCAGCGATCTCGAAGGCATGGTGCACCGCCAGCGGCGATTCGATCAGCACGTGCAGCGGCAGCGCCTCGGCGCCGACGGCATCGAGCGCCAGCGCGGCCTCGCGCACATCGTCGATCGACTCCACCTTGGGCACCATCAGGTGGCTCAGGCGATGGCCGGCGCGGCCGGCGATCGTCATCACATCGGCCGGGAACGCGGCATGGTCGACCGGATGGACCCGGGCGCCGACACGCATGCCGGGCGCCGCCGACAGCGCGAGCTCGGTCACCAGCGCCGCATGCTCGGCCTCGCCGCCCACCGGCGCGCCGTCCTCGCAATCGAGCGTGACGTCGAACACGCAGGCGCCGAACTCCTGGGCCATCTCGGCTTGCAGCGCCAGGCTCTTGCGCATGCGCGCCTCGACACCGCTGTAGTGGTCGCAGACCGGCAGCGCGACGGCGCCGGCCTGGGCGCCGAGCAGCACCTCGCGCGGATGGGGAACGGCGTTGTCGGTGCTCATGCTTTCTTCTGCGCCACGATGAACATGCGCGGGAAGGCCAGCAGCAGCCGGCCGTCGGTGCGCGCCGGGTAGGCGCGGGCGATGCGGCGTTCGTATTCGGCCAGGTAGCTGGTCTTCAGCTCGCTGGGCAAGGGATCGACGAAGGGCTTCAGCCCGGTGCCGCTGACCCATTCGACGATGGCCGCCGCGGAGGCCATCGGATGCTGGTAGGCGGTGCGCCAGGCGTCGACCGCCGCGGCCTCGCCGGCCAGCAGGTCGTAGTAGCCGTCGATGCCCAGCAATTCGGTGCGCAGCCGGTCGGGGTTTCCGATGGCCTGCGCCCAGGGTGCCTCGGCCGCCACCTCGCGCATCAACCGATGCGTGGGCTCCTGGCGGTTGTCGGGCATCTGGATCGCCAGCACGCCCCCGGGTGCCAGCAACGCGAAGAGCCTGGGGATCAGGGTCTCGTGGTCGGGCACCCATTGCAGGGCGGCATTGGCATAGATGAGGTCGGGCGCCGCCTCGGGCGCCCAGGTGGCGATGTCGCCGAGCTCGAAGCGGGCCTGCGGCAGGCGCTGCCTGGCACTGGCGAGCATCGGCTCGGAATTGTCGGTGCCGACCACCGAGGCAGCCGGGAAACGCTGCACCAGCAGCTCGGTGGAGTTGCCCGGCCCGCAGCCGAGATCGAACACCCGCGTGGCCTGGGCCAGCGGCACCCGGGCCAGCAGGTCCCGGGCCGGACGGGTGCGCTCGTCCTCGTAGCGGCTGTAGAGCGCGGGGTTCCAGTCGAGCATGCCGGGTCGCGGCTTACAGCAGGTGGGCGACGCCGGCTTGCTCGTCGGTCAGTTCCTTGAGCGTCTTGTCGATGCGTTCCTGGCTGAAGGCGTCGATCGCCAGGCCGTCGACGACCTTGTATTCGCCGTTTTCGCAGGTGACCGGGAAGCCGAACATCACGTCCTTCGGAATGCCGTACTGGCCGTCCGACGGGATGCCCATCGTGACCCACTTGCCGTTGGTGCCCAGGGCCCAGTCGCGCATGTGGTCGATGGCGGCGTTGGCGGCCGAGGCGGCCGACGACAGGCCACGGGCCTCGATGATCGCGGCGCCGCGCTTGCCGACGGTCGGCAGGAAGGTGTTGGCGTTCCAGTCCTGGTCGTTGATCATCTTGGCGACGCTTTCGCCGTTGATGGTGGCGAAGCGGTAGTCGGCGTACATCGTGGGCGAGTGGTTGCCCCAGACGGTCAGCTTCTCGATGTCGGCCACGGCCTTGCCGGTCTTGGCGGCCAGTTGGCTGGCAGCGCGGTTGTGGTCAAGGCGCAGCATGGCGGTGAAGTTCTTGCGCGGCAGGTCGGGGGCGCTCTTCATCGCGATGTAGGCGTTGGTGTTGGCCGGGTTGCCGACCACCAGCACCTTGACGTTGCGGCTGGCGACGGCATTGAGCGCCTTGCCCTGGGCAGTGAAGATGGCGCCATTGACGGCCAGCAGCTCGGCACGTTCCATGCCCGGGCCGCGCGGACGCGAGCCGACCAGCAGCGCGTAGTCGGCGTCCTTGAAGGCGGTCATCGGGTCGCCGTGGGCTTCCATGCCGGCCAGCAGCGGGAAGGCGCAGTCGTCGAGCTCCATCATCACGCCCTTGAGCGCCTTCTGGGCCTT
>Ga0182007_10001915_pt1 | contig 10797 bp, 9 predicted proteins | sample Sormic07211113_1_FD_123023 | JGI IMG/M metagenome (GOLD analysis project Ga0182007, IMG submission 123023) | Rhizosphere microbial communities from Sorghum bicolor, Mead, Nebraska, USA - 072115-113_1 MetaG | ecosystem: Host-associated > Plants > Roots > Rhizosphere | place: USA: Nebraska... | reverse complement strand
CGCTCGTCCAGCGGATCGGCGACCTGGAAGAACAGCTCGCGCGTGGGATGCCGGACGGTGTAGATGCGCCAGGGTTCGGCGTTGGCGAAGCCGGGCGCCAGCGGCACGTCGAAGGCGCTGATCGGCGCCTCGGCCGAACGCAGCATCACCTGTTCATGCAGGCTGACCACCTGGTAGATCACCGCATCGGTCGGGTAAAGCTGCCGCGGTGCGATCAGGGGCGGCCGCGCATCCGGGTTCTCGCTCTGCAGCTTGTCGAGTTCGTGCACCGCCATGTCGAACATCCGGTGCGAGACCTCGATCAGCTCGCTGTCGAAGTTGTGGTTGATCTCGCGGTCCACATACCAGACCACCCCGAGCACGCACAGCAGCCAGACCCCGCCGACCCAGACGATCAGCGTGCGCGTCAGCCGGCCGGCGAGCGAATCGCGGCGGCCCAGCGGCTCGAAGCCGACCTGCTGCATCAGCCCGAGCTTCATTCCTGCTCTTCTTCCGGTGCGAACGAGAGCCGGTAGCCCAGGCCGCGCAGGGTCTGGATGTGGTTGCGCCCGAGCTTTCGGCGCAGCCGGCTGATGAAGACCTCGAGGGTGTTGCTGTCGGCCTCGTCGCCGAAGCCGTACAGTGCATCGGCCAGGTTCTCGCGCGTGTGGATGCGGTCGGGACGGGTCGCCATGACGCGCAGCAGGGCCCATTCCTTCTGGGTCAGCGTGACCGGAAAGCCGTCCTTGCGCACCAGGTCGCGCGCCAGGTCGATCTCGAGCGTCCCGAGCCGCAGCACGGGGGCGCTGCTGGTGCTGCGCCGGCGCTCGACCGCCCGCAGCCGGGCCAGCAGTTCGGCCGGGTCGTAGGGCTTGATGAGGTAGTCGTCGGCGCCGGCATCGAGGCCGCGAATGCGGTCGGTCACCTGGTCGCGGGCGGTCAGCACGATCACGATCGGCCGCTCTCGCAGGGCGCGGATGGTCGGCAGCAGCGACAGGCCGTCGCCGTCGCCCAGGTGCAGGTCGAGCAGCACCGCCGCGTACTGCACCGCGGTCAGCGCGGCGCGTGCTTCCGCCAAGCCAGGTGCCACGTCGACCACGAAGGCCTTTGCCTGAAGATAACTGCAGACAGCGTCGGCCAGTCCGGTGTCGTCTTCGACCAGCAATATGCGCACGGCTGCGTCCTTTCAAAAAGGAGGAGTCTAGAGCCTGCCGGTCCGGCCTTCAGCCTCGGTTCATGCCCGTGCGCTAGCCTTGCGCCGCATGATTCGCTCTGCCTACGCCCGCTTGTTCGTCCTCACGCTGCTCGCCCTCGGCTTGCTGCTTCTGTGGGATGCCAGCGGGCTGGACCTCGTGCTGGCCCGGATGGCAGGCACGCCGACGGGTTTTCCGTGGCGCGACGACTGGTTCCTGAACAAGGTGATGCACGAGGGCGCCAAGACGCTCAGCTGGGTGCTGGTGATCGGGCTTTTTGCCGCCATCCGGTGGCCGGTCGGCCTGCTTCGACGCCTGCGCCGGGGCGAGCGGGTGCAACTGGCTGCGACCGCGCTGGCCAGCGTCATCCTCATCTCGCTGCTCAAGTTCACCAGCAAGACCAGCTGCCCCTGGGATCTCCAGGCCTTCGGCGGCGTCGCGCAACAAGTGTCGCACTGGGCCTTTGGTGTGCGCGACGGTGGCCCGGGCCATTGCTTTCCAGCCGGCCATGCCTCGGCGGCCTTCGCCTACCTGGGCGGCTACTTCGTATTTCGCCGCGCCTCGCCCGGTGTCGCGCGGGCCTGGTTCGCCTGCACGCTGGTCACCGGGCTGGCCCTGGGCCTTTCCCAGCAGATGCGGGGCGCCCACTTCATGAGCCACACCTTGTGGACCGCTTGGTTCTGCTGGGTGGCGGCCTTCGCGATCGATGTGCTCTTTCGGGTGCTGTCCGACCGGCGCACGCGGCCAGATGCGTCGCCGAAGCTGAACGAAGCCTGACCGATCGATTCAGGGAGGTTTCAGTCCGGCTGCGTAGTCTTCACCGATGCTTGGTTCCAATTCGTCTTCCGTTGCGCTGCCGCCCAGCGAGACCGCGGTCGACGACCCGCTCGTTCCCGCGCCCATGGGCGCGCTGCGTTCGCGCAGGCAGGCCTTCGACGCCTGGCTGGAACGTCCCCGCACTGCTCGGCGCGTCGTCGTCTGGCTGAGCCTCTATCTCGCGTTGGTGGCCAACTGGCCGCTGTGGATCGAGCTCGCGCGCATCGGCGGCGCACCCAGCGTGTACCTGCCCTCGATCGCATCGATGCTGCTGCTCACGGTGTGCGGCACCGTGGCGCTGCTGTCGTTCACCGCCTGGTCGCGCTGGATGAAGCCGGTCTGGTTCGGCGTCGTCGTGCTGGCGGCGGTGGTCCAGCACTACATGCTGAGCTACAGCGTCGTGATGGACCCGAGCATGCTGGCCAACGCCATGCAGACCGACGCCAACGAGGTGCGCGACCTGATGAGCTGGCGCCTGCTGCTCAATGTGATCCTGGTCGCTGCGCTGCCGGGCTGGGCGCTCTGGCGCCTCCGGCTGGCACCGCAGCGCCTGGTCTCGCAGGCCTGGCGCAATGGCGTGCTGCTGCTGGCCGTGGCGGTGCTGGCCGCGGGCGGTGCGATGGCCATGAACCGGCAACTGGCGCCGCTGATGCGCAACAACGCGAACCTGCGCTACATGATGAATCCGCTGGCGAGCCTGTATTCCGCGGGGTCGGTGACTTTCGGACCGGTCTTCAAGCACAACCGCCGCCTGATTCCGATGAGCGGCGGTGCGGCCTTGGGCGCCAGCTATGCCGGACAGGCCAGGCCGCCGCTGTTCGTGCTGGTGGTGGGCGAGACCGCGCGCTCCGACCACTTCGGCCTCAACGGCTATGCGCGCGACACCACGCCGGAGCTCGCGGCGCGCAAGGTGCTGAGCTGGCGCGACGTTCATTCCTGCGGCACCAACACCCTGGCCTCCGTGCCGTGCATGTTCTCGCCGCTGAGCAAGCAGGCCTTCGAGGGGCGCAAGGACGACTACGAGAACCTGATGGACGTTTTGCAGGCCTCGGGCCTGGCGGTCTTCTGGCTCGACAACCAGGCCGGCGGCTGCAAGGGCGTGTGCGATCGCATTCCCCATGCCTCGGCCTTCGACCCGCTCGACGCCGGCGTCAAGAGCGCGTTGTGCGACGGCGACGAGTGCCTGGACGACGTCATGCTCAAGGGCCTGGACCAGCGCCTGGCCGCACTGCCCGCCGAGCGCCGCGCCAAGGGCGTGGTGCTGGTGATGCACCAGATGGGCAGTCATGGCCCCTCGTACTTCAAGCGCTCGTCGCCGGATGCCAAGCGCTTCCTGCCCGAATGCCGGAGCAATGCGCTGGCCGAGTGCAGCCACTCCGAGCTGCTGAACGGCTACGACAACTCGATCGCCTACACCGACCGCTTCCTGGGCAAGACCATCGACTGGCTCCAGGGCCAGTCGGCGAAGTTCGATACGGCGCTGCTCTACCTGAGCGACCACGGCGAATCGCTCGGCGAGTACGGCCTGTTCCTGCACGGCGTGCCCTACGGTTTCGCGCCGGAGGTGCAGAAGCACGTACCGATGGTGGCCTGGTTCGGCGAAGGCATGACGGCCCGCCGGCGACTGTCCGCCAGCTGCATGTCGGCGGGGCTGGACACGCCGCTCACGCACGACAACCTCTATCACACGGTGCTCGGCCTGATGGACGTCAAGACGCCGACCTACCTGCCAGCGCTCGATGCGCTGGCGTCGTGCCGCGGGCGCGATGCGGTGGCTACTTCTTCTCGCGTGGGACCCGGCCCATCAGGAAGAACTCCGGGTTAGGCTGCATCCCGCTGAAGCTCGCCATTCGGTTCGAGAGGCCGAAGAAGGCGGTGATGGCGGCGATGTCCCAGATGTCCTCGTCGTCGAAGCCGTGGGCGTGCAGCGGCGCGAAATCGCTGTCGTCGATCTCGTGCGAACGCTCGCAGACTTTCATCGCGAACTCGAGCATCGCGCGCTGGCGCGGCGTGATGTCGGCGCGGCGCCAGTTGACGGCCACCTGGTCGGCCACCAGCGGCTTCTTCTCGTAGATGCGCAGCAGCGCGCCGTGGGCCACCACGCAATAGAGGCACTTGTTGACCGCACTGGTGGCGGTGACGATCATCTCGCGATCGCCCTTGGTGAGCGAGCCTTCCTCCTTCAGCATGAGGGTGTCGTGGTAGGCGAAGAAGGCCCGCCACTCGGCCGGGCGGCGCGCCAGTCCGAGGAACACGTTGGGCACGAAGCCGGCCTTCTCCTGGACTGCGAGCACCGCGGCGCGGATGTCGTCGGGCAGGTCCTTGAGCTCGGCGAGGGGATAGCGGTCGGTCATGGGCGTCTCCTGGGTTCCTTGTTCCCGATCATCATAGGGAGGAGGGGAGATGGAGCTCGCTGTCGTCCTTCAGCGCAACGCCGGTGAGTCCCCGGCGCAGGGCTTCGCGCAGCAGCCAGCCGAGCTTGAAGGCGGCCGTTGCGTAGGCCAGCCCTTCGGGCCGCACGTTCGAGATGCAGTTGCGTTCGGCGTCGTGGCGGCCGCGGCGCGGCGCGTGCGTGATGTAGATCCCGAGGCTGTCCGGCGAACTCAGCCCCGGGCGTTCGCCGATCAGCATGACCGACAGCCGCGCGCCGAAAGCCTCGCCGATCTCGTCCGCCAGGGCGACCCGGGCCTGGGTCGCGACCACCACCGGCGTCAGCGCCAGCCCGGCCGGCAGATGGGGGCGCAGCGCCGCCAGCAGCGGGACGGCATGGCGCGCCACCGCCAGCGAAGACAGGCCGTCGCCCACCACGATGCAGAGGTCGGCCGGCGGCCCGGCGGCGGCGTGCAGCCGCTCGGCGTCGCTGGCGTCGAGCTGGCGGCCGAGGTCGGGGCGGCGCAGGTAGGCGGTGCGGTCGGGCGCGCGGCTGCGGGCCTCGGCCACGGCCCAGCCGCCGTCGCGCAGGGCGGACTCGAGCGCCGGCACGTCGAGCGCGGCGTGGATTGCGTCGCGCGCCATCGCATGGGCCCAGCCGAAGCGCAGCACCTCGTCGGTCGGCATGCCGGCGCCGGCGCGGCCGAGCGCGAGCCGCGCCGGGGTGGCGCTGCGCCAGGCGCCCCAGGGGCTGGCGGTGACGATGTCGTTCATCGGGCGAGTGCCGCGAGGGCGCCCATGTCGGCGAGCAGGCGATTGGACGAGGGCGGATGGAGCCGGCCCGCGGCGTCGCTGATCTGCATGCGTTGCAGCCAGGCCTCGAACTCGGGCGCCCGCTTGAGGCCCAGGGTCTGGCGCAGGAAGAGCGCGTCGTGGAAGGAAGTGCTTTGGTAGTTGAGCATGACGTCGTCGGCGCCCGGCACGCCCATGATGAAGTTGATGCCGGCCGTGCCGAGCAGCACCAGCAGCGTGTCCATGTCGTCCTGATCGGCCTCGGCGTGGTTGGTGTAGCAGATGTCGCAGCCGATCGGCAGGCCGAGGAGCTTGCCGCAGAAGTGGTCCTCGAGGCCGGCGCGGATGATCTGCTTGCCGTCGTACAGGTACTCGGGCCCGATGAAGCCGACCACGGTGTTGATCAGCAGGGGCTGGTAGCGGCGGGCCAGCGCGTAGGCGCGTGCCTCGCAAGTCTGCTGGTCGACGCCGAAGCTGGCGTTGGCCGACAGCGCGCTGCCCTGGCCGGTCTCGAAGTACATGCAGTTGCGCCCGACGGTGCCGCGCTGCAGCGACTGCGCCGCGGCATGGGCCTCGTCGAGCAGCTCGGGCGTGACGCCGAAGGACAGGTTGGTCTGCTCGGTGCCGCCGATCGACTGGAACACCAGGTCGATCGGCGCCCCGGACTCGGCCAGCTTCAGCGTGTTGGTGACATGGGTCAGCACGCAGCTCTGGGTCGGAATCTCGAAGCGCTGGATGACTTCGTCGAGCAGCCGCAGCAGTTCGCCGAGGATGGGCATGCTGTCGGACGCCGGGTTGAGCCCGATCACGGCATCGCCGGCGCCCATCAACAGGCCGTCGAGCGTGGAGGCGGCGACGCCGCGCAGGTCGTCGGTCGGGTGGTTGGGCTGCAGCCGCACCGAGAGGTGGCCGGGCAGGCCGATGGTGTCCCTGAAGCGCGTGACCACGCTGCATTTGCGGGCCACTGCGACCAGGTCCTGGTTGCGCATGAGCTTGGAGGCCGCGGCCACCATCTCGGGCGTCAGGCCGGGCGCCAGCGCACTCAATGCCGCGGTGTCGGCGCGGTCGGACAGCAGCCAGTTGCGGAAGTCGCCGACCGTCAGGTGCGCCACGGGCGCGAAGGCCGCGGCATCGTGGCCGTCGATGATCAGGCGCGTGATGTTGTCGGCCTCGTAGGGGATCAACGCCTCGGTCAGGAATTGCTTCAGCGGCGTCTCGGCCAGCACGTGGCGCGCGGCCATGCGCTGCTGCGCGGTGGCGGCGCCGATGCCCGCCAGGTAGTCGCCCGAACGTGCGGGGCTGGCAAAGGCCATGACCTGCCTCAGGTCGTCGAAGTCGAAGACCTGGGAGTCGATCGTGGTGCGGTAGCGCATGGTGCGAGCAGAGAGTCGATGGGGAGGCGGCGACGATGTGCAAGAGCGGTGCCAGACAGGCGCCACCCGGCAATAATGAGGCTCTTCGTCCAATCAACCAAGGGTTTGCCGTGCGATCAGTTCTTTGTGCCGCCGTCGTTTCGTTGTTCGTCTTGCCGAGCGCCTTCGCGCAGTCGGCGCCGGTCACCAAGCCCAGCGGGCTGGTGTTCCAGTCGCTGGTCGACGGCAAGGGGGCCTCGCCGGCCGCGACCGACGTGGTCAAGGTGCACTACCGAGGCACCTTCCCCGACGGCAAGGAGTTCGACAGCTCCTACAAGCGCGGCGAGCCGACCGAGTTCCCGCTCAACGGCGTGATCCCGTGCTGGACCGAGGGCGTGCAGCTGATGAAGGTCGGCGGCAAGGCCAAGCTGACCTGCCCGCCGGGCATCGCCTACGGGACGCGCGGGGCGGGCGGGGTGATTCCGCCCAACGCGACCTTGAACTTCGAGATCGAGTTGATTGCTGTGAAGGGGAAGTAGGGTATCGGGGACGTTTGACGGCGGTGGGCGGCGGTGGCGGGCGGTATGCCCTGGGCCGGCCGACGTCACCGGCCCTTCGGGCTTCCCTGCGCTGCTCGCGGCAGGCGGGGTCCGCGCAAACTCGCTCCGCTGCGCTCCACTCAAACACGCGCGGCCCTTTTTCCGCCTGCCGCTCCGCTGCTCGGCGGTGCCTCAACGGCCAGCCCAGGGCATACCGCCCACCACCGCTGATACGTTGGGGTGGCATCGGCGTTGGAGACGTCGGGATGGCCCGCACCGCTTGCCGGGCCCCCACCAACGAACGATCTCAACCCGGCTGAAACTGATACAGCCAGGTCTCCGACAAAGTCTGTTCCCCGTTCTTCAGGAACAGGCGCATGTCGACCGCCTCGTTGCCCTCCGGCGTGAAGTCGAACTGCGCCCGCCAATGTCCGGCAACACCGTTCGGAACGGCTTCGGCGAAGACGTACGAGAACTTGCCGCGCGCCGCGGTCAGCACCAATTCGGGCTTGACCCCGGAGGGCAGCGATTCCAGCGGCTTGCCGATGAACTCCACCATGAACTTGCGCACCCCCGCCGGCCGAGGTTTGCCCGGCTCGCCGCCGCGGCCCATGCGGGTGGCGATGCAGCGTGCCAAGGGCGAGGGGAAGGGCTCCTCGGCGCTCCAGTGGAGGCGGTACTTGAGCGTCACGCTCGAACCCGCGCTGGCCGGCGCCTTGGGCACCCAGCAGGCAAGCACGTTGTCATGGATCTCGTCGTCGGTCGCGATCTCGATCAGCTGCACCTCGCCTTCGCCCCAGGCACCGAGCGGCTCGACCCACAGGCTCGGCCGCTTCTCGTAGTGGACGCCGTCCTGGTAGTGGTCGAAGCTTCGGTCGCGCTGCAGCAGGCCGAAGCCCTTGGGGTTGCTGTCGGTGAAGGTCGAGGCACGGGTCTGGGTCGGGTTGTTGAGCGGCCGCCAGATGCGTTCGCCGGCGCCGTTCCACATCGCCAGGCCGTCGGAGTCGTGCACCTCGGGCCGCCAGTCGATGCCGGTCGGCTTTGCCGTTTCGGAGTACCAGTACATCGAGGTCAGCGGCGCCAGGCCGAAACGCTCGACCTCGCGGCGCAGGAACAGCCGGCACTCGATGTCCATCAGCACGCCCTTGCCGCGCCGCAGCAGGAACTTGTAGGCGCCGGTGATGCTGGGTCCTTCGAGCAGCGCGTAGACCGTCATGGCGTCCGAGCCCGCGGTCGGCGGCTCGAAGTAGAAGCGCGTGAAGTCGGGGAATTCCTCGGGCCGGTCGGGCACGGCCGCATCGAGGGCGACGCCGCGCGCCGACAGCCCGTACTGGTAGAGCTCGCCGATGGCGCGAAAGTAGGAGGCGCCCTGGAAAGCCACCCAGTCGTTGTCCTGCCAGGGCCGCCCGGCCTGGTCTCCGAGCCGGCTCTCCTGCAGGCGAAAGCCCGCGAAGCCGGCGCCGGCGGGCAACTGCCTGGCCGGACTGTCGGCGGGCATCGTGAACAGCGCCGGGTCGTAGAGAATCTCGCGCGCAAAGCTGTCGCCGCGTGCTTCTTCGATGAGGTACATGTGGACCGGTACCGGGGCCAGGCGTCCGAGGTGGAAGAAGGTCACGGGAAACGCGCCGGGACCGTCGCGGAACAGCGCGTTGCGGGTGTCGAAACGGATCTTTCCCTGGGCGTCGTAGTCGATACGCTGCAGCACGTCGGCCGGCAGCGAGGCGTCGGCGACCCTGGGCTTGGCGGCCAGCGACTTCGACAATGCAACAAGGCGTTCGAAAGAGAAGGGCGAGGGCTGACTGAAGCGGAGGCCGGCAGCCGCCTGCGCGCCCGCGGGCAGTCCGAGGGAAGCCAGGGCCAGTGAGGCCCCACCCGCGACCAGAAGTGAGCGACGATCCATCATGTGGGCTCAATCTAGCGGCGGCATCGGCGGCGTTTCGTAGGTCGAAGGCTGATGACGCCGCAGGGGCGCCCTGGTCCTACAGTCGAATTCGAAAGCAAGACACGGAGTGCGCGGCGCGGCGGCCTTTCCTACAGTGGTGGCACCGATCCACAACATGCCGAGGACAGAGATGAACATGAGCAACAGCAACGAGATGCGGGCACTCGCCACTGTGAGCGATCCGCGCTGGGCGGCGGTGGCCGCGCGCGACCCGGCCGCCGATGGCCGCTTCGTCTATTCGGTGCGGACCACCGGCGTCTACTGCCGACCTTCGTGCGGCGCCCGTTCCGCGCGGCCCGAGAACGTCGACTTCCACGCCAGCCCGGCCGAGGCCGAGCGGGCGGGCTTCCGGCCCTGCATGCGCTGCCAGCCCGACCAGCCGGCGCGCGCCGAGCGGCAGGCGGTGCAAGTCGCCGATCTGTGCCGCTTCATCGAAGGCGCCGAGCAGGTCCCCACCCTCGATCAACTGGCCGAGCGTGCCGGCCTGAGCGCATCGCATGTGCAGCGGCTCTTCAAGGCGGTGACGGGGCTGACGCCGAAGGCCTACGCGGCCGCGCACCGCGCCCACCGCGTGCGCGAGTCGCTGGGCCGAAGCGAATCGGTCACCAGCGCCATCTACGACGCCGGCTACAACTCCAACGGCCGCTTCTACGAGGATGCCGACCGGACGCTCGGCATGACGCCCACGGCCTGGCGTGCCGGCGGTGCCGACACAGAGATCCGCTTCGCCATCGGCGCCTGCGCGCTCGGCGCCATCCTGGTGGCGCAGAGCGCGCGCGGCGTCTGCGCGATCGCGCTCGGGGACGATCCCGATGCGCTGGCGCGCGATCTGCAGGACCGCTTCCCCAAGGCCCGGCTGATCGGCGGCGACCCGGCCTTCGAGGCGCTGGTGGCCCGGGTGGTCGGCTTCGTCGAGGCTCCGGCGCTCGGGCTCGACCTGCCGCTGGACCTGCGCGGCACGGCCTTCCAGCTGCGCGTGTGGCGGGCGCTGCGCGAGATCCCGGCCGGCGCGACCGCGAGCTACAGCCAGATCGCCGAGCGCATCGGCGCGCCGAAGTCGGTGCGCGCCGTGGCCCAGGCCTGCGGCGCCAACGCGCTGGCCGTGGCGATCCCGTGCCACCGCGTGGTGCGCAGCGACGGCGGCCTCTCGGGCTATCGCTGGGGCGTGGAGCGCAAGAGCGCGCTGCTGCAACGAGAGGCGGAGCACCAGTGAGCGCACGCGACATCGACATGGTCGACTGGGCACAGGTCGCAAGCGACCTGGACGAACAGGGCCATGCGCTCATCCGGGCCCTGCTGACGCCCGAGCAGTGCCGCTCGATGGCCGCGCTCTACCCCGGGGCGGGTCCGTTTCGCAGCCGGGTCGTGATGGAGCGCCACGGCTTTGGACGCGGTGAGTACAAGTACTTCGACCATCCGTTGCCGGGCCTGGTCGCGGGACTGCGCGAATCGGTCTACCCGCGGCTCGCGCCGATCGCCAACCGCTGGAACGAGGCCATGGGCGTCGATGTGCGCTATCCCCCGCAGCATGCCGAGTTCATCGCCCGCTGCCATGCGGCGGGGCAATGCAAGCCCACGCCTCTGCTCCTGCAATACGGCCCCGGCGACTACAACTGCCTGCACCAGGATCTCTACGGCGAGCAGGTCTTTCCGTTGCAGATGGTGGTGTTGCTGTCCGAGCCGGAGCGCGATTTCTCCGGTGGAGAATTCGTCATGACCGAGCAGCGCCCGCGCATGCAGTCGCGGCCGATGGTGCTGCCGCTGCGGCAGGGCGACGCCGCGGTGATCGCGGTGCATCACCGCCCGGTGCAGGG
>Ga0182007_10001909_pt1 | contig 10824 bp, 8 predicted proteins | sample Sormic07211113_1_FD_123023 | JGI IMG/M metagenome (GOLD analysis project Ga0182007, IMG submission 123023) | Rhizosphere microbial communities from Sorghum bicolor, Mead, Nebraska, USA - 072115-113_1 MetaG | ecosystem: Host-associated > Plants > Roots > Rhizosphere | place: USA: Nebraska... | reverse complement strand
CCTGTCGCAAACGGAAATAACGAGAGCCAGAACAACAGGTGCAGATTGGCCCAGAGCATTGCACCCGTCACCCCGGCACAGGCGTGCAGCATGTGATGATGGTTGTTCCAGTAAATGCCGACGTAAACGAAACTCAAGACGTAGCTGAGAAAGATCGGCACCAGCGGCACCAAGTCTTCGACGCGGTCTCCGTGCGGCACCTTCATCTCCAGGACCATGATCGTGATGATGATCGCGATCACGCCGTCGCTGAAGGCTTCCAACCGGCCAGTCGGCATTCAGTTTTCTTTCTCCACGCGTCCGACTTCGCCTTCTTCAATCACGCCTCACCTCGTCCTTTTCTTGACAGCACAGCCCCACTAGATGACAAAGAGAAGCGTCGGCAAAAATGCTGCTGGCCAGTGTCACAACTCGGAGCCGCGGCTGGTCTATTAGGCATCAGCTGCGATGGATCATTCCCATCGATCAGCTTGATTTTACATCCATCACCGCCATGGCGACTGGATCACGGCGTTTGTTCTTGCGCGACAAATCCAGTAGTGGGGCGGGCTTTCTGGCGAGCCGCGTACCGATTACATCGCTCGGTTCCAAGATAACCAGTCCACGGACGAATGCAAGAAAGATATCGGTTGGGCAATCTGCGGCGAAATTAATTAGGGTGGAAAAGTCGTTAATGGCTTTTGCTGGGCCGGAACATCAGGCAGTAGACACTGCCCAGAATAATCAAAAGGGAACCCCACCACACCGGGGCATGTAAATTCGCCAACACCGTATCCGAAGGGTGTGACCATTCCGCCAGCCCACTGATTAGGATCATCCAGCCGTAAACGAATAGCAGCAAGCCAACAAAGAACCAGACCGGAATGATGTGATGTTTTTCACTCATGGATCTCACCAGAAGATGATTTGCAGAATGACGAAGAGGCCTAGCGCTGCGGCTCCCCACACTACCGGTCGTTGCAACCAGCTGGCGTGCTCCTCGTGGGCAACATCGGTCAAGGAATAAACCAAGCCTCTGAGTTCTTCGTCGCCCCGCGGCTTTGTAATCAAGGTCACGAGTACCGTCACGACGGCACAGATGACACACGACCACAGCGCCTGGTACATCGCCTGGGCAAGGCCCTTGGCAATCGGAGAGAGAGCGAACACGGCGACCCACCGTTGATCCAGCTTCATCAGCGTAAACATCGTCACCGACGAAAGCACACCCGCCAAAAGCCCCCAGAACCCGGCAGCACGAGTGACCCGCTTCCAAAGCATCCCCAACAGAACGGTGGCAAACAGCGGGGCGATAAAAAAGCCAAACAATGCCTGCACGTAATCCATCATACTGGCGAACTTCATCACCAGGTACGCCGTGCCGATACTCACCACCAGCCCAATGATGGTGCACCAGCGGCCCATAGCAACGTAGTGCTGATCCGGCGCGCTCTTGCGAATATAGGGGCGATAGATGTCGTAGGTCCAGACCGTGGCAAAAGCACTTACGTTGCCTGCCATGCCCGCCATAAATCCCGCCACCAAGGCTGTAATCCCGAGTCCCAACAGGCCAGGACCGCAATAACGAGCCAGCATCAAGGGAAGCACGTCATCATATTTGTACTGTCCCGGTCCTGCCTCGCCGCCGGGAAGCAAGTGCATGGGCAGTACTGCGCGCCCCAGTAGGCCGGGAAGAATCACGATCAGGGGTACTGCCATCTTGAAAAAAGAACCGATAATGGGCGCCAGCTTCGCCGAGCGTACGTCTTTGGCCGAAAGCACTCGCTGCACCACCAGAAAATCTGTCGTCCAGTACCCCATCGCCTGCACCGCACCCAGACCGAAGACGATTCCCGTCCAGTGGATGCCCATGGGATTGTCCGCGAACGACCGCATGGGACCCCACAAGTGCGTGAAATCTTGCCCCGGAAAATTCTGGTGAATGCGCGTAACCATGCCCTGCCAGCCGCCGGTTTCAACCAGTCCCAGAATCGGGATCAGCAGCGCGCCGAACCAGATCAGAAAGAACTGCAGGACCTCGTTGAAGATCGCGGAAAACAGGCCGCCCGAAGCCACATATACTCCCACCGTGAGCGACGAGACCCAGATGCTGAAGTGAATGTCCCAGCCCAGAACCACTCGCATCACCAGTGCCATGGCATACATGTTTACGCCCGACATGAGTATCGTCATGACGGCGAAAGTAACGGCGCTCAACCCGCTTGCTTCCGGACCGTACCGCAATTTCAAGTAGCCCGGAACCGAGTGGGTTTTGGAGATGTAATAAAAGGGCATCATGACCAAACCCAGGAACACCATGGCGGGAATAGCCCCGACCCAATACCAGTGGGCGGACATGATGCCGTACTGATAAGCGTTTCCCGCCCAGCCCAGCAGTTCCAACGATCCCAGATTGGCAGACACGAACGCCAGACCGGCGACCCAGGCGGTCATTTCACGCCCGGCTAAAAAGAAGTCTTCCCCTGTGGTGGCAAAGCGTTTCAGGTAAAAGCCAATCCCTATTACCAGCGCGAAATAGATGGCAATGATGCCGAGATCGACTCCAGACAGACGGACGAGCCTATCGGCAAGATACATCGCGGACAATGGAATCATGTGGCTTCCTTGGCCTGCCCGTAATATGCGTCTTTTCCATGTTTACGAAGATAATGCTTGTCCTGAAGTGCACGGCCGAGACTGGCTTTTGAGGCTTCCTCTCGCAAGCTCTTATAAGCACCCTTGTGATACCTGTCAAGCTCTCCTGTCCCACTCACGACCAAGCCGCACAACGCGAATCGCTCTGCGCTCTTCTATTCGTAAACCGCAACAGGTTGTGCAACCGCACAGGGACTAGTTCCCTGACTGGAGCAGGCACTTCCTTGAGCAATTGGCTTCCATTGTGACGATAGGTAGTTCACCAGTTTGTCGTTGGTGATCAACAGATCCATTCGACCATTCAGGTTGTATGTGCGACTGCCCGTCGAGGCTGAGATAGGCGGACTATTCGGGGAACGGCGCCCAGAGGGGGCGCATGTCATATCATGTTGGGGCAAAGGAGCAGTATCAATCCCAATCTATGTTGACGCGAATCAGAGCTTGTCTCCTCTTGGCCCTGATCTCGGCCCCGGGCGTGTGCGGCGCCGATTTTGCCATGAAGGTGAGCGACAAGAATTACCTCGATACTCAAGGTTTCAGCGTTTTTCTCTATGACAGCACGTACCATCCCATTTTTGTGGACCAAAAGAACACGGCCATGGAGATGATTCTGCATGGCCAGCGCATCGCCACCAACGGCGACGTGCGCCTGATGCCAACGCCGGAGCAGTGGGACTTAGTCGCAACCCTCAAAGGCCGCCATGCCGACAAGGTGAACAGCCGGCTTACGGCCGACCTTGCTTTCCCGACGTTCGACTTCAGTTACACGCTGGAAGTGGCAGCGGAGCCAGGCGGCGTGAAGGTCAGCATCAATCTCGAGAAGCCGTTGCCGCAAAAACTCACGGGGCGGGCGGGCTTCAATATGGAGTTCCTGCCTTCGATCTACATGGACAAGGCTTACCTGGTGGACGGAACGAAAGCCGGCACTTTCCCGCGTACGCCGAACGATCCCATGACGAAGGTTTTGCCTCTGCCTGATGAACCGAAAAAGGCGTACTACCTGGAGGATTGGGATAAAGCCAAAGGATACACTCAGCCGCTGCCGTTCGCCGAGGGCAAGAGCATCACCCTGGGAGTCGACGACGCGCTAGCCCGAGTGAATGTAGTATCGGATACAGCCAACCTCATGTTGTTCGATGGACGCGATCGCGCGCAGAACGGCTGGTTCGTGTTGCGTTCGCTGATCCCCTCGGGCAAGACCACCGGAGCCATCATCTGGCACATCAGGCCGGACGTGATTCCGAACTGGACGCGGCCGCCGATGATCGCGCACAGCCAGGTCGGTTATGCGCCGAGTTTCTCAAAGCTGGCGGTGTTCGAACTCGACCCGAAGTACAACGCCCCGAAAACTGCCAGAGTGCTGCGCCTGATGGAAGATGGATCTTACAAGCAGGTGTTCGAGGGTTCAATTACGCCTTCAACGCCCTGGTTGCGATACGTCTATTCGAAATTCGACTTCACCCCGGTGAAGGATCCCGGCCTTTATGTAATCGAGTACGCAGACCAGCGTACAGCGCCCTTCCCCATCTCGAAGGAAGCTTACGCTAACATCTGGCAGGACAGCCTTGACCATCACATTGCGGAGCAGATGGATCACGTTTCCGTTCGCGAGGGCTATCGGATGTGGCACGGTGCTTCGCACCTGGACGATGGCCGTATGGCGCCCGTAGTGGGGGAGCAATTCGACGGCTGGAATCAGGCGACAGCAGCCGACGGGAAGTACAAAGGCGGCGATCACATCCCTGGGATGAACGTGGGCGGCTGGTACGATGCCGGCGACTTCGACCTCGAGGAACCCGCGCAGCTGAGCGTGATTCAGAGCCTCGCTCTGGCGTATCGCGAATTCAATCTCAAGTATGACGAGCTTACGGTGGATGAAGCCGCCCGTGAGGTTGAGATGCACCGACCTGATGGCGTGCCGGATACCGTGCAGCAAGTCAAGCACGGCGCATTGCTCATCCTGGCGCAGTTTCACAACATCGGTCATGCCATCCGCGGCACTCACGAGCCAGATCTGCGCCAGTACACACAGGTAGGCGACGGCGCGTCGAAAACTGACGGCCGCATTTACGACCCCAAGCTCGGCCCCAACGAAACCAACGGCGACTACTCCGGGAAGCCGGACGATCGCTGGATCTTCACTACTAACAACCCCTATTTCCAGTGGAACGCCATTGCGGCGCTGGCTGCAGCGGCGGATACTCTGAAAGGCTGGGACGACGCATTAGCGAAAGACTGTCTGGACACCGCGATCAAAGCATGGAACGACACGAAGGCTCACCCAAGGGAGTATCCGACCGGTGGCTCAGAGGGTGATGCTCCGGCAGGTGCGCCCGCTGGTGGTGTGCTGGCTGCCTCTCAGGGTGTGGTCGCTGGCGCTCAAGGCGCTCGTAAGCCAGCGGGCAGCTCGGGCGCTCCGACAAGCTCCGGCACCACTAACGCACAACCGGCTGCGCCGGCGGGCTTCGGCCATGGCGGGCCTGGCGTCGAACTGGACTGGGCTGCGGCTCTGGAATTGACCATCGCCACGAGTGGTGCCGAGCCATACAAGTCCCGTCTGAAGGAATTATTCCCTCAGATGATCACTCCGCGGCAGATGGACCTCCATGGTTGGACAGCAGTCCGGGCATTGCCTTATCTGGACGCGAGCGCGAAAGATCAAATGCATGAAGCGGTGAAGACATACATGGCAGGTTTGGACAAGCGGTTGGACGCCACCCCGTTCGGCGTGCCCCCGAGCCTTGGCACCTGGGGCGGATCGGGCGCCGTGGTGGACATGGCGATCCGAATGTATTTCCTGCACAAGGCATTTCCGGATCTCGTCAGCCCCGAATACACAATTCGCGCCGTCAACTACATTGTCGGCACGCACCCGGTATCTAGCACTTCGTATGTAGCTGGAGTCGGTACGGTCTCGAAGACAATGACGTACAGCAACAATCGCGCCGACAATGCTTACATCCCGGGTGCCGTGATTCCGGGATACATCATCATCAAGCCGGATTTTCCGGAGTGCATCGACGACTTTGGATTCCTTTGGTTTGAGGATGAAGCCGTCGTGGCCGGGTCGGCAAGCTGGGTCGTGGCCGGCAACGCTGCGGGTGCCATCATTAAGGAATCGAAGTAGGCGCAGTCCTAAAAGCGCCCAGTGGCCCCGAGCGCTTCTTTTTCGCAACAATTTGATTACGTGCGGCGCGGCGTTTAGCACATGAGAATGCCGTGTGAACGACGGCCATCGTGGGCGCACGTACGCGCAAGTCTAGCGACGTGATGCATGCGCATGCGTCGGGGGTTTTGCTGCAGCGATTGGTCTACGGAAGTCGGCTTTGGGAATCGATTCGCAGAAACTCCTGGATACGGGCAAACCCGGAATTCATGTGCAGTCCCGGATATTGTGTGCCGTCGGGTCCCATTTGATGGCGGACGCAGACCTGGTTTTATCGCCTTGCCCCTTGTGATATGTGACCACTGCGTTGTGAGCACGATCACATCCTGCTATGAGCAGTTCAGTCCAGAATTCTATTGGACCGGACGCGCAGAGGTCATAAAGAAGCCGGCTCTGGCGGGGAGGACTGCCATGTTTGAACAGGAAATTGAGCTCGAAAAACGCGAATCTTCGGTCGTCCCACTTCTTCTGATCGTGACCATGATCCTGGTCTTCGTAGGAGTAGCGGGCTATTACGTCTGGCAGAACAAGCAGGTGATCGGTACAGACCAAGCCTCTGCCGTGATCGTGGCATCGTTGAAAGCGCAAGGGCCGGCTGTCGTTCATTTTCACACCGGCCTGGTAAAAGCCAGCGTTGAGGAGCGCCCGGAGGCGCCGCATTATCGCCTGCTCGACAAAGCAGGCATCATTAAGCTGGGCAAGCTCAATGGACGCACAACCCCGGTTACCCTCACCGTTGAAGGTCAGAAACTTCTATCGGACATTCCAGACGTCACCAAGACCAAAGAGAAAGACGGCACGGAAGCTTATGTAGTACCTCTGGCCAATCGACAACTCGCGGAAATCATCAAGATAACCATGCTGAGCCCGGAGCGAGCCAGCGTGCAATATAGCTGGAAGTGGGATGCGAATAAGCTGGGTAATTTGTTCGATGCTTCCGGTTCACTAGTGAAGAGCTTCAACACCTGGGATCGCGCCACTTTGATAGAAAAATCGGGCGCAAATTTTTACCATGGCGAGCCCGCCAAAGTTGCTGTCATTCTGGTGAAGAATGACCTTGGCTGGCAGATCGCCATGGAATAACAACGCGAGACATCTTCTCCTCCATGAGGGCACGGCCTGCACCGTGCCCTTTTTGTATGCTCGTACATCGCATACCTTCTTCCGAGCCAAATGAGATGGTTTATCCTTGCTCTCTTTGAGGAGGCAAGGGTTGAAGCTTAATGCGCGGTATGCGGTGATCACTGTTCTGCTCATTAGTTCCAGCATGATTGTTTCGTCATCCGCTCAGCAAGTTGATCCTAGCCTTTATGGTGAATTGCACTGGCGAATGATCGGGCCTTTCCGTGGTGGTCGGACGGTGGCGATCAGCGGCATCCCTAGCAGACCTAACGTGTTTTACATGGCCCCGAACAATGGGGGCGTGTGGAAGAGCACCGACTACGGACATACTTGGAACCCCATCTTCGATAATCAGCCTACTGGTTCCATTGGAGCGCTCGCCATTGCCCCATCCAATCCTGAGATTATTTACGTCGGGACTGGGGAGGGATTGCGAAGACCCGATCTCTCCACGGGTGACGGGATTTACAAGTCAATCAATGGAGGAAAGAGTTGGCACCATATGCGCTTACGCGACGCGCAGCAGATCGGAGCCATGATTGTGGATCCGCGCGATCCCAATCGGATTTTTGTCGCGGCTCTGGGACACCCATATGGACCCAATCCTGAGCGCGGCCTGTTCCGGTCGCTCGATGGCGGAACTACCTGGCAGAAGGTCCTCTACAAGGACGAGAATACCGGCGCAATCGATGTGGCGTTTGATCCCGCCAACCCGCAAATTATTTATGCGGATATGTGGGCATCGCGTCGGCCTCCGTGGACCACTGGTGGTGCGTATAACGGCCCGGGAAGTGCCTTGTACAAGTCAGCCGACGGAGGTACGAACTGGAAACAGCTGACCAACGGGTTGCCAACGGAAGCGGATCATCTTGGGCGCATCGGGATTGGCATCGCACCAAGCGATTCCAACCGCATCTACGCGCTCGTCGATGCTCCTAAGCTTGGCGGCCTGTTTCGCTCCGATGATGCGGGAGAGCAATGGCAACGTGTGAATGATGAAGAACGCATATGGGGCCGAGGCGATGATTTCGCCGGGGTGCGGGTGGATCCCAGGAATAAGGACGTAGTATATGTGGCGAACACCTCCACCTATAGATCCGTAAATGCTGGAAAAGACTTCACCGCGATCAAAGGCGCGCCTGGAGGAGATGACTACCACAGCATCTGGATTAACCCCGAAAATCCTGACATTATCTTCCTGGGCAGCGATCAAGGGGCGACCATCAGTGTAAACGGAGGTCAAACCTGGAGTTCCTGGTACAACCAGCCGACGGCGCAGTTCTATCATGTAATCACCGATAACCAATTTCCGTATTGGGTGTATGGCGGACAGCAGGAGAGCGGGAGCGCGGGTATTGCCAGCCGCAGCGATTTCGGCGAGATCACATTTCGCGATTGGCATCCCGTGGGAACCGAGGAGTATGGGTACGTCGCGCCTGATCCGTTAAATGCCAACATAATCTACGGCGGAAGAACTGCGCGCTTCGATGCGTCGACTGGGCAGACGCAAGATGTTTCTCCCGTGGCGCTGCGCACGGGCAAATATCGGTTTAATCGCACGGCTCCGCTGATCTTCTCGCCGATTAACCCACATGTTCTTTATCTCGGATCCAACGTACTGTTCAAGACAATCACGGGGGGCCAGAGTTGGGACATCATCAGCCCTGATTTGACGCGCGAAGATCCCGGCGTTCCCCCGAATTTAGGTGTGTTCGCGAATTCTGATCCGGCACGGGGAAAACACCGTGGCGTGATCTACTCAATCGCTCCCTCTCCAAAAGACGCCAACCTTATCTGGATCGGCACCGATGACGGCTTAATCCAAGTTACCCGTAATGGCGGTAAGAATTGGCAAAACGTTACACCTTCTGACCTGACCCCGTGGAGCAAGTTGGCTCAGATGGACGCCTCACACTTCGACGCGAGCACGGTGTATGCGGCAGTCAATCGCTTTCGCCTCGACGATTTGCATCCCTACATTTATCGGACTCACGATGGGGGTAAGTCTTGGCAGAAGATTGTGAATGGGTTGCCGGAAAACGAACCGGTGAACACGGTGCGCGAAGACCCGGTCCGTAAAGGCCTGCTGTTTGCGGGAACCGAGTGCAGTATTTACGTATCGTTTGATGATGGTGATCACTGGCAATCACTGCGACTTAATCTGCCACCTTCTTCCATGCGTGACCTGGTTGTGCACGGAGATGATGTTGTCGTGGGAACGCACGGTCGCTCGTTTTGGGTTCTTGACAACATCACACCTTTGCGGCAGCTCGATCCAGAGGTAGCCAACTCTGATGTTCATCTGTTCGGACCACAACTGACCTACCGCATGCGTCGCAATAACAACACCGACACTCCGCTTCCTCCGGAGATTCCCGCAGGACAAAACCCGCCGGATGGGGCCATGCTCGACTACTGGCTCAAAACGGCTCCGAATAAGGTCACACTTGAGATATTGGACGATTCTGGAAACGCGGTACGTAGTTTCTCAAGCGATGATCAGCCGGAGCCGGTCGAGGACAAAGCGCTTGCTGTTCCAACGTATTGGGTCAGGCCTGCACGAAAGCTCTCGAAGGATGCAGGGATGCACCGCTTTGTATGGGACCTGCATTATCCACCACCGGATGCGCTCGAGCACGAATACCCGATTTCAGCGATCTACCGGGACACTCCGCGCTATCCCTTGGGACCCGAGGTTCTGCCGGGAAGATACACGGTGCGCCTTACCGTAAACGGAAAGGTGTTTACGCAAGCTCTGATGATCAAGATCGATCCGCGGGTTAAGACAGCACAGGAGGGCTTGCGCCAACAATTTGAATTAGAGACACGGATCGCGGAGGCAATGCATCAGGACTATGCTGCTCTGCTCGAGGTGCGGCGGGTTCGAGATCAACTCAACACGGTTAAAGGTAATGCCAAAGGGGAACTAGGAGCCTCTATCAAGAGCTTGGATGAGAAGACCGGGGTTCTAGAAGGTCAGAGTGGTTCCACATATCTGAAGGACGCCGCTGGCCGCAGCCTGGTGCGGCTTAACAGCGCACTGAGTCAATTGTTGGGCACGGTGGATAGCGCCGACGCCGCGCCTACACAGCAGGCCATAACGGCGTTCTCTCAAGTGAGAAGCGCACTCGATCAACAGCTTAATGAATGGAACCGGATAAAGAGTTCAGAGATCCCTGCTGTCAACCAACAGTTGATCCGGGCGCATTTTGCCCCGGTCGAACTTAGTCCCCGCTAGCTGGTGGGCTCAAAGGGCTAGGCCGCTTGAGGAAACGCTTTCAATGCTTCGTCGCGGGAGTAGTACCCTCGTTTCACGACTTTGGCGCCACGGTCGGTGATGCTGATGATGATGAATTCTTCGTCGAGTTCGAGGATGTAAAACTGCTCTTTCATGGTTGGCTTCTCGCTTCAGCGGGCTGTTTGTATGTCATTTCTGGGAGCGGGACTCAATCATCTCCTTGAGTCTCGCGAGCAAATATTGAGGGTCTTCCTCGCCTTTTCGGATCCAGACGTCGGCCACCCCTAAAGCCTCGTCGAGGATGGTTCCATACGCCGATAACATGATAATGGGCATGGCAGGATTGGAATGCTTTAGCTGGCGGGCAACCGCGATGCCATTCATTCCAGCCATCCAGTAATCCAGAATTACGGCATCGATCTTTTCGGAATTGAAGATCCGAATTCCCTCCCGGCCAGAGCGGGCGGTAACCACGCGGTATCCGGCAGACTCAAGCAGAATCCGGCGCATTTCCAAACCGGGTTCTTCGTCGTCAACGCATAGAATTGTCGGCGTATTTGCGTGCATGTCGTTCAGAAGCTGCAACACCAGTCAACTTATATGCACTGCGTACCCAGTCCTGTTCTCAAACTGTTAGCCCCTGTGGATGCGGACTTTGGGTACT
>Ga0182007_10001905_pt1 | contig 10852 bp, 10 predicted proteins | sample Sormic07211113_1_FD_123023 | JGI IMG/M metagenome (GOLD analysis project Ga0182007, IMG submission 123023) | Rhizosphere microbial communities from Sorghum bicolor, Mead, Nebraska, USA - 072115-113_1 MetaG | ecosystem: Host-associated > Plants > Roots > Rhizosphere | place: USA: Nebraska... | reverse complement strand
TCGGCAGCAGATCGATATGCATCGTATTCGGATTGCGGCCTTCGGAAACCAACTGCTCCAGTTCGGATATCAACTTCTGCTCTGTCATGGGTCTGTTCTCGAACTAACGCTTCGACATCAATAGGTCAGGAGATGACAAGCCCGACCAATGAAGCATCGGACCCGCCCCGGCAAAATTCGGTTTTTCAACAAAACGGAAGACTGAAATCAGCCAGGATGCAGCCGGCCTTTTCCGCTTCGTTCTGCGCCCATTCCCTGTTTACCTTTATTAACACTATGTCCGTTTATTCCTTCAGTCAATCACAAAAGGAATAAAATATTCCATTTTTTCGCGCGAAAAACCGCTGCGCCAACCTTCCCGTCAACGCTGGCGGATTGCCCTTCTGGCAAGGATGATGGCGCCCGAGACCGCATCGCCATCGATGGGCTTGAGGCTGCGGCGCACATCCGGCGCAAGCCAGGGCTCGAGCGGACTCGCCAGGCCGCCAAGCAGGCAGACGCGCGGCGCACCCTTCTCGAAAAGGGTGCGAACCAATGTGTCGATATGCCCTGCCGCGCTTTGCACGATGCGCCGCGCCACGGCATCGCCCTGATCGGCGTGACGCAGAACCATCGGCGCAAGTGTCGCATAGTCGGTGGCGGATGCGCGATCCATCCAGGCCACCGCTTCCATGGGATCGTTCTGGAATCGCTGCATGATCTCGGCCAGCAATGCCGTCTTCTGCTCGCGGCCATCATGGGCGCGAAGCGCGAGCTGCACCGCATTCAGCCCGAGGTAAGCGCCACTGCCCTCGTCCGAGATCGGAAAACCATAACCACCGACCCGCAATTGCCGGCCCTCGACGAGACCGAGCCCGATCGACCCCGTGCCGGCAATGACGATTGCCCCATCCCGGCCGGAATGGGCGCCGAGGCAGGCTCCCTCGCCGTCGCTGACGAAGTCGATGCTGGCAAAGGGATGTTCTATGGCCCTGAGGGCTGCAAGCGCGCCCTTGCGGCTGATGCCGGCCAGCCCGACGCCTGCATGGATACGCTTGATATGCGTGGCGCTCAGACCCGCCTCCTCGATTGCGGCATCGAAGGCCCTGGCGATGGAAGCCCAGGCTTCCTCGACACCGAGCCGTGTCGTCGCGGGACCGGACAATCCCTGCCCCAGTATCGCGCCGGCGGCATCCTCGATGCGGGCGCGGCAACCGGTGCCGCCGCCATCGACGCCGAGGAAATAAGGAGAGGTTTCTGCTGCAGCGGTCATGACGTCAGCCGTTCGATATCGGCGCCGCAGAGGCGAAGCTTGCGATCAAGCTGCTCATAGCCGCGATCGAGATGATAGACGCGATTGACGATGGTTTCGCCTTTCGACACGAGCGCCGCCAGCACCAGCGAAACGGAGGCGCGAAGATCCGTCGCCATCACCTGTGCCCCCTTGAGCGGCGCACCACCCCGCACCAGGGCCGTTGTGCCCTGCAGGGTGATGTTGGCTCCCAGCCGCATCAGCTCCGGCACATGCATGAAGCGATTTTCAAACACCGTCTCGCGGATCAGCGAGGCGCCCTCGGCGCAGCAGGCAAGAGCCATGAATTGCGCCTGCAGATCGGTCGGGAAGCCCGGATAGGGTTCGGTGGTGAGGTCGGCGCCCTTGAGCGGACGGTCTCTGGAGACGACCAAGCCGCGATCGCTCGGCCAGACACTGACGCCCATGGCCTCCAGCGCCTGTACGACCGAGGCAAGATTTTCCAACCGGGCATGGATGAGCTCGAGCTGTCCACCGGTGATGGCGGCGGCCACGGCATAGGTTCCCGCCTCGATACGGTCGGGGATGCCGTGGTGTTTGGCGGGACGCCAGCTGGTGTCGCCATCGATGAGGATGCGATGCGTGCCCGCCCCTTCGATCCGCGCACCCATGGCGCTGAGGCAGGCGGCGAGATCGGCAACTTCCGGCTCACGCGCGGCGTTCAAAATCTCCGTTTCGCCCTTGGCGGCGCAGGCGGCCATCATGGCCGTCTCCGTCGCGCCGACCGACGGCGAGCTCAGCACGATGCGGGCACCCTTCAGCCCATTGGCAGCCGAAGCGACGATCAGGCCGCTTTCGATCGCGATATCGGCTCCCAGGGTCGCAAGCGCCTTGATATGCATATCGACAGGTCGGGCACCGATGGCGCAACCACCGGGAAGGGAGACGCGTGCTTGACCGAAACGGGCAAGCAGCGGCGCCAACACCAGGACGGTTGCTCGCATGCGCCGGACCGTATCGTACGAGGTCTCCTTCGAGACGATGGCGCTCGGATCGATCGTCGTGCCGTGCGCCGCACGCGTGATCTTCGCCCCATGAAGGGCAATGACGCCAAGCATGTTCTCGACATCGCTGACGACAGGCAGGTTGGTCAGCTCCAGCGGATGCGGGCTCAAAAGGGCAGCCGCGATCTGCGGCAGGGCCGCATTCTTGGCGCCCGAAATCGTCACGGCGCCCTGCAACCTTTTGCCGCCAGAGATGCGAAGTCTATCCATGATCAGAACCCGTTGAAGAGAGGTGCGACGTCCCAGAGACTCCGCCGCCTGCTTCCTGCAGAAGATTATTCGACCATTCCAACCTGTCAACGGAAATTGGAATTTTTTATTCCAATTCTCTATGGTAACCTCTATCGCTCAAAGCATGGTTGCCCGGCTTCATCCGAATGCTATTTTTGGTCTGCTCGTGATGATGCGTGAATCGGCCCCGACGGCCCGAAGGGACAGATGTCTATCTTGAAGAAAATCAGTGCGCAGCTCGAGACCATGGCGCCTGCCGATCGCCAGATCGGGCAATTCATCGTCGAAAATCCCGACCAGATGTTGCGCCTCTCATCGGCGGCGCTTGCGGTCGAGACAGGCCGCAGCCAGTCGAGCGTCGTCAAGTTCAGCCAGAAGCTTGGCTATGCCGGCTACCAGGAACTGAAGCTTGCCGTCAGCGAGGCGAAAGCCCAGGAATGGCCAGCCCCGGCCGGCATGATCCACGGCACGATCGAAGTGGGTGACGGCTATCTCACGATCCTGCAGAAGCTGTTGGGCAGTAAATTGCAAGCCATGCAGCAGACCATCTCGGTCAACAATGAGGGCGATATCGACAAGGCGCTCGAAGCCCTTCACGATGCACGGCGCATCCATCTGGCCGGCGTCGGCGCCTCATCGCTGGTCGCCCGCGACTTTTCCTACAAGCTGATGAAGCTCGGCCGCAACGTCCTGCATGACAGCGACAGCCACGTGCAGATGGCCAATGCGTCGACGCTCGGCCCGGACGATCTGCTCTTTGCCCTTTCCTATTCCGGCACCAGCATCGAGACGCTGCGGATCGCCGAGCTCGCAAGCCAGCGCAAGGCGACCGTCATTGCCGTTACCGGACTTCAGGACAACCCGCTTGCCCGCGTTGCCGATATCCGCCTTCACACCGTCGGCGACGAGGATCGCGTCCGCTCTTCGTCGATCACGGCGCGCGATGCCCAGCTGATGTTGACGGATTTGCTGTTCATTCTGCTGGTGCAAAAGCAGCCCGATGCCCACGACTATGTCCACAACAGCGAAACCGCCGTTTCCGTGCTGAAGGCCAAACGCCTTTCGTAGAGACCGGTAAACAAGCTGTGACGGCTGCCACTCTGTACGGCAGGGATTTCCGGACGTAGCTTGCGAGCCCTTTCGCAATGCACCCGGAGACAATCTCATGGACCTTGGCCTCAAGGATAAAGTCGTTCTGATCACAGGCGGCTCGAAGGGCATCGGCTATGCCTGTGCCGAACTCTTCCTGTCGGAAGGCGCGCGTGTCGCCATATGTTCGCGCGCGCAAGCCAACATCGACAAGGCGCTTTCGAAGCTCTCCGGAGCGCAAGGCTATGCCGCCGACCTGATATCCGATGAGCAGGCACTCGCGGTCGTCGATAAGGTCGAGGCCGAAATCGGCCCCATCGATATTCTCGTCAACAGCGCAGGGGCTGCGGCGCGCACGCCGGCAGACGAACTGACCCCTGCGATCTGGCGCGCCGCGATGGATGCGAAGTATTTTTCCTATATCAACGTGATCGATCCCGTCATCAAACGCATGGGTACGCGTGGCTCGGGCGCCGTCATCAATATCATCGGCAATGGCGGCAAGATCGCCTCGCCCTTCCATCTGGCCGGCGGGTCGGCCAATGCCGCCCTGATGCTCGCAAGCGTCGGGCTCGCCAATGCCTATGCCGGCAAAGGCGTGCGTGTCGTCGGCCTCAATCCCGGCCTGACAGAAACGGATCGCGTCGCCGAAGGCCTGAAGGCGGCGGCGAAAGCTACCGGCTCGACAGAGGAGGAGGCGCTCGCCGACGCGCTGCGGCGCATCCCGATCGGCCGCATGGCAGATCCGGCTGATATCGCCAATGTCGTTGCCTTCCTGAGCTCGACCAAGGCAAGTTACGTTACCGGCGTCGTCATCAGCATGGACGGCGCACAAGTGCCGGTCGTTGTCTGAGCTTGCAATCGGCGGCGTTAAGCCGCCGACTTCCAGTCCAGGCCGATATCGAGCGTCGGCGCGCTATGTGTCAGCCATCCGACGGAAATGAGATCGACACCGGAGGCCGCGATTGCTGCAGCGGTTGCCGGCGTGATGCGGCCCGACGCTTCGGTAATGGCTCGTCCGGCGACAATATCGACCGCCTTGCGCAACTGATCCGGCGCCATATTGTCGAGCAGCACGGCATCCACACCTTCGGCCATGGCTTCGCGAAGCTGTTCCAGCGTATCGACCTCGACTTCGATCTTGACCATATGGCCGACGCCCGCCTTGGCTCGACGGATCGCCTCGACGACACCGCCCGCAATGGCGACATGATTGTCCTTGATCAGCACAGCGTCATAGAGCGCGAAGCGATGGTTCGTGCCGCCGCCAGCGCGGACAGCATATTTCTCCAGCGCCCTCAGGCCCGGCGTCGTCTTGCGGGTGCAGACGATCAAAGCCTTGGTGCCCGCGATCGCCTCGACGATGCCGCCCGTCACGGACGCGATACCCGAGAGATGGCCGAGGAAATTCAAGGCGGTGCGTTCCGCCGTCAGCAGGCCGCGCGATGGTCCCTCGATCGTTGCAATCACCTCGCCTGCCTCTACCTTCGTGCCGTCAGGCACGTGGCGGGTCATGGTGATGCCGGGATCGACGAGCTGGAAGGCGAGTTCGGACGCATCGAGGCCGGCGACCACACCCGGCTGGCGCGTCACCATTGCCACGCGGGACCGATGCGTCGCGGGGATCACGGCAGCGGACGTGACATCGCCGGCAAGGCCGAGATCCTCAAGCAGGGCATTGCGCACCAACGGCTCGACGATGAGGCGCGGAAGGGGAACGAGGGTCATGTCAGGCGCTCCTGGCGAAGGAATAGGGAATGACGGATCTCGCGATGTCCAAGGCATCGGACAGACGCATCATGCGACGCTGCACATGCTGCAGCTTCAGCGGAAAATCCGTGCGGGCGTGGGCACCGCGCGATTCCCTCCTGAGGCTGGCGAAGACGGCGATCAGCAGCGCGACGAGGGCCGGATCGGCCGCCGGACCCTCACTGTCGAACAACGGCAGGAGGGCTGCGATCGCGCCATGAATCGCGCCAGCATTGCGCAGTACGCCGAGATGGCGCGAGACAACAGGCCGAACAAGCGACGGATCGGGTGCCACGAGACGCGCATGATCGTGCAGCAGCCTTGTCGGGCCTGCATCGATGCCGGCGATATCATGCGCCGCTCGCATGCCCATCACGGCAGCTTCCAGCAGGGAATTGCTGGCAAGGCGGTTGGCCCCGTGCAGGCCGGTGGATGCCGCCTCGCCAACGACCCATAGGCCGGGCACGGAACTGCGGCCATTCTCGTCCGTCGCCACGCCACCCATATGATAGTGGACAGCCGGACGCACCGGAATGAGATCACGCGATGGATCGACGCCGGCCTCGCCGCAAAGCGCGTCGATGACAGGGAAACGCGCCGCGAAGCGGTTGCCGAGCGCCTCACGGGCATCGAGAAAAACCCGGCCTCCGCGCGCGATTTCCGCGCTGATGGCGCGCGCAACGACATCGCGGGGGGCCAACTCGGCGCCATCGACCTTCGCCATGAAGCGCTCGTTATTCTCATTGACGAGCAAGGCACCCTCGCCACGAACCGCCTCGCTGACGAGCGCCAGCGGTCGCCTGCGGCTGTCGAGCGCCGTCGGATGGAACTGCACGAATTCCATGTCGGCCAGAAACGCGCCGGCCCGCGCGGCAAGCGCGATCCCCTGCCCGAAATTGCCGACAGGATTGGTCGTGGCCTCGTAGAGGCCGCCTATGCCGCCCGTCGCGAGCACGACGCGGCAGGATGGCAGGATGACGGTACCCTTCTCCGTAGCACACAGCAGACCGGCGATATGGTCGCCGTCCAGCAACAGCCGTCGCGCCTCATAGCCTTCAAGCACCCTGATCGACGGCGCGCGGGCGACCGCCTCTGTAAGCGCACGGACTATGGCCGCACCCGAGCCGTCGCCTTTCGCATGCACGATACGGCGACGTGAATGAGCCGCTTCGAGGCCCAATGATAGGACGCCGGCGCCATTGCGATCGAACTGAACGCCGGCCCGCTCCAGCGCGGCGATGGCAGCGGGCGCTTCGGCGACGATGCTCGCAGCCACCTTCAAATCGCAAAGCCCGTCGCCGGCGGCAAGCGTATCGGCCAGGTGCAACGCAGCACTATCGTCGTCACCCATGCTGGCAGCGATACCGCCCTGCGCCCAGGCGCTCGACGTTTCCCCGCCGAGCGCGGCGCGCGTTACGATCACGGTGGGTTCCGGGGCCAAGGTCAGCGCTGTCATCAGCCCGGCAAGACCACTGCCGACGATAACGATGCGACCGCTCAGTTCTTCAAGAATCTCGCTCATATCGCCAGCATCCTTTCCACCGCGCGGCGGGCGGCGACCGCGATCGCCGGATCGATCGTCACTTCATGCTGCCCCTCTTCCAACGCCTTACGGATATTCCCGAGCGTGATGCGCTTCATATGCGGGCAGAGATTGCAGGGCCGGATGAACTCCACATCGGGATGACGCACGGCGACATTGTCGCTCATCGAACATTCCGTCAGCAGCACGACGCGCGCGGGGCGCCTTTTGCCGACATAGTCGGACATGACGGCAGTCGAGCCGGCAAAATCCGCTTCCATGACAACATCCGGCGGACATTCGGGATGCGCAAGCACCGTGACGCCGGGATAATTTTCACGCAGTTGGCGCACGTCATCGGCGGTGAAGAGTTCATGGACCTCGCAGTGTCCATGCCAGGCGATGAGCTGAACATTGGTTTCGCGCGCGACGTTGCGCGCCAGATATTCGTCCGGAAGCATCAGCACTTTCGGCACGCCGAGCGATTCCACCACCTGTTTGGCATTGCCCGAAGTGCAGCAGATATCGGATGCCGCCTTCACGGCAGCCGAGGTGTTGACATAGGTGACGACGGGAACGCCCGGATGTGCCTGTCGCAGCAAGGCGATATCCTCAGGCGTGATCGAATCCGCCAGCGAACAACCCGCGTCCATATCGGGGATCAGCACCGTCTTTTCCGGGTTCAGCAGCTTGGCGGTCTCGGCCATGAAGTGCACGCCGGCAAGGACGATGATGTCGGCGTCGACCTCGATGGCCTTGCGCGCCAGCGCCAAGCTGTCGCCGACAATATCGGCAACGCCGTGGAAGATCTCCGGCGTCTGGTAGTTGTGGGCGAGAATGACGGCGTTGTGCCGCCGCTTCAGCTCGAGGATGGCCTCGACATCATCCTGAAACGCCAGCCATTCGGCTTTCGGGATGACGCGGCTGACACGATCATAGAGGGAGGATGCGGATACGGGAAGATTCATGACCGGCTCCTTGTTATACTCACTTTGAGCATATTATGCGCAAATAGATATTCTCGATATGAGCATATGTCAATTGCGGGAGAGCGGTAATTTCGTTCCGGCGAATTCGCGTTCTTCGAGGATGGCGTGACGGAAGCGGAAGAGCTTCGCCGGGCGGCCGCCGGTCTCGCTTTCGGAGCCGCCGGTCTCCTCCACCAAGTCCTGCTGTTCGATCAGCCGTCGGAAATTCTGCTTGTGCAGCGTCAGGCCTGCCAGCGCCTCGACGGTTCGCTGCAATTGCAGAAGCGTGAAGTTCTCAGGCATGAGCTCGAAGACGACCGGGCGGTACTTGATCTTGGCCCGCAGCCGCGCCATGCCGGTGGCGAGGATACGACGGTGATCGGCAAACATCGGCCGTCCGAAAGTTCGCGACTGCTCGCAGCCCGCCTCGGCGACGATACCGGCCTCGTAGAGCAGCTCGTAGCGCTGCAGAACGAGATCTTCGTTCCATGCGGCCCCGTTTAATCCAAAGGCGAAATCGATACGGCGCCGGCGTTGATCACGCCTCGCAGCGTCACCATCGACCCAGAGCGCAACGCGGGCGGCGATGTCATCGAGGACCGCCGGCCGACCTTTGCGATGGTCTTCCCAAGGGAAATATTCGTACCAGCCATGCCATCCCGGCAGGCCGCCGCCGGGGGCTGCCTGTTCGCGCACCAGGCCGAGATAGCTGATCGAGATCGTTCGTCCGCCGAGGATCTCGTTGTTTCGGTCACGATCGGCGAAGGTATAAAGCTGCTCCAGATAGCCGACGGGATGAGCCGTCTGCTCCCTGATCCACTCACGAAGCCCGCTTTGCAGCGTGCGATGCCCAAGCTCGAACGGACCGGACGGCAAAGCTTCGCCCGACCGCACCGTCATTACCCTGGGATCATTGCCCGTGACAGCCGTCAGGACCGCGATCAGCTCGGCATGCGCAAGCCCGATGGTCAAGCAAACTCCATGATCTGTTTCATCACATGCTTTCTCGCATGAAGCGAGGCGCAAGCCAATGCGCGCGCTTGCGCGCTCCACATGTCCAAGCAATCCTGAGATGACCGATGGCGTTTAACGGCTCACATAATCCGGATATTGCTCGCAGATCAGATCGATGATCGATAATGTGCCGGAGAGATGCTTGCGCAAGGCGGCAACGGCCGCCTCCGGATCGCCCAAGCGAACGGCATCGACGACGGCCTGATGATCGACGATGATCTGCTCCAGTTTGCCCGGCATCGGCAGATTGAGCATCCGCAGCCGGTCGATATGTGCGCCCTGACGCCGAACTGTCGCCCACAGACCGAGAATGTCTGCCCTCTCGTAAAGTACCCGATGAAAATCCTTGTCGAGCGTGTCAAAGAGATCGTAGGTCTCCGGCGACACGACACGTTTTTGGCGAGACAGAATCGTCTCCAGAGCCGCTGCCGTCTCATCCGGTGCTTCCAGCGTCAGCCGGCGGATCGCCTCAAGCTCGATCGACAGTCGCAGGAAATGCGCTTCGGTGGCATTACGAATATCGATACGCGAAACGACGGTTGCATATTGCGGATAGACCTCGACCAGCCCCTCCTCTTCCAACCGTATCAAGGCATCGCGCACGGGCGTCTGACTGACGTTAAATTCGCTCTGCAGCGAGATGCGCGATAGCACCGTCGTCGGTGGCAGGCTCATGGAAAGAATACGCGACCGCAGGATTTCCAGGATCTGCGGCGCGACCTGACGGGAGCGGTCCAGGGCGAATTCTTTCGGGTTGAGCTTCACTGGCAGCCTTTCTGATCGAGAGCGTCGAACCATTAAGCACAGTTTAGGGCTTGATGCACTGATACATTAGTGCTTTAGTCCAACCAAGCCAACTCCATTTCTCAAGGGTTGGATCAATGGGAGGAGTAGATGAGAGGATTTCTTCGCTGTCTGACCGCGGTCGGCGTGATGCTTGCCGGCACTTTTTCAGCCGGCGCCGCTGAAAAGACCGACATTTCGATCACGCGCCAGCCGGGCATTCTTTATCTCGCCAGCCACGTCATGGAGACGCAGAAGCTGATCGAGAAACACGCGGCGGCCGATGGCCTGCCCGGCGTCACGGTGGAATGGCGCACCTTCAGCGGCGGTGGCGCGCAGACCGATGCACTGCTTTCCGGCAGCGTCGACATCGTTAATACCGGCACCGGCAACCTCCTGCTGCTTTGGGATCGCACCAGGGGCAAGGTCAAGGGCATCGTCACCAATTCGGCCCAGCCGGTCATCATGGTCTCGCGCGATCCGCGGGTTCAGTCGCTGAAGGATATCCAGCAGGGCGACAAGATCGCCGTGCCGACGGTCGGCGTTTCGACGCAGGCTATCCTGTTGCAGATGGCTGCCGCGCAAATGTATGGCGACGACCAGGTGCACAAATTCGATGCCAATACCGTACAGCTCGGCCATCCCGATGCCATGGCAGCGCTTGCCAACCAGACGCATGAGGTGAAGAACCACTTCTCCGCCCCACCCTTCCAGTATCTGGAGCTGAAGCAACCGGGCGTTCATAAGGTCATCGATTCCCGCGACATCATCGGCGGCGAGCTGACCCAGGGCACCTTCTTCACCACGACCCAGTTTGCCAGCGCCAACCCGACGATCATCAAGGCGGTGCGCGAAGCGACGGCGGAAGCGATCGATTTCATCAAAAAGGACCCGAAATCGGCGGTGGAAGCCTATAAAACGGTCAGCGGCGACAAAACTGGTGTCGACGACCTGCTGGCGATCCTCAATGAACCGCACATGATGGAATTCCGCATGGACCCACAGGGAACCATGAAGTTCGCGACCCATCTCTACAAGACCGGCACACTGAAGACGATGCCCAAGGCCTGGACCGACTACTACCTGCCGGAAGCAGCCGATCTCAACGGCAACTGACGCCTGCGGGCGGCGCGAATGCCGCCTTCAAGCCATTTCGTGGAGGAGCCCTCATGCTTCAGACAAAAATTGCCGCCGACAAGCC
>Ga0182007_10001904_pt1 | contig 10866 bp, 8 predicted proteins | sample Sormic07211113_1_FD_123023 | JGI IMG/M metagenome (GOLD analysis project Ga0182007, IMG submission 123023) | Rhizosphere microbial communities from Sorghum bicolor, Mead, Nebraska, USA - 072115-113_1 MetaG | ecosystem: Host-associated > Plants > Roots > Rhizosphere | place: USA: Nebraska... | reverse complement strand
TCCGCGCCGAACCAGGCCAGCATCTGCGTGCAGGCAGGACCGGCCTGCACGTGCGTGAAGTCGATGATCTTGATGCCGTTGAGGGGTTTGATGCTGCTCATTTGGGGTATCTCCTTGGATGGAATTGAGTTACTTCTTCTTCGCCGTGCTGGGGTTCAGGCTCGTGATGCGCCCGCTTTCCGTGCCCGCGGTTTCGTCGATGACGGCGTTGATCAGGGTCGGCCGGCCGGAGGCGACGGCCTCGGCCAGGGCCTTCTGCAGCTCGTCGGCGGTGGTGGCGTGCACGCCCACGCCGCCAAAGGCTTCCATCAGCTTGTCGTAGCGCGCGTTCTTCACGAACACGGTGGGCGCCACGTCGGGCGTGCCGCTGGGGTTCACGTCGGTGCCGCGGTAGACGCCGTTGTTGTTGAAGACGACGACGCACACCGGCAGGTTGTAGCGGCAGATGGTTTCCACCTCCATGCCGCTGAAGCCGAAGGCGCTGTCGCCCTCGATGGCGATCACCGGCTTGCCGGTGACCACCGCCGCGGCCACGGAGAAGCCCATGCCGATGCCCATGATCCCCCAGGTGCCCACGTCGAGGCGCTTGCGCGGCTCGTACATGTCGACGATGCTGCGCGCGAAGTCCAGCGTGTTGGCGCCCTCGTTGACGACGATGGCATCGGGCCGCGCCTTCACCTGGTCGCGGATCACGCTGAGCGCGCTCTGGAAGTTCATCGGCGAGGGCCGCGCAGCCAGCGTCGCGGCCATCTTCGAGAGGTTCTTGTCCTTGCGCTCGGCGATGGCGCCGGTCCACTCGACCGGGGGCTTGGCCCACTTGGCATCGATGCCGGCCAGCAGCGCGGCCACGCAGGAGCCGATGTCGCCGATCACCGGCGCCTCGATGGCGACGTTGCTGTCGATCTCGGTCGGCGCGATGTCGATCTGGATGAACTTCTTGGCGCCCTTGTCCTGCGCCCAGGTCTTGCCCTTGCCGTGCGAGAGCAGCCAGTTGAGGCGCGCGCCGACCAGCAGCACCACGTCGGCTTCCTGCAGCACGTAGGAGCGCGCTGCCGCGGCCGACTGCACGTGGGTGTCGGGCAGCAGGCCCTTGGCCATCGACATCGGCAGATAGGGAATACCCGTCTTCTCGACCAGCGCACGGATGTCGGCATCGGCCTGCGCGTAGGCGGCGCCCTTGCCGAGCAGGATCAGCGGCCGCTTGGCGCCCTTGAGCAGGTCGAGCGCGCGCTTCACGGCGTCGGGCGCGGGGATCTGGCGCGGTGCGGGGTCGACCACCTTGATCAGCGACTTCTTGCCGGCTGCGGCGTCCATCGTCTGCGCGAACAGCTTGGCCGGCAGGTCGAGGTACACGCCGCCAGGGCGGCCCGACAGCGCCGCGCGGATGGCGCGCGCAATGCCCACGCCGATGTCCTCGGCATGCAGCACGCGGAAGGCCGCCTTGCACAGCGGCTTGGCGATGGCCAGCTGGTCCATCTCCTCGTAGTCGCCCTGCTGCAGGTCGACGATCTCGCGCTCGCTGGAGCCGCTGATGAGGATCATCGGGAAGCAGTTGGTGGTGGCGTTGGCCAGCGCGGTCAGGCCGTTGAGGAAGCCGGGGGCCGACACGGTCAGGCAGATGCCGGGCTTCTGCGTGAGGAAGCCGGCGGCGGCGGCGGCATTGCCGGCGTGCTGCTCGTGGCGGAAGGAGATGACGCGCAGGCCTTCGGCCTGTGCCATGCGCGTGAGGTCCGTGATCGGGATGCCGGGCAGGCCGAAGATGGTGTCGATGTCGTTGAGCTTGAGCGCATCGATGACCAGGTGGAAGCCGTCGATGGTCTCGGCCGCCGGCGCGCTGTCTTCGGTCGCGCCACCCTTGAAGGCGCGGACCACCGCTTCGCCGTCAGCATCGCGGCTTTTCGTGGGCTTGAGGGCATCTTCCAGCGTGGTGGCTGCCTCTTTCTCTGTTCTGACTGAAGACATGTCTCTCCTTCTGCATGGGTGAATGGCCAAGGCCCGAGCCGCGACTATGATTCGGGCCCAAGCTTTCGGCCGTTGACCTCGGTCAACTTTCCCGAAAACGGCGACGGCCCCGATGACCGGCGCCGGCAGCGAAATCGAGCAAGACGGTGACCATGACGTTGTTGGAAAACCATCCGGAGAAGAACATCATTCGCGCCCAGCTCCGGCAGAACATCCTGCTCAAGGACCTGAGCGAAGCCGACCGCGCCGAACTGGAAGCCCACCTGGTCATCGTGGACGGCAACAAGGGCGAGTTCCTGCTGCACCAGGGGGTGCGCGAGATGGAGCAGTACTTCATCCTCGACGGCATCCTCAAGCGGGTGGTGAGCAACCCGGAGGGCAAGGAAATGATCCTGCGCTTCGCCGACGAGAACGACATGGAGACGAGCTACGCCGCGCTGCGGCTGGGCACGCCCACGCCCTACGGCATCGTGTGCGTGACGAAGGCGCGGGTCGCGAGCCTGCCGCTGAAGGAATGGATCGCGTTCCTGAACCGGCATGCGGAAACGAAGGAACTGTTCGAGTTCCTCGTGATGCGCGGCATGAGCGAGATCATGGCGCACACGATCACGCTGCATCTTCTGGACGCCGCCGGGCGTGTGCACCGGTTCATGCGCAAGCACCCTGAACTGGAAGACCGGATTCCGAGCAAGGAGCTGGCTTCTTATCTGAATCTCTCGGCGGAAACCCTTAGTCGGCTTCGCAAGCGCGGGAAGATTTAGCTCACTCGGTTGTCCGGGTGCGTGCGAATGACACCGGGCACTCCCCTGCGCGAATGCCCCCCGGCCTGCGGCCTCCTCCTTTATTTCGCTGCGCAAGGTACCCCATCGGTGTGAGCGCGCCCCGAACAACCCGGGTCAGCGCGATCACAGGCAAGTTGCTGGTCAGTCCACCGGCCGCTCGACCGCAAACTCGTCGGGCTTCTTCGGCTTCCTGATCACGGCCAGCGCCTTCGAGATCAGCGGCCAGAACAGCAGCACCAGCGCCAGCGTCGTGATGCCGCCGACCAGCGGGTTCGAGAACATCACCATCACGTCGCCCTGCGAGACCAGCATGGCCTGGCGGAACGAGTCCTCGGCCTTGTCGCCGAGCACCAGTGCAAGCACCAGCGGCGCCAGCGGAAAGTCGAGCTTCTTGAAGAGGTAGCCCACCACGCCGAAGCCGAGCATGAACCAGATGTCGAGCATCGCGTTGTGCACGGTGTAGGCGCCGATGGCGCAGATCACGATGATCACCGGCGCGATGATCGAGAACGGAATGCGCAGGATCGACGCGAACAGCGGCACGGTGCTCAGCACCACGATCAGGCCGACGATGTTGCCGAGATACATGCTGGCGATCAGGCCCCAGACGAAGTCCTTCTGCTCCACGAACAGCAGCGGCCCCGGCTGCAGGCCCCAGATCAGCAGGCCGCCCAGCAGCACCGCTGCGGTCGGCGAACCGGGAATGCCGAGTGCCAGCATCGGCAGCAGCGCGCTGGTGCCGGCCGCGTGTGCAGCGGTCTCGGGCGCGACCACGCCTTCCATCTCGCCGGTGCCGAACCTGGCGCCCTTCTTCGACATCTTCTTCGCGAGGCCGTAGCTCATGAACGAGGCCGGCGTCGCGCCGCCAGGCGTGATGCCCATCCAGATGCCGATGAGCGAGCTGCGGATGGAGGTCACCCAGTATTTGGGCAACTGCTTCCACGTCTGCCACACGACCTTCGGATCGATCTTGGCGCTCTTGCCCGAGAACTTCAGGCCCTCTTCCATCGACAGCAGGATCTCGCCGATGCCGAACAGGCCGATCACCGCGATCAAAAAGTCGAAGCCGCGCATCAGCTCGGGCTGGCCGAAGGTCAGGCGCAGCTGGCCGGTGACGGTGTCCATGCCCACGCTGGCGAGCGCGAAGCCCAGCGCCATCGACGCGAGGATCTTGAAGGGCGAGCCCTTGCCCATGCCGACGAAGCTGCAGAAGGTCAGCAGGTACACCGCGAAGAACTCCGGCGAGCCGAACTTGAGCGCGAACTTCGCGACCAGCGGCGCAAGGAAGGTGATCATCACCACCGCGAGAAAGGCGCCCACGAACGACGAGGTGAAGGCCGTCGTCAGCGCGGCGCCGGCCTGCCCGCTCCGCGCCATCGGATAGCCGTCGAAGGTGGTGGCCACCGACCACGGCTCGCCCGGTATGTTGAACAGGATCGAGGTGATGGCACCGCCGAACAGCGCACCCCAGTAGATGCACGACAGCATGATGATCGCCGAGGTCGGCGACATCGTGAAGGTGAGCGGCAGCAGGATCGCCACGCCGTTGGCGCCGCCGAGCCCGGGCAGCACGCCGATCAACACGCCGAGGATGATGCCGACGAACATCAGGCCGATGTTCATCGGCGTGAGGATCACCGAGAAGCCCTGCATCAGGGCACCGATTTCTTCCATTTCGCTTGTGCTCCTTGAACGGGTTCAGTAGCCGAGGAACCGAAGCGGATCGAGCGCGCCCTTGAAGAGCGGCACCTTGAACCAGACCTCGAACATGCAGAAGAACAGCGTGTTGACGGCCAGCGCGGCAAGCACGCTCTTGGTCCATGCGTACTTGCCGAGCACCACCATGAACAGCGCGATATACATCGCCGACGCCACGTAGATGCCGAGAACGGAGATCGCCAGCACGTAGACCGTGGCCGGCACCAGCACCGACAGCACGCGCTTGAGCTGCACCGGGTCGACGAAGACCACGGTGCTGCGATTCCTGCCGAGCAGCGACTGGTAGAGGATGCCGGCGCCGGAGATCGTGATGATCACGCCGATGAAGAACGGAAAGTAGCCCGCGCCGGGACCGTCACTGGTCCAGCCCGCGCCGAGCTTGCGCGCCTCGAAGACCACCACCAGGCCGATCGCCAGCAGCAGCAATGCGACCGCCGCTTCGACCAGGTGCGTGGAGATGCCCGGACGCGCCGCGCCCCCGGATGTTTCGTCGTGCTCCATGGAGCCTCCATCGTGATTGTGTGAGAGAAGAAAGCGACGGATGCGGCACGCCCGCGGTCCGCCGGTCAGCCGGCCTCGGTCGGCAGCGCTCGCAGCCGGTGCGGCCTACTTGGCGCTCGCGAGGAAGCCCGCCTCGGACATCAGCGTGCGGTGCGTGGCCTCGGCCTCGGTGAGCCACTTCGCGAAGGCGTCGCCGGTCATGAAGGTCGGGTTGAAGGCGCCCTTCTCCATGTATTCCTTCCAGTCGGGCGTGGCGGCCACCTTGGTCAGCAGGTCCTTGTAGAAGGCGAGCTGGTCGGGCGTGACGCCGGGCGGCATGAAGATGCCGCGCAGCATCGTGTACCTGGTGGGCACGCCCGCCTCCTTGCAGGTGGGGATGTCGTTCCACGACTGCGTGTCGGTGACCTTGGCCTTGAAGGGCATGCGCTCGTCGTCGAACACGCACAGCGCGCGCAGCTTGCCCGCGCGCCATTGCGCCACCGCCTCGATCGGGTTGTTCACCGTCGAGTTCACATGGCCGCCCACCAGCTGCACCGCCACCTCGCCGCCGCCCTTGAACGGCACGTAGATGAACTTGGTGCCGGTGGCCTTCTCGAGAGCGACCGTGATGATCTGGTCTTCCTGCTTCGAGCCGGTACCGGCCATCTTGAACTTGCTCGGCCCCGCGGCCTTCACCGCCGTGACGTACTCGCCGGCGTTCTTGTAGGGCTCGGCCGCGTTGGTCCAGAGCACGAACTGGTCGAGCGCCAGCATCGCGACCGGCGTCATGTCCTTCCAGTTGAAGGGCACGCCGGTGGCCATCGGCGTGGTGAACAGGTTCGACAGCGAGATGACGATCTTGTGCGGATCGCCCTTGGCTTCCTTCACCGCCAGGAAGCCCTCGGCGCCCGCGCCGCCCGACTTGTTGACGACGATCAGCGGCTCCTTCATCAGCTTGTACTTGATGACGATGCCCTGCAGCAGCCGCCCCATCTGATCGGCGCCGCCGCCGGTGCCGGCGGGAATCACGAACTCCACCGGCTTGGTGGGTTCCCATGCGAGGGCAGGCGCGGCGGTTGCCAGCGCCAGGACCGCCGCGGCAGCGGCTGCCGTGCGACCCAGAACGTGCGAAGCGAACTTCTTCATCAGGCTGTCTCCTGTGTAGTGTTTCGCTCTTTTTTGTTCTTGGATCTGAGCAGAGATGCAACGGGCACGATGGTGCGCGCCACCGATTCACGCCGGCTTGATCGCGGTCAACTTTTCTGAGATTTCGTATCGGGGTAAGCCCGCGCTGGCAGGGCCAGCGCATCCCGTCATCGGGAACCCTATAAAATCGCGGCGCGCAGCGGGCTTCCAGCTTCCTGCGCCTCCATCCGTCTTCGTAGTTCAATGGATAGAACGGGGTCCTCCTAAGACTCAGATACAGGTTCGATTCCTGTCGAAGGCACCACGCTGACGTCCAACCAAGTTCGACTAAGGACTTTGGAGCTACAACCCTCCCTCTAAGCCATTGGGAATTTGTCCAGGATTGTCCAAAGAAGTGAGACACCATCCGAGAAATTTGGGGGCATCTCTGGGGGCAGAAAGCATCAGCCTGGGGGCACCTATTCTAAAGCGAGCTCTTCACAGGGAAAGGCAAGGGCGATTAGGGAACATCTCTTTCGCGGAAGCCATGGAGCGCAAGCTCAGATAGGCCGCAGAAGAGGGGCAGCCCTTCCCATCTGGACCACGAAAGTCGGATCGAAGAAGCTCAGGAAAGAAGACTTCGGGGCCTCCGCAGAAGGAAATTTAGGCCGACTTTCTATTGGCCCAATAGATATCCGCTCGCCGAATCGCATTACCAGATCCAAGGGCGTGCCACACGGTCGGCGCGTTGGAAGGCCTCGATCTCATCCTTTCGCTTCAACGTCAGTCCGATCGCGTCGAGCCCTTCGAGCAGCATCCTTCGCTCGTTGGGTGGCGCGTCAAAGTCCAGACGCCGTGTGTGACACCCCACGTACTCAGTACAGGCGTGGCACCAGGATTGATGATTGGCGCAAGCAACAAGCGTCTTCACCGTAGCACGCTCAATCCCACCTCACAACGAAGGCGATGCCACCGGGTTCCGTGGACTCCCACAAATGCGGTATTTGGTCTACAAATTGCACGACTAGACTTTTGGCCGTCCGGATCGAGGAGACGCCCCAATGATGAAGACAACCGCGCTGGGCCTTGCCTTCTGGGCAAGCGTTCTGGCCATCCCCCTAAGCGCCCAGGCACAGCCCCTGCCTGAGTTGAAGTGCGAGGAGTTGAAGGAAGAGGCCGTTGCGCCCATTGCGGCGCTCTGCAAAGCGCATATTGGCTGCGGCTATGTCCTGAACAGCCATCGCCGCTGCGCCGATGCCAAAGGTTATCTGGAGCGCTTGCAGCCACTTATCGGCGAGGGAACGAAAACGCTTTTTGGCATCCGCAAGGAGGTCACGCCGGACGCGGTGTTCACCGCCGTTTTGGGAGGCGAGGCCTACGCGAACGCGCGCGACTTGGAGGAGCGCTCCCCAGAAGCCAAAGAAACGATCCGAAAAATCGGCGAAGCGGTTCGCGCGGTCGGAGCAGGCGAGGTGTTGACCGGCCGGTGGAAAACCAACGTCCAGTGGGTCTATTACGGACAGGTACGCGACGGCAAAAGCCAAGGCGTTGGCACGTTGATCTCGGAGTATGGCTCGATCGAGCGCGGAACATTCGGCGATGACGGCCTGAAGGGCGATGGAGACGCACCGAAGAAGACGACGCCCAACCCGATGACCGGGAGAAAGTCCATCGACGGGCCTGCTCGCACGGTCGGAAGATTTATCGATGGACACTTTGTTCGGGGGCAAATCCTCAGTATCAGCGGCGACGAGTTGTACCTGCTCGATGGAGCTTGGTCTTACGACAACGGCAAACAAACTTTCACCGGAATCAAGACTTATGCCGACGGCCGGCGCTTTGAAGGACGTATCGTCAGCAGTCTGCATGACGCGGGGCGGTTGTTGCGTGCAGACGGCACATTGGCGGAAGCGGGCAACTACGAAAAAGGCAAGCTATCGGTGGGCAGGCAATACGACGGATCAGGCAAGACCGTCATCGCTGAAATTGATCTTCCGGCCGAACGCAAGGCTGCCGAGGCGAAGGCGGAGCAAGACAAGCTGTTGCAGGCACAAGAGCAGGAACGACGTAAGCAGGAGGCTGCCGCACAGGCCGAGCAGCAATTCCGTGCCAGCTTGCAGGCGATGAATGCCGGCCAACTCTTCGCGCGAGCCGACGAACTGAACGTTCAGGGCGACCGCACCCGCGCCCGGGAAGTGCAGCGCGTACTGATGAGCCGCTTCCCCGACCATCCGCTGACGGCCACGACGGCGCGGCAGATAACAAGTGAGTCCGGTGGCAGCACGGCAGCGGGCGGAGGTTCGTCGCCAGCGGGTACGGCAAACGCAGCCGGCCGCCCCGCAGGAACGCGCCTTTCCAGCCAGACCTGCGAAGCCATGAAGCAAACTGTCATGACGACCAGGGTGCCGCCCAATGCATCGGTGACCGCCAGCACGGAAACGGTGATGTTCATGACAAAGACGGTGCTGGACATGATTGCCGGCGGCTGTCCGACGGACGGCACCACACCGGCACAGATCGAGGCGGAGCGACAAGAGCGCCAACGACAGTACGCAGCGGCCGAAAGCGCCTGCAACCAAGTGCAGTCTGGCGGGCGTCGCTGCGTGCCGCAGGCTCATTTGTCAGCAGGAGCGGTGAGCAAACCTCCAGTCGCATCAGCAGCAAACAATGCGCGGCAGTCCGCGGTCGGCTATGACCCTGTGACTGGTCGTTGCTTGCCGGTTGATTCGTGTGAATGCCAGCAGGCCTGTGGCGTGCCCCGCAGTTCTTCAGGCGGCGGGGGTATCCGAACGGCGCGCTGACCAGGCAGGTTTTTAATCTCGCCTCAAAGAGGTGCGCCAACGGTGATCTGCTTTTGAGCCACCTGTCAGCACGCTAGCAGCCCGCTCTAGTGCCGTAAGCGTCGCTTTTTTTGGGCGCATCCACCTTGCTCACCGGAGCTAGTGACGGCTGACCGCTTGGGCCTGTCAGCGTTAGTAGACCTTGGACGGCGACCGGTATGACTCGCGGCAAGGCGGCCTCGCGCTAGAAAGCAACCAATGCCGGCTTCGCAGCGGTTGCAGTCGGTCAATGGGCCGCGAGCGACAGGCCGCTCTCAAGTCCAAAGCGGTCTATAGGCCTGAAGAGCAGACAGCGTTGTGTTGGGACTTCATCAGCCGGCACGGAGGTCCAAGGCGTCGACTTCTTCTAGCGTCCGGACCACGGAATCCACGAGGTCCGCATCGAAGTCGTCTCGGTTTGCCTCTTCGTGCGTGCCCTTGTTCAGGTAGGCACACCAAGTTTGCGGCTGGGATGCCCAGGATTCGGCCGTATGCGGTAAAGAGCGTTGGGCTTATTGGCGTGGCTGAAGTGTGCTGCGTCGTCAAGCCGCTTGTGCAGGGCTTCGCACAGGTTGCGCAGGGCCGGCTCAGCCCCGACGCCAGCGAGCTGCAGGTTGAGCACGCCCAGCTCGTGGCTGCCGAGCCAACGCCAAATCCAGGTCCTTGTCCAGGCAACTGCACTGACGCACCGTGGCTAGGCCGATCGCTATCGCCTCGTCCTGGAGATCCTCCGTGTCTTCCGAGCCTGCGCGGGCTTGGGGCAACGTGACATCTATCTTCGATCCGTCGTTCCCTGGCACGAATCGACATTCGGCGTGACGCACCGCACCCAGCTGCGCGCGAATCTCCATGGTCGTCAGACGCAGGCACAGATCCCGATGCGCCAGGTCCGCGAGGGCCACCTGAAGCACGGCGACGAGCTGTTCGGCCTGGGCCACGGCCTTGAAGTTGTTGGAACAGGTGACCCGCCATTGGATACTCAACGCCGACCACGCATAGCTGCTGCTGCTCCCCGTGTCGCACAGCGGCACACCGATGAAGTCCTGCGCGAAGCGCTCCCGGATATCGTCACTCCCCATGCTCTCGAAAAGGCGAAGGGCCGCCGTCTCATTGCTGCGATGAGCACCCACCCGTGCGCAGCAAACCAGTCAGACAGATCTGGACGTCAGGCAAGAACGCAGTCCTGACGACGTCAAAGCGGTGTGACCGCTATTACATCGAGGGCATCTATCGAATGCTTCACGTCAGTTTCTGCCTGCCATGGAACTGCGTCCGCTCGTCTTGTGAGGTGGTAGGCACTCAGCATGGGCAGGGCAAGCCGCGTGCGCGGTGCTGGTGAGCCTGGCGGGAGGCGGACTTGCACAATAACTGGAGACCCGATGGTGCCGAGCTTGCGGGCAATTTCCTGGTGCCCCTTCAACGGCATGAAGATGGCCTCACCCCCGAAATGCTGGAAGAACGCTTGAGTACCGTCCGAGCGAGCGGTCTTCTCGGTAAGGCAGAACCAAATACGACCGTCGCGTGCTCGAATTTGGCCGGAGCTCTCGAAATAGCGCTTCCAAGCCGCCTGCATCTCCTGCAGTTCATTTCGCGTGAATCGGTCGCCAAAGAGCTTCAAGAACTCGGCTTGGTGGGCACAGACATCGGTGAGGCGCAACCCTTTTCGAGCAAAGTACCCTGGCATGGGCTCGCGAGTGCAGTGATACCCCAGCACCGGTGACTGGCGCAGGTGTTCTTCAAGCTCATCTACCAGGGGCCGAACCCTTGGGTCGTCTGCCACCGACTCGATGAAATCGTGCTCCAGGAATGCGGAGTCGACCGCCTTCAAGCGAGAGGCGATATCCGCGGGTAGCGCTGCTACATCGTCCAGCCGGACGGGCGCCACAGCTGGCGGCGAACTATCGGGCATCAAAAAAGTCGGCGACCTGGGCCGATTCGCACCAAGTGCTCACCACGCTGGACGGTCGTGCCGTTCTTGA
>Ga0182007_10001899_pt1 | contig 10894 bp, 12 predicted proteins | sample Sormic07211113_1_FD_123023 | JGI IMG/M metagenome (GOLD analysis project Ga0182007, IMG submission 123023) | Rhizosphere microbial communities from Sorghum bicolor, Mead, Nebraska, USA - 072115-113_1 MetaG | ecosystem: Host-associated > Plants > Roots > Rhizosphere | place: USA: Nebraska... | reverse complement strand
CCTCGCCGCCCTCGCCGCGCTGGCCGGGGAGGTTGGAGGCGCCGAGGTCCTTCTCGGGGTTCACACCGTTGCCGGTGCCGTTCACGTCGCTCACCGCAGCAGCCCCTTCATCTCGATCGTGGGCAGGGCCTTGAGCGCCGCTTCCTCCGCCTCGCGGGCCGCGTCCGCGGCGTTGACGCCGAGCTTGGAGGTCTGGATCTTCTGGTGCAGCTTGAGGATCGCGTCCATCAGCATCTCGGGCCGTGGCGGGCAGCCCGGGAGATAGATGTCGACCGGGACGATGTGGTCGACGCCCTGGACGATCGCGTAGTTGTTGAACATGCCGCCCGAGGAGGCGCAGACCCCCATGGAGATCACCCACTTGGGGTTCGGCATCTGGTCGTAGACCTGCCGCAGGACCGGCGCCATCTTCTGGCTGACCCGGCCCGCGACGATCATGAGGTCGGCCTGGCGGGGTGAGCCGCGGAAGACCTCCATGCCGAAGCGGGCCAGGTCGTAGCGTCCGGCGCCGGTCGTCATCATCTCGATGGCGCAGCAGGCCAGGCCGAAGGTGGCCGGGAAGACGGACGCCTTGCGCACCCAGCCCGCGGCCTGCTCGACGGTGGTCAGCAGGAAGCCGCTCGGCAGCTTTTCTTCGAGTCCCATGTCGTTAAAGGCCCCTCAGTCCCATTCCAGGCCGCCGCGCCGCCATACGTACGCGTACGCGACGAAGACGGTGAGCACGAAGAGCAGCATCTCCACGAGCCCGAAGATCCCCAGGGCGTCGAAGGTGACGGCCCAGGGGTAGAGGAAGACGATCTCGATGTCGAAGACGATGAAGAGCATCGCCGTCAGGTAGTACTTGATGGGGAAGCGCCCGCCGCCGGCCGGCGTGGGGGTCGGCTCGATCCCGCACTCGTAGGCCTCGAGCTTGGCCCGGTTGTACCGCTTCGGACCGATCAGCGTGGCCATGACCACGGAGAAGATCGCAAAGCCTGCCCCGAGGGCTCCCAGTACGAGGATGGGCGCATACGCGTTCACCGCTCCTCGCTCCTCTCAGTCGGCACTGACTGCTGGCGATGGCATCGGACTCACACGAGCCTCATACGCCGCTCTAACCTCCGTTCGCCCCAACGAAGATCGAGAACATGTGAAGCAGGTCACAAGCCCAACTGCCTCGCATCTTATGCCCGCCGCTCTGTGATCTGCGACACGGGGTATTACACAACCTTTGTGATCTCCACCACCTGACGAAGGATCATGAAGTCGGATGAGCGGTGATCTTCACACGTGAAGCGTCCGAGTGATCACCAGAGGTGACATTTTGGCTCGTCGGCGCAGTTCGGAAGGGTCGTCTCAATATCAAGAGAGTTCCGCTGCATGCAAATTGGCGTTGGACGCAAGAGCTTGATAGAGGGCTCCATTCACACATCAAGGTGAGAAGCGGACGGCGATGTGGACGCGTGCACACATTCACGAGCGCGCCGGGCCGCGACCCGCTCGCGACCCCGCCGCAATCCTGTCGTGATCTACGCGCGTGACGCGGGCGCCGACGTAACCGTTGCGTGACCTCCGCCACATCCATAAGGGGCGGCTGAGGACCGGGCTTGGCCAACTGTCCCCACCGGTGGTAGGTCGCGGGCAATTCGGACGTACCGACGAAACACCGTGATCACGGGCCCGATGGGGCGCGTCCGCAATGTCCGTTACGGCGTCAATAAAGAACGCCACGCCCGGGATTCACGGGACTGGATGAACAACTGTGGCGCACCACACGTTTCTTGAAGGTATGGAGGAGCCCCTGATACCGGTTGTTCTCATGTCCCACACCGCTCACATACGCAGCCACCGGAGACCCCGCCGCAGCGCGACGACGAACCTCGCCGTGCGTGCCGGAGTTGCCGGTGGCGTGCTCAGCATGGCGGCGGCGGGTGCGGCCTCGGCGAACGCGGCCGAGACCACCCAGACCCTGCAACTGCCCACCCTGACGGCCGACCTGGCCGCCCAGGTCGCCCAGTCCGCGGACGCCACCCAGCAGGCGGCCGCGAACTACGAGCTGCAGGCCGAGCGTGACGCGGCAGCCGCAGCCGCCGCAAAGCAGGCCAAGTCGGACCTCGCGGACGCGAAGAAGAAGGCCGACGCCAAGAAGAAGGCCGAGGAGGCCCGCAAGGCCGCCGCGGAGCGCGCCGCGTCCCGCAGCGCGGAGCGGACCACCCTGGCCGCCTCCACGACCTCCAGCGCCTCGACGAGTTCGTCGACGGCCACGGGTTCGGCCGCGGCGGTCATCGCCTTCGTGAAGGCCCAGATCGGTGACGCGTATGTCTCCGGCGGCACCGGCCCCAACTCGTGGGACTGCTCGGGGCTCATACAGACGGCGTTCAAGCAGGTCGGCATCAACCTGCCGCGCGTCTCGCAGGACCAGTCGACGGCCGGCACCCAGGTGTCGCTGAGCAACCTGCAGCCGGGCGCCATCCTGTACTGGGGCAGTGCGGGCAGCGCGTACCACGTGGCCCTGTACGTCGGTGACGGCATGTTCGTCGGCGCGCAGAACCCCTCGACCGGCGTGGTCGAGAAACCGCTGTCCTACGACCCGCCGACCGGCGCGGTACAGGTGCTCTGACCCGCGGCGCCACGACACACGGCGCCGCACGAACGCACGGAAGGGCCGCAGCCGCTCGGGGGCAGCGGCCCTTCCGTCACATCCCGAGGACCGCACAGCACCCGGCGCCCGAATTGTCCGCGTCGTGCAGTGTGTTGAGACCCGGGTGTTCTCCTGCGGCCCGGGGGCGTGGTCTGGTGTCATGACTCCCCACAGCATCGTCACGATGACAAGGAGACACAGACATGCCCAGCGTCTTCGTACAGGGACGGCCCGTCGGCTCGTATCCGCGGCTCGCGCCCGAGGCCCGGAGCGGGAAGGTGCGGCGGGTCACCGAGGTCGGTGAAGAGGTTCTGCACAAGCCGTGCCGGGACGTCACCGAGTTCGGGCCCGACCTCGCCGCGTTGATCGACGACATGTTCCTCACGATGTACATCGCCGAGGGAGCGGGGCTCGCGGCGAACCAGGTCGGCGTCGATCTGCGGCTGTTCGTCTACGACTGCCCGGACGACGACGGGGTCCGCCACGTCGGGCACATCGTCAACCCCGTGCTGGACCCCCTCGACCCCGCCGGACGCCGGCTGCTCGACGAGAGCGAGGGGTGCCTGTCGGTGCCCGGCGCCGTCATGGACGTACCGCGACCGGACCGGGCCGTCGTGCGGGGGCTGGACAAGGACGGGGAGCCGCTCGTCATCGAGGGGACGGGCTACTTCGCACGCTGCCTGGCGCACGAGACGGACCATGTGAACGGGCACGTCTATCTGGACCGGCTCTCCAGCCGGGAGCGGAAGGGCGCGCTCAGGCAGGTGGCGGACCGACGCGACGAGGTGTTCGCGCGCCGGGCCGCCAACATCGCGGCCCTGAGCGCCTGAGCGCCTGAGCGCCTGAGCGAGGGTGCGGCCCCGTCTCAGGCCTTCGGCGCCACCTTGCTCAGGCCGTTGATGATGCGGTCCATCGCGTCGCCGCCCGTCGGGTCGGTGAGGTTGGCCAGCATCTTCAGGGTGAACTTCATCAGCACGGGGTGGGTGAGGCCGCGCTGGGCGGCGATCTTCATGACCTTCGGATTGCCGATGAGCTTCACGAAGGCGCGGCCCAGCGTGTAGTAGCCGCCGTAGGTGTCCTTGAGCACGCGCGGGTACCGCTGCAGGGCGAGTTCGCGGCTCGCGGGGGTCGGGCGGGCGTGGGCCTGGACGATGACGTCGGCGGCGATCTGGCCGGACTCCATGGCGTAGGCGATGCCCTCGCCGTTGAAGGGGTTCACCAGGCCGCCGGCGTCGCCGACGAGCAACAGACCGCGGGTGTAGTGCGGTTGGCGGTTGAAGGCCATCGGGAGGGCGGCGCCGCGGATCGGGCCGGTCATGTTCTCCGGGGTGTAGCCCCAGTCCGCCGGCATCGACGCGCACCAGGCCTTCAGCACCTCGCGCCAGTCGAGCTCCTTGAAGGAGTCGGAGGTGTTCAGGACGCCGAGGCCGACGTTGGACGTGCCGTCGCCCATGCCGAAGATCCAGCCGTAGCCGGGCAGGAGCCGGTCCTGGGCGCCACGGCGGTCCCACAGCTCCAGCCAGGACTCCAGGTAGTCGTCCTCGTGGCGGGGCGACTCGAAGTACGTGCGGACCGCGACACCCATCGGGCGGTCCTCGCGGCGGTGCAGGCCCATCGCCAGCGAGAGACGGGTGGAGTTGCCGTCGGCGACGACCACGAGCGGCGCGTGGAAGGTGACCTCGCGCTTCTCCTCGCCGAGTTTGGCGTGGACGCCGGTGATACGGCCGGTGCGGTCGTCGGTGATCGGGGCGCCGACGTTGCAGCGCTCGAAGAGCCGGGCGCCGGCCTTCTGGGCCTGGCGGGCGAGCTGCTCGTCGAAGTCGTCGCGCTTGCGGACGAGTCCGTAGTCCGGGAAGGAGGCGAGATCCGGCCAGTCGAGCTGGAGCCGTACGCCGCCGCCGATGATCCGAAGGCCCTTGTTGCGCAGCCAGCCCGCCTCCTCGGAGACGTCGATGCCCATGGCGACGAGCTGCTTGACCGCGCGCGGGGTCAGTCCGTCGCCGCAGACCTTCTCGCGCGGGAACTCGGTCTTCTCCAGGAGGAGGACGTCGAGTCCGGCCTTGGCGAGATGGTAGGCCGTCGTGGAGCCTGCCGGGCCCGCGCCCACGACGATCACATCGGCGGTGTTCTCGGTAAACGGTTCGGCGGACGGCTCGGAGTGGGGCTCGGGCACGACGGTCACGGCGGGATCTCCCCAAGTTCGAAATCTCTGTGCCGGCCGGCACTGGACACAGGCAGTCTATTCAGCAGAATTGATCACCCGGCTGAAGGGCTGCCCCAGTGAACCGAGCTCTCCCTGTCGTACGGCTGCGCGTCCCCACCGACGAGGACGCCGTGGCCTGGCACCGGATCTTCGACGACCCGGATGTGATGGAGTTCCACGGCGGCCGGTCTGCGGAGCTCTACGTCTACGAGGAGTTGACGGCCCGGCAGCGTCGGCACGACGCCGAGCTGGGCTTCTGCCTGTGGACCATGGTCGACGAGTTGGGGCAGGTGGTCGGCTTCACGGGTGCGCAGCCGTGGCCGCAGGAGTGGGGGCCCAAGGGCGAGATCGAGATCGGCTGGCGGCTCGGGCGGGCGTACTGGCGCAAGGGGTACGCGACCGCCGCGGCGCAGATGACGCTGGAGCGGCTCCGGGCGGCGGACGTGGCGAGCGTCGTGGCGATGGTCCGCCCCGACAACGAGCGGTCCATCGCGGTCGCCCGGCGGCTGGGCATGGAGCTGGCGGAGACCTTCCGACACCCCCGCCTCCAGGAGGACGCGCTCTGCTTCCGGCTCGATCTCAGCAAGGGGACCTCAGAGGGCGGTCACACAAAGTAACTGACCGCTACAGAAAGACACTTGAGGCTTCCGGATGGCACCCTCGGGCGGTTACCCTGCCAGTACCGCTGGGGGTGACATCTGTGCACATAACACCCAAAACACCCGAAGTGCGTGTGCCCAGGCTGGTCGGCCTGATGGCCATGGACGCGCGCAAGACGGCCGAGGCGAACGGCCTGTTCGTCAACGCTCCGGACCGGCCGGACTTCCACCAGACCGTCGTCGAGTACGTCGTACGGCAGTATCCGCAGCCCAACGCCGAGGTGCCCCGGGACTCCGTGGTCTACGTGTGGTTCGACTTCGGTGAGGGAGAGGGCGGCGGAGGCGTGCGCGAGCCACGTCTTCCCCGGCCTTCCGGAGGCGGACTGCAGCGCGAGATCGGCGAGCCCGGAGACGAGTTCGAGGTGATCCGGTGCGCGATCTGACCCGGGACCCGGCCGGCCCTGACCCGCCGAACCCTGCCCGGCCCTGACCCGCCGAACCCTGCCTGGCCCTGACCCGCCGAACGGGCTCAGGCCCGCTTGAACCCTCGGTGCAGGGCCACGACCCCGCCCGTGAGGTTGCGCCACGCCACCTTCGACCAGCCGGCCTTCTGCAGATGCTCGGCCAGCGCGGCCTGGTCGGGCCAGGCGCGGATGGACTCGGCGAGATAGACGTAGGCGTCGGGGTTGGAGGAGACCGCGCGGGCGACCGGCGGCAGGGCCCGCATCAGGTACTCGGTGTAGACCGTGCGGAACGGCGCCCAGGTCGGCTGGGAGAACTCGCAGATCACGACCCGGCCACCGGGCTTGGTCACGCGGTGCATCTCGCGCAGCCCGGCGTCGAAGTCCTGCACGTTGCGCAGCCCGAAGGAGATGGTGACGGCGTCGAAGGTGTCGTCCTTGAAGGGCAGCTTCGTCGCGTCACCGGCCGTCAGCGGCAGCCAGGGGTGTTTCTTCTTGCCGACCTGGAGCATGCCGAGCGAGAAGTCGCACGGGACGACGTAGGCGCCGGTGCGGGCGAACGGCAGCGACGAGGTGGCCGTACCGGCCGCCAGGTCCAGCACCTTCTGCGCGGGCCGGGCGTCGACCGCCCGGGCCACCTCCCTGCGCCAGACCCGGTCCTGGCCGAGCGACAGCACGTCGTTGGTCAGGTCGTACCGTTCCGCCACGTCGTCGAACATCGAGGCGACTTCGTGCGGCTGCTTGTTCAGGGAAGCGCGGGTCACGCTCGCCATTCTTGCAGCACGACCCGCACGACCCGCTCGGGGGAGCGGCTTGGGTCGCTTCCGCGCCGCCAGGTCCTCCACCCGGCCGAAGGCAAGGACGGACCGCGCGGAACAGTTGGACGGGCGCTGTGACCACGGCTGTCAGCCGCGCCTGGAGCTGGAGGTGGCCAGGCAGCGCGTGTAGCTGCTAGCGGCGCCGGTGCACCAGACGGCCGGCGCACACCGTCGCCACGCAGAGGCCGGTCTCGTCGAAGACGGCCAGATCCGCCCGGCCCCGCTCCGCGATCGCCGGCGCCGGCGCCCGGTCCGGGGCCAGGACCAGCACCTCGTTCCGGGCCGCGGCGGCGCGCAGTTCGGCCGAGTCGACGTACTGCTCCAGAACGGCCGTCGCTCCCGACTTCAGGACCGCGTGGATACGCTCCCGGGGGCTCGGGGCGTCCGGCAGCGGGCCCTCGTGGACGCGGCCCGGTCCGAGCACCCCCGGCCAGCTGCGCACCCGCGCCCCGGGAAACCGCTCCCGCAGCTCCGCCGACGAACCCACCGCGGCGATCCGGCTCCCCTCGACCGCCACGGCACCGCCCTGGACCGTCCGCGCGCCGTACCGGACCTCGTCCGCCGTGTGAATCGTCAGCACAGGCGGGTCAGTTGGAAGCGAGCAGCTTCAGCTCGGGGTGGGCCGTGCCGCCCGCGATGGCCGTCGACGAGATGTGGGACATCACGCGCTCGTCGACCGGGTCGTCCGCCGGGTCGTCGTGGACGACGATGTGTTCGTAGGTCGTCGTGCGCTGCGCGGGAACCCGGCCCGCCTTCCTGATCAGGTCGATGATCTCCAGGCGGTTGGAGCGGTGCTTGGCGCCCGCCGAGGAGACGACGTTCTCCTCCAGCATGATCGAGCCGAGGTCGTCGGCGCCGTAGTGCAGGGAGAGCTGGCCGACCTCCTTGCCCGTGGTCAGCCAGGAGCCCTGGATGTGCTGGATGTTGTCCATGAAGAGGCGCGCGATGGCGATCATCCGCAGGTACTCGAAGATCGTGGCCTGCGTACGGCCCTTCAGATGGTTGTTCTCGGGCTGGTAGGTGTACGGGATGAAGGCCCGGAAGCCGCCCGTGCGGTCCTGGACGTCACGGATCATCCGCAGGTGCTCGATCCGCTCGGCGTTGGTCTCGCCCGTGCCCATGAGCATGGTCGACGTCGACTCCACGCCCAGCCGGTGCGCGGTCTCCATGATCTCCAGCCAGCGCTCGCCGCTCTCCTTGAGGGGCGCGATGGCCTTGCGGGGACGGGCCGGGAGCAGTTCGGCGCCGGCGCCGGCGAAGGAGTCGAGGCCCGCCGCGTGGATCCGGGTGATGGCCTCCTCGACGGAGACCCCGCTGATCCGGGCCATGTGCTCGACCTCGGACGCGCCGAGGGAGTGGATGACCAGCTGCGGGAAGGCGTCCTTGATGGCCTTGAAGTGCTTCTCGTAGTACTCGACGCCGTAGTCCGGGTGGTGCCCGCCCTGGAACATGATCTGGGTGCCGCCGAGTTCGACGGTCTCCGCACACCGGCGCAGGATGTCGTCGAGATCGCGGGTCCAGCCCTTGGCCGTGTCCTTGGGGGCGGCGTAGAAGGCGCAGAACTTGCACGCCGTGACGCACACGTTCGTGTAGTTGATGTTCCGCTCGATGATGTACGTCGCGATGTGCTCGATGCCCGCGTACTTACGGCGGCGCACGGCGTCGGCGGCGGCGCCGAGCGCGTGCAGGGGCGCGTCGCGGTAGAGGACGAGCGCCTCTTCGGGAGTGATCCGCCCACCTGCGGCGGCACGGTCGAGGACGGCTGTGACATCAATAGAGGTGAGGTCGGCCTTCTCGGTCACCGGGGTCCCTTTCGCAGGCTTCGTCAAGGGTCGTGGACGGACCAAGCCAGCCTACGCCAGCCCTCCGACAACCCCGACGTCAGGCCGCGTAGGCCCCCACCAGCAGCCCCAGGAAGGCCCCGGCGATCAGGAACGGCCCGAACGCGATGGCCGTCTTGCGCCCGGCCCGACGCAGCAGGACGAGCAGACCGCCGTAGAGGGCTCCGAGCAGGAACGCGGCGAAGGTGCCCACCATGACCGTCCCCCAGCCGTACCACCCGAGGACGGCCCCCAGTCCGACCGCCAGCTTCACGTCGCCGAAGCCCATGCCGCCGGGGTTGAGGAGGAAGAGAGCGAAGAAGGCGGCGCCGAGGGCGAGGGCCGCGTACAGCGCCGTCGGCCAGTCGCCCGCGTGCTCCGGTACGAGCGCCACGGCCCCCAGCAGCGCGAGCGCGGCGGCCGCGAGCGGCAACGTCAGGGCGTCGGGCAGCCGTTGCACCCGGAAGTCGACGACCGCGAGCAGCACGCCGACGGGCGCGAGCAGCAGCCAGACGCCGAGTTCGGGCCGGGTGCCGGTGGCGGCGGCGAGGGCGGCGCAGACGAGGGCGGTGGCGAGGCAGAGGGAGAGGGCGGCGGCACCGGGACCGTACGCCCCGGGCTTCTCCCTGGTCCCTACGGTTCCTGCGGCCCCTACGGCGGTTTCGGCTGTCGCTACGGCGGTTTCGGCGCACCTCTCACACCGGTTGCGGCCGATCCAGCCGGCGAGCGGGTGGCCGGCGGGGCAGGTGTCGCGCCAGGGCTCCTCCTCGGGGACGGAGAACCGGTAGGCGGCGCGCGGGAGCAGCAGGCCCGCCGCCGCTCCCCACAGGGCGGCGGCGATGACGAGCGCGGTGACCACGCGTCCCCCCTTTCTCTCCTCTTTCCCGTTCCCTTTCCGTTTCCCTGCCCCTGTGCACGCGGCTCTTCATGCGGCGCGGTCGGTGTCGGACACGCCGAACATAGCCGCAAGGTCGCGGTCGAGGGCCGGTTCCAGGGGTTCGCCGCCCGGTTCGGTGATCTCGTAGGAGCGCATGAGGAAGCGGCGCAGGACGGGGGTGTGGAAGAGAACGACCGCGACGCCGACCGGGGTGCGGAACTCGACGGCGGTGTGGGACGGGTCGGCCGGGCGGATGTGGACCGTGCCGAGGCCGGCGGGGGTGCCGAGGCCCTCCTCCAGGAGGGCGCGGGCGAAGGTCCAGGTGACCTCCTCGCCGTCGAGGGAGATCCACGGCGGGAAGACGAAGTGCACGGCCAGGGGGTCGGCGCCGACGTAGCGGAGGGTGACGGTGAGCGCGAGTTCGTCGTCGTCGGGGGTCAGCAGGCGGGCGCCGGTGGTCTGTTCGAGGGTGATGGGCAAGGGGGCCTCCGGGTTCGGGCGGACGTATAGGTGGAGTCCCGGGAGGCGGTTTTCATTACGCGCTTACGGAAGTTACTGCTGTGACTTGTGTCACTTTCCGTGGGGGCGTCGAAACTATATTTGAAAGTTTTGCCATCTAGCCTGACAAATCCTTCGGTCCCCTTCGCAGGCAGCAACTGGAGCGTTCCGCCATGTCCGACGGTTCCGCCACCGCCACGTACGCCCGTATCTACGAGGAGCAGCAGCCGCGCCTCGTCGCGTACGCGCGCTCGCTCACCCGGAACTCCTGGGTTGCCGAGGACCTGGTCGCCGAGGCCCACTTCAGGGTCTGGCGGCGGCTGACCGAGGGGCACGAGATCGAGAACGTGCCGGCGTATCTGATGACGACGGTGCGGCATCTGGCGACGGCGGCGGGGGCGTCGGTACGGGAGACGCCCCAGGACCCGCACGGCGAGGAGCGGGTCCTGGTGGGCCGCCAGGGGGCGTCCTGGGAGGACGACCCGGCGGAGCACGTCTCCTGCGTCGACCTCGTGGTCCGGGTGCTGGGGCAGTTGCCCGAGCGGTGGGTGAAGGCGCTGTGGCTGTCGGAGGCGGAGGGGCAGCCGCTGGCGGCGATCGGGCCGCAGCTCGGGACCAAGGAGGGGGCGACGGCGGTGCTGTTGCACCGGGCGCGGGAGGGAATGCGGCAGGCGTTCCTCCGCGCCCAGACCGGCGCACCGGACGATCCCGCGTGCCGGGTGCACTGGGCGCGGATGCCGGCGTACGTGCGTGGCGCGGCCACGGCCAAGCAGTCGGAACGGCTCCTGGGCCACGTGGACACCTGCGCGGACTGCCGCACCCGACTGACGTCCCTGATGACAGCGAACGACCGCTTGCCCGCACTGGTGGGCCCGGCGCTGCTGACGCTGGCGGTCGGGGGGACGGCGAAGTACCTCCTGGCGTTGACGTCGGGGGTGGCGGGCGCTGCGGGGACGGCTGGCGCTGCGGGGGCGGCTGGAGCAGGCACGGCGTCGGGG
>Ga0182007_10001898_pt1 | contig 10894 bp, 8 predicted proteins | sample Sormic07211113_1_FD_123023 | JGI IMG/M metagenome (GOLD analysis project Ga0182007, IMG submission 123023) | Rhizosphere microbial communities from Sorghum bicolor, Mead, Nebraska, USA - 072115-113_1 MetaG | ecosystem: Host-associated > Plants > Roots > Rhizosphere | place: USA: Nebraska... | reverse complement strand
GCCGGCATTCGCGCCCGGTGAAGGCATACGCCGCGCACTGTGCGGCACCCAGCCGATCGTATCGCTGGCGATGGTGGAGTGCGGCCTGGACATCTTTGCACAAACCGACATGCAAGCCCTGCGCCGCAAATCGCTGGCGCTGACCGATCTGTTCATCGCACTGGTCGAAAGCCGCTGCGCCGGTCTCGACCTGACGCTGGTAACGCCACGCCCGCACGCCGAGCGCGGCAGCCACGTCAGCTTCGCCCATCAGCACGGCTACGCCATCATGCGCGAACTGATCGCGCGCGGCGTCATCGGCGATTACCGCGAGCCGCAAGTGATGCGTTTCGGCTTCACTCCGCTATACACCCGGTTCACCGATGTCTGGGATGCGGTCGACACTTTGCACCAGATCCTGGCCGACAAAGATTACGAAATCAACGCGCAGCAAGAAGCGGTTACCTAATTATTCAGGAGTCACAAGATGGAATGCCCTTTCAACCCAAAAGAGTCGTGGCATGGCGCCCAGATGAAATTCGGCGAGGTCGCCGGCGAGACCATGAGCTATGGCGATTACCTGGCGCTGGACCAGGTCTTGACGGCGCAGCGGCCGCGCTCACCCAATCACAATGAAATGCTGTTCATCATCCAGCACCAGACCAGCGAGCTGTGGATGAAGCTGATGCTGCATGAGCTGCATGCGGTACGCGCGCAGCTGCGCAGCAACGATTTGTCGCCGGCATTCAAGATGATGGCCAGAGTGGCGCGCATCATGGACCAGCTGGTGCATGCCTGGGATGTGCTGGCGACCATGACGCCGCCGGAGTATACCGCGATCCGCCCTTATCTCGGCCAGTCGTCCGGTTTCCAGTCGTTTCAGTATCGGGAAATCGAATTCCTGTTGGGGAACAAGAATGCCGCGCTGCTGCAGGTGCACCAGCATTCGCCGGAATCGTATGCACGACTGCGGGACGCGCTGCAACAACCGTCGATTTACGATGAAGCGGTGATGCTGATGGCCCGTGCCGGCTTGCCGGTCGACCAGTCCCGCCTGAACCGCGACTGGCAGCAAGCCACCGTGGCCGACCATTCAGTGGAAACGGCCTGGCTGGCAGTTTATAAAGCGCCGGACACCCATTGGGAGCTATACGAGCTGGCCGAGAAGCTGGTCGATCTCGAAACGTCGTTCCGCTACTGGCGCTTCCGCCATCTGACCACGGTGGAGCGCATCATCGGTTTCAAAAAAGGCACCGGCGGCACCGAAGGCGCCAGCTATCTGAAGATGATGCTGGACGTGGTGCTGTTTCCGGAGTTGTTTTCACTACGGACTTCTCTCTGAGTCAAGCCGCATTCAAACAGCTTTTTCAAGCAGTCTGATTGCGCTTCGCGACCCGTGTTCGTACATCTTGCACGTCGGCCGGGTCGCAACGCAGTTCCAGCAACTGATTGACAGCGATCTCGTCGGCCAGTGAAGTTGCCGTCACCTTGGCGCCGAAAAAATCCGCGTCCAGGCTGAGTGCATTGCAGATGCGTTTGCGGCCCGACTCATCGGCTGGCAACTGCAACACCACCGTCAGGTAATTTGTTCCCAGGCCATCAACTGCGCTCTGTTTGGATATCGTCGCCGGCACCGCCTGAGACGGCGTCGGTACAATTTCCACAGGAACGCTTGCATGCTGTTCCTCTGCAATTTCATCCACAGACACCAGCACAGTGCTATGCGGACCGGGCCATTTCTTGACGCCGCCGATCACGGCCGGCGTACCGCCGCTGACTTCATATTCAGTTTCGGAAATCTTCTCGTAGTGAAAAGGCTCCCAAGCCGGATCGCCGTGCTTGCGCATCGCCACCGTCTCCAGTACCTGGCTGGCGGGGACGCCGTTGCCTAGCATGCCGACATCGCTTAGTCCCGTATCGGCTGTTGTGTCATCCATCTTGCTTACCTCATTGATTTTCCGCTTGCTTAAAACGGATTGCTAACCTTCACCACCGGCGCAACAGCCAGTACGTCAGGCAATGTTCTCGATTCAAGTTCTGCCACCACCTGGTTGATCAGCACCTGCAGTGCCTTTGCCTGCTCCAGTCCACGCTGGTCCAGCGTCAGGTCGACGTCGCCAAACAAGCTGACCCGGTCCAGCCGATTTTCAACGTTCAGCTTGCCGATAGAGAGAGTTGCGCTTTCATCGGCGAACGGAATAAATTTAGCCATGTTAACCATGCGACCATCCTTTATGTATCAAGTTTGTGACGAAATTGAGTAGCATTTTCAACGCATCATTGAATAACCTGGTCATCAGATCCTCCTCTATTTTTTTAACCTGGGCAGTCGGCTCCTCGGTTCTTTCAGCAAGGTTCCGGTCACCGTGCTGCCCGCTCCCCGCTTTCGGCAACGCCATCGCCACGTCCTTGATGCGCTTCGGCACACCTGGCAGCAGATCGATGTGCAAGGTATTTTCCAACTGCGTCACCGACAAAGCCTGATAGCTGGAAGTATCCTCATTCTTGATGAAATAAGCGGCGGCCTGCTGTCTCTTGGGACTATAGACCACTTTATAGATATAAGTCGGCACCAGCACATTGCCGATCTTTTGCAGATCCTGGCCAAGGAAGGCCGGCCCGGTAATCACGTACAGCTCGCCGTCTTTCTCTGCCAGGCGCCGTACTGCGCTTTCGATCGCAGCCCAGATGACTTTACCCCAAAATGCAACTACCTATTATTAATCAAGCAGATATAAAATTATTTATACTCATAACTCATACTAATATCGTTAGGTATCATGCCTTTATGAGTGCAAGGCCAACTAAAACTGGGAAACAAGCTTGTTGATCGTCGTGACAAAGCCTGGAGGCAACACCAATAATCCGGAGTCATCGGCTACTGAACCATTCTCCATCGTTGTCCAGCCATTTTCTGCAAAACGACCCGCGTCGATACCTTTTCGCAAAACTTCAATATCAAAAGCGGTAAGGTTTCCCCGTGAACTCAAGATATCGACGCCGCCTTGGTCAAATACCTCAACACGCCCGGCCTGAGAAGACGAGATAGACAAACTCTTGAATGATGATCGCAGCTGGTCATTTTGAGCTTTCAATAGCTTGTTTTCGGCCAGCACCTGTCTAAAAGTTGCCCTCAACCCAGGATCGGACATCGCTTCAATCGCCATATCCAGCTGCGACTTGCCAACGACAGACGTGACACGATCAACAGCGCCCACGCTCGCGGAAAAGGCTTCAATGAGCTTACGAAAATCCTGTCCACCTTCGTTACGTATGGACTGAGTCTTCGGCCCCCCGGCCTTTTCTAGTCGACGACCAACTTCGGACAAACCATAATCGAGACATCCTTGCTTAGACATTTCCGTCAGGACGCTCCACAATAAGTCGAGGTTCTTTTTTTTGTTTTCTCGTGCCGCCTTGTTTTTTAAGGATTCCAACAGACCTGAAGCGTCGGAAAAATCGTGTATTGCCATAGATGTGTAGTTCAAGAACGCTCCTCCGCGACAAGGCTTTTCAATTGAGCAGTCTCCTTAGAAATATCAACAGCAACACATTCATTATTTCGACTAAGTCGGATCGGTATAAAGGATTGGAATTTGAGAGCGGCCTCATCCTCGAGGCCCAAGCGTCGGAGCGTCTCCTTGCCTGCCATCAGCGCATTAGCAGTCTCTCGACCAAGCCAAGTAAACAAAAAAGCTGCCATCTGGTTTCCAGCGCTTAGTGCGTCCTGCTCGCCCAATTCGAAGAACACCGGTGAGTAGCCATTTCGTTTCAGCATTGCGTCAAAGCTCCGCATGCGTTTCAGATTTGGCATAGTCGAGTCGATGCCCTCAAAGAAAGTTGCAGACTGACATATCCTGTCTATAAGTTCAAAATCTGAGCATTCTTCCAGAACAGCTTCCAAATTGGTAAATCCGCCTACAGCAACCAACGAATACTTCGGCGTTTTATCGACATCTGTTTCCAGACTCGTTTTCTTCATTAACCCGAGGCACTGCTGCACTAGACGAAATGCAGCATGCCACGACAGGGACAATCCATCCACCTCGCTAGTGCGTTGATCAAAATGACTTGCCGCAACCTCAAGTTGATGACGCTCTTGGCTAGAAATCTGCTGCCCATCACTCAACCGGAATTTGTATTCCGCCTCAAGTACTTCGAACTTGGTTTTAGCGGCTTGATATCTTTCGCTTGCGTCACGCAATCTGAAACTCAAATTATCGAAATACGCTTGCAGCCCAAGTAAAAATGCAGGTCCTGTGATGAAGAACCGACAGCGCACACAATTAGATGCCCCGCCTTGGACAGCTTCCCATTTTTGATATGCTGCTGTGTTTACCACCGGCTCACCGCCTTCATGACATCGGCTGCAACCCACGGGGCAAATACCGTGGTCGCGAACTATCCATGAGGTCGGCGATGTAGTCGTCAGAGCCTCAATCGCCGACGGTGTGGTGTGAGCAACTGATTTGAGCAATGTTTCCCTGGATTGGTTCATCAACCATTTTTGCCAGTTCATCTGCTCGAGATTATGAAGCTTCAAAGCTCCTTCGTTGAGCTGTTCGCAGATATGAGCAGGCGAAAGCTTAGTATAGTAAAGGGTCATAATGACGCTGGCGTGCCCGACCACTTTCATGAGCACCGTTGGCGGTACGCCTCCGGATTCAGCAAGGGCAGTAATCAACGTAACTCGCAGTGAGTGCAGGTCATAGACCGTTTTTCCCAACCCCTGTGCCGTCTTCTGTACCAATACAATGGGACTGCCATCAGGTAGAGTTTCTCCAGCCGCGGCTAAACGGCGTTCCAGCTCCAGATTCAAATTCCGCCACATACCAGTGAGCCGCATATCTGTCACGGGTTGTTCCCGGAGCGGCGAACATGGATCGCGGAACAGGAAACAATTCGCACCGCGAGCCTTTAACGCCTCTTTTGGATAACGAGTAGAGATGCTCATATCCTTAATATCCGACCATAGTGTCGGCCTGTGAATGGGGTTGTATTTTTTCTGCCAATCCCGTAAAGAAGCAAATAATTGAATAACCTCGGTATGCTGCCAAGGCATGATGTACCCTGCAGCACCTGGATCCTTATCAATATCGGCTGTTTTGTTTGTATTAAAACGAAGGAACACGTATTCCTGTCCATCGCGATCTTTATGGCGAGCAAAAACGCCCTTTTCTATTTTGGTCTTTTTGGGCGGTGAGAGAGGACCGATATTCGAAATCCACCGATTATCCTGTGGCTGATACTCTTCGGTGTCGGCTTCGCCGCTATCCAGCATTCTCACCTGCATGGTACGGGAAGGCAGCAACAACTTGACTAACAAAGCAGTAGCGCGCACAGGAGACCACACTTCTTCCGCGACTCTGGTGTCAGGATTGACCCATTTGGTCATATCCCCACCTTTTCGGTTCCATCTTGAAATTCCGTATTGGCGAGCCCATGCATAATCATGCTCGACCAGAATATCGTGCATCATTCTGACAAATCTAGTTGGCATGGCCTCCCGATGGGTTTCCGCTGCTCGCGGCGGATGGGGAACAGGTACAAATGGATTACAAAATCCTGGCAATCGAACTTTATATCCAAGATCATCTTCTTCAATACAATGTGTATCCAGTAGGTAATCGAAGAAATAATAAATAACATTGATATTTTTACCTGTGCCGGCTTCAAATTTGTGCATGGGAGAATACGTGATTCTGCAATACTCTACCGGATGCCTGGGGATATCCGGATTCGCGATCAAATAGTCCAAGAATTTATTAAGTGTTGTACGATAATTCAACACGCTAGCTTTGAGCGTAGGCATATAACTAGCCATTATTGTCGTCCACTCGCCCAATGTGTTATCCGCGTCCAAAGCCCAAGAAAAACGATCATCCGACCGGACCGGTTGCCGGCCAAATTTTCCGTAATCGACCAATTGATGTATTACAGCAGCGCCGTGAATATTTTGCTGGAGTTTCAGCACATCGGAGGCCGCACTCTGGCGAAGGCCGGACGGTTGCATCACTGACGAAAAGTACGATCCAATGACATCTGGCGTCAGGTCACCTATTTCGGAAGCGCCAACACAGGAGAGAAGAAATTCTGCGACACTACGGGCAATTGAAAAGGCAGCAGCTCCTTTCGGATTACCAGGAGAAGCCGTTCGTATATCTGTAAGCAGCTTAACGAGATCCGCATTCCATCCCCGAGTCTTACTTATCCGGAATCGTCCCAACAACTCTGCAGAATGGATAGGCCAGCCAAGCGCACGAATGTGCCAGAGCTGAATAAGGAATTCGCGAACGTATGATGGATCACTGCTAAAAGGACTCTTCCCGTGCAGTTCCAGCAATAGTCGTTCCAAGCAGCGTCCCATATCCTCAATAGTGCTTACTTCGCGAAAATCATGCCAAGCCTCTAGCAAGGTCGGGCGGGGGTATCTGGAGCTCGAAACCGCTTTCATTTTTTTTAAGAACTCTTCCACCATCTGGTGCACGGCTTGCGAACTGAAGGTAGGCGGTATGAGAAACATGTTATTCGTATTAACGTAAAGAGTCTTACCTGTCAGATATGAAGTAACAGTTCGAAAACCATCCGTATGCCAAATTTTTGATGTCATATTATTTACGAAGAAGAAGTGAATGCGGCGCCTCAACAGGAAATCCGGCAGCGCCCAACTTGGGCAACGCCTGCTGAATAGCACTCCACACGTCGGTGGAATTGGGTTGGGTATAGACGTCCTGTGAAAGCGGAGAAACATGGTGCATCGCCAATTGAATTTCTTTGACGCCAAGTTCTCCTTTTTTTGCACGTTGACCATAGGCATGTCGATGGCCATGGGTAGAAGTTCCGAGATCTTTCGAGGGCAGTAAGCCGATTCTAGTAATTGCCCGTTCGTGATTTTTGGTGAAGCTGGCCGTAGTCATCGGCTGCCCATCTTGAGTAACAAACAGATAGGGATGATTCAGCGAAATGGGGCGCACGTGTTGAATATAGATTCTGTACAACTGAAGGAACAACTCCCCCATCGATAGCGGAAACCAAAACACTTCGAACGCGTTTCGCTTCCGGTGAGTCAAGAGTGAATTTTTCCAGCCAGCATGTCGGCGCCCAGTCATCTGCGTCAGAGGAACTCTACCGTAAGTTATTCGCAAATAATCAGCGCGATTACTACATTTCATTTGCCCTGAGATCGGATCAGCATGTTCATAGATACCATCATGCGGATGATGAACTAGCACGCGGGCATTACCTGGGTTATTAGAATCGATAAATATGTCATCAACCCAGAGATGCATGGGTTCGCTAACGCGCAGCCCCCCGTAATGCAACAGCAGCGTAATCAAAATATCTCGGATATTCCATCGTTTCCAAGCAACAAATTTTTTATGCCCACCAGCCAGCACAAAACCTTCAAATAGCAAACGTTCTACGTGTTCTTCAGGGAACGCCGGGGGAGCATCAGAGACTGTAGATACCTTTCCAGGGAAAGCAATTTCTCGCACCTTGATGGGTACTTTGGCTTCTTTATGACGGCTCTTTGTATGCTTCAGCAGAGAGCTGGCTTTTGTCATGTTCCAACGACGCCAGAAAGCAATTTGCTCAGCAACTGATGCTTTCCTGGCGACCGGATTGATTGCGGTCGTGGCATAGCGATCATGCAGCCAGTCACTCATTTGACAGACCAATACCATCAAGCGACGCGCACGGCGAGACGACCGCGCGTGCCACCATAATCCGCTGGGATCATCATCATCCCTGATTGTTCCATAGAGCAAATCATGGGCAAAGGCGTTTAACAACTGACTGCGCTCTGAAATATCGGCGAAGGCATCCGTTTTAACCGCGATAAAATCAATCAACAGACCTGCAGCATGAGCATAGGTAGCTTCTGTAGACAGGTTCAAATTTCTAGACTGGAAATAATTCAACAGTGGCCAAACAGGCTCGCCGTTGACCACAATCAAATGTACCGGCTTCCCGCCTCGGTCAGAGTCAGCAACCACCACGCAAAAATGGGCTAGCCCATGCAACGAACGCATCCATACCCCACAAGAATTCTCTAATCGATACCACGATAGGTTGGCTCAGTTGTTGAGCGAAAATGAACACAGTCGATATCGGCACTAATACGGTGCCAGCGTCTCATGCACCACTTCGCCCGATGAGTACATCAGATGCCCATGTAATAGACGCAACAAGGCATCCAGAAAAAAATTAAAACGGGGGAAATATGTTGGCTTAACTGCCAATAGGGAGAGCTAAGATAGAGGGCCTTTAAAACATACACGTCTAGACATGCAAACAGTGTATTTTTAAATATAGAAACGAATAATTTAATGCCAACATATTACCTTGCTTGCATCTTTCTTGAAAAGATTTTTATGAAAAAATAAAGTCTGGCCGATGACTTTGATCAGCACATACGCCTAGGACTGCCTCGGGAGCGACTCGCTCACAAAGGCGGCATCAAACAGCAGATAATTTACTAATACAAAAAAGGACATACGTCGCCGACATTACGATTCACCTACTCCTTATAAGATGTCAGTATTCAACTGCCATATCTCGTGTTCGATCATGAGATAGTCCTGAACGGAAAAATCGCAATGAGCAATTGCAGATGATAAAAATTGCTCATCTGGTATCATCCAATACCGATAGCCTCATGGGCTGCAGATTAGGGTGCATATGCAGGCAGTTTTCGTTCACGTTTCTGATATTCATTTCGGCCAGGAAAAGGATGATCGAGTTCACATCCATGCTGACGTAAAACAGCAGCTGATTGCCGATGCCAAGGAGGTCGTCTCAAATATTGCTGGCGGAGTCGCCCATGGCATCTTGGTCACCGGCGATATTACCCAGTCCGGAACATGGGCGGAATATGAGAACGCCGGCAAATGGCTGGACGAACTAGCGGCGAGTATCGGCGTGGAGATCCACCGTGTCCAGATGGTGCCGGGCAACCATGATCTCGACCGGTCGAAGTTGTCGTTCGCCGGGAAACATATTCTCGACCACATTCGTGCAGGCGGCATTAAAGAATACGAGGATATCCTGAGCAATCCGACAGACCGTGCGGCGCTCTTCGCTCGGTTCGAGGACTATGGTCGCTTCAGCTTTGGCTACAACTGTCCCCTCAACAACGAGGGGGCGTTTGCGTCCGAGATGGAAGTGAGCCTGGCGCCTGGGCGGGCAATCCGCTTCATTAGGTTCAATTCCTCGCTCCTTTGCCATGGCAACGAGCGAGATGAGCATCCCGAATTGATAATAGGGGCACGCCAGTTCACCATCCCTCGCACAAATGGCGTGGAGAATATTGTCCTCGTTCATCACCCTCTGAACTGGTATAAAGATCAGGATCAAGTACGGGAGTACATCCGCAGCCGGGCTCGAGTATTTATATCAGGCCATGAACACGATCCGAAGGTGTCCGTCGACAATATCGAGGCCGGCTGCGATGTGATGATGCTCGCTGCCGGCGCTACTGTCCCCTATAAATCCGACGCAGTCTTCACCTTCACCTATAACATAATAGAATTCGACTGGGATGAAGAAATCGACGGATTATCAGTGACGATGCACCCTAGGGCGTGGAATGCGCAGCGAACCTGTTTCGAGGCTGATGACAAACGTCTGGGTGGGAAGGATCCCAATTTTCGGTTGGCGTCCCCGTTTTTTCGCAAGGCGGCCCGTCCAGACGCGTCTACCACAGCTCAACCTGCAAATGCAGAGGTTGCCGAATGGAGCGCATTTTCCGTGGCACCGACCATCGAGATGGTCCCGATGGAGTCTTTGGAAGGAGGGCCACAGTCAATGCTACCGAAGGCAGAAGGTTATGAGACCGCACGACTCCGGTTCTTCCGCGACCTGTTCGAAGGGGAGCGCCTACGTATCCTAGTTGAGCTAGATGCGCTTCCCGAGAATTCTAACGAACGGATGTCGCAAGGGCTAGAACGTAGGTTGTTTGACATGCTTATCCGGAACGGAAAATTGGGTAGGGTTGAGAAGATGATCGATAAATTAATTGGCGAGCGGAAGGACGGGGCTAGGTAATGAATAATATTTCGGTTCATATGCGGATTTCCAGCGTCACAGTAAATGATAACGATGTGGATTCGCGGCGCGCGGCGGCGACCAGCCTCGCAACCCGTTGGGGAAAGGAAAAAGCTGTTTCGAACATCGTCTCTAAAGCGGCAGAGATTGCCGAGACTCTCGGGGGCGACGGCACCCCTTTGCCCGCGCTCGGCGATGAGATCCAGGCGGCCATTCAGAAAAAGTCGCCTTCATTCCTCTACGAGGAACGTCCATTCGACGTTGGCGTATGTGCTGGTATGGCGATGGTTTCTATTTTAGGCGCCACCCCGGGTGTCACGGGATGGTTGGTCACGGATGTCTATGCTGCTACGCTTTGGTCCGCACTTGCGTATCAACCGGTACTGGCGCCCGAACGACGCGAGAATCTCCGTCGTGAAGTTCTCAACGCGGCTGCGAACTGGAGCGCGACGTCGGCCGAAAAAGCAAGGGAGAGGGTGAATGTCCCCGATCCGTCCGATGTAGAGGTCACCATTGGCGCGGACAATGTGGTAATCAATGATTTCAAGGAAGCGATGGCCAATACGGTTGAGACACTGCGTCGCAACGCCACGCTGGACCGCGAGGAACTAGATTTTCTGTGGTGGGCGCAGTTGGAGCGCAGCCGGTTGCTCAAGAGACAGCTATCCCACATCTCCGAGCCGACACGGATCATCGCAGCCGGCATCGAAGGTGCAAGAATGCTTCGCCGTCTTCCCTGCGAGGTGCATCGCGAGATCGTACTCCGCACGCTGGACCAGGATCCGGAACTCGATCTGACGGAACTACTTACGGCCATCGGTGACGACCGTGCAGCACTCAGCACAGCATTTATTAGTGCCCATCCCGT
>Ga0182007_10001896_pt1 | contig 10908 bp, 9 predicted proteins | sample Sormic07211113_1_FD_123023 | JGI IMG/M metagenome (GOLD analysis project Ga0182007, IMG submission 123023) | Rhizosphere microbial communities from Sorghum bicolor, Mead, Nebraska, USA - 072115-113_1 MetaG | ecosystem: Host-associated > Plants > Roots > Rhizosphere | place: USA: Nebraska... | reverse complement strand
GGTTGCAGGGCCAGCAGACTGCCGGTAACCAACAACGGAAATTTTTTACGAAACGCGGGGGATTTCAATGCCATCTTATTAGTCCGGGCTTCCTGCGTGCCATCTGCCCGCGGTGTGGGCCGCACGCCTCTCGATGGTCTGAAAAAGATGCTGGATAATAAAGCATGACCCGCTTGACGGCTAGCGCCGTCGGAGACCCTTGCAATGCCTGACCAAGATGTACGCTTGCAACACCTGAAAGTTTGGCTCGATGAACAGTTGGCTATCCTCTTTGCAGAACAAGGTTGGGGCACCGTGCCCCCGGCCACGTTGACCGCGGCCAGTAGCGACGCGAGTTTTCGGCGCTATTTCCGCTGGGAAGGCGCAGGCAGAAGTTTCGTCGTGATGGACGCGCCACCGCCCCAGGAAAACTGCAAACCCTTTGTGGATATCGCTTTTCTGCTGGCGAAATCCGGCATAAACGTGCCGAAAATTTATGCCGAGGACCTCGAGCGCGGTTTCCTTTTGCTCAATGACTTGGGCAACAAGACTTATCTGGACGTGATCGACAGCGAAAATGCCGACGATTTGTTCAAGGATGCCCTGCAAGCGTTGTTGGCTTTCCAGCAATTGCCGATGGTGGCGCCGCTGCCGAGTTATGACGTCGCGCTGCTGCGTCGCGAGCTCGAACTGTTCCCCGAGTGGTACGTGAAGCGCGAACTGGGTATCGAGTTCGATGCTGCGCAGCAGGTGCTCTGGCAGCAGGTCAGCGACCTGCTGATCGACAGCGCTCTGGCTCAGCCTAAAGTCCTGGTGCATCGCGACTACATGCCGCGCAACCTGATGATCAGCGAGCCGAATCCCGGCGTGCTGGATTTCCAGGACGCAGTCTACGGGCCGGTGACCTATGACGTGACCTGCCTGTTCAAGGACGCCTTCCTCAGCTGGCCTGAAGAACGCGTACGCGGCTGGCTGGAAGATTACTGGCAGCAAGCCGGTGCGCTCGACATCCCGGTTCAGCCGGACTTTGAAGACTTTCTGCGCGCCAGCGACCTGATGGGCGTGCAGCGTCACTTGAAAGTCATCGGCATCTTCGCCCGTATTTGCCATCGCGACGGCAAGCCACGCTATCTCAGCGATGTGCCGCGCTTCTTTGCTTATATAGACGCGGTCATTGCCCGTCGCCCCGAATTGGCTGAGCTGGATGTGTTGCTGGCCAGTCTGCGTGCTGGAGTGAAGGCATGAAGGCAATGATTCTGGCGGCGGGTAAAGGCGAGCGCATGCGTCCGCTGACCTTGACCACGCCAAAACCGCTGGTTCGCGCCGGCGGAGCGCCCTTGATCGAGTATCACTTGCGCGCGCTGGCGGCAGCAGGGTTTACCGAGATCGTGATCAACCATGCCTGGCTCGGTCAGCAGATCGAAGATTATCTGGGCGATGGCTCGAAATATGGCGTGAGCATTCAGTATTCGCCGGAAGGTGAACCGCTGGAAACCGGTGGTGGTATTTTCCGCGCGTTGCCGTTGTTGGGTGATGAGGCTTTTGTGGTGGTCAACGGCGACATCTGGACCGACTACGACTTCAGCGTGTTGCACCAGCCCATCGTCGGGCTCGCCCATTTGATCCTGGCGGACAACCCGGCGCATCACCCGAGCGGGGACTTCACTCTGGTCGATGGCCATGTGCAGGACGGTCAGCCGGATACCCCAACCCTGACCTACAGCGGCATCGCCGTGCTGCACCCGCAGCTGTTTGACGGTTGCTCGGCCGGGGCCTTCAAGCTTGCGCCATTGTTGCGCAAAGCCATGGCCGATGGACAAGTGACGGGCGAGCGCCTGAATGGACATTGGGTAGATGTCGGCACTCACGAGCGCCTGGCTGAAGTAGAAACCTTGATAGAAGCGAGACGCTGACATGTTGTGGCCAGGGACTCTGATTGGAGCCGGAGCGGGCTTTGCCATAGCCAGCATTCCGGGGGCCATGCTCGGTGCTTTATTGGGACAGGCGCTGGATCGGCGCTTGCACCTGCAGAGCTGGGCGCATTTATGGGAAAAGTTCGGTGGCCGCTCGGTGCTGCGCAACGATGAACTGCTGTTCGTGTTGCTGGGCCGATTGGCCAAGAGTGATGGGCGGGTAGTGGATGGCCACATTCAGCAGGCGCGACAGGAAATGCGTGCGCTGGAGATGACCGAGTCGGCGCAACGTCGGGCGATAGCGGCGTTCAACCGCGGCAAGTCGGGGCATGATCGGTTGCGTGGCTATCTGCGACGCTTGAGTGCTCAGCCCCATGCGGCGGAAGGCGTGTTGCGTGCCTGTTGGCGGATGGTCTGGGCCGATGGCCGCGCCGGTAGCAGCGAGCGCGAACTGATTGCCCAGTGGGGCAAATGGTTGGGCTGGACGCCGCAACAGGTACAGGCACTGGCGAGTGACTACGAGCCGAAGCGACCGTTGGTCAGCAGCGCGATTACGTATCAGGACGCCTTGCGGTTATTGGGAGTGTCGGCGACCAGCGAGCCAGCACAGATCAAACGCGCCTATCGACGCCTGCTCAGTCGCCATCATCCGGACAAGATTGCCGGCAGCGGTGCGACGGCGTTGCAGGTTCGTGAGGCGACGGACAAGACTCGTGAATTGCACAACGCCTACACGTTGATTCGTGAACGGCGGGACTTTCGATAGCAGGGCAGAGTTGTGTCGCCCGCGAGTGGGGCGACGCGATCCATCAGTCCGCCGCAGGCTGCGGATTCAACCATCCCCGCACCCGGCGAACCAACTGCTCTTGCTCAGCCTTGGCATTGCCCGGCAGTGCCTTGAGCGAGACCTGGCTGAACGCCGATGTCTTCAAACGTTTATTGGCCTGCAAGCGTTCCAGTGCCGCATTGCGATCCAGTGGTTTGTCCATATAGAAGATGTCGGCGGTCGGCAGCTTGATCGTCGGCGTCAACTCGGCAAGCTCAGGCTTCGCCGTAACAGGCGTCTGGGCGGCGACCATCACGAACTTCTCGACTTGCGATGGCTGCTTCTCGCTCAGATAGCGCGCGGCCCAGTAAGCGCCGGTGCCATGCCCCAGCACGACGACTTTGCGAGCGCTATGCTGTTCGGCATAAGCGATGGCCGCGTCGATGCGGGCGAAAATTCGCTCGGCGTCGGCTTTGGCGTGTTCTTCGGTGGTTTCGGCGATAGCCTTGTCGGCCACCTCCGCTTCGCCGCCGGCGGCCTGTTCGATGGGCGCCGCGGTGGTCGAGTCTTTGTTGCCGGTATCAGGCGCTTTGGGCGCTGGCGCCACTTCGACGATACGTGGCGCAATGGCTTCGCTTTGCAGGTCCGGCAAGGTGATACTCAGGCTGCTCCACTCGGCGTCCGGCAATTGGCGGCGCAACGGGCTAATCGCTTGCGGCCAGTCAACGGTTTCGCCGGCACCCGGGATGATAATCACCGCGCCTTTGGGGTCGGCGGTATTGGCCGGCTTCCACAGGGCGAGAAAACTGTCGGTACCGGCTTGCAGTTGCTGCTGTTCCTGCGCAGGAATTTTTCGCTCAAGTGCCGTCGATTCTTCCTGGCTACGCTCAAGCAGCGGCTGGCGTTCGACCGGTTTTTCTTCGGCGGGCTTTTCCGCAGTGGCAGGTGCCGGGTCGGCCGCCTCGACGGAAAAGGCGCACGGCAGGATCAGCGACAGGCACAATGCTGGCAGTGCCAGGCGGTAGACAGGGGGCATCGGATATTCCAGGCCAGAAGTTAATTCCGGCAGCCTAATGGGTTGGTCAGTATTTGTCAGTGTGTGAGACTTCGATGATGCATTTTCGCTGCCTGTGGGTTATCGGCTGTTTGTGGTTTCCCTTGATGGGCTGGGCGGCTCCCGCGCCACCGGCGCATGTCGTGTCATTGTCTTCGGCGCAACAGCAATGGCTGGCGCAGCATGAAGAGTTGCGGGTCGGGGTTGTATTGCAAGTGCCCTATGCTCAATACGATCGCCGCTTGCAGCGCCTGTCCGGGGTCAACATCGAGTTGATGAAGTGGCTGGCCAAGTCGCTCAAGGTCGAGCTGAGCTGGCGTAATTATCCTGATCTTGCGCAACTGGAAGCCGCCGCGCGCGAAGGCGATATCGATATCGCGCCGGGGCTGACCCAAACCCCCGCCGGTTTACGATTCTGGCAGTTTTCCGATCCGTACATGCGGGTGCCGCAACTGGTGGTCAGCGACCAGAAGAGCACCGGTGTGGTGGAGCTGGAAAAACTCGACAGTCAGACCCGCGTCGCCGTGCGCATGCCCAGCGTCACCGCCGATTTCTTGCGTAGTACCTATCCGCATTTGAACCTGCAGGGCGTGCCTCTGGAGCGCCAGGCGCTGCAACTGTTGTTGAGTCAGCAGGCCGGTTACGCGGTGGTCGATGAAGCGCAATTCGGGCGTCTGTCAGCCGAACCCGAGTTTGCCGGGCTGGCCGTGGTGGGCGACATCGGTTTCCCGCAACTGTTGCGAGTGGCCACGCGTCGGGACTGGCCGGAGTTGGCCGGCATCGTCGAAAACGCGCTGCGCGCGATTCCGGCCAAAGACCTCGAGCGACTGCATGATCAATGGCTGCAACCCAAGTACCCGCGGCTGTCCGATTCACCGGTTTTCTGGAAAAACCTCTGCCTGCTGTTGCTGGTGTTATTGCTGAGCAGCATGGCCATTGTGTTCTGGCAGCGTCGTCAGCAACACAGTCTGGAGCAGCGTTTGCTGGCGGCGCGCGAAGACATTGCCCTGCGCGAGGCTAGCGAAGAGGCCTTGCGCCTCACGCAGTTCTCCATCGATCAAAGCACCGTCGGCATCCTTTGGGTCAACTGGGACAGCCATGTGCGCTACGCCAACCGTGCCGCCGAAAGCATGCTCGGCTATCCGGCGGGCGGGATCATTGATCGACCCTTGATCGATTTCGAGCCCGGTTTGCACATGGACCGCTGGCTGAGCCTGTGGAAACGCGCCCGGGCCAGTGAGGAAGGGCCGCTAAGTTTCGAAACCAATTGTGTGCGGGCCGATGGCAGTATTCTGCCGGCGGATGTCTCGTTGAGCTTCCTGCGTTTTCGCGAGGGCGAATACCTGGTGGTTTACCTCAATGATGTCACCGAGCGTCGTCGCGCCCTGGCCGCCTTGCAGGAAAGTGAAGCACGGCTGCAGGGGATCGCCGCCAACGTCCCCGGGCTGGTCTTTCGTCTGGAGCGCGCGCCAGTGACCGGGCAGATCGACTTTGCCTACATCAGTGAAGGCAGCGAGAGCCTGGTGGGCTACTCGCCCGCCACCCTGGCCCATCGTGACAAAGGCCTGCGCAGCCTGGTGCATCCGGATGACAAGGCCAGTTATCACCAGACCCAGGACCATGCACTGGACACCGACAGCGACTGGTCGTGGCAGGGACGGATTCTGACCCGTCAGGGCGAACAACGCTGGGCTGAGATCAAGGCCATTACCCGCCGACTGGAAGACGGCGCCTATGTCTGGGTCGGGATCGTCTGGGACATCACCGAGAGCAAGCGCATCGAGCTGGAGCTGGCCAGCTCCCGTGAGCAGTTGCGCGAGTTGTCTGCGCACCTGGAGAGCGTGAGGGAAGAGGAGAAGGCGCGGATTGCCCGGGAAGTTCACGACGAGCTGGGGCAGATGTTGACGGTGTTGAAGCTGGAAACGTCCATGTGCGAGTTGGCGTATGCGCAGCTCGATCCGGGCCTGCACGAGCGCTTGAACAGCATGAAGCGTTTGATCGCGCAGCTGTTTCAACTGGTGCGTGATGTGGCCACGGCGCTGCGGCCACCGATTCTCGATGCCGGGATCGCCTCGGCCATCGAGTGGCAGGCCCGACGGTTCGAGGCGCGCACGCATATTCCGTGTCTGGTACAAGTGCCGGATAACTTGCCGGTGCTCAGCGATGCCAAGGCCATCGGCCTGTTCCGGATCCTTCAGGAGGCGCTGACCAATGTCATGCGCCACGCCCAGGCGCATACTGTTGAACTGACGCTGGCCCTTGAGGGCGATGAGCTTTGTCTGACTGTCAGCGATGATGGCGTAGGATTTGTCGCTGCGCCTGGCAGGCCGACATCCTTCGGCGTGGTTGGCATGCGTGAGCGGGTGTTGATCATGGGCGGGCAATTGTCGCTTGAGAGTGAGCCGGGGGAGGGCACGACCCTGACGGTGCGAGTGCCGCTGGATGAAGCCTGATGGTTTTGTGTTGTTTGAGCTGGCGCCTTTGCAGGCAAGCCTGCGATAGATCTTGGTTCTGACATAAGAAGAATGGAGAAGAACGTGATCCGTGTATTGGTAGCCGAAGACCACACCATCGTTCGCGAAGGCATCAAGCAATTGATCGGCCTGGCCAAGGACTTGCTGGTGGTCGGGGAGGCGAGCAATGGCGAGCAGTTGCTCGATACCTTGCGCCATGTTCCCTGCGAAGTGGTGTTGCTGGACATCTCCATGCCCGGGGTCAACGGCCTGGAGGCGATCCCGCGGATTCGCGCCATGAGCAATCCGCCGGCGATTCTGGTGCTGTCGATGCACGACGAAGCGCAGATGGCCGCTCGGGCGTTGAAGGTCGGCGCTGCGGGTTACGCGACCAAGGACAGCGATCCGGCATTGTTGCTGACGGCGATTCGCAAGGTCGCGGCGGGCGGGCGCTACATTGATCCGGACCTGGCCGACCGCATGGTTTTCGAGGTTGGCCTGACCGATGCGCGGCCGTTGCACTCGTTGCTGTCGGAGCGTGAATTCTCGGTATTCGAACGCCTGGCCCAGGGCGCCAACGTCAACGACATCGCCCAGCAACTGGCCTTGAGCAGCAAAACCATCAGTACCCACAAGGCGCGGCTGATGCAGAAACTCAACATCACCTCCCTGGCCGAACTGGTGAAGTACGCGATGGAACACAAACTCCTGTGATCCAGGGTTCACTGTGGATTTTGTAGGAGCGAGGCTTGCCCGCGAAGCTTTTGGCGCCAGTGAGATCGCCTTCGCGGGCAAGCCTCGCTCCTACAGAAAGAAGAGGCATGTCCATTTACGACATGCATGCAAAGCCGCTTTTACCGGTTCCTGTGGCTTGCAGCTCACCGTCTGTCGCCATCAAGAATCGACATATCCATCCCCGCCATCCTTGTAGGGCAATCCCTACCCCCAACCTTCCATCCGGCTGAGGCGATTCTCTCCTGCGCCCCGATTTGCGCGGCTCCCAGCGTCCACTAGGCTTAGTCCACAGCAGTCATCAATAACAAAGGTGTGGGTATGAGCCAGGTTGATTCAAGCGCAGGGGCCAACGATATTCTGGTCAGCTTTCGTGGAGTGCAAAAGAGCTACGACGGCGAGAACCTGATCGTCAAAGACCTCAACCTGGAGATTCGCAAAGGCGAATTCCTGACCTTGCTCGGGCCATCCGGATCCGGCAAGACCACCAGTCTGATGATGCTCGCCGGCTTCGAAACCCCGACCGCCGGGGAGATTCAACTGGCCGGGCGTTCCATCAACAACGTGCCACCGCACAAGCGCGACATCGGCATGGTGTTCCAGAACTATGCGTTGTTTCCGCACATGACCGTCTCCGAGAACCTGGCGTTCCCGCTGACCGTGCGCGGTTTGAACAAGAGCGACGTCAGTGACCGGGTCAAGCGTGTGCTGAGCATGGTTCAGCTCGATACTTTCGCCCAGCGCTATCCGGCGCAACTGTCCGGCGGTCAGCAGCAGCGTGTGGCCCTGGCCCGTGCCCTGGTGTTCGAACCGCAACTGGTGCTGATGGACGAACCCCTCGGCGCACTGGACAAACAACTGCGTGAACACATGCAGATGGAAATCAAACACCTGCACCAGCGCCTCGGCGTGACCGTGGTCTACGTGACCCACGACCAGGGCGAAGCCCTGACCATGTCCGACCGCGTCGCCGTATTCCACCAGGGCGAGATCCAGCAGATCGCGCCACCGCGCACGCTCTACGAAGAGCCGAAAAATACTTTCGTCGCCAACTTCATCGGCGAGAACAACCGCCTCAACGGCCGCTTGCACAGCCACACCGGTGATCGCTGCGTGGTCGAGCTCGGTCGTGGTGAAAAGGTTGAAGCACTGGCGGTCAACGTCGGCAAGACCGGCGAACCCGTCACACTGTCGATTCGTCCGGAGCGCGTGAGCCTCAATGGCTCGAGCGAGTCCTGTGTCAACCGCTTCTCGGGAAGGGTGGCGGAATTCATCTATCTGGGCGACCACGTCCGGGTTCGCCTGGAAGTCTGCGGCAAGACCGACTTCTTCGTGAAACAACCGATTGCCGAGCTCGATCCTGCGCTGGCTGTCGGCGACGTGGTACCGCTTGGCTGGCAGGTCGAACACGTTCGCGCGCTCGACCCACTTCTAGAGGCGCATTGATCGCCCCCTGCTTCACCAACACCAACCCTGCACGTGGAGAGAACAATAAATGTTGAGATCCCTGAAATTCACCGCCCTGGTCGTCGGCATGATCGGCGCGGCGCACGCGATGGCGGCTGGCCCGGACCTGACCGTGGTGTCCTTTGGCGGGGCGAACAAGGCGGCGCAGGTCAAAGCCTTCTACGCACCATGGGAAGCGGCGGGCCACGGCAAAATCGTCGCTGGCGAATACAACGGCGAAATGGCCAAGGTCAAAGCCATGGTCGACACCAAGAGCGTGTCCTGGGACCTGGTGGAAGTTGAATCGCCGGAACTGTCCCGTGGTTTCGACGAAGACATGTTCGAGCAGCTTGATCCGAAGCTGTTCGGCAAGTCTGAAGACTACGTCAAAGGCGCTATCCAGCCTTGCGGCGTGGGCTTCTTCGTGTGGTCGACCGTGCTGGCCTACAACGCCGACAAGCTGAAAACCGCTCCGACCAGTTGGGCTGATTTCTGGGACACCAAGAAATTCCCGGGCAAGCGCGGCCTGCGTAAAGGCGCCAAGTACACCCTGGAATTCGCACTGATGGCTGACGGCGTTGCGCCGAAAGACGTCTACAAAGTGCTGGCCGGCAAAGATGGCCAGGACCGCGCGTTCAAGAAACTCGATGAACTCAAGCCAAGCATCCAGTGGTGGGAAGCCGGCGCACAACCGCCGCAATACCTCGCCTCCGGTGACGTGGTCATGAGCTCGGCCTACAACGGCCGGATCGCCGCGGTACAAAAAGAAAGCAACCTGAAAGTGGTGTGGAACGGCGGCATCTACGACTTCGACGCGTGGGCGATTCCAAAAGGTCTGGACAAGACCCGTGCCGAAGCTGCGAAGAAATTCATCGCATTCTCGGTACAGCCGCAACAGCAGAAGACCTACTCGGAAAACATCGCCTACGGCCCGGCCAACACCCAGGCAGTGCCATTGCTGTCCAAGGATGTCCTGAAAGACATGCCGACCACCCCGGAAAACATCGCCAACCAGGTGCAGATCGACGTCAGCTTCTGGGCTGACAACGGCGAGCAACTGGAACAGCGCTTCAATTCCTGGGCTGCAAAATAAGGCCACCCCGTGGGCTTATCCACTCCTGTAGGAGCGAGGCTTGCCCGCGAAGGCGTCGGCACATTCAACATTAATGTTGACTGACACACCGTCTTCGCGGGCGAGCCTCGCTCCTACAGGGGCCGATGTGTAGCTAACAAGAACAGAGGTGGCCTCCCAGTTATGGAGTGCCACCCTCTGTAACGATCAAAGATTTCCGGAGTACGCCATGGCTATCGCCGTTCCCGTGAACGCGGGCACCGACCCCACCTTGAAGCAGCGGCTAAAGCACGCCGAGCGAATCAACCGCTGGAAAGCACAAGCCTTGATCGCGCCGTTGGTGCTGTTTCTGTTACTGGTGTTCCTGGTGCCGATCGTGGCGCTGCTCTACAAAAGCGTCGGTAACCCGGAAGTGGTCGGCGTGATGCCGCGCACTGTGGCAGCCATCGCCAGTTGGGATGGCCGAGGCCTGCCGGCAGAGCCTGTGTACAAGGCCGCCAGCGAAGACCTCGCCGAAGCCCGCAAGAATCAGACCTTGGGTGATTTGTCCAAGCGCTTGAACATGGAGTTGGCCGGCTACCGCAGCCTGCTGACCAAAACCGCGCGCGCCTTGCCGTTCGCCACGGAGCCTGCTTCTTATAAAGAAGCGCTGGAAGGACTCGACGAACGCTGGGGCGATCCGGCCTATTGGCAGGTGGTGCGTCGCAACACCAGTGGCGTGACGCCTTATTACCTGCTGGCCGCCGTCGATCACCGTATCGACGACCTCGGCGAACTGGCCCGGGCCACTCCCGATCAGGCGATCTACCTCGACATCTTTGCCCGTACGTTCTGGATGGGCCTGATCATCACCATGATCTGCCTGGTGCTTGCTTATCCGCTGGCCTACCTGCTGGCGAACCTGCCCTCGCGCCAAAGCAACCTGCTGATGATTCTGGTGCTGTTGCCGTTCTGGACCTCGATTCTGGTTCGGGTCGCGGCGTGGATCGTGTTGCTGCAATCGGGCGGCTTGATCAACAGCGGCCTGATGGCCATGGGCGTCATCGATAAGCCGCTGGAGCTGGTGTTCAACCGCACCGGGGTCTACATCTCGATGGTGCACATCCTGCTGCCGTTCATGATTCTGCCGATCTACAGCGTGATGAAAGGTATCTCGCCGACTTACATGCGTGCGGCGATTTCCCTGGGCTGCCACCCGTTCGCCAGTTTCTGGCGGGTGTACTTCCCGCAGACCTATGCCGGTGTTGGCGCCGGTTGCCTGTTGGTGTTCATCCTCGCCATCGGCTACTACATCACCCCGGCGTTGCTGGGCAGCCCGAACGATCAGATGGTCAGTTACTTCGTCGCCTTCTACACCAACACCAGCATCAACTGGGGTATGGCGACGGCGTTGGGTGGCCTGTTGTTGCTGGCGACTGTCGTGCTGTACCTGATCTATAGCTGGCTGGTCGGTGCCAGCCGCCTGCGTCTGAGTTGAGGAGACTGAAATGTTG
>Ga0182007_10001895_pt1 | contig 10915 bp, 9 predicted proteins | sample Sormic07211113_1_FD_123023 | JGI IMG/M metagenome (GOLD analysis project Ga0182007, IMG submission 123023) | Rhizosphere microbial communities from Sorghum bicolor, Mead, Nebraska, USA - 072115-113_1 MetaG | ecosystem: Host-associated > Plants > Roots > Rhizosphere | place: USA: Nebraska... | reverse complement strand
CTGACGCTGCGCAAGCGCAAGCAGGCCGCGCGGCGCTTGATCGGTATCGGCGGCGCAGCGCAGGGTCAGCGCAAACAGCGCGCCCGAAAGCTGATTCACGACCGTCGCGCTGCCCGGGCGTTGCTCGAACGCTTCCTCGCGCATCAATTCAATGAGTCGGGCAAGCCGCGTTGCTGCAAACGCGGCGTCGCGCGCCTGTCCGTCGCCCTCGCTCACGCTGCTCACCAGCAAACGTCCCGGCAGATGGTCGCGCAGCAGTTGCTGCGGCACGGCCGGCAGCACGAAGCGCCCGCACAACACATCGGCGCCTCCGCGTGCGTTGCCGTTCGTGGCAATGGTCAATCCGTCCTTGTGCCGCTCGCGTGCCGCCCGGGGGGGCTTGCCGCTGCCGTCGTGCAAGCTGTGAGCGCTGCCGGAGGGAAACAGCACGATATCGCCGGCTTTCATGCGAAGCGCCGGTTCGCTGTTCCCTCCTGTGTCGCTTTCGACGACAGCCTCGCCGCGCAACAGCACGTGATAGGGGAATTCCCACTCGTTCGACTCGGGATGGTCGATGCGCCACGGCGAGCCGAAGTGGCACCGCACATCCAGCCGTCCGGTGACCGGCATCAACGAGAGCAGTCGGTCCAGCAGTTCCATATGAGACGTTTGAGCATGAAGTTGCGGAAGTATGGCATTAAAGAACTCGCCGCACATCCCTACACTGACTCCCATGCCATACGACATGGCTAAGCAGTTCAGCCCTCAACCCTGAAGGAAGGAGTCGATCATGTCCCGTCTGACCACCATTCGCCCTGAAGAAGCAACCGGCGCGGCCGCTGAAATGTTCGCGAAGATCAAGAAGGCCGTCGGCAAGGTACCCAATGCGTACGCGACCGTCGGCACGCACAGCCCCGAAGCGCTCGGCGCGGCGCTCGCGTTCGACGCAGCGGTGGCTGCCAGCACGCTTGGCAAGGCGGACATCGAAGTGATCAAGCTGGCCGTCAGCGAACACGTGGGCTGTGACTACTGTGTCGCCGCGCATACGTTGATGGGCAAGCTCGCCGGGCTGTCGGGCGATGACATGAAGCAGGTGCGTGCAGGCGTTGCAACGGGCGACGCGAAGCGGGACGCGCTGGTGACGTATGTGCGTACGCTGGTCGGTACGCGTGGCACGGTGCCCGAAGCGGTCGTCGATGCGGTGCGCGCGGCTGGGTACACCGACCGCCAGATCATCGAAATCAACCTCGCCATCGCGTCGATTACGTTCACGAATCTCGTGAATCGCGTGAACGACACGACGCTCGACTTCCCGGCAGTCAGGTAACCCGTAGTTCCCGCACACAGCCTCGACAGGAGAGATTGCCATGCGCACCATTCGTACGGACGTCGCCGTTATCGGCGCACGCACGGCCGGGCTGTCGGCCTACCGCAGCGCCAAAGCCGAAGGCCGCACGGCCGTGATCATCGAAGGCGGTGAATACGGCACGACGTGTGCAAGAGTGGGGTGCATGCCGTCGAAGCTGCTGATCGCGGCGGCGGAAGCCGCGCATGCCGCGAGCCACGCCGACGCATTTGGCGTCCGCGTCGAGGGGTGCGGGTAGACGGCCAGGCGGCCATGGATCGCGTGCGCAGCGAGCGCGACCGCTTCGTCGGCTTCGTCGTGGACGGTGTCCACGCGTTGCCGGAAGCGGACCGGCTGATTGGCCACGTACGCTTCATCGACGACCGGCTGCTGCAAGCCGGCGCCTGGTTCTTTCGGGACGCTCAGACGTCGGACGCCTCGCGGGGCGACTACGGATACAGCCGGGCGGACGGAAATACCCGAGCACACAGGAAATCGACCAAGGCCCGGACTTTCGGAGAGGGATGCTTGCTGGCGGGCCAGAGCACGTGGAAGACGCCGGTGCGTTCCACGTGATCGACCAGAACGGTGCGCAACCGTCCATCCGCCAGCGGCTCCTTGATCGAGAATTCCGGCAGATAGGCGATCCCCAAGCCTTGTAGTGCAAAGCACACGCGCGTCTCGATGTTGTTACAGATCATCGAGGTCGGCAATGGCAACTCGGGCTCGCCGGCAGCACGGCGCAACGCCCATGTTTCCAGCTTGCCGCTGTTGGGAAAGCGGTAGTGCAAGCAGGTGTGCTCCAGCAGATCCGCAGGCACTTTGGGCGTACCTCGCCGCGCCAGGTAGTCGGGCGAGGCGACCAGCATCGAACGAAAGGCGCCCAGCCTGCGCGCGGACAAGCGCGAGTCCGTCGGGTCGCCGGTTCTGACCACGGCGTCGAAACCTTCCTCGATCACATCGACCAGCCGGTCGGTGAAGTCCAGGTCCAGCTCGATGGCCGGGTACTCGCGCATGAACTCGCCGAGCACGGGCAGCACCAGCGAACTGACCAGGGGCAAGCTGACCCGCAAGCGACCGCGCGGCAAAGCCGTGGCCTGCGACAGCTCCAGTTCCGCCGCCTCGATTTCAGCAAGGATGCGGCGGCTGCGCTCCAAAAACAGCGTGCCCTCGGCTGTCAGCGTGACGCTGCGCGTGCTGCGGTGGAACAGGCGCACGCCGAGCTTTTCTTCCAGCCGCGCCACGCTCTTGCCGATGGCGGATGCCGATACGCCCAGCAGCCGACCGGCCGCGACAAAGCTGCGTGTCTCGGCGACCTGCACGAACACCACGAAGCCGTTCAGGCTGTCCACCTCGTACCTCCATTGCGGACAAATAGTTCCGGTAAGAAAGGAACTGTACTCCAGTTTTTCTTTAATCGAAGACCTTCTATCGTGACGGGAATGTTCATTGATGAAAGGAAGTCCCCGTGACGATTGCCGCATTTCCGCTGCGCACAGGCGTCCCGCCCGCGTCTCTGTCCACCCGGATTCAGGCCGCGGTTCAACAGGCACTGGACGGGCGGCGCCTGGTCGGTGCCGTGGTACTGGTAGCCCGCGACGGCGAACTGATTCACCGCCAGGCCGCCGGCTGGGCCGACCGCGAGAGCCGTCGGACGATGACCGTGGATGCGGTCTTCCGTCTGGCGTCGGTGAGCAAGCCGATCGTCTCGACGGCGGCGCTGGTGCTGGTGGCGCAAGGTCGACTCGATCTGGATGACGGCATCGACCGCTGGTTGCCCGAGTTCCGGCCACGGCTGGCCGATGGCCGACCTGCGCGGATCACTACCCGGCAATTGCTCAGCCACACGGCGGGGCTGGACTACCGCTTCTTCGAGGCTGATGCGGACGGCCCTTATGCGCGGGCCGGCGTGTCGGATGGCATGGATGCGTCCGGTATCAGTCTGGGAGAGAACCTGCGCCGCATCGCCACCGTGCCGCTGCTGTACGAACCGGGCACGGCCTGGGGCTATTCGCTGGCAACCGACGTGCTGGGCGCCTTGATCGAGCAGGTGCATGGCGAGCCACTGGACGCAGCCGTGCGCCAGCTCGTGACCGGCCCGCTGGGCATGGCGGATACCGGCTTTGTCGCGCTGGATGCGCAGCGCGTGGCGACCGCCTATGTGAATGACGCGCCTCAGCCGCACCCGCTGGCGGAAGGCGAAATCGTTTCGCCCTTCGAGGGGGCGGTCGGCATCCCCTACAGCCCTGCGCGCATCTTCGATCCGCAGGCATTTCCTTCGGGTGGCGCGGGCATGGCGGGAACAGCCGAAGACTTCCTGCGCCTGCTGGAAGCCTTGCGCCAGGGTTGCGGTGCGCTCCTGCCCAACGAATTGATCGCGGAGATGGCGCGCGATCAGACGGGCGGTCAGGAACTGCCCAATGCGCCGGGCTTCGGCTTCGGGCTGGGGTTCTCGGTCTTGCGCGACCAGGCGTTGGCAGCTTCGCCCGAGTCGGAAGGCACTTGGCGTTGGGGCGGTGCCTACGGCCATGCCTGGTTCGTGGATCGGGTGCGGGGACTCAGCGTCGTCGCCTTGACCAACACGTTGTACGAAGGCATGTCGGGTCGTTTCGTCACCGATCTGCGCGATGCGGTCTACGGTGCCCTGGAGGGTGCGCGATGACTTCGGCAACTCAGGACCGTATGCCTCTCGCATCGCTGCTGGCGCTTGCCATGGCGGCTTTCATCACCATCCTGACCGAAGCGCTGCCGGCCGGCTTGCTGCCCCAGATGGCGCGGGGACTGGCCGTCTCCGAGGCATGGGTCGGCCAGACCGTCACCATCTATGCCATCGGCTCCCTGGTGGCCGCGATTCCGCTGATCGCCGCCACACAAGGGATGCGTCGCCGGCCGTTGCTGCTGGCCGCCATTGCCGGCTTCGCCATCGCCAACACAGTGACGACGCTTTCCACCAGCTATGCGCTGACCATGGTGGCGCGCTTCCTGGCGGGCGTCTCGGCGGGTTTGTTGTGGGCGCTGCTGGCCGGCTATGCCGCGCGCATGGTGCCCGAGCACCAGCAAGGCCGCGCCATCGCGATCGCCATGGTGGGCACGCCGCTGGCGCTTTCGCTGGGCGTGCCTGCCGGCACCTTCCTTGGCGATCTGGTGGGGTGGCGCATGTGCTTTGGCATCATGAGCCTGCTGGCGCTGATGCTGATGGTCTGGGTGCGCCTGAAAGTACCGGACTTCGCGGGGCAGGCCGTGGGCAAACGCCTTTCGTTGCGGCATGTGTTCACCCTGCCGGGTATTCGCCCGGTGTTGTTCGTGGTGCTGGCCTTCGTCCTCGCACACAACATCCTCTACACCTACATCGCCCCGTTTCTGGTGATGGCCGGCATGGTGGACCGCACGGATCTGGTGCTGCTGGTTTTCGGCATCACATCGCTGCTGGGTGTCTGGATCATCGGCGTGCTGATCGACCAGTACCTGCGCGCACTGACGCTGGCGAGCACGGTCTTGTTCGGACTTTCGGCGTTGGTGCTGGGCATGGCAGGCACCGAGCCCATCGCCGTCTATGCGGCAGTGGGTGCCTGGGGACTGGCTTTCGGCGGCGCTGCGACCTTGTTTCAGACCGCACTTGCCAAGACGGCGGGCGATGCTGCTGATGTCGCGCAGTCCATGCTGGTCACTGCCTGGAACACGGCGATTGCCGGTGGGGGCATCGTTGGTGGCGTGCTGCTGGATCGTCTCGGTGTGGGAGCTTTCTCTCCTGCGCTGCTCATGCTGTTGCTGGCGACACTTCTGGTGGCGTGGTCTGCCAGACATCACGGCTTTCCCGTGTCGGTGCGATGAAATCGGATGGAACTGCGCGACCTTCGTTGCTTCCTTGTCGTGGCTGAAGAACTCCACTTCGCTCAGCTCCGCTGAACGGCTGCACATCGAGCAGTCGCCGCTGTCGCGAGCGATCAAGGCAGTGACGATTCGCACCCGGCGCGGGCTTCTGTGCGATGCGAAGATGGCCAGGGTGGCGCTTCGATGTTCTCGTCAAGCGTGCCGTCAGACGCCGAAAGACTGGTATTGGGTAAGACACCTTTTGCGAGCATGCGGGGAAATTCCGCCTTATACGCCACGTGTCGTCCGCTGCTCCGCACTCACATACAAGTCGAACTACCGCCGCCGAGGAAATGCATTTCCAGCCCTCGCCGAATTTCAAATGCGCGGAGCAATCCGTAGCAAACCCGATTTCGATGTTTCTACCCCGTCTTTCGTCAACCTAAAATTGGACCCCTTTCAATCGATGACGTTTAACACGACAACAAGGGGTAACGATGAAACGAGTCGCTCTCGCCAGCGCCGCAGGCCTGTTTGCAATTGCACCACTCGCCGCTCAGGCGCAAAGCTCGGTCACGTTGTACGGGCTCGTGGATGCGGGCATTACCTATACGAACAACCAGAAGGGCGCGAGCAACTTCCAGCAGACGAGCGGCAAGTTGAGCGGCAGCCGATGGGGTCTCAAAGGCAGCGAGGACCTGGGCGACGGATGGAAAGCCGTCTTCACCATCGAGGGCGGTTTCCGTCCCAACGACGGCACGCTGGGCCAGGGCGGCCGCGAGTTCGGACGGCAGGCATTTGTCGGCGTCCAGAAAACGGGCATCGGCACGCTGACGTTCGGACGCCAGTATGAACCGCTCGCTGATCTCGCGGCGCAATACGCGGGCTCCGGTTTCTGGTCGCCGTCGACACACGTCGGCGATAACGACAACCTGAACCAGACTTTCCGCGTCAATAACGCAGTCAAGTTCCGCAGCGACACGATTGCCGGATTCACGGTGGACGGCCTGTATGCGTTCAGCAACCAGGCGAACGGCGGCAGCGGAACAGGCTTCGGCAACAACCGCGCGTGGGGCATCTCGGCGAACTACGTGAACGGACCGTTGTCGATCGGCGGCGGCTACGTGGTGCTGAATCATCCGGATACGACGTCGAACACGAGTGGTGCAGTCGGCGGCGCATCGACCACCACCGGCGACGACTACAGCGGCGCGTTTTTCTACGGACTGAACGGCGGCGTGCTGCGCCAGCAGATCGCCGTGGCGGGCACCAACTACGCATTCGGCCGCGCAACGGTCGGTTTCGCATGGAGCCATACGCAGCTCGACTACAACGACGGCTCGTCGCGCAAGTTCAACAACTACGATCTGAATGCGCGCTACCTGTTCACGCCCGCGCTGACGCTGATCGGCGTCTACACCTATACGGACGGCCGCGCGACCAACCTGCCGGGAACCAATGGCGCGAATCTGAAGCCGCGCTGGCATCAGTTCACGCTGGGTGTCGACTATGCACTGTCGAAGCGCACCGACGTGTATCTGTCCGGCGTGTATCAGCTTGCGGTCGGCGACGCGTCGACGCGGGTCGGCTCGGGCTACCGCACGATCGCGGCGATTGCCGATGCCGGCACCGCCTCGTCGACGAACCGTCAGGTCGCGGTGTTGTCGGGCTTGCGCGTGAAGTTCTGACGGGAAGCCGCGACGGCATGACGCCAATGAGTCTGCCGTCGCGGTGTTCAAGAGAGAGATACGGCACGTTAGCGCTGCTCGTCACGCTCGCCTGATCCATCGCGGCGATAGCACGCATCGAATTCCGGCAACTCGGGCAACGCGTCCAGCAACGTGCGGGTATAAGGGTGCGCAGGCGCGGAGAACACCGTTGCGACGGGGCCGCTCTCCACGACCCGACCGCTCTTCATCACGATGATGCGGTCGGACACATGATGGACGACGGCCAGATCGTGCGAGATGAACAGCATCGAGGTTCCGTGCTCGGCCTGGAGTTCGGCGAGCAGATCGAGCACCTGCGCCTGGATCGAGACATCGAGCGCGCTGACGGGCTCGTCGGCGACGAGCAGCGCCGGATTCGGAGCGAACGCACGCGCGATCGCGACGCGTTGACGCTGTCCGCCAGACAGCTCGCGCGGGTAACGGTCGATGCAGGCGGCGCCGAGCTTCACCTCGTCGAGTGCCTGTAATACCCGCCGGCGCCGTTCGGCGCCGCGAACGTTGGCGGCATCGAGGCTCTCGGCGATGATCTGGCCGACCGTGTAGCGCGGATCGAACGAACTGTACGGGTCCTGCGCGATGAGCTGAAGACCGGGACGTCGGCTCCTGCGCCTCGCTTCCGGCACCGCGCTCCACGGCTCGCCGTCGAGCAGCACCCGGCCGATGTCGGGCGCCACCAGGCCGAGGACGATCTTCGCCACGGTCGTCTTGCCGGACCCCGATTCGCCGACGATGCCGAGCGTCTCGCCTTTCGCCAGCGTGAACGATACGTCATCCACCGCGAGCGGAGCGTCGGCACGCGAGCCGTACCGCTTCGAAACCGATTCGACCGACAGCACGTGCGAGCGGGCGTCGATGTGTTTTTCAGGCAACGGTATGCGGCTGAGTACGCGCGGCAAGGTGCCGTCGTCGCGCGCCGGCTCCGCCGCTGCGAGACGATAACCGCGCGATTCCACAGTGGGCACGGCTTGCAGCAACAGGCGCGTATAGGGATGATTGGGCGCGGCAAGCACCTCATGCGCGGGGCCTTCCTCCACCACGCGACCCGCTTTCATCACCAGCACGCGATCGGCCAACTGGCCGACGAGCGCCAGATCATGGCTGATCAGCAGCAGTGCGTCGCCCGCTGCACGGCGCTGATGCAGCAGTTCGAGAATCTGCTTTTGAACCGTCATGTCGAGCGCGGTCGTGGGCTCGTCCGCAATCAGCAGCGCCGGGCGTCCGGCGATGGCCGTGCCGATCAGCACGCGCTGGCGCAGTCCGCCGGAAAGCTGATGCGGATAGTGCGTCAAACGGCGCGCGGCGTCGGGAATACCCACCGATTGCAGGATCTCGATGCTGCGCGCGTCGATTTCACTGCGCCGCAGTTTGGTCTGCGCGCCGAGCGCTTCGGCGAGCAGGCTCCGAACCCGGCAAAGCGGGTCCAGCGAGATCAGCGCGTCCTGCAGCACATAGCCGATCTCGCGGCCGCGGATGCGGCGCCATTCGCGCTCGCTCAGGCGGCGCGCGTCGCGGCTCGCGATGTCGAAGCGCTCCGCGCTCAGTTCGGCGCGCGCGCCGTTCAGGCCGATCAGGGCACGCGCGGTAACGGACTTGCCCGAGCCCGATTCGCCGACCAGCGCGACGCATTCGCCGGCCCGTATCGTCAGATCGAGATGGGACACGACGGTTTTGACTTCGCTGCGCGTGCGAAATCCGATAGTGAGGTTCCTGACCCGCACGATGGGCGCATCGTGCGACGCCGCCGCGATGCCCGGCTCGAAAGCGGGTTTCATGAATACTCCCGTCCTTCGAAGCGGGCCTGCCAGTAGCGGCCGAGCGCGCTCACCGACATGACCGTCAGCGTGATGGCGATACCCGGCCATACGGCAATCCACCAGGCGTTGTAGAGATAGTTGCGGCCTTCGGCGAGCATCAAGCCCCATTCGGCCGTGGGCGGCTGCGGGCCCATGCCGAGAAAGCTCAGACCGGCCGTGCCGATGATCGCGCCGCCGAGTCCGATGGTGGCGAGAATCGGCACCTGGGCGACGGCATGCGGGAGGACGTGGCGCCAGACCAGCACCGGGAATGTCAGGCCGAAGGTGCGCGCCTGTTCGACATAGCCGGATTCCATCACCACGAAGGTCTGGCTGCGTACGACACGCGCGAAGCGCGGAATCGACGCGACGCCGAGCGCGACGATGAGGTTGAACGTGCCGGGTCCGGTGAACGAAATGAGCATCAAGGCGAGCAGCAGGTCCGGGAACGACGAGACGACGTCGAGCAGGCGGGTGATCAGTTCGTCGAGCCAGCCGCGCGCGAGACCCGCGATCAGGCCCGCGACGGTGCCGAACAGCACCGCAATGACGATGGCCGCGGCGCTGATGCTCAGCGAGTAACGCGCGCCGTGAATGACTCTCGAGAAAATGTCGCGTCCAAGCTGATCGGTGCCCAGCCAGTGTTCGCCGCTGCTGCCGAGTTGCGCGGCGAGCGGATCGGCCGCGAGCGGATCGGCGCGCGCGAGCCACGACGGCTCGAGCGTGGCGAGCGCGCACAACAGCAGATAGCTCGCGGCAAGCACGAGGGGCGAATGGCGCAACGCCCAGCTCGAGGCACGACTGATCGCGAGGGACGGAAGGTATGAAACGGATTCGGTCGACACGGCGGCTTTCCTCAATGGCGCGTGCGCCGCTCACGCAGGCGCGGGTCGATCAGCAGGTAGAGCAGATCGACGACCGTGCTCAGCACGACGTAGATCAGTGCGGAAAAAATGGCGATCGCGAGAATGACCGGCATATCCTTCGCGAGCACCGCATCCACGGTGATCTTGCCGAGGCCGGGACGGCCGAAGACCTGCTCGGTGATGACGGCGCCGCTCAGCAGCCCGCCGAAGAGCCAGCCGGCGAGCGTCACCGCGGGTAGCGCGGCATGACGCAACGCGTGACGAAAGCGCAGTGCGCTGCCGCTCACGCCCCACGAGCGCACGGTCAGCGCGAAGGGTTCGTCGAGCGCCCGGGTGAGCCCATGACGCAGCACCTGGCCGACGACCGCTCCCTGCGCGAGACCGAGCGAAACGGCGGGCAAAACCAGCGACGCGAAGCCCCGGTCTCCGGCAACGGGAAAGAGCCGCAGCGTGAAGCTGAAGATGAACAGCAGCACGATGCCGAGCCAGAACGACGGCGTCGATGCCAGCACGAGTTCGATGCCCGACGCCAGCCGGCCGCCCCAGCGCCGGCCCGCCGTCAGCACGGCAAGCCCGACGGCGAAGACTATCGTCACGACGAGCGCGCAGCCGGTGAGCTTGAGCGTCGGCCATAGTTGGCTCGACACGAGCGCGGCGACGTCCGTGTTGAGGATGTACGAGCGGCCGAAATTCCCGTGCAGGACGCGCCACAGGTAGTGCAGATACTGAAGGTAAAGCGGTTCGTCGAGTCCCCATTCCTGACGGATCGCCGCTTCGATTGCCGGCGTGCTGACCTGTTCGCCGATCAGGAGACTGACGATGTCGCCGGGCGCCAGTTGTATGGCGGCGAACGACAGCGACACGGCTGCCCACAGCACCAGCAGTCCAGTCGCGATGCGCGTGAGCCCCGGCGAGCGCGGCAACGCCCGCAAGCCGCGCGCTACGCGGCGCAGCCCGTGTTTCGGCGCGGCGAGGGCGGGGTGCGACGTTCGCTCGGCGGCGAGCTCGGGCAGTATGCGTGGCGGATTCATGTCGGATTACCTGGCGTCGAGCGGCGCGGAGGTCGCGTTCAATGGCGCGTGAGCCAGATGTCGTACGGGTTCTCCGGCATCTGCGCGAACGGGCGAAAGCGGATGCCCTGCACGTAGGTTGCCGCCGCGATCTGGTCCTCGGGTTCGTAGAGCGGCACGGCGAGCGCCTGCTCCTTGATCGCGAACTGCTGCAGCTCGCCGTAGGCCTTCTTGCGTTCCGCGGTGTTTTGCGTGCCGGCGGCGGCTTGCAGCCACCGGCTCAGTTCGGGTGCCGGACTGCGGCTGTAGTTCAGCGCACCGCCGCGGTCGACAGGAAGATAGTGGCCTTCGATGTCGATGCCGTCCGGCGGCGTGTTCGAGT
>Ga0182007_10001894_pt1 | contig 10920 bp, 11 predicted proteins | sample Sormic07211113_1_FD_123023 | JGI IMG/M metagenome (GOLD analysis project Ga0182007, IMG submission 123023) | Rhizosphere microbial communities from Sorghum bicolor, Mead, Nebraska, USA - 072115-113_1 MetaG | ecosystem: Host-associated > Plants > Roots > Rhizosphere | place: USA: Nebraska... | reverse complement strand
TCATTTCCACGCGCACATCTGGTACAAAGTCAGCCGCTCTGAGCGGGTGTCGTATAATGGCATTACTCCAGCTTCCCAAGCTGATAACGAGGGTTCGATTCCCTTCACCCGCTCCACTATTTTAAAAGCCTCCAGCGCAGTCCACGGACATCCAATCGCGCCTGGTGACAGTTTCAGTGACAGTTTCAGTGACAGTTTCAGTGACAGTTTCCAAGAATCTACCGCCCCCCATGCTAGCGAACAAGCCGCATGGTCGGACCTTGAGAACCTCGCCCGTCAGATAGCCTCCCCCTACCGGATCGAATCGATTTTCCGGTTGAGGTTTAAAGTGACTATTAAAGCTATTTAATTTTCTTTTCTACTCTCCACTCCAGACAGCACAAGGCTTCCAGCGCTTTCAACAATCCTCTTTTTCAGGTCACCCAAACTATTTCTCGGGCTATCAGGAAAGCTATTTACCAACCCCCCTCAAGCACTTGATTTATAACGGTTTTGTATTTCAATACCTTTTTAAATAGTCCACCTGACCGCCTGATCGCCACCCCTCAACGCCACGTTCTAAAAGGGCTGCAGAGCATTTATCGCTCGGTTTCGCGTAGGGTGGCGAAAAATAGCCACTTTAAACACGCCCCCCGATTTCACATCGCACAGACCCCGATTCGGCCCCGTTCCCGCGCAGTGTCGCTGCTATGCTTGAGTTTTTTCGAAAGGAGTCGGCAACCATGACAAGCGAATATTCACTGGCGGATGTGCTGGAACGGATTTATCAGAATCAATTGGCCCTGGAAGCGGCAGTGATGGAACTGACGCTGTGGGCAGAGCAGCAAAATGCGGTAGATGTGGGCGATAACGTGCGGGGGGGCGCTTTACATCATTGGCGAAAACGCAGGTCATATCAATCAAGGCTTACCCCGACTGAGCGGATTCCCACCAGATCGTCGCGAAACTGATTGAACGAAGGCAAATAGTTCGCCCCGCCAGCTACACCACGTAAATGTGGAGTTGATTTCCTCTCAACTCGTGGACGCTCCCGGAAAGAGTTGGCATGCAAAATAGCGTCTAATCTAGCTACTCGTCGTCTAGGTCTTCTGGCCGTAGCCTAATAATCGTGGCGCATTCTCCGTCCAATCGGACCGATACCCCACTCGGGCTAACGCTCCCTACCACAGCTCCATAGGTCTCTTCCCAAGGCGGACACTGCGTTACTTTTTCTCTCGGTACGCTGACGCGTTTACCGTGTCGCAGCTTACTGATGTCCATAGCCTTTCCTTAATGACAAATAGAAGCAGCGCTCATCCTAACCTGACAATAAAGCTCTCCAGTTGCTCTTTTTTATGAAAGTACTGATGAATTATAAAATCATGAACGTGAATTGGGTGGACTGCTGCTGATGGAAGCGTCAGTGATAGTTAGCGGATAACCCTACCAATAGCATCACCAATGCATTCCAAACCTTAGTCGTCGCCCAACTCAACACATCACACCTCAAAGCTACTATCGATAATATTCTCGCTCAGTTCCAACTCAGCAAGTATGTTTTTTGCCTCTTGGATCCGGCCGCTCCACTCCCGTTCTACAGCAGCTAATGATTTACGCACAGGCTCATAGGCAAACATAACCATAGCAGCATCTATTCCAAACATAACCGCATCCCCAACCATATCAACATGCAACCCGGGATACTCTCGAGCCATATCTCCTAGCTCTTCAATACTGACCCTATTATACTCAAGGCCATTCAATGCATAAGTGCAAACTCGTGCGGCATCTTCAAGAAACTCACTGCCATCCTGAGTTACATATTCAATCGACGCAGTTGCTTTCTTTTTTCTGAATCTCATATCCACATACAAATTACGAACAAATGTCGTCAAACCCTCTTTATCTTCACTTTTCAAAATACGAGTCAGCAATTCAACCTGCCCTGCAACATGCACCAAAAAATAATATTTCAAATACCTTTGAGTATCAATCTTACTCAAAAACTGAAGTGTAACTCTCCACTCTCTATATGACTTCGCGGCTGCATTGTAAGACTTTTCTGCCAGACTATCATTCAACCTTGCACCAAATGCCGCAGCAAAATAATCTAATATTCCTTTATGCAAAAATGTAACATCACCAACACCCTCTTCCAGCATCAAACATGCCACACCAACTATATCGGCTTTAAAATTATCAGCCGAACACTGGCAACCAGTCACATATTTCAACGCCTTTTCAAAACACTCATCGAATTGCCTAGAAGACAATGTTCGTCCATAGTCTTTTTGCATCACTACGTAACAAAAAGCCTCAAACAAGTGCTGAAGCCGCCCCTCTGACAACCCCGTATGATGCTCCCTTCGAAACGCTTCTTTTATGCTGTCGTGCTGAGTAAAAACAACATGGAATAAAGCACTGAAGAAATCAGAGAGATATGGAGGTATTAGATGAACACTTTCATATACTAAAACCACAATAGACATCATAAGCGGAGTACTAATCGCCTCCTGAATATCCTCAGGACTATTCTCCATAGCCTCTATTAGTTCTACCCTTCTCGCTGGACTTACGCCCAGCTTCTTTAGAAACTTGTCATGATCTTTTGAGTTCAAAAAATCTAGCTGGACCACTTTGAAATTTGCAACGTTTTGGATAGCGTTTTGAGGCCTTGAAGACACAATGATTTTCAGGTTTGGGTAAGAAATTTTAAGGGCATGAATCAAGCCTATGGTTTCACTAACTGCTTCCCCCGCTATTTCGTCAAAGCCATCCAGAAAAATCACAAGTCTGTCATCATTCGCCAAATACTTAAAAACAGTAGCATCAGCATTAACGCCAATTTCAGCAAGAACATTATGTAGCAGGGTTATAAGCGTGGTTTTCTCGCTTAAATTTCTTAATTCTATAAATAATGGAATTTTCTTTAAAGTAGGATCCGAAAGTACTGATAGCGCCAAGTAGCGCATAAATATTGACTTTCCTTGCCCTACCACTCCTTCTATAACCACACATCCTTCAGGCAGATCTTTTAATCCCGAAGCAGTGCGGCTTTGTGTCCTAGAAATGATACGGGATGGGTAATAGAACGATTCAATAGATACTGCTTCATCGCGTGACCAAATGGTTTTTACGCTAGAAAGCCGCTCGTAGTACAAAGCAACCTTCTGCAAATCGGCACCAGCTCTCCAGCCCTCCAAGCGTTCTTTTGTGGTTTTCTTCGCACTGACATACATGTCGTTTAAGATAGGAGCTAAGGCTCGTACAGCAACAGCTGCTGCGGCTAATCCTGAAGACATTAAATTTTCCTCTCTTTTTAGCTCTTGTCGTTTCGAAAAAATTGACAGCACGAAAACATCCAACGCTTTTTCTCAAACACTGATAAAGAGAACGGCGTGATCATTCTTTAATCCGTCAGACGGATTGAATGTAGTCAAGCAGTGAAAAACGTCAAATCGCCCTAAGGCCCAAGAAATCTGATCTGCGGAGCTATGTGCCATTACCGTATCTTTGCTCTTCTCACGCCTCAGATCCGACACCTAAGAAAATTAAAACCGCCTGAATGACGTGTTTTCACACCTTTCCCTCAACAAATACGGGCTTCTCAATTCCGAATTCTTAGCATTGTAGCTACGAGGTCGTGAAGGCTTGCTTCAGTTCTTTGCAATACCTTGCACTCTGTGAAATTGACAAATAACTCACACCAGCCAGAGCGGGCTAGGGTATTGCATCGATCGCACGGCGCCCCTCGTTGCACAAAAAAAGGACGCAAGGCCCGTCGGCGGGAGGGGGATAAGTGCTTTTTCTGACGTTTTTTTCTTCACCCAGCAAATTTCGATATCAAGTGGGAATTGCAGAGACTTCCCTAGCTACGACCTGCAGGAAGCGCCTCAAACGGCTATCTAACCGGACGCTGCCAGCCGCTTTTGAGTTTTCCTTAGGTACCACAAGCGTATTCTTTGACTCGTGACCTCCCTTCACCGCCTAGATATCTGATACTAGTGAGCCCCTAGCTATTGGGGTCGTGAGCCGGGGCAGCTATGATGCAAGAAACGACTCCGCGCTGTTGAGTCGCAATTTTCATACTTAAGGAAGAATACTAATATGCCTGATTACTTGGAGCAGCTAGACAAGGAACGTCGAAAGGTCGATTTCGATACGTTCGATATTTCTGTAAAAGAGCTGGCCTCCATGGCCGAGCAGGGAATCATAAATATTGCCCCTGCTTACCAAAGGCAATTCAGATGGCCAGTTTCGAATCAGTCTAAGTTTATTGAGTCGGTATTCTTAGGTATTCCCGTGCCAAGCTTGTTTATGGCCGCTAACAAGGATGGTTCTTGGGAGCTAATCGACGGGGTGCAACGACTAAGCAGCCTAATCCATTTTTCTGGAACAGACAGCCAGCTAGCGAAATTTGACTTTCAGAAGTCACTTAAACTTGACGGAATGGAGGTTTTAACCCAATTCAATGGTCTGACTTTTAGCGATCTTCCAGCAACACTTCGCTTGAAGTTCTCGCTACGACCACTAAAGGTTACAACTCTAAGCGACAAAAGCGATCTGAAGGTAAGGTTCGATTTGTTTGAGAGACTGAATACGGGCGGAATAAAATTAACCGACCAAGAAATCAGGGCATGTGTTTTTAGAGGTCAATTTAACGATTTTCTTGCGGAGATGTCTGAGAACGAAGACTTCTTGTCAGTTGTGAATCTTTCTTCACGCAAAGAAAATGACGGCACATACAGTGAGTTTGTTTTGCGATTTTTTGCGTACCTATATAATCGTGAAAAATTCGATCACAGCGTCGTTGGTTTTCTTAATGATTACATGTCGGAAGCCTCCCAGCTATTTAACTACAAAAAGAACAGAAAGCTCTTTGAAAAGACTTTTGCAGCTCTTCGTGCAGAACTGCCACAGGGCATAAAGAGGGGCAACAGAAACCTAACCCCAGTCAACTTATTTGAAGCGGTTGCCGTAGGAGCTGCTCAAGCAATCGAGGAAGGCTTTGATATCGCGAATACAAATGTTGCGGTGTGGATGAACGACGCTGGGCTCACTTCATTAACGTCAGAAGCAAGTAATTCTCGAACACGAGTGCTTAGTCGCGTCAGTTATTGCTTCAATCGGTTTTCCGGGAATGTATGAGGCGTCGCGCAACGGCTCTTCCGACAGACTGGCACAGGCTTCGGCGTTACTGAATCTAATTAGAGCCGAGGATACTGGAATGGATTCAGCTGAGTCGACAAAAGTACAAAAAGGTATTTTTTTTGTACTTTTGTATGCTGCTCTAGAGTTCACGGTAAAATCCGTGGTTTCAGAATTTCTGATGGCCATTAAGGGAGAAGCAAAAAGAAACTGCGATTTTCAGATATATTATTTAGGCATTACGTTAAATTCTGAATTCAAATCCCTATTGATGGCCGGAGACAAAACCGTCTGGCAGAAAAGAGCATCCCTCATTGAGAGTCTCCACTCAGAAAATCCAGCTGTAATAGATGAATCTGTATTTCCGACCAACGGATCTAACATCGCTTATGATCAGCTGGAATACATCTGGAAAGTGTTTCATTTGCCAGGGCAAATATTGCCTGACGGTGTTGAGATTTATCACCTAACCGAGTTGCGTGAACATCGAAACTCCATAGCTCACGGAAGAGAAATTTGTTCCAGTATTGGAAGAAGATTTACTAGTGATGCACTTTTAAAACGATTCGGCTTGATTGAGCTGTTATGCGGTCACATTTTAAGTGCGTTCGAAGAGGCGTTTAACGAAAAGCTATACCTTAAATAGCCGGCCACAGCAGAAACGTACTTAGATTTTGTTTGGGATACCTCTGGTTTCGGCGCCGTATCTTAGCGCTTGTTTCTGTTCGATTGCAGTTATCGTGTAGGGTGCGGCACCCGTTTTAATCCGATGAAGCCCCGCTGAGGCAGGGCATGAAGTGTAATTAAGAAATTGCGTAGGCGCGATGAAGCTCGATGGATGCCGCTTCGATATCTGAATTATTCAGCGCTCGATCGTATGCACGGACAAAGGCGTAACCACCCACAAAGCCTGCGGTGGTCAACGCCGATCCTTGCCCACCCAGAATATTCCGCCCGCTAAGAGACACCCCGGTCGCGCCTTCAACGATAGGGCTCGTGCCGACTTTGATTTTGGACGTGGGTCCGTCGAAAACAGCGAGGATGACCGTCCACTCGGTCGATTTATCACCGCTTTCCAGTCGACTGGCCGCTGAGATACTTTCATAGAAGCCATTCGCACCTGGTGCGAGGATCTGGGCACCCGAAGCCATCAGACGCGCCTGATTCGCCGCAAAGACAGAAGCCTTGACGACCATCGCGTAAGTCATCGACTGCACGACTGCTACCGTGCCCGCGCCGTTTCCGATCTGCTGTGTCCCGTCGAACAAAACGGCTGGGGTGCCGCTTGGGCCACCGGCTCGTAAGAACTTCGGTTTCCCCCAGCCCGTGTACTGGAAGTTGAAGGTGCGATTGACGATCGGAGCCGGCCCGTTTGCCAGCCAGGTATCAACGGCGGCACCGTCGGCCAGCGCAGCCAGGCTCGCGGCATCGAGCTCGTAAATGATGTTCGACTGCACATCAGGGATGGTTGGTGTATCGGGCAGCGGGTTGGACAACACACCAGGTGCGCTAATCACGAGAGAAAACATTTGATGCTCCTTACTGCGTTCAGCGCAGCGCGGTGTAGAAGAATTCAGAAATCACTGGGGCACCCTTCGCTGGATCCGGATGGATTTTGTCGTCACTGATCAGCGGGGTTTTTCCGGTGCTGGCGTACTTCACAGGGTCACCCATGGCGGCGTACTGCATGTCCATAAAGGCAATGCCCTGCGTCCAGCACCAGGCGGCGAGCTTGGTGTAGGCACTCATGGGGTACTGGCTTTGTCTTGTGGTGTCCCACCGCATGGCCACGATGAAAGAAGCTCCGGGATGGACTTCCAGATGGGTCGCGACCACGCCCTGCAGGTTGGCGAGGAAGGTTTCCGGCGTGACCGATGCGCCCTGGTCGTTGCCGCCCAGCATGACCAGCACTGCATCCGCTGGAATGAAGCCCGTGGCGGACTTCTGCTGCGTTAACCAGGCCGGATCGTTCTTGTACCAGTCACCCGATGCCGAACCGCTCGCCGCGCACTTGGAGACGACCACGCCCGACGCACTGTTTTCGGTGTAGATGCCAAACAGCGTTGGTGTGCCGGTGACGATTTCCATGCGGAGCTTCCAGTTACCACCAGCAGGCAGCATCGGGAAGGCCAGTTGCTGGGGACCGACTCCGGACAGTGACAACGTGTTCCACTCCAGTGCATCCCCCCAGCGATAGCGCAGGGTGGAGTTTGTGCCATCGCCCAGGAACAGCAGCTTGGCCAGCGTCGCCGCCGTCGAGATATCCGCGGTGTCGACGGCTGCGATGCTCACGTAATCCCCCGCAGCCCCCGCCTTGATAGTCCTGTTATCGGGACTGGCCGCACCCAGCGGCGACAAGCTCCAACTGCCGCCGAAATAGGAAAGGCTGCCGTTGGTGTACAAGAAGTTCTTCGTGCCCAGGGGCGAGCCGTGATTGAAGCCGATGTAATTCAAGGCCTGAGAAAAACTATAAAGAGAAATGAAAATGCTCGATTAGTTACCACTAGCCCTGCTGGCTATAAGAAAACCACCTAACGGACTCCGATCAGTTCAGATCTGACCAAGACAGCGACCTCTGGTCCTGGTCTTCCGTTCTGGGAGGGGCAAAAGCTACAAATCGTAGAGTTTTGTGATTCATCTGGTACACCGCGCCCAGACTACAAAGAAGGAAATTTAAGTGAGCGAGCTGGATCGTTTCATGCGTGAAAAGGACGTTATTGAGGTGACATCCCTTTCGCATTCCACTATCTGGCGTGCCATGAAGGATGGTCGGTTTCCTCGGCCTATATTGATCTCGCCTGGCCGAGTCGGATGGAGGGAATCGGCAATCATTGCTTGGCAAGAGGACCCCGCCAATTGGAAAGCCACAGAGGCCGCGTAAGCGGCCCATCCCAATTACAGGCACATTCAAATGATTAGGCAATATGTCGCTTTGAGTAGCTTTGGACTGTCGCCCGTTCAACGGACTTTAAAAGTTCGTTGTCATATAACAAACCGCCACTATTAGTGCTCTATACATGTCACCTCATAGACACTTATCCCGCACTGCCCGCCACCATCCGAAGACAGAGTAGTAATCCTGAAAGGTAAAACTTTTTTCTCATTACCGTTGTATATTGTGCATGCAGCTTTTGACAACTCTTGAGCCCCCGGACCTCCAGCTTGTGGACAACCATAGGTAGGTTTTACTGGACATTTTCCTGGATCATCTGAAATACACCACTTACTAGTATAATCCGCACTAGCAAAACTAGCTACGACCATCAAAACTGACAAAACCAGTATTTTATTTATCATCACAGCAGCCTCCTACCGAAAGGATTTAATTTACACTCTAATATATAAAAGCAGAGCTTCCAGCTGATGATTTACTCCTATATAGAATAAACCCTGAAATCAAAAAACAGCCATCAAGATTTTTAAGCGATTTCAATATTAGGTTAGGGAACTCGAGTTTGCCAAGTTACAGATCTTTCAAAACTCACCAGTTACAGCTTGACCTTCGCTCAGGCCCTTTGTAGAACCTACACAAAAGAAGTCGTTAGGTAAATTATGACAATCACCTGCAGTTCGTACACAAATTCGAGATCCTTCTGGGCCTTGCCAATTCTGGCCTGCGCTGACGGCACCCAGATGAGTAACAGGGTACGATTTTGCGTCGCCATTGCCGTAGAAAGCTGACTGCCTAATCTCAGCTAAACACCGGTCACTTGTAGATGTCAGTACGGGATAATCCGCTTTTGAAATACCCGACACGAACAAACAGAACAAAATTAGAGAACCTAATATGATTTTCATTTAGCTAACCTTCCCTAAGCAATTCCTCTTACTACTACTGAGGGGTATAGCATGAAAAATTCAAACATGTCTTCTATGCAGCAATTTATCCACACCACTTGTCGGATTACCAAACTGTAAATATACCGAGACACTTTGACTCACTTAACACTCTTCGCAATAAGCGCACTAACTCATTAGAAGCTTAATCTCTCAGCATCAGCTTTCACTCAAGCTGAACAAACCACCCATGAGGAGTGACAAGACACGCCTTTCATCAAACACCGCATGGGTTCCTAGGCTACTCGCGGGAAACAATGTTCTTCTGCAGCCATATTGACCAGCGCTGCAAGCCACGCTGTTTTTCTTTAAAGTAGTCATACCTATCGTAGTGCTTGGATGATACATCGCTAAAGGCATGACCTTGTATTCGATCGCGCACTTCCTTATCCAGGCCAGCTACTCCCATCAGCGTTTTACATGTACGTCGAATGTCTCGGAGTGTGAACGCCCCATCGAACAGTTGCTTATGTCGGCTGTAAAGCTTTGTTACCGCTCTGGACAAAGATTGCGTATGCAACGGTCTGTCTTCCATCTTCCCCATAAATCGATAGGAACTCGTTTCACTAATTTCATCGAGCGTATTCAGCATCAGTTTGTTGTAAGGCACCGCGTGCAGGATCCTCTCACCGTCGACGCCCTTTAGGTTGCGGATGACCAAATGATCATCGAAGTACTGCTTGCGAGTGGTGCCTAGTAATTGCTGAGGACGCTGGCTACCTGATGCGATCAGGAATTTAATCAGCTCCGACGTCACAAGTGATAATTGTTCGGGCAGCAGATGCCATAGCGATTTGAGTTCCGCCACTGATAATGCTCGATTACCTGGCTGCTCCCAGTCTGCCTGTACTGGGATGCTGGATACAGGATTGCTCAGCAGCCCAAACTGAACTTTGTTCTGTAGATAATTCCGAGGGTTGTGTTCCTGTTCTAGACCCAACTGAAACGCAGCGTGTAGCTATGATCGCACGCGGTTGCAGTAGGTTGTGATGCCGTTGTCGATCATCCTTGCGATAACCGTGCGGATCTCTACTGGACCGATCACCGCGACTGGGCGCTGAACCATTTGGGGAAAAGGTCGAGCCACGTAGCGTTCGAACGAGCTTTTCAAATCATTGACTGACACAGCATTTTCCGCCCGAAGCTTGGCGATATTGTTATCCAGGAGCTGCTGGAATGTTCCTGCCGAAATGACAACTCCTTTTCTCCGCGACATTTGTCCCTGGCAACGGTCAGGCTTAACACCGGCCATGTGCCCAGCTTTGTGAGTTTTTTTCCCCACCAACGAAACGTTGAAAATAGAACTCTTTTGTACCGTTGGGGCGAATTTTGAGCAGCAACACGCCCTCCCCCTCGCACTGCGCCCGTCCGAAATAACGTATGGCTTTTCCCGTGGCTGCAACGTCCGTATCTGCTTGTCCGTGAGTATCGGTATCTCGTGCTGGTGGTTGGTGACAGTTCGTGGTGACAGTTAGCCAGAACTACCTTGATCCGAGCTGAACTAGCACTGAATGCCGCACCACGTTAAAGAGCACGATTCTACTGGGCCGCATCGGGTGAATGATATTCCCCGACAGATGATGGCATTACGCCAATAAAAGCTTCCCAAGCTGATAACGAGGGTTCGATTCCCTTCACCCGCTCCAATCGAATTTAGGTCTCACGTTGTTTTTTGACGGAGGGATGCAGGTATAGAAAAAACCGGCCTTGATGGCCGGTTTTTTTGTGTCTGGGGTTTGTGTTTCAAGGCGGAAATTAACGTTTTGGCGCAAAACCGGTGTTTTGTTAGCGTTTTTCTTGCCCTGGTAACGGTTTTCTCTGCACCCTTTGCCGTGTACGAGCAGATCAACGCGGAGATCGTGGAATGAACCTTAAGCTAATTCTTAACCAAGAAGACTTGAACACTGCGTTTGCTCGAGTGGAGCAGCTGTGGGGGACAGGCATTGGTTCGCCTGA
>Ga0182007_10001893_pt1 | contig 10921 bp, 12 predicted proteins | sample Sormic07211113_1_FD_123023 | JGI IMG/M metagenome (GOLD analysis project Ga0182007, IMG submission 123023) | Rhizosphere microbial communities from Sorghum bicolor, Mead, Nebraska, USA - 072115-113_1 MetaG | ecosystem: Host-associated > Plants > Roots > Rhizosphere | place: USA: Nebraska... | reverse complement strand
TCGAGAAATCACGCAAATGTCACGCGCATGAAAAAGGCCAATGCTGTGAACATTGGCCTAAATCATTGAAAAATATGGTCGGGACGGAGTGATTCGAACACTCGACCCCTAGCACCCCATGCTGGGGACTGAGCACAGCTAACCTATTGTTTTATAAAAAATATAAGCCATATTTAGGGTGGCAAATCATCCGCTTTTTTGTGCTTATGCAAACGATAAACCGTGGCCTGCAGCGGGGGTTTTGCGCAAGACTCTCCACTGGCGCAGCACCTGCCAGTCTCTGCCCAAAATGTCGGATGTGCGGATTAGCTGTAGTTTTTGGGTTGGGAGTTTTAAAGGTCTTCAGGGGGCAATCAATCTTCGGTGCCGTTGTCGGTGATGCCGATCATCGGTTATGCGCGGCGCCACCTCGCGCCACTCAACAGCACTGCTAACCTCCTTGCGCAGTACCAACCCAACAAGGAGAAGCAAAATGTCGGACGATCTCACCAAACGCCGCCCGCAGGATGCATCAAAGATCAATGTGCATGAGCCCTATGAGCTGAATTACTGGGCTGATCACTTCAAAGTGTCTAAGGAGAAGATCAAGGAAGCAGTTCAGAAGGTTGGCGTAATGGTTGACAAGGTAAAAGCTTACTTAGGTAAGTGATTACCTGAGCGGAGGATCACAAGGTCTTCCGCTTTTTCAGCGACCGGCAGCTGCCGCGGAATACAACTCCCGCCCATACCCCAGCCGGTGCCGTCGCCCGGCCAGCAGCGCCTTCACCTCAAGCAATACCCTCCCCTGCGTCCTGCAACCCTGCAACCACCTGTAGCAACCTGTAGCAACCTGTAGCAACCTGTAGCAACCTCAAAATGCCACCATTCAAACCCTCGTGCTAGAGCGGTTACTATTCGCACCCCAGTAGTGACATGGAACACAGGGAAAGCGGAGCCCAGCTTTTTAGGATTAGTCCTACAGCCAGCGCCTGAGCTTCCCGGTAACGTCATTCCGCCCCAGCCACAGGCCGGGATTTCCCCAAGGACTAACAAGGATGCTGCATGAGTGGTTATGTACCTAACCCGCCGAAGGGCTACCGCAATAAGGGCGTTGAACCTGTAGATATTGGTGCTCAACGCTGGGCGGAATACAAAGACCTTCCACCGAAGACAGACGCGAAACCCAATGCGGCTGGCTGCACCTTCACCAAACCCTGCAAGCTACCCGATGGGACTATCAACTACGTCAGTCCTGGTGGATCGATCCCCACGGATGCTGTCAGCGAGTACGGAAAATTCTCCCTGCTGGGTGGTCGTGAAGCGGATGTAGAGGGGAACATCCCTCTCAAGAAGATCAGCGGTAGCGCGTTACCCACAGCACTGGGGAGCCTCCTACTCGGCGGAACGGCGGTTGCTACTGCCGGAGCGTCTTGTGGCGGTCTCTGCACCGCGGGGGCTGCTGTTGCAGCGGTAAGCACCGGGACTGCCGCAACGGGTGGTACTGGTGTAGTTACTGCGGGCGTTGCTGCGGGAGCGTTGGCAGGAGTGGTTGCGCTACTGTGGCCGTCGAGCTTGGGCGATAGCTCCCTGTACACAGACGACCAGCTCAAATCACTCAAGGAAGGCCGCACTCGTGTTCGGTTGCATGTCGAGCAACAAGCTGACGGCACCTTGAAGGGGTACGGGTACAACACCCAGAAGCGCCGAGACTGGGAAATGATTCCTGTAGTCCAGTTCAAGGTACAGGGCTCTCAGCAGGTGGCGGACTTCGGTGACGGGATAACCCTGATATGGACGCCAGCGGTTGACCCATCCAGCACCTCAGGCATTCCTCCATTAGAGGGCGCTCCACTAGCCCCTCAGATCTGGATTTATCCGCCTACCGAACAGGCAGATAACATCATCGTGAACCCGATCTACCCGGACGCTTACAAGGATTTCATCCTCGTGTTCCCGGCTGATTCTGGGGTGCAGCCGCTGTACATCGTGATGAATGTTCGTCTCGATCCCGGCACCGTAACTGGGCAGGGAAAAGACGTGACGGGCATCTGGCTTGCCGGGGCCAGTGCTGGACTGGGTGCACCTGTACCAACACGGATTGCTGATCAACTCAGGGGGAAGAGCTTTAGCAGTTTCGATGCTTTCAGGAAGGCATTCTGGATAGCAGTGGGTAGTGATGCAGAATTAGCCAGCCAATTCAACGACAGCAACAAGGCCCGAATGCTTGAAGGTATGGCGCCACGTGCAAGGGCGGTTGATACCGTAGGTAAACGACGATCCTTTGAACTTCACCACGGAATACCCATTTCAGAGGGTGGCGAGGTGTACAACGTCGATAACCTCAGTGCCATGACCCCAAAACACCACATTGATACACACAGGAGCCCGAAATGATCGCACTCAAAAGCAGCCTGTCCGAATACTCGGAAAACGAATTTCTCGAATTGATCAAAGAAATCTGTGGCGCTGTCGGCACAGAAGAATATCAGGACGAATTGTTGGAGCACTTCATTGAGGTAACTGGTAATGCCACTGCATCTGACTGGATCTACTACCCAGAGGAAGGCGAAGACGATTCACCTAAAGGCATCTTGAGATCCGTTAAGGCGTGGCGTGCTGCTCAAGGCTTGTCAGGTTTCAAAGCGTAGAGATGTATCTGCGGGACCGGCGATCGGGTTGGATGTTGTCGCATTCAAACCGGCCGCCCCTTCTACTTCGGCACTGAAACTTCCCTGACGTAAGCCTGGCAAGCACGCAGCGCAATCAATCCGTCGTCACCGTCGCCGGTGATGCCGATAATTCGCCGAGCATGCGCGGGGTCAAGTTCGGCTCGCGCGGCTCCATGAACCACGCCGCCGGCGCTGGCAGCGGCTGGCACCCCGTCAACACCGGCGCGGCCGGGGGTGGCGGTGAGTAGGACTGACAGCCGGACATCAGCAGTGGCAAGGCGATCAGACAGGCGTTGCTGAGCGTTCTTTGCATCGGAAAGTTCCTTGTAGTGGCTTTCATCGTTGAGCTTCAGGCGACCTTCCAGGGCGGCGCGCCGGCCCTGCTCGATCACCAGCGCGCCCACCATCGCCTCGGCGGTCTTCTGCGCCCCCTCGGCGGACTGGCGGGCCTGCTCGGCCAGTTTGTTACCGTAACGCCAATCCTGAATCACCCAACTGCCGGTAGCGCCGGCGCCGGTGATCGACAGCAGTACCAGGGCGATTGCCCAAGGGCGCACGGGCGCCGGAATCAGATCGAGGACTGACATAACACCGCCTTGGCCTTGGCCCACAGCTCGCGCCGATCGTCGCGGCCGTTGTCGCCGCCGTTGATGATGCGACTAATACCGTCGAACAAGCCGGCATCGGCCAGATCGTTCAGGCCTCGATCCCACCAGAACCACGCGGCCGACAGCGCGGCGTATTCCGGCTGTTCCAGCAGCTCTGGGTGATCGAGCAACGGCAAGTCCAGCGCCTGACCGCACAGGCGGTACATGTCGCGGCCGGTGATGCCGATCAATCCGCGCCCCCGATAGCGGTAGCCATCCCCCGAGGCCTCGGGGCCATTGCCCATGCGACCGCCATAGACGCGGCCGGCCATCTTTTCCGAGTTGCGCAGATAGCCTTTGGCGTCCTCGACTTCTGCCGGATCTACGCGACCGTTGCGGTTCAGGTCAAAGCCATACTTGAACATCCGCGCGACCCGCTCGGGGTCTTTGTAGTAGAGACTTTCCGACAGCTTGGTCAGTTGCTGCGACTCGTGCCCGCACTGCGCGATAAACGCCGCCTGCCGCACCGGCGAAGTGATCCGGAATCGCGCCATGGCCGGGCCGAGCGCGGACACAAAAACGCCCGCGACTGGGCGGGCGTTGGGGAGGATTTGCAGCAACTGCTGCAGAGTGAGTGACATACAGACTCCAGACATGAGAAAGCCGCACAGGGCGGCAGATGGGAGCGCCTGAGCGCTATTTGAGGCTGACGACCTTGACCGGCTTGGCCTCCTTTTTCTTCTTACCCTTGGCATTGGCCTTGCCGTTCTTGCCACCGTTGCATTCAACGGTGGTCGACCAGCCGGCTTGGGTGTAGGTCTGCTCCACCGATTCGGCCAGATAGTCGCCATCGAGTCCGACCTTGAAGCCCTGGGCAATGATTGGCCGTTCGGCAAACAGGTCTGTACGGCCGGGCATTTCCAAGCGCACGCCGGCGGTGGAACGGTTGAACGCCGCCAAGCGTGCCTTGGCCGCTGCTTCGGCCGCCGTCTTGTTCGGGTGAATGTGCCGATCGGTATGCACCGCCGGCAGGCCGGCCGGTGCGTCGTCGTTCTCCAGTGACACCACGGCGAGCTTGCCGGTCTTCTTGTCCTGATGCTTGGCCCCGACCGCCTTGTGCGAGTCGCGATCGCCCAGGTGGAACTGCCAGCGGCTGACGTCGCGGCGCGTGATAACGATCGGTGCGAAGGCCTTGCCGCTTGCGCTCTGCCCGCCCTGACGCGGCATCACCAGCAACTTGCCGTCGGCGACTTTCGCCGTGCAGTCGTACTGCTTGGCCAGGCGCGTGATGAAATTGAAGTCGGATTCATTGAGCTGATCGGCCCGCGCCACCTTCGTATTGACCGGGCACACTGGCGCCCAGCCATTGCGCGCGGCAACGTCGGCCACGATCTTCGACAGCGGCACGTCTTCCCAACTCCCGCTACGGGTGGTCTTGCCACTGCCGCGCATGTCGCTGGCCTTGCCCTTGATCACGATGGTATCCGGCGGGCCGGACACCGTGACTTCGTCGACCACGTAGCGGCCCAGCCGCGCCAGCGACGTCTCCAGGTAGCCCAGATAGACCTCAATCCCCGCGCCCTTGCGCGGCAACGTCACCAGCCCGTCGCGATCGTCAATGCGCAGTTCGAATTCGTCGGACTCCATGCCGACCTTGTCGGTGACACTCAACTGAATCAGCCGGTCATTCAACAGCGCCGTGATGTCGTTGCCGTCGGCAACAATGCGGAATCGGGGGGTCATGGATTTTTTCCAAAAGAAAGCCCGCACGGGGCGGGCCAAGTAAGCGGAGCGTTACGCGTAACGCGAGAGGTCGCCGGCAGCGCCTGCGGATGGGATCAGTCCCACAAGGTGATTGCCTCGGCCACCGGGTGCGCCAGATCCGGCAGGACGATCACCACGCCGGCACGGTAGGGCTGCTCCTCATCGGCCAGCCCCTGATTGACATCCAGCACCGCCTCGACGCAGCCATTCAGGTGCCCGTAAAAGTTGTGACAAATGGTATCCAGCAGATCCCCGTCAGACGTTCTGCATGTCGTCGCCATAGCGCACAAACTCCAAGGTAAAGGCCTGCTTGCGCGGAATGCCGCCGGCCATCAGCGAACTCTGTTCCTCGTCCACGCTCTTCAGGCACCACGTTCCCAGCACGTCGCCATACCCCGTGGTCAGGGTCAGCGGCTGAAGCTGGGCGCCGAGTGCGCGCAGGGTGTCGAGCTGCTTTAGCCCGCCCTTGAAGCCCGGGAAGATCGCCCCCTTGAGGGTGATTTTCTCGTCGCCGATGCCCACCGCCTGCTGCGCCGGACGCCGCGACAGGCGCTCCTGCGAGGCCCAGCGGAATTCGGTTGACCGGCGCAGTTCGTCAAAGGCGGCCGTGTCCAGGTTGAAGGTGTACTGCGGCGCCTTCGGGTCTTGCGGCTGGATGATCAGCAGGTGCGGGAACGGCTTCACCGCTTCCGGCGCCGGCGTCTGATCCGTGGCAAAGGCCCCGGTGGGCACGATGTTGGCCAGCGCCGGGCTGGCCTTGCCGGCAATCTTGTTGATGGCCGTGGCAGCCCGGCCGGCCTGTTCCTTCAGCACGCCCAGGCGCTCGTCAATCTGTGCGGCCGCACGGGTGGCCGTGCCGTACATAGCCACCACCCGGCCAACCTGCGCCTGTGCCGCATTGACCCCACGCATGACGCGCTGAAGCTTGGCCCCGATCGCCGGCCCGACAAAGGGCAACCCCTCCAGCTCGGACGCGGCGCCGGTGATTTCTCCGATCGCGCCATTCACCGGCGCCATCATTCCGTCAAGGCTGCGCCGGCCCGTCTCGCCGGCCGTGGCCAAGTACTTCATCCCCGATTGCAACTGCCCCAATGCTTCCATGAATCCCCCTGATTAAACGTGCGGCGCATCAAACAACTTGCGGCTTTCCTGCGCCTTGGCCAGATCGCGATAGTGCTGATCGAGCATCGGCTTGAGCTTGTTGTAGAGCGCGTTGGCGTCCTGTACGTCGCCCTGCACGGTCAACGAAAACGGCGCCTGAATGTCCACCCTGGCTTCGATGTTGGCCGGCGGCGTAGCGGTCGGCGCTGGCTTGGCCAATGGCCCGGCCTTGGCGTCGACACTGGCCTCCGGCAGCATCATCGAACGCCCGGCATCGCCGATCTGCGCCGACGCGGCCGGTGCTGGCGACTGACCCGGCGGCGCCATCATCAGCGGTGCCGACCCCGGCGGCTTGGTGAACGATTTGGCGATGTCGCCCATCACCGGCGCAATGCCCTTGCCGGCGTTGGTCATCATCAGCGGACCGGCGTCGGGCATCTTCTTCGTGGCATCGTTCGCGCCGAACAGCGCTTTGCCCACGTAGCCGCCCAGGGCGTCGCCGCCCATGTTGCCGATCACACCCCCGATCAGCCCGCCGATCGCCGTACCGATCACCGGCAGGATCAGCGTACCGAGGGCCGCACCCGCCGCTGCACCGGAGAGCGACCCGGCCAAACCACCGGCGGCCGCGCCGTAACCCACGGCCTTCTCGTCCTGCGTCTCGGCGTTCTGGTAGGTGTCATAGGCCTTGAACCCGGCGTCAGCGACAGCGAGCACCGCCGCCCCCTTCACAACGTTGCCGACACCGCGACCCATGCCGCCACCCCGGCCTCCCTTGCCGCCACCCTTGCCTTTCCTGCCCTTCTTGTCGTCGCCGACATCCACGTCGCCGACGTCCAGCCCATCACCGACGCCACCACCGGCCGGTAGGTTGGTCACGATCACTTTTTGCGGAATGTTCGGATTGCCTATCAGCGAGCCGCGGCCGATGTTCATCAGCCCCTTGGCCATCTTGAAGCCGCTCACCGCCGCCGACAGACCGATCAAGCCGGCAGTGGCCAGACCGATGCCCGTCACCAGCCGGGGCGATTCGTCCGCCAGCTTGGCCAGCCCGCCAGCCACGGACGTGATGCCGTCCACCACCGCATCCGTCACGGGCCGCATGGCATCGCCAATGGCACGCATGGACTCATCGAGCCCTTGCACCATCTCGGCCTGTTTCTGCGCCGAGGACTCCCGACGCTCAGCCAGGTTCTTGTCCAGAATCCCGGTCGCGCTGGCCGACTCCTTTTTCAGCTTGTCGTACAGATCCTTGTTCTGCATGTACGCGGTCAAGGCGCCCTTGACCTGCATGTCAGCGAACAGGTCGCCAGTACGCAGCGCCGATTCAAGGGCGGCGATCATGGCCTTGGCTTTCTCGGGATCAGACTCCTTACTGATCGCGGCCGTGGCTTTCGCCATTTCGGCGGCCTTCTTCGGGTCGGTCGCCTCAATATACTTTTGGGCCAACGCAAAGCTGGATTCCAAGGTGGACTTGCCATTCTGCAGGCCGGTATTCATCGAGCCTTGATAGTCGATGCCGGCCTTCTTGTACGCCTCGACGGTGTCACCGGAACCGATTTTCTCCATCCAGTTCTTGAGGTTGTTGGCCGCTTCGTCCGAACCGCCGGCGGTCTTCATCTGCACCTGAAGCATCGCGCCCAGTTGCGTCACCGAGTCCATCCCGGTAATGCCCAGCTTGCCCATGCCTGCCAGCAGCTCGGGGAACCAGCGCGCCATGTCGGCCGCCTCAAAGCTGCCCGCCTGTCCTTGGTAGGCGATCGCCTCCAGCGCCTTTTGCATCACCTCGGGGTCGGTGATCTTGGCGTTCTGCCCCAGGGCGTTGATCATGCGGGCGGTTTCGCCGCCATCCGAGCCTTGGCCCACGGCGAACTTGGCTGCCGTCGGGGCATACGACAGTGCCTTGTCCAGCTCCATGCCGGCGCCCACCAAGGCGTTGACCACCTCGGCCACCTGATTGCGCGCCATGCCGGTGTCGCGTGACGTGTCGATCACCGTCTTGGATAGCGCCGCCTCTTTGGGCGTGTTGGCAATGTTGGCCTTGATCGCAATGTCACGAATGATCGCGCCATAGTCCGCGCTGATCTTCGCCGGAATGATCATCGCGGCCGAGGCCGCCGTGGCTTGCCCGATGCTGCTTTTCATCTGCTGCTTGCCGGCATCGAGCTGCATGTGCCCCTTGGCCTTCAGCTCGGCGGCCCGCGCCGCTTTCCCCATCTGGGTGTAAGCCTTGCCCAGATTGCGAACCTCGACACCCTGTTTCTTCAGCGCGGCCAGATTGGCTTCCAGCTTCTTGCGCAGCGCATCGGCGCCCTTCTCGCCCGCCCTGTGCGCCTTTAGCCATTCGTCGCGCAGGCGCATGGTGTCGCCAATGGTCTTTTCCAGCACCCGGGCTTTTTTCCCGGTGTCCTCCAGCTTCTTGATGCGACTGGTGACGTCCTTGAACGCCGCCCCCACCGTGGAGCTGACGGCGCCGCCAATGACCAAGCCGAGCGCGAGTTTATTGCTCATGTGCGTGCCCTATTCGTCGTCGAGTCGAAAGCGGCTCAATCCGTGAGCCACCACAGCATCCGGTCAAAGGTCATGGCCTCAATCTCGGCGGCAGAGAAACCGGTCTCTCTCGCCAAGCGCTTGGCCGCGATCCTTTGGGTCTCGGCGTTAAAGTTCGTCCTCTTCGACCAGGCGAAAATAGCCTGCCTGCAAGCGGTTGTAGTTGCGCACACTGAGGGCCGCAATCTCCGCCTCGGTCGCCGTCAACAGGCTGCACAGCATGTTGATTTCGATCTGTTCGTAATCGTTGTTTGCGGTCGCAGTGGCGGCGCGCTGATCGCGCACCGTCGGCGCGCGCATGGTCAGCTTGTCCACCAGAAGCCCGCCGATATTGACGGCGCCTTTCATGGTGACGATCACGCTGTCATCGCTCACTTTCAGCCACGACGGCACCACTTTGTTTGCACTTGCTTGAGTCATTTTCTAAGTCCTTACAGGCCGAGGGCCGAACGTTCAGCAGCCAATTGGTCAACGCCATCGACAACCATGATCATGTTGAGCGGATCGATCTCGTACATCAGGCGCCCATCGACTTCGAGCTTGTAGTAGGTGATCTTCACGCCATGCTTGATTTCACCCACGGTGGACGGCTTCCAGTCGCCCATGTCCACCTCTTTCACGCCACCGCGCAGGGTGACAATCACCGGCACCACGCGGCCCTTGAGGTCTGCGAAGGCGCCACGGAATACCAGACTGGTCGCCGTCTGGTCAGCCAGACCGAAGAACTTCAGCGACTCGCGGCGCACGCCGTTGGTGGTAAACGCCGACTCCAGCTTTTCCATTCCCACGGCGAATTCGATCGGGGCGAACATGCCGCCGCCCTGATAGTCCTCGACTTTTTGGGTCAGCTTGGGCAGCGACAGGGTCGGCACGTCGCCGGAGAAACTGACGCCGTCCACAAACAGGTTCATGTTCTTAAGAACTTGAGGAATCATCGGTTAGCCCCCTTAGGCTTCAAGCACTTCGGTCAGCCACTCGTTGGTGACCTCGATCAGGAAATTCGGGTTTTCGGCCGGCGGCACGTCGGTGAAGCGGATACGCCAATACACCTTGCCCTGCTCGATCTGGCTGGCCGTGTTCATTTCGGTGTCCGGGTAGACTTCGAAGTTGATGACCGCGCCGGCGTTCTTCTGGTCGCGCATGAACGCCTGTAGACCCTCGGTCACGTCCTTGACGTAGGTCTTGGTGATCGAGCGGTCGACTGCCCACTTGTGGCCCGCCTGAATCGCATCCATGAGGATGTCGCAGGTGCGCACACGGGTGACGAACGCCCATTTCGGATCGCTTGACAGCGTGCGGTTGCCCCACAGACGGAAACCGCCGTCGCGAATGATCGTGGTGATATTGGCGTTGTTCAGCAGGTTGGCTCGGCAGGTGGCGTCGCCGTCCAGGTACTCGACCGGGCGACTCGTGCCGGTGATGCCGACAAACTCCTTGTTCGAAGGCGACGCCCAATAGCCGTAAGTGGCATCGGTCCAGGCAAACAGACCCGCCGTCCACGCCGAACCCGGCGCGTCGATCGTCGCGCTCTCGATCGTGTCCCAGAACTGCACACCCGGATCGACCAGAAACAGCCGCTTGCTGCCGAAGTTCAAGGCATAGGCCATGGCGGCCTCATCGGTTGTGTTCGGCCCGTCGATGATCGCCATCGCGCGCAACTTGCCGGCCAGGGCATCCATGGCGGTGGCCACGGCTTGGGTCGCCGAATGCCCCGGGGCGATCAGCAGCTTGGGCTGGGCGTTGTGCTTGCTCTTGCCGTCCAGCAGCGCCTGAAGGCCGGTACGCTGACCATCGGCAAGAACGCCACCAATGATGGCGGAGGTTTGCAGCGCGGCGTCCTCGAGCTTGGGCACGCCGACAGCGACGATCACCGCCTTGGCCTTGGCGTAGATCGCCTGGCAGGCCTTGGTAATCGCCGCACCGGCGCCGAACGCGGCAATCGCTTCGCGCTCGGTGGTGATCAGCTTCAGCTCGCCGGCTTTGGCCGTGCCGCCGCCGAGGATGCCCGGGGTAAAGGTGTCGCACAGACCGATGATCGCGGACGACGGCAGCGAGATAGTGCGCACACCGGTATCAATCAGCGTGGTCGTGACGCCGTGAAAAAAACCACTCATAAGGGTCAATCTCCAGAAACGAAAAAAGCCCCGCATAAGCGAGGCTGTGAGGGTGTTCGTGTTACGCGTAACGGAAAAGAAAACGCCCCGTCAGTGCGGGGCGTTATTGGGCCAAGCTGGCAATCCATGCCGGGGGCTGGGGGCGGCCTGACTGATC
>Ga0182007_10001889_pt1 | contig 10931 bp, 9 predicted proteins | sample Sormic07211113_1_FD_123023 | JGI IMG/M metagenome (GOLD analysis project Ga0182007, IMG submission 123023) | Rhizosphere microbial communities from Sorghum bicolor, Mead, Nebraska, USA - 072115-113_1 MetaG | ecosystem: Host-associated > Plants > Roots > Rhizosphere | place: USA: Nebraska... | reverse complement strand
CGGCATGCTGGTGGCCAGCGCCGCCAGTGTCGAATGGGACACCACCGACCTCTGGGTTTATAGCTTGCCACTGCTGGCAGTCTTCTCCCTGGCGGCGGCCACGCTGTACCAAAAAGCTTCGCCCGGTGCAGCGATGCCGGCCCCGACCGCGCTGTTCATGCAGGTATGTGCAGTGATCCCGGTGTTCACGGTGCTGGCCTGCCTCGAAGGGGAAATATGGCCGCCAACCAGCGTAGGCTTTGCAAGAGGCGTTTTTTGGCTAGTGGTCTTCGCGACCTTGGGTGGCTATGGATTTTATTGGCTGTGTCTAAAGCGCTTCAGCATTCAACGCATCAGTGGTGCACTTTTTCTGACACCACCGGTGACCATGATATGGGCATGGCTGCAGTTCGGCGACCCGCTGACCGTCAGTGCAATAGTGGGCGTCGGATTGACCCTGCTGGGTTTGCTATTGCTGGGGATGAATCCAGCGGACGGCTTCGTTCCAGCTAAGCCAGCCGACGCAAAAGTTGCTCTTCATAAAACACGGGTGGCGTGCACCGACGATTAATGAACGTTCTAGCCAATCCGTTGCATCGACCGGTTGAATCCACAGCCAAAAGCGGACGGTCAATTAAAAGTGTCGGCTGACCGATGCAAAGCCGCGCAGCGTTTTGAAAGTGCGCTACCCACAGGGCTATTGCGGCGTGGTAAGAATATGACGAGCTTCACCAATCACTCTTTATGTTGGGGTGCTCTGCTCTCTCCAGAGCAAGGACGTTAGCGCCAGCAGCGATGCGAACGCCATGATGGGCGAGTTCTCCGCAATCACACACCACCCACAGCTGGGGTGCTCCTCTTATGACTACAGGACCATATTGAACGACAACTTGTTCAAGTGAGACGCCGCGTTGTGCCCAGGTCCCGCCACCGATGAATACATTGATGAGTAGAGGCTGAAAACGTCAAGCGCTTTTGCGAACTTCGCATCGTCGGCCTGCGCATGCTCAAATTCTCGTCATAGTCTGAGAAATTCATCGTGTTGGGACTGTGGCAGCTGACCAAACAATCGTTCCGCCGCTTTGAGTTCCTGCTCAGCCTGCAGTTCGCTCGCTGACCCGCCATGAATCGGAAAATCGCCGATGTCAAATTCGACGATGTCAGGCAGCAAAAGCATTTGTATGAGCCGATTTACATCCATAGGCCCAATGGCATACTCATTCAAAATCAAGGCATACATTGCCAAATGCCACGAGTGCTCAGCACAGTTTTCCTTCCCGCTTTTATCCCGCAGTGTTGATTGTACTCAACCCATTAAACCCAGCGACGACGTTCCAGGCTATGCTTGCGCCCTCTTCCCCTGTCTACACGTTTCTCCCCTTTTGGGCAGAGACCCAGATCCGACCGTGGGCTCTGGGACGCAAGAACTGGCTTTTCGCTAGGTCGCTACACAGCGGCAAGCGGGCTGAGACGATCATGAGCTTGATCCAACATGATCCGTATGCTTACTTAAAGAGCGTCCTCACGCGTCTGCCAACGCAACGAGCGAGTGAGATCACTGCGGTGCTGCCGCATAAGTGGGCACCTCTTAACTAAGCCACGCGTGTTCGCAAGGCGGTTGCGAGGGAAGCCAATCCAAAACAATTAACCTTGCATTTGATGGGTTCCGCAAGAGACTACGTCCAAGCAGCATTCACGATGCTAAACGTGGCCAGCTCTAAAGTTTGCGCTGCTTAATCGTAGGCGAACTGGTCAATCAACCCCAGACGTGGAACGTGGGTGTTTGGCCGTAGTAGTGCGCCGGGAGCGATGACTGCGTTTGCCCCAATTTTGCAACCGTCACCGACTAAGGCACCGAATTTATTCACTCCTGTCTCGATCACATGGCCTTCATGGCGGATTTTGATATCCGCACCACCCAGTTCGTTGCGGTAATTGGCAATGATTGCACCTGCTTCAATATTTACGCCCTCTCCGAGCAACGAGTCGCCGACAAAGTTGAAATGTGCCAACTTGCTTCCACTAAGCATGAAGCTGCTTTTCATTTCGCAGCTTGGGCCAACAATACAATTGCTGCCGAGGTAAACGCCTCCACGTAGGTAAGCTCCCGCCGCTACAAATGACCCTTCGCCGATGATAATCGCGTCTTTCAGCACCGCCCCTTGCTCGACAACGGCACTTTCGTGGATGGCACAATTTCCATGGCGTCGATAACCCGCGCCAAGGCCTGCCAGCATGGCCAAAACTTGGTTTTCGGAGTCTTGAGAAACCAGCCAAGCAGCGGGTGGTATCAAGCCCAGCAAGGGCCAACGAGCAATAAACGTACTGATCTCAAGTAGCTTCATAGAAATTCTTCCGGAACAGGTAAGGCACGGGTATCCACGCTGCTGACGCTAGGACAATGGAGTCCCCGAAAATTCAAGTGCACCCCATGCCTGGGCTTTGCTGAGCTGAGTAGATGACTTCGCCGGAAGGATACCTTGAGATCACACTTGTGCTTCGACTTCACTGCTTCATTCTCCACCCTTGGCATGGAAATTGGAGTTCGGTCTTGCCATGGGCGGCAATTTCTTGCAGCGAGACACTCCTGATCCAAGCCGCATTTGGCGCACAGTTCCGCAAGTTGTCGGATCTCTGGCAGGTCCGCAAGCTCATCGGCGCTTACAGAAGCCTGTCCATCCTTACCAGCGATCTGATGATACTCATGTTCTTTGCCAGCCTGAAGGAGGGAGTGTGAACTGGCCTGATGTTTCCGAACACCGCTTAAGGGCGATATGAGTTCGCCCGATAGGAGGATCCATGAACGAAAGAAAGATCTATTCCCGCGAGTTGAAGCAGCGGGCTCCCGTTTTTGGTCATCGACGATGAATGTGCAATGTCTGACGTGTGCGCATCGCTGGATATAGGTCCCAACGCCCTGCGCCGCTGGGTCGATCAAGTCCGCAATGAACGCCAGAGTCAGCTCGTGAAGGTGACCAAGGCGATCACCGACGAACAGCGCGAGATCCAGGAACTGGTCATTGGGATTCGGGCCAACCTTGTCGATATGCTTCAGAAAACTAGACATCAAAGGTGGTCGCCGGATGCGCCACAACGACTTAAGTGCATGTGAAAGGCCAACATTTCTGATTTTGGCTTGAAACGTTCCTCTGCATCCACCTTCGTATGACCACGGTTTTCCTCCTCGAGCTCGATCAATCGAGCGATCAGCTACACATCCACTCCGCCAGAATTGGTTCGTCATTTGTAAAAAGTGGCCGTTAATGCCGTGCTCGCGACAAAGCGCTGGTGCCTGACTGCCGACTTAAGCCGAATTGAGGATGACGATAATTTGGGAAACTGAAACACGTGTTGTCTTACGAAAAAGGTTGTAAAACCGAGGAGCAAAAAACTTTGCTCGTAACGACCCTCTGGCTCCGAGGGGTGCTTAACCAGCGGCGTACAATGCAATGTGGCTTCAGTCAAACGCCGCCGCGATAAACTCCTCCAGCCCCTTCTCCTCCAAGATCTCTATAGAGAAAAGCCCGAAGCGCTTGGGCAACCAGATGATGCGCTTGCCGGACGGAGACTGCAGATCTTCCAGGGTCAATGGCCGACCGGTTTCATCCTCAGGCTGCACACCGGAGGCGATCAGTTCGTCGTAGGCCGCTTCGATCTTCGTTGTCGTAAAACAATGCCGGTAAATCATTCCTTCACCGTGCGCATCCAACAGCTCCCGCAGGTTACCCACCAATGGCTGAACCAGCATGAAACGCTCCTTGCCCATCAGTACCACCGCAAACCGTACATGGAAGTCGCCTCGTTCCCAGACAAGGGTTTTGGAGATTTTCGCGTTGAGGACTTTTACGTAGTAAACGCACGCATCTTCGAGATTATCGACCAATACGTCGACGTGGCTGAATTTCAAATCCATTGCATGCCTTCTAACAAATGTTGGTTTCCGCACCAGTAAACGATTTATAACTGTTAACGCATTTTAGGCTCTGAACGAAAAGTATTGTCGTATACACCACCGAGCCCCTTCCGGAAGATAGAGCACGGCTCGACCATTAAAAAAAATTGAATGGAATGGTGGTGACGACTCTCAGTTCGTCCAAGCTGCCGTCTATCTGGTTGGCGGTGCCTCGATGCACTACATAGGTCGCCCGCATGTTGCTGTTTTTCAGCGGACCGCTTTGAATGACATAAGACGCACCGACGCCGTATTCGTAATGGTGTTCGCCATTCAGATCACGCACGTTATAGCCTGAGCCCTTATAGTGCGTACCGTCGATGCCCCAACCTCGTGCACTGTAAGCATTGAGTTTAAGCCCTGGAACGCCGTAAGGCGCCATGTTCAATGCATAGGTGATACGCGTCGATTTCTCTTGTGGCCCGTTGAAGTCTGAATACAGCGAATTGGCGAGGTAGTTGGCGCCGGTCTCGTTGATGTAGTCAAAATATTCATTGCCCAGCACCTGCTGAAACGCCAGTGTCACGCTGTGGGCCTGATGTGTACCGGTGAGCGCCAGACTATAGGTGTCGTTGTCAATCTTGCCGAGTTTGGCGCTTCCTTCATCCCGGGTTTTGTAATAGTTGACGGCTATCGAAAGACCGAACACCGCGTTATCGCCTAAGTCATGTACCGCGCCAAAATAATACTGGCGCCAGATATCCTCCAGGCTTGATGTGTACAAGCTTGTCTTTAGGTTTTTCAACGGTTGATAGTTGATCCCGATAATGTTTACCCGATCCGACTCGACTGCAGCACTGGCGTACTTTGCCTTGAAACGGGTCAGGCTCTGCTCATTGCGTGGCGAGACTCGGTCGAAAGAACCAGCGCGCAGTGACAGATTATTAAACTCCTCACTGAAAACACTTACCCCTTCGAAACTCGAAGGAAGGGCACGGTTGTTGTAATCGGCAAGGACCGGAGTACTCATGCTCTGTCGACCCAGGGTCAACGTGGTGCTGGAAATGCGCGTTTTAAGATTTACGATCCCCAATTTGCTCCATTGCCCCAGCACATTACCATCACTGTCGGTCAATGTTCGGTTGTTTGGCCCTGCTACCGCGGCCCGACCACGCTCTAGAGCAATGGTGTTGAACCCTGCAATTTCGCCGCTGAAGCCGACCTCCCCCTGAGTAAAACCGGAAGAATAGTTGAGCATAGTCCCCTGCACCCAGGTATCCCGACTGTTCGTTCTCAGCCGTATACCATCTGCCTTGTAATAGCGGTAAAGCGGGGAGCGAGTAGATCGTTCGCGTGAGTACCAATTGCGCGTCAGGCCCGTGAACTGCTGGTCTTCGAGGAAACCATGGGTGTCATCTTGCGCATGAGTAGTTTTCAGTGAAATCGGTATAAACGCCTGACTGACTTCATCACCCTGCGCAAAACTCGACAGCCCACTAACAAAAAATAAAGCCCCTGCGACTCTAATAATTTTCACACTCAGCCCCTGTTATTTTTTATATTAGTTTCGGATGGTTTTGGCTGTTTTTATATAAGCAAACAATTTGGACTTCTAACACTTAACGAACAGACGCCAGCAGAAGAGGCTGAAACTAGCCTACGCCCCTCCAGCCAAACTTAAACAACTTAAGTAGAAAGATGCTTGCCGAATAATACGCGCGCACACCCTTTCTCCAACAACGCATTGACTAGCAACTATTTATGAATGGCCCCTTAATTACAGGAGCTACTCTACCGGCAGACCCGCCACTAACTCAACCAAATGACAAGTCACACGATAAGACAACTCAAAGGAGCGAATGGGCAAAAACTCGAAACGCGAATGAAAGTTGTGTGCGCCGGTAAAGTAGTTTGGTGTCAATATGCCTTTTTCTGATAATGCGGAGCCGTCAGTACCGCCGCGCATATCCAGTACCTTTGGCGTCACCCCGGCCATTTCCATAGCCTGAAACACAAGATCGATGGGCAGCCGGTCGTTACCAATAGCGTTGGCAATATTGGCATAAGTGTCGGTCAGCGTCAGGTTGATTTGGGCCCTGGGATACTGCACTCGTAAGGTCTCTATTTCCTGTTCGATACGCTGCTTTCTACGCAGGAAGTTCTCAAGGTCGAAATCGCGGATCACCATGTCCAGCGTGGCAGTGTTTTGGTCCGCACGCATATCCTGGAACCAGAAGTAACCTTCTAGACCGTCGGTATGCTCAGGGGTGTCGTGACGATCGAAGCGCGCCATGAAATCTGTGGCGACTCGAATCGGGTTGACCAACACGTCCTTTGCCGACATTGGGTGAGCTGTAACTCCAGTAATTTCTACACGAGCGGCAGCAGCATTGAAGGTCTGGTACACCAACTCGCCCAACTCACAACAATCGATGGTGTAAGCAAAGTTCACGGGGAACCGTCTCAAGTCCATGGCTTTTATTCCGCGAAGTCCGATTTCCTCGTCAGGAACGAAAGCTACATACACATCTCCGTGCGGACCATTCAGAGTGGCTAGCATTGTCATGATGATGCTGATAGCAGCTTTGTCATCTGCGCCGAGTACACTGGTTCCGTCACTGAGTAAGATATCCTGCCCGACATAGGAGGCCAATTCGGGGTGTTCAGCGACGTGCAACCAGAGATTGAGTTGTGCATTCAGGCAAAGATCCTGGCCATCGAAATGCAACAATTGAGGACGTATGTCAGGCGACAGACCAACATCCACGGTATCTAGGTGCGCGAGAAAACCCACTTTTGGTACACCTTTAACCGTCCCCGGTTTGTATGCAGTCACGATCGCGTGCTCATCCGCCACTACGTTTTCCAGTCCTAACCCACGTAGCTCATCAGCCAATAACCTGGCCAGCGTCATCTGTCCCTCGGTACTCGGTAAACGTGTAGCTTTGGCATCGCTCTGGCTCGATACCGCCACATAACGATAAAAACGCTCTATCAACTGGGATCTGAGGGCGGATAAATCGATCTTTTCAAACATGAGCAAAAGTCCCGATCAACTTGCGTCAAGCGCAGATGAATAATCCAATGGTGCCGCGTTCAACGACCATCGCGCAGCGAGTAGTGCATGGTTTCAGGAGTGTTCAGCGCGCCAATTAAACTGATTACACCGCCCAATACCAGATAGATCGCCGGTGCGTAAGTGCTTTGAAAATAGCTGATCAACGCCGTGGCGACAAACGGTCCCGCACCACCGAACAGCACAACTCCGACGTTGTAACCAATAGCGAGTCCACTATAACGCCGAGAAGTGGGGAACAGCTCTGAAAATACTGCTGGCTGCGGGCCAAGCATCATTGCCTGTCCAATAATCACCAAACTCAACCCGGCCACCAGATAGCCCAACGAATGCTGGTGCAGTAAGTAGAAACCAACAAAAGCGCTGAGGATGACCCAGAGTGCCCCAACAATTAGCAATGGGCGTCGACCGATACGGTCGCTAATACGAGCGAATATGACGGTTGCCAGCATCAGAACCACCATGGCGCAGAACCCAGCTAGACGCGCATGGAAGGAAGAAACACCAAGCTGGGTCATTAAGTAAGTCGGACCGTAGACCAGCAGAACATAGGTGCACATTGTGGTCGAGCTGACCAGCGATGCCACCGTGAGGATAGAGCGCCAGTCATTTTTCAACGCTGAACGCAGGGGCGAGTGCTCCTTAACGTTCTCCTTGGCCATTTCTTCATATTCAATCGATTCATCCAACTTCAAGCGCAAGTAGAGTCCGAACAGTCCCAGTGGCAGACTCACTAGAAAAGGAATTCGCCAGCCCCAGGACAATAAGTCTTGAGCATCGAGGATACTGCTCATTAACAGGCTGGCCAGTGCGGCAGTCATCATGCCGAGTACGATGGTCACTGTCTGCCAGCTGCCGTAATAAGCACGACGATTAGCGGGAGCGGTTTCGATCACATAAGCCGCAGCGCCCATCCATTCGCCTCCCGCCGATATACCTTGAATAAAACGCAGGGTGAGGATTAGTAAGGGGGCCGCGATACCGATGGATGCATAGGATGGCACCATGGCTATCAAGGCAGTAGCACCAGAGGCCAGCAGTATAATCATTGACAGCGTTACCCGTCGCCCATAGCGATCGCCGAAGTAACCGAAAAACAAACCGCCTGCAGGCCTGATCAGGAAACTGACGCCAAATACCGCAAACGTCAGCATCAACGATGCTGAGGCGCTTTGTGCAGGAAAAAATACCTGGGCGATAGTTGCCGCAAAATAGCCGTACAAGATGAACTCATACCACTCAATGAAGTTACCTATACACGCTGCTATGATCCCTTTGCGCTGTGCCGCGGAGAGCGTGGTCGATGCACTAGCACTTTGACCATATATTAACGATTGTGTCATTGCTCAACTCCTGATGGACTCTTAGGTGCAAATACTGCTGGCCAATTACAGGGCAGTTTTGGCAAGCCTGTTGACAACGGCCGAGAGTTACCCGCACTTTTAGAGATTGCATTGTTATTGTTTTACATCATTGCTTTTGTTTCTATCCGAGCGTCAAATCAATACGCCGCCATCCACACTTAGGACTTGCCCAGTGATGTGCCCGGCTCCTTTTGAACCAAGAAACTGTGTCGCCCGCGCGACGTCCTCGGGCTTGCCCCAGCGCCCCAGTGCTGCGTTGTCTGCTTCCATGGCAATACCATCAGCGGTGTAGCGCTGACTCAGACGCGGCGTCTCGATCGGCCCAGGCGCAAGGATGTTCACTGTGATGCCAAACAAACCGAGGTCGCGCGCAAGGTATTTGCCGTATTGGATCAAGGCCGCCTTGGCGATGCCATAATGGGCGTAGCTGCCAGTTGGCAGCGCAGCAAGACCATTGAGCGAGGACATAAGTATGATGCGCCCTCCTTTTGCGGCTTTCATTGCAGGGATGCAGGCACGGCAGACATTGATCGCAGTGAAGAGATTTCGCTGCAAGGAGTCCTCCAGTGCGAGGTTAGTCATCAACGAAGCTCGGTTTTCAGTTATCGAACCACTGCCGCCGCCGGCGTTGCACACCAGCACGTCAACAGTGCCTTGCAGACGTTGCAACTCCATAAGGACCAAGTCCACCGCGTTTTGATCGACGAGGTCGACTTCGCGACACTCCAGCCGGATGTTTGAGTTCCGAAACTCTTCGGCCAAGGTCGACTTGCTCTCACCGCCGAACGCCAAATGCCCTTCAAGATCTCTGTCCAGTATTGACAACCGCTCCCCCTCCACTGCGAAAGAGCGGGCAATTTCTCGCCCTATGCCGCGTGCACCGCCGGTGATCAGGATGTGCCGTGAGTCAGCAATCATCAGTCTGACCTCCGACATTGGAAACCTTTCAGAAAACTCCTGAGTGCAGACGCCAGGCTGCTAAGCGCATACCCCCCCTCCTGCACCAACACAGTCGGTAATGCCAGGCTATTTAGCAGATCGCCAGCTTGGGCAAATCCCTCGTTGCTCACTTTCAGACCCCGTGCCGGGTCGTCGCAATGGGCGTCGAAGCCCAGCGACACCACCAATGCTTCCGGTTGGTAGGCGTTGATACGCTGGCAAGCCTGTTCGATAGCAAAAAGAAAAACATCGTCACCACTGTCGGCCGCCAACGGTAGATTCAAGGTATAACCAAGCCCTTCACCCTCGCCACGCTCGTTGGAGTAACCGCTGAAATACGGGTGATAGTTCGTCGAATCGCGATGCACAGAGATGAACAGCACGTCTGAGCGGCGATAGAAAATACGTTGAGTACCGTTGCCGTGATGGACATCAATGTCCAGTAAGGCGACGCGGGAAAAACCTTTGCGCAATTGCTGGGCGGCAATTGCGGCATTGTTCAGATAAGTCGCACCGCCGCCCATATCGGCAGAGGCGTGATGTCCGGAAGGCCGGCACAGGGCGTAGGCAAACTGCGAGCCCTTCAGGACTTCGTCCGCGGCAACCATTGCGACGTTGGCCGCAGACAAGGCTGCCTCCCACGTGTACTTGCCGATCGGTGAGAGTTGGTCCTGCAGGTGATAACCGGCACGGCCAATTGGAGAACTTGGGTAACCGGCATCGGGATCGCGCGTCGCAAAGATCGTTGGTATCACTCGATCCTCGTCGCCCTTGTATGGCCAATCACGAAAGGCGTTTTGCAGATACGATAGATATTCCGGAGTGTGGACTTGTGCAGCACAAGTGCGCTCCATGCTGTCGACGTGAACAGGTAGAAGCCCACTGCTACAGGCCGCCTCCAGCAACAGATCAACACGTTCAGGTACATCTCGCCCGGCGCGCCATTTTCCACCTTCGAACACATCACCTTGTAAGTGGCGCTTGTGTCGCTCGCTGTAAAATACCTTCATTCCAACCTCCCCCGACTTTGCTGACCTCGCCAATAGGTCCTGGCGTCGCCACATCCTGTATCTTATAAGTTATACATTAAAACCTATGCGCGCAATCTTTTTTGTGCCGACGAACAGCTGCGAGGATGGATCAGTAGATGAAGATATCTTGAGATAAGCAGGGGGGCTGGAACCTAGGGCAGCGGACGTCGTAAATAGAGACCGGGCTGCCTAGGCACACTAAATGAATATGTTTGCTTTCACTTGTGCCGTCTCGATATTCCTACAGGCCGGTACGGATGGGACGTACTCCCGGATAGCGGACTTGGTTTAGCGGTAGCTTGACGAATCGTCCCAGGCGCAACTCAAACCCTTGGCAATCAATTCTGGGTTGCATAGAGGCCACATCGACTGACCTATCAGTTTAGCCCAGTGATCATCGAGGTCTATTGGGTTCGCGACTTGCCAGAGCTGTACACATTGAGACTTGATTCGCCACAGCTCAATCGTGCGGTTGAATGGCTAACCACAAGCCTCACCGCACGGCACCACCTCATTCGAATGACTTCAGATGCCCAGGCAGAGGTATTTGATTTCCAGGTAATCTTCGATGCCGTACTTGGAGCCTTCACGGCCCAGGCCCGAGGCCTTGATGCCGCCGAACGGCGCGACCTCGTTGGAGATCAGCCCGG
>Ga0182007_10001887_pt1 | contig 10932 bp, 11 predicted proteins | sample Sormic07211113_1_FD_123023 | JGI IMG/M metagenome (GOLD analysis project Ga0182007, IMG submission 123023) | Rhizosphere microbial communities from Sorghum bicolor, Mead, Nebraska, USA - 072115-113_1 MetaG | ecosystem: Host-associated > Plants > Roots > Rhizosphere | place: USA: Nebraska... | reverse complement strand
TTTGTGGACGATTAAAGCCATAAGAGTGAAGTTTCCGCTCAAGAAGAATAAAAAAGGAGGGCTTTACTCTACATGCCGCAATGCAAAATAACAAGCTAAAAAGCGCATTAGCTCATACCAATTACACATATGAAAATAACCAATCCATGCAGTCCGGCTGGCTTGAACCGCCACTTGGCGACCACCGCGAGAGTGGCCGTGGCGGCTGCCCCTGCGCTCAGCAGGAGACCCAGCGCAAGGCCACGCGAGGACGGTCCAGCAGACTCAGACAATGGCAGTCGAGGCCGATACCGGCCGCATACAGCAATTGTTGCGCCGCACAGACAAGGGGCAGGCGTTCGCGCTCCCAGGCGGGCACGTCGAACGCCTGGTAATGGTATTTCAAGCTCTTGGTGGGACGGTTCAAGGCCAGTTTCAGGCGCTCGCCGCCCTGGCGGAAGTCGATCGTCAAGGTTTGGGCTTGCAACCAGGCAATATCGATACCCTGGCCGCCCTCTTCCACCGCATCGAAATGCAGCACGCCGCCATACGCGGGAAAGGCCAGGCTGGCTTCGCCCTGCCACGTAAATTGCTGGCCGGCTTTTTCCAGGCCGGGAATGCCCGCATCGTCACGCTCGCGCATGCCCGCCAGATCATCGAGCTTCGGCGTCAGGTACAGCCGGTCGCGGTGGCGCCGCACGTGGCATTCGGGGTGCGTGACCAGCAGTTGCGCATCGGGCCGCGCTTCCAGCAATTGCGCCAGCATTTCCGCCAGCCACGCCGTCGACGGCATGCGCAAGCCGCGCGTGCCAAACCAGTGGCGCAGCAGGTTGTAGCAGCGGTCCACGCTCAGCGCGCGCAATTTCGCCAGTTCGATGCAGTCGCCATCGAGGCACATTGCCAAATCCTGCGTCGCCAGTTCCGTCAGCAGGCGCTGCGCCGATTGCGCGTGCTGGGCGCTGCGGGCGAAACGTTCCTGGAAACCGGGAAACGCCTGCGCCAGCACGGGCATCACCTGGTGCCGCAGGGCATTGCGGGCAAAGCGGGGATCGTCGTTCGACTCGTCGTGGATGTGCGCAATCGCATGGCTCGCCACATACGCTTCGAGCTGTTTGCGCGACACGGAAAGCAGCGGGCGCGCCATCACCAGGTCCGGGTTGCCCAGCAGCTCGGGCGCACTGTTGGCGCCATCCATGCCCGACAAGCCCGCCGTGCCCGAGCCGCGCAGCAATTGCAGCAGCACCGTTTCCGCCTGGTCGTCCTGGTGGTGGGCCGTCAGCAGCAGGCGCACGCCGTGCGCGGCGCACAGTTCGCCCAGGGCCGCATAACGGCGCTTGCGGGCCGCCTCTTCCGTGCCCGTCTTCGCATTCTTTTCCAGGGTGACCTTGCTTGCCTCGAAGGCGATACCCATGCCGGCGCACAACTGCGCGCAGTGGGTCAGCCAGGCATCCGCATTCGGGCTCAGGCCGTGGTGCACGTGAAACGCGTAAAGAAACACGCCCTGCTCCAGCGCCCAGGCATGCGCCAGGTGCAGCAGGGCCGCGGAATCGAGGCCGCCGCTCAGGGCGATGCCGACGGTGCTGCCGGGTGCAGGTGCGCAGGCGTCCAGCGCGCGGGCGAAGATGTCGGGCACGGTGGCGGTTTGTTGCTTTTTCATTCGGACTCCGGGAATGCAAAGAGGGACAGGCGGCTAAACGGATGGTGTCGTTTAGCGGACTGTCCCTGGTGTTTTATGCTTGTTTTAACCCAAGACCTTAAAAGGCCGGGGTCAGACCCTCAGGGTCTGACCCCAGTTTTTGCCCTTGGGTTGATACAAATTACTCGCTCGGCGTCGTTTCCTTGAACTTGCCGTAGCTCAGCAGTTTTTCATGGCGCGCGGCCAGCAAGTCCTTGGTTTTCATGCCCTGGAACTGGCGCAGGGTGTCGGCCAGTGCGCGTTTGAGCAAGGTGGCCATCTGTTTCGGATCGCGGTGGGCGCCGCCCAGCGGTTCGTTGATGATCTTGTCGATCAGGCCCATCGCTTTCAGGCGGTGGGCGGTCAGGCCCAGCGCTTCAGCCGCGTCGGAGGCGCGCTCGGCGCTCTTCCACAGGATCGAGGCGCAGCCTTCCGGCGAGATCACGGCATAGGTCGAGTATTGCAGCATCAGCACGGCGTCGCCCACGGCGATCGCCAGCGCGCCGCCGGAACCGCCTTCACCGATGATGGTGGCGATCAGCGGCACTTTCAGTTCGGCCATCACGTACAGGTTGTGGCCGATGGCTTCCGACTGGCCGCGCTCTTCCGCGTCGATGCCGGGGAAGGCGCCCGGCGTGTCGACGAAGGTGAAGATGGGCAGGTTGAACTTTTCAGCCACTTTCATCAGGCGCATGGCCTTGCGGTAGCCTTCCGGTTTCGGCATGCCGAAATTGCGCATGGCGCGCTCTTTCGTGTCGCGGCCCTTCTGGTGGCCGATGACCATGCACGGCTGGCCGTTGAAGCGGGCCAGGCCGCCGACGACGGACAGATCGTCCGCGTAGCTGCGGTCGCCATGCAATTCGTGGAAATCGGTAAAGATTTCATTCACGTAATCCATGGTGTAGGGGCGTTGCGGGTGGCGCGCGATCTGCGCCACTTGCCAAGGGGTCAGCTTGGCGTAGATATCCTTGGTCAGCTGCTGGCTCTTCTTGGCCAGGCGGTCGATCTCTTCCGAGATGTCGACGGCCGAATCGTCTTGCACGAAGCGCAACTCTTCGATCTTGGAATCGAGTTCCGCGATCGGCTGTTCAAAATTGAGTAAAGTCGTTTTAGTCATTGTACCTCCAGGTTTTACCGGCCACGGCGCCAGGGCGCGCGGCGTCATCTATGTTTATTTTACCGTACCGGCTGGTGCGCCGGGGGCTGCATCGGGTGCGGCAGGGGCGGCTGCAGGGTCGAGACTGCGCCACAGATACCACGTCGCCACGGTGCGCCACGGTTCCCAATTGGCGGAAACTTCGCGCGCATCGCTGCGGGAAACGGGTTCGCCGGAGAAGTAATTGACGCTGATGCCCTGGATCAAACCAGGGTCGTCGAGCGGCAAGACATTCGGCCGGAGCAGATTAAATATCAGAAACATCTCGGCTGTCCAGCGGCCGATGCCGCGGATCTGCACCAGTTCGGCGATGACGGCTTCGTCATCCATCTGGTCCCACTGGCTCGCGTGCACGCGCTTGGCCTTGAAATGGTCGGCCAGGTCGAGGATGTATTCGGTCTTGCGTTTGGACAAGCCGCAGGCGGACAACTGCTCGGCGCCCGCCTTCAACACTTGCGAAGGCGTGCATTTCGGGCAAGCCAGCAGCAGCTTTTTCCAGGCGGCATCAGCCGCCTTGGGCGTGATCTGCTGCCCCACCAGCGAACGGGCCAGGGTGGTAAACGGGTCGCTGTGGCCGACCAGGTGCAGGTCGCCAAATTGCGGGATGAGTTTTTTCATGATGCGGTCGCGCTTCATCAGCTCGATCTTCGCCTCTTCCCAGTAGTGCGGCACCTGGATCACCTGCGCAGCGATTACTGGCGCTTCCCCGTTTTCCCTGGACGTCGCCATCATGCGCGGCGCCAGTTGGTCGAGCCGTCAGGCTTGTCTTCAAGAATGATGCCCGCCGCCAGCAAGTCGGCGCGGATCTTGTCGGACTGGGCAAAGTCGCGCGCCTTTTTCGCCGCACTGCGCGCCGCGATGGCCGCTTCGATGCCGGCCGCCTCGTCCTGGCCGCCGGCGGCGGCGCCGACGGTCGCTTGCAGGAATTGCTGCGGCGTGCGTTCCAGCAAGCCGAACACGCCCGCCAGGCCTTTCAATTGGCGCGCCAGGGTGGGTGACTTGCTCTTGTTGACTTCTGTTGCCAGGTCGAACAAGGCAGCCACGGCCAGCGGCGTATTGAAATCGTCGTCCATCGCTTCGCGCACGCGCACGGCATGCGCTTCGTTCCAGTCGATGGCGCCCTCTTCCACCGCCACGTCGGCCAGCGCCGTGTACAGGCGCGTCAGCGACAGGCGCGCGTCGTCGAGGTGCACGTCCGAATAATTCAGGGGGCTGCGGTAGTGCGCGCGCAGGATGAAGAAGCGGATCACTTCGGCATCGAATTTTTGCAGCACTTCGCGGATGGTGAAGAAATTGCCGAGCGACTTGGACATTTTTTCATTGTCCAGGCGCACGAAGCCGTTATGTATCCAGTAATTGACGCTGGTGTGGCCGAACGCGCCTTCGGACTGGGCGATCTCGTTTTCGTGGTGCGGGAATTGCAGGTCCGCGCCGCCGCCATGGATGTCGAATTGTTCACCGAGCAAGGCGCACGACATGGCCGAGCACTCGATATGCCAGCCCGGGCGGCCCTTGCCCCACTTCGAATCCCATTTGACTTCTTCCGGCTCGGACTCCTTCGACGACTTCCACAGCACGAAGTCGAGCGGATCGCGCTTGCCCGTGTTCACGTCGACGCGCTCGCCCGCGCGCAGGTCGTCGAGCGACTTGCCCGACAGCTTGCCGTAGTGGGGGAAATTGCGCACGGCGTAATTGACGTCGCCGTCGGCCCCCTGGTAGGCCAGGTCCTTCGCTTCGAGCTGCTCGATCAGGCGCAGCATCTGCGGCACGTATTCGGTGGCGCGCGGCGTGTGGTCGGGCGTCAGGATGCCCAGCGCGGCCGTGTCTTCATCCATGTACTGGGTGAAGCGCGTCGTCAGCTGGGAAATCGTCTCGCCGTTTTCCACGGCGCGGCGGATGATCTTGTCGTCGATGTCCGTAATGTTGCGCACATAGGTGACGTCGAAACCGGACGCCTTCAGCCAGCGGTAGATGACGTCGAAGGCCATCATCATGCGCGCATGGCCGATATGGCAATAATCGTAGATGGTCATGCCGCAGACGTACATGCGTACCTTGCCCGCTTCCATCGGGACGAATACCTGCTTCTCGCGAGCCAGGGTGTTGTAAATCTTTAGATTGCTCATCGTACTTTGCAAGTGAAGCGGCCGCCAGTCTGGCAAAACGACAGACAGGCGCGGACACCGGGGGTGCCGCGCCACTGAACTGCCGTGTGCGCCGAAAACTGTCGACCCGCTATATTGTTGTTCTTGTTTGTTAGAATTGGGGCGTTAGCGGTCAAGTATAACATTGATAAAAACCATACTGGCCCGATATGAATCAGGTTTTTACGATGTTCAACCGAATTTTCAGTTCTTTACAATTAAAGCAAGTTTAGAGAAAAATAACGATCAAGGACGCCTTCATGCAAGAAACCAAATCGAAACGCCTGTCTTTCCTGGCCCGCTTTTGCACCCTGTTTGCCGGCCTGACCCTGGGCAGCGCCGTCGTGGCGGCCGCACCGGCGACCGCCCTCGACCCCACGCCCCACGTGGCCTTGAAAACCAGCATGGGCGAGATCGTGCTGGAGCTGGATCAGGAAAAAGCGCCGAAAAGCGTGGCCAATTTCTTGCAGTATGTCAAAAGCGGTTATTACAAGGGTACCGTGTTTCACCGCGTCATCGACGGCTTCATGATACAGGGCGGCGGCTTCGACAAGAACATGAAGCAGAAAGCCACCAAGGCGCCGGTCCAGAATGAAGCGCAGAACGGCTTGCAAAACGTCACCTACAGCATCGCCATGGCGCGCACGGGCGACCCGCATTCGGCCACCGCGCAATTCTTTATCAACGTCAACGACAACGGCGCGCTCGACTACCCTGGCCGCGACGGCTTCGGCTACACGGTGTTCGGCAAAGTCATCAAAGGCATGGACGTGGTCGACAAGATCAAGGCCGTGCCCGTGGCCGACAAGGGACCGCACCAGAACGTGCCCGTCACCCCCGTGGTGATCGAATCGGCGACTTTACTCAAGACAGCGCCCGCAAAACTGTAAAATAGCGTTTTTGCGGCGCCGGCCAGCCTGGCGCCGCTGAATCAATTATTCATCCAATTTATTAAGGATCATCATGACCTCCGTCATCATCACCACCAATCTGGGCAAGATCACCGCTGAACTGGACGCCGAGAAAGCGCCGAAAACGGTTGCCAACTTCCTGGCCTACATGAAAGCCGGTCACTACGACAACACGATTTTCCACCGCGTCATCGACGGCTTCATGATCCAGGGCGGCGGTTTCGAGCCAGGCATGAAACAGAAGCCTGCCGACACCACCGTGGAAAACGAAGCCAAGAACGGCCTGAAAAACGATACCTACACCCTGGCCATGGCCCGCACGTCGGATCCGCACTCGGCATCGGCCCAGTTCTTCATCAACATCAAGAACAACAGCTTCCTCGACTACCCAGGCCAGGACGGCTGGGGCTACGCCGTGTTCGGTAAAGTTACCGACGGCAAGGAAGTCGTCGACGCCATCCGCGCCGTGAAAACCTCGCGCGCCGGCATGTTCGCCGATGTGCCAGTGACCGACGTCATCATCGAAAAAGTCGAAGCAGTTTAATTCGGCTACGGCATCATGAATCACAGGCATTGCCGCGTTGGCGCCTCTCCATGTACATCACTTTTTGGGAGCGTTGAACGATGACAATGCCTGCCGCACTCTTTATTTCCGACCTGCATCTGCAGAGTTCGCACCCGCGCACCAGCGCGGCGTTTCTTTCTTTCCTGGAACACCATGCGCAATATGCGCAAGCGCTGTATCTATTAGGCGACCTGTTCGAATACTGGGCCGGCGACGATGACCTGGAAGACCCGTTCAATGCGCGCATGACGGCCGCCATCCGCGCCGTCAGCGATGCCGGCGTGCATGTCTACTGGATCGCCGGCAACCGCGACTTTCTTGTCGGCTCCGGCTTTGCCGCCGCCGCTGGCGCCACCCTGCTCAGCGAACCGCACGTGGCCACGATTGCCGGCCGCCGCATCGTCTTGCTGCATGGCGACGCCGAATGCACGAAAGACGTCAAGTACATGGAGTTTCGCGCCATGGTGCGCCAGCCCGCCTGGCAAAAACAGTTCCTGTCCATGCCGCTGGCGCAGCGCAAGGCCATCATCGACGGTTTGCGTCAAAGCAGCCGCGAGCACAATGGCGAAAAATCCATGGACATCATGGATGTCACCCCCGATGCTGTCGCGCAAGTATTTGCCGAACACGCGAGCACCGTCATGATCCACGGCCATACGCACCGCCCTGCCGTGCATAAAGTCGACGCAACCTTGCGCTATGTCCTGCCCGATTGGGAATGCGACGTGACGCCGCCACAGCAGCCGCGCGGCGGCTGGATCGCCATCGATACGCGCGGCAACATCACGCGCCACGACCTGAGCGGCGAGATCATCGACTAGGCTTGCGCCGACGGCCGCACGGGTGTTTGTCCGATAGCCGCGCCCGCCTGGCCTTGCTGTAATGGCGCCATGCACACTGTTCACATCGGCACGGCCGGCTGGAGCATTTCCAGCGCCGCCGCCAGCCGCTTCCCCCTCGATGGCAGCCACCTGCAGCGCTATGCCCAGGTGCTGGACTGCGTGGAAATCAACAGCTCGTTCTACCGCCCGCACCAGCCGTCAACCTACGCACGCTGGGCCGCCAGCGTGCCCGAGCATTTCCGCTTCAGCGTGAAATTACCGCGAAGCATCACGCACGAACAGCGCTTGCGCGACTGTGCGGCCGAACTGGACCGCTTTGCGGGAGAAGTCATGCAACTGAGGAATAAACTGGGCTGCGTGCTGGTGCAGCTGCCGCCCAGCCTGCGTTTCGAGGCCGACGTGGCCAGCGCATTTTTCCATGCGCTGCGCCAGCGCTTCGACGGCATGCTCGCCTGCGAAGCGCGCCACCCCAGCTGGTTCGAGGCGGGCGCGACCGAACTATTGACGATGCAAGGCATCACGCGCGTGCGGGCCGATCCGCCCGCCGGCCAGCCGGGCCCGCACGTGCCGACGACCAGCGTGGCCTACCTGCGCCTGCACGGCAGCCCGAAAATATACTATTCGGACTACCCGGCCGATTACCTGGCGGCGCTGGCCGCCGACTTGCGCGCATCGGCGCAGGCGGGCAGCTGGTGCATCTTCGACAACACGGCGGCCGGCGCCGCCCTGTTCAATGCGCTGGACCTGCATGTGCGGCTGGCCTGAAAATACGTGTTGATTTTTTGAGACTTAGTGTTATAGTTAACTACAACACCAACTCAATAAACCACGGAGCTTCGATGCCTACAGCATTTTTCACGCGCCGCACTGCCCCGCCCTTGTGGGAGCGCATCCCATGAGCGCTGAATGGAACGACAATAGCCCCATCTACCGCCAGCTCAAGGCCAGGGTGGTCGGCATGATGCTCGATGGCGTGCTGCAGTCCGGCGACGCCCTGCCTTCGGTGCGCCAGGTGGCGGCCGATTATCAATTGAATCCCATCACGGTTTCGCGCGCCTACCAGGAACTGGTCGACGATGCCCTGGTGGAAAAACGCAGAGGACTCGGTATGTATGTCTTGGAAGGCGCCCGCGACAAATTGCTGGCCAGTGAACGCGAGCGCTTCATGCGCGAAGAATGGCCGGCGATGCTGGAACGCATCACGCAACTGGGCCTTAACCTCGAGCAACTACTGCAGGCGAGCCGCGACAGTGGCGCACACGGAGAGAGCGCATGAATGCATTGAACAAGGACAGCGTCATCAGCGCACGCGGCCTGCGCAAGCAGTATGGCAAGCAGGTCGCCATCGACGGCATCAGCTTCGATATCGCGCCGGGGCGCATCGTCGGCTTGATCGGGCCGAACGGCTCCGGCAAGACCACCACCCTGAAAGCCATCCTGGGCCTGACGGGCTTCGATGGCGAGCTGTCGGTGCTGGGGCGCGATCCCCGCGTGCAGCGCGACGCGCTGATGGACGACGTGTGCTTCATCGCCGACGTGGCCATCCTGCCGGGCTGGCTGCGCGTGGCCGACGCCATCGATTTCATTGCTGGCGTGCATCCACGTTTCGACCGCAGCAAGGCCGAGCGCTACCTGGCGCACACCAAGCTGGCGCCGAAGATGAAGGTCAAGGCCATGTCGAAAGGCATGGTGGTGCAGCTGCACCTGGCGCTGGTGATGGCCATCGACGCCAAACTGCTGGTGCTCGATGAGCCGACCCTGGGCCTGGACATTCTGTACCGCAAGCAGTTCTACCAGAACTTGCTGGAAGACTATTTCGATGAAAACAAGACCATCGTCATCACCACGCACCAGATCGAGGAAGTGGAACACATCCTCAGCGACCTGATGTTCATTCGCGACGGCAAGATCGTGCTGGCCTCGAGCATGGAAGAAGTGGGCGAGCGCTATATCGAGGTGATGGTGGGCCCGCAGCACGTCAATCCGGCGCGCGCGCTGCAGCCGATCAGCGAACGCAGCGTGTTCGGCAAGTCGGTGATGCTGTTCGACGGCGTCGCCCGCACCCAGCTGGCCGCCCTGGGCGAAGTCCGCACACCCAGCCTGGCTGACCTGTTTGTCGCGACCATGAAAGGATCGTACCAATGAGTATTTCCCCTGCCAACAAGATGCAATGGCTGATCCGGCGTGAATTGTGGGAACACAAGGGCATGCTGGTGTGGACGCCCGCCCTGATCGGCATCGTCATGACCGTGCTGGGCGCCCTGATGACGATAGGCACCATCGCCAAGACCAAGATGCGCACGGCGCTCATCGTCAATGGCGAGGAAGTGTCCTGGAGCACCGTCTTCAACACCCGCACCTTCGGTCCGCGCCGCACGGAAATCATCGACGCCGTCGCCAACAACTATATCTATGCGGCCGCGCCGCTGTTCCTGGCGCTGGGCTTTCTCGTGTTCTTTTATTGCCTGAGCGCCCTGCATGACGACCGCCGCGACCGCAGCGTGCTGTTCTGGAAATCGCTGCCCATCTCGGATGCGCAGACGGTGCTGTCGAAAGCGGCCATCGCCCTGCTGGTCGCGCCGCTGATCGTGGCCGCTGCCGCCAGCGTGACTTCGCTGCTTCTGGTCCTGATCCTGAGCGGCGTGCTGGCGGCCAACGGCATCCACGTGTTTGCCGAACTGCTCGCCACCCCCGGTCTGTACCTGGGACCGCTGCGCGTGTTCGGCTTGCTGCCCGTGTATTGCCTGTGGGCCTTGCCGACGGTCGGCTGGCTGCTGATGGTATCGAGCTGGGCCAAGTCGAAAGTCTTCCTGTGGGCCGTCGGCGTACCGCTGCTCTTGCTCATCCTGGCCGTCTGGGCCGGCAAGCTGACGCAGACGGAAAGCGGCATCGACTGGATACAGATGAACGTCATCGGGCGCACCCTGCTGGGCACCCTCCCCGGCAGCTGGTATCTGTTCGAGCCGGGACTGCTGCCGCACATGCACGCCCTGGCAGAGGGAGGATCGCACATGACGCGCATCGATGTATTCAGCAATTCCTGGTCCAGCCTGGCCTTGCCAGCCGTCTGGCTGGGGGCGGCGGCAGGCGCGGCGCTGATTTACGCCGCCATCCGCCTGCGCCGCTGGCGCGAGGAAGGCTGACAGCACGCTATCACTGCCCCGTAAAAAACGCCCCGCCCGCCGGGGCGTTTTTCATTGGCTATGTCACCGTCAAATGTGGGAATGCTCCCAGTGTTGCCTTCAATAATGTTTCCGGCGAACGGATGCGCCTGGCGTCGAGTATCCAGCGCCAGCCCAGGTAATTCGGCAGGTAGCGTGTCGCCACGCCGTGAAACGGTCTCAGCCATTCCCGCAGGCGGCTGTGATAGGCATTGACGTGCTGCACATGTACGGCGCCCTGCACGCGGATGCCTGCGCGCAAATTGACGGCCTGGTGGCTGATCCTCGCTTCACGGGCAAAGGCGCGATAGGCGGCATGGCCATCGGTGACCAGCAAAATGTCCTTGTCGATGAAGTGTGGCAGGCAGGCATGCAGCTGCGCCTTCGTCAGCGCCCCTTTTCCCGTGACGAAATCGAGGGTCTGTCCCGTGCGGTCGCGCGCCACCAGGATGCAGACCTGCTCATCGGAAATGCCACGTTTGCTGGCATGACCGCCCCG
>Ga0182007_10001886_pt1 | contig 10938 bp, 9 predicted proteins | sample Sormic07211113_1_FD_123023 | JGI IMG/M metagenome (GOLD analysis project Ga0182007, IMG submission 123023) | Rhizosphere microbial communities from Sorghum bicolor, Mead, Nebraska, USA - 072115-113_1 MetaG | ecosystem: Host-associated > Plants > Roots > Rhizosphere | place: USA: Nebraska... | reverse complement strand
GCGCCGTGGCCGCCCATCGAATGGCCGAAGATCCCGATGCGTTCGCCGTCGATCGGCAGGTGCCGTGCCACCAGCGGCAGCAGTTCGTCGACGATCCAGCTTTCCATGCGCCAGTGCCGGGACCACGGCGCCTCGGTGGCGTCGAGATAGAAGCCGGCGCCGACGCCGAAATCCCAGCTGGCGGTCGCGCCTTCGATTTCCTCGACCGCCGGTCCGCGCGGGCTGGTGTCCGGCGCGATCAAGGCCAGGCCCAGTTCGGCCGCCAGCCGCTGGGCGCCGGCCTTGACCATGAAGGTCTCCTCGTTGCAGGTCAGGCCGGCGAGGTACATCACGGCCGGCACCGGCCCGTTGGCGGCCTGCGGCGGCAGGAAGACCGAGAAGCGCATCGGCAGCCCGATCGTGCGGGCGTCGTGTTCGAGAAAGCGGAGCGTGCCGCCAAAGCAGCGGTGTTCGGAAAGGGTCTTGGGGCTGTCGGTCATGGATTCGATGCGGAAAGGAGTTCGAGCACCGCGTCGGCGAAGACGCGCGGCACTTCCTGCGGCATGTTGTGGCCGACGCCGGGCACGATGCGGTGCGATCGCGGGCCGGTGAAGCGGTGCGCGTGCGCGGATGCGTCGCTCACCGGCCGCACGCCGTCGTCGGCGCCGTCGAAGGTGATGGCGGGAACGGCGATCGGTGGCTGGGCGGCCAGCCGCGCCTCGATGTCGGCATAGGCCGGATCGCCGGGCGCCAGGCCGAAGCGATGGCGGTACGACTGGATCACCACCTCGACGAAGTCGGGATGGTCGAAGGCGGCCGCGCTGCGCGCGAAGGTGGCTTCGTCGAAGGACCAGGTCGGCGACCAGAGCCGCCACAGCAGGCGCGTGATGCCGCGCCGGTCGGCTGCCAGCCCGGCCCGGCCGCGTTCGCTGTGGAAGTAGTACTGGTACCAGAGCCGGTGCTCGTTCTCTGCCACTTCGGGGCGCATCGCCTTCGCGATGTCCTGGATGTTGTAGCTGTTGAACGAGACCAGGCCGGCGCAGCGCTCGGGCCAGAGCGCTGCCACCACGCAGGCGGCGCGCCCGCCCCAGTCGTAGCCGGCCAGCAGCGCGCGCGGGATCGACAACGCGTCGAGCAGCGCCAGCAGGTCGGCGCCGAGCGCGGCCTGCTCGCCCGAGCGGGGCGTCGAATCGCTCAGGAAGCGCGTGCCGCCGTAGCCGCGCAGGTACGGCACGACGACCCGGCAGCCGGCCTCGGCCAGCATCGGCGCGACCTCGGCGTAGCTGTGGATGTCGTAGGGGAAGCCATGCATCAGCAGCACGGGCGGCCCGTCGGCGGGGCCGGTCTCGAAGTAGGCGACCTCGAGCACGCCGGCCCGGACCGTGCGCAGCGGCTGCATCCGCGTCATGGCGATGCTCAGTACAGCACGACGCCGCGAATGGACTCGCCGCGCTTCATCAGGTCGAAGCCCTTGTTGATGTCCTCCAACGGCATGGTGTGGGTGATCAGGTCGTCGATGTTGATCTTGTTTTCCATGTACCAGTCGACGATCTTGGGCACGTCGGTGCGGCCGCGCGCGCCGCCGAAGGCCGAGCCTTCCCACTTGCGGCCGGTGACCAGCTGGAATGGCCGGGTGCTGATCTCGGCGCCGGCTTCGGCCACGCCGATGATGATGCTGCGGCCCCAGCCCTTGTGGGTGCACTCGAGCGCCTGGCGCATCACCTGCGTGTTGCCGATGCACTCGAAGCTGTAGTCGGCGCCGCCGTCGGTCAGCTGCACGATCGCATCGACCACGTTCGGCGTGTCCTTGGGGTTGATGAAGTGCGTCATGCCGAACTTGCGCGCCATCGCTTCGCGCGCCGGGTTCAGGTCGACGCCGATGATCTTGTCGGCGCCCACCATCTTCGCGCCCTGGATCACGTTCAGGCCGATGCCGCCGAGGCCGAAGACCACCACGTTGGCGCCGGCCTCGACCTTGGCCGTGAAGATCACGGCGCCGATGCCGGTGGTCACGCCGCAGCCGATGTAGCAGACCTTGTCGAAGGGCGCGTCCTCGCGGATCTTGGCCAGCGAGATCTCGGGCGCCACCGTGTAGTTGCTGAAGGTCGACGTGCCCATATAGTGGAAGATCGGCTTGCCGTCCAGGCTGAAGCGGCTGGTGGCGTCGGGCATCAGGCCCTTGCCCTGGGTGCCGCGGATCAGCTGGCACAGGTTGGTCTTGCGGCTCAGGCAGAACTTGCACTGGCGGCATTCGGGCGTGTAGAGCGGAATGACGTGGTCGCCCTTCTTGAGGCTCGTGACGCCGGGGCCGACGTCGACCACGATGCCTGCGCCCTCGTGGCCCAGGATGGCGGGGAAGATGCCCTCGGGATCGGCGCCCGAGAGGGTGTAGTAGTCGGTGTGGCAGATGCCGGTGGCCTTGATCTCGACCAGTACTTCGCCGAATTTCGGCCCTTCGAGGTCGACGGTTTCGATGGTCAGGGGGGCGGCGGCTTTCCAGGCGACGGCGGCTTTGGTTTTCATGGCGTGCAGAAAGTAAAAAGGCGCCGGGGAATCCCGGCGCGTCGCTCACTTTATGCCATAGAACCGGGCCGCGTTCGTGCCCCATACACCGGCCCGCTCCGGGGCCGGCAGGTCGGCCAGCCATTCGTCGCAGGCGACCTGCCAGCGGCGGTAGTCGCCCGCGAGGTTCAACACCGGCCAGTCGCTGCCCCACATCAACCGGGCCGGACCGAAATGGCGCAGCAGGTGCGCGACATAGGGCCGCAGGGCGTCGACTCGCCAGCCGGGGCCGGCTTCCGTGGCCAGCCCGGACAGCTTGCAGCGGACCCGCGTCTCGGCCGCCAGCCGCGCCATGTCGCCGGCCCAGGGCTCGAAGCCGCCGGCTGCGATGGCGGGCTTGGCGCCATGGTCCACCACCATCGCGAGCCCCGGGTGACGCAGCGCGAGACGGCGCGCGGCATCGATCTGCTGCGGCCTGATGAGCAGGTCCAGGACCAGTCCCTGTTCGATCATCGCTGCCCAGGCCGGACGCAGGGCGTCGCCGAGCACCCATTCGGGATCCGGCAGGTCCTGCAGCATCGGCCGCAGTCCCCTGAGCAGCGGCTGCTGCGCCAGCCGGCGGATGCGCGCGGGTGCGTCGGCGGCGTCCAGCGCGGTCCAGCCGACCACGGCGCGCACGCGGCTCGCCGGCTCGGCGGCGAGCGCGAGCAGCCGCCAGGTCTCGGCCTCGCTCGGCGCCGCCTGGACCAGCACCGTGCCGTCGATGCCGGCGCGGTCCAGCAGCGGCGCCAGGTCGGCCGGCGTGAAGTCCCGGTGGATGGCGTGCAGGGCGGGCGTATCGGCCAGCCAGCCGTAGTCGCCGTGTGCCGGCGACCAGTAGTGCTGGTGGGCGTCGATGCGCAGCGGCTTCATGGTCCGGGCACCAGCGCCGGACCGCGGCCGGCCGGCCGCCGCGTTTGCCCGATCCGGCGGGCGGGCCGAAAATGCAATGCCGCACCTGATAAAAAGAGAGCCATGAAAAAGATTCTTGTCCTGAATGGCCCGAACCTCAACCTCCTCGGTACGCGCGAGCCCGCGCAGTACGGCCACGAAACGCTGGCCGACGTCGAGCGCATGTGCCTGGAGACCGGCGCCACGCTCGGTATCGAGATCGAATGCCGGCAGTCCAATCACGAAGGCCAGCTGATCGACTGGATCCACGAGGCCGGACGCGAAGTCGCCGCCGGCCGGATGCTCGGCGTGGTGATGAACCCCGGCGCCTACACCCACACCTCGGTCGCACTGCACGACGCCATCAAGGGCGCCAGCGTGCCGCTGGTCGAGCTGCACATCTCCAACGTGCATGCGCGCGAGGAGTTCCGCCACCATTCGTACATCTCGCCGGCGGCGCGCGGCATCATCGTCGGCTTCGGCGTCAAGGGCTATCCGCTGGCGATCGAGGCGCTGGTGCGCGTGAGCGGCGCCAAATGAAGATCGTCTCGGTCGAACCTTTCATCCTGCACGTGCCGGTCACCGGCAGCCAGATCGCCGACAGCACGCACACCCTGACGCACTGGGGCGTGATCGGCGCGCGGATCGAGACCGAGGACGGGCTGGTCGGCCATGGCTTCACCGGCACCCACGCCGACTTGGCGGGCGACCAGCTGATCACGCGCTGCATCGCGACCTGCCATGCGCCGCTCCTGCTCGGCGAGGACGCGGGCGACGTCCGTCGCCTCTGGCAGAAACTGGCGCGCAACCCCGCGCTTCAATGGATCGGCCGGGCCGGCATCACGACGCTGTCGCTGGCGGCGATCGATGTCGCGCTGTGGGACCTGAAAGCCAAGTCGGCCGGCGTGCCGCTGTGGAAACTCCTCGGCGGCCAGGTGCGGCCGCGGGTCCGGGCCTACAACACCGACATCGGCTGGCTCAGCATCGGCGACGCGCAACTGGTGGACGGCGCCCGGCGCGCGGTCGATGACGGTTTCACCGGCATCAAGATCAAGGTCGGCTCCAGCGTGGACCGCGACCTGCGTCGCATCGAGGCCGTGCGCGAAGCCATCGGGCCGTCCGTCACGCTGGCGATCGACGGCAACGGCAAGTGGGATCTCGCCACCTGCCTGCGCTTTTGCCGCGGCGCGGAGCCCTTCGACCTGCTCTGGTTCGAGGAGCCCCTGTGGTACGACGATGTCAAGGGCCACGCGGCGCTGGCCCGCGCCACCCGCATCCCGGTCGCGCTCGGCGAGCAGCTCTACACCGCCGATGCCTTCTCCGAGTTCTTCGCCCAGCAGGCGATCCACTGGGTCCAGCCCGACGTCACGCGCATGGGCGGCATCACCGAGGTGCTCCAGGTGTGCGAGACCGCCCATTCCTTCCGCCTGCCGGTGGCGCCGCACGCGGGCGACATGAGCCAGGTCCACGTGCACCTGAGCTACGCGCATCCGGCCTGCGAGGTGCTCGAGTACATCCCGTGGATCAAGGACTGCTTCACAGAGCCGGCCGAGGTCGTCGATGGCCACTTCCGCCTGCCGCAGCAGCCCGGCGCGGGCACCACGCCGACCGCGGCCGCCTGGCAGTCGTTCCGGAAGCCGGTGGCATGACGGTCGAGCGAGCCGGCCTGTTCGAAGGCGAAGACCGCGCCTGGCGCTGTCGCTGGTGCGCCGCAACGCCGCTCTACCAGCGCTACCACGACGGCGAATGGGGCTTCCCGGTCACGGACGACCGGCGCCTGTTCGAGAAGCTGTGCCTCGAGGGCTTCCAGGCCGGCCTGAGCTGGCTCACGATCCTCAACAAGCGCGATGCCTTCCGCCGCGGCTTCGCCGATTTCGATGCCGAGCAGATGGCGCGCTTCGGCCCGAAGGACGTCGAGCGGCTGTTGGCCGACGCCGGCATCGTGCGCCATCGCGGCAAGATCGAGTCGGCGATCAACAATGCCCACCGCGTGATCGAACTGCGCCGCGAGTTCGGTTCGCTGGCGGCCTACGCCTGGCGCTTCGAGCCCGATCCGGCCTCTCGGCCGAAGCGGATCACGCACGCGGCCCTGCAGAGCTTCACGACCTCGGCCGAGTCGATCGCGATGTCGAAGGACCTGAAGAAGCGCGGCTGGAGCTTCGTCGGCCCGACCACGGTCTATGCCTTCATGCAGGCCATGGGGCTGGTCAACGACCACATCGAGGGCTGCCACGCCCGCGACTTGGCGCTGAAGGCCCGCGCCAAGCTCAAAGTCCCACGCCAGTCAGTCCGCTAGGCCGCTTGCGGCCCGGTCACCTTCCGGTGGCTGATCCGGCCCTGGCTGTCGACGCTCTCGAGGTGGACGTCGAAGCCCCACAGCCGCGCCACGTGCTTGAGCACCTCGGAGGCGTTGTCGTGCAGCGGGCGGTTGTTGTGCTGGGTATGGCGCAGCGTCAGCGCGCGGTCGCCGCGCAGGTTCACGCTCCAGACCTGGATGTTGGGCTCGCGGTGGTTCAGGTCGTACTGGCGCGACAGGGATTCGCGCAGCTGCCGGTAGCCGCTGTCGTCATGGATGGCGGAAACCTCGAGCTCGGGCTCGCTTTCCTGGTCGCGGACCGTGAAAAAGCGGAAATCACGCATCAATTTCGGCGACAGGAATTGGCCGATGAAGCTCTCGTCCTTGAAATTGCGCATGGCGTAATCGAGCGAGGTCAGCCAATTGGAGCCCGCCAGGTCGGGGAACCAGCGCTGGTCTTCCTCGGTCGGCTTTTCGCAGATGCGCCGCAGGTCGGTGAACATCGCGAAACCCAGCGCATAGGGATTGATCCCGCTGTAGGCGCGATGCCCGACCGGCGGCTGGAACACCACGTTGGTGTGCGACTGCAGCCACTCCATCATGAAGCCGTCGGCCAGCAGGCCTTCGTCGTAGAGCGTGTTGAGCAGGGTGTAGTGCCAGAAGGTGGCCCAGCCCTCGTTCATGACCTGGGTCTGCCGCTGCGGATAGAAGTACTGCCCGATTTTGCGCACGATGCGCACCACTTCGCGTTGCCAGGGGTCCAACAATGGTGCGTTTTTCTCGATGAAGTAGAGCAGGTTTTCCTGGGGCTCGGCCGGGAAGCGCCTGGAGGCCTCTTCGTCTTCCGACGTTCGGCCGGCCTTGCGCGGCAGGGTGCGCCACAGGTCGTTGACCTGCTGCTGCAGATGGTGCTCGCGTTCCTCGCGCCGGGCCTGCTCCTGGCTCAGCGACAGGCGCTGCGGCCGGCGGTAGCGGTCGACGCCGTGGTTCATGAGTGCGTGGCAGGAATCGAGCAGATCCTCGACCGCCCCGACGCCGTGGCGCTCCTCGCACTCGCTGATGTACTTTCGGGCATAGACCAGGTAGTCGATGATGGACGACGCATCGGTCCACATCTTGAACAGGTAGTTGCCCTTGAAGAAGCTGTTGTGGCCGTAGGCCGCATGGGCGATCACCAGGGCCTGCATGGCCATGGTGTTTTCTTCCATGAGGTAGGCGATGCAGGGATCGGAGTTGATCACGATCTCGTAGGCCAGGCCCATGTGGCCGCGGCGGTAGTTCTTCTCGGTGGCGATGAACTGCTTGCCATAGGACCAGTGACGGTAGATGACCGGCATGCCGACCGAGGCATAGGCGTCCATCATCTGCTCGGCCGTGATGATCTCGAGCTGGTTGGCGTAGGTGTCGAGCTTGTAGCCCTTGGCCACCCGGGCGATCTCGGTGTGGTACTGCTCGATCAGCTCGAAGGTCCAGTCCGACGGACTGGGCAATGGCGTCCGTGTCTTCGTGGTCTCGTTCACGCCGGCCCCCTCTCTTTCTTGAACAGGTCGCGGAACACCGGGTAGATGTCCTGCGCGTCGCTGACCTTGCGCATGGCGAAATTCTTGTGGGATTCGGCCAGTTGCGAGTACTCCTCCCACATGTTCTGCTCGGCTTCGGCGACCTGCACATAGGCGTAGTAGCGCACCAGCGGCAGCAGGTGGTCGGCCAGCAGCTCGCGGCAGCGGCCCGAGTCCTGGTGCCAGTTGTCGCCGTCGCTAGCCTGGGCGCCGTAGATGTTCCATTCGCCGCTCGGGTAGCGGGCCCGCACGATGTCGAGCATCAGGGTCAGGGCGCTCGAGACCACGGTGCCGCCGGTCTCGGTGGCATGGAAGAATTCTTCTTCGGTGACCTCGGAGGCCTGGGTGTGGTGGCGGATGAAGACCAGGTCGATCTTCTCGTAGTGCCGGGTCAGGAACATGTAGAGCAGCATGAAGAAGCGCTTCGACATGTCCTTGCGGGCCTCGTCCATCGAGCCCGAGACGTCCATCAGGCAGAACATCACGGCCTTGGCGGAGGGCACCGGCACCTTGACCCGGTTGCGGTAGCGCAGGTCGATCGGGTCGAGGAATGGCACGTGCTTGGCCTTGCTGCGCAGCTCCTCGAGCTTGGCCTCGGTCTCGCGGATCTCGCGCTGCACCAGGGCATCGGCCACGCGCGGGCTGCGCTGCAGGTGCAGCAGGTGGGCTTCGAGCTCGCGGATCTCGCGCCGCGAGTCGCCGCCCAGCGCGATGCGCCGGGCCAGCGCGCCGCGCATCGAGCGCACCACGTGCAGGTTGCTCGGGTTGCCGTCGCTCACGAAGCCGGCCCGGTGGCTCTTCCACTCGGGCACCTCGGCCAGCTGGGTGCGGATCAGGTGGGGCAGGGCGAGGTCCTCGAAGAAGACCCGCATGAACTCTTCCTTGGTCAGGCTGAAGACGAAATCGTCCTCGCCGCCTTCGCCGTCGCCGGCCTGCGAGCCCTTGCCCGCGCCGCCGCCGCCCTGCGGCCGCTCGATGCGATCGCCCTTGACGTACTCCTTGTTGCCCGGATGCACGTACTCGCGGTCGCCGCCCTGGCCGTGGCCGAACACGGGCTCGGAGACATCGCGCTTGGGCAGCGTGATGTCCTCGCCCTGTTCGAGGTCGCGGATGCCGCGGCCGCTGACGGCGCGGCGCACGGCCTCGCCGATCTGCTCACGGTAGCGTCGCAGGAAACGTTCGCGGTTGCCGATGGACTTGTTCTTGCCCGACAACCGGCGGTCGATGATCTGCTGCAGCATGGCCACGGACAGAACTCCTTCAGTTCATCATGAACTCTTGCGAACCCGCAAATACCACTCGCACAGCAGGCGGACCTGCTTGGCCGTATAGCCCTTCTGGACCATGCGGTTGACGAAATCCTCGTGCTTCTTCATTTCGTCGGCGCTGCTCTTGGCGTTGAAGCTGATGACCGGCAGCAGTTCCTCGGTGTTCGAGAACATCTTCTTCTCGATCACGGTGCGCAGCTTCTCGTAGCTGGTCCACAGCGGATTCTTGCCCGCGTTGCCGGCCCGCGCGCGCAGCACGAAGTTGACGATTTCGTTGCGGAAGTCCTTGGGGTTGCTGATGCCCGCGGGCTTCTCGATCTTCTCGAGCTCGGCGTTGAGCGAGCCGCGATCGAAGACCTCGCCGGTGTCCTGGTCGCGGTACTCCTGGTCCTGGATCCAGTAGTCGGCGTAGGTCACGTAGCGGTCGAAGATGTTCTGGCCGTACTCCGAGTAGCTTTCCAGGTACGCGGTCTGGATCTCCTTGCCGATGAATTCCGCATAGCGCGGCGCCATCAGCTCCTTGATGTACGAGAGGTACTTCTGCTCGGTCTCGGGCGCGAACTGCTCGCGCTCGATCTGCTGCTCGAGCACGTACATCAGGTGCACCGGATTGGCCGCCACCTCGCTGCTGTCGAAGTTGAACACCTTCGAGATGATCTTGAAGGCGAAGCGGGTCGAGGTGCCGCTCATGCCTTCGTCGACACCCGCGTAGTCGCGGTACTCCTGCATCGACTTGGCCTTGGGGTCGGTGTCCTTGAGGTTGTCGCCGTCGTAGATCTGCATCTTGCTGAAGATGCTGGAATTCTCGGGTTCCTTGAGCCGCGTGAGCACCGAGAACTGGGCCATCATGCGCAAGGTGCCGGGGGCGCAGGGCGCCGCCGAGAGCGACGAGTTGCGCACCAGCTTCTCGTAGATCTTGATCTCCTCGGAGACCCGCAGGCAGTAGGGCACCTTGACGATGTAGATCCGGTCGAGGAAGGCCTCGTTGTTCTTGTTGTTGCGGAAGGCCTTCCACTCGCTTTCATTGCTGTGCGCCAGCACGATGCCGTCGAACGGGATGGCGCCGAAGCCTTCGGTGCCCTTGAAGTTGCCTTCCTGGGTGGCGGTCAGCAGCGGATGCAGCACCTTGATCGGCGCCTTGAACATTTCCACGAACTCCAGCAGGCCCTGGTTGGCCAGGCACAGGCCGCCCGAGTAGGCATAGGCGTCCGGGTCGTCCTGGGCGTAGTCCTCGAGCTTGCGGATGTCGATCTTGCCGACCAGCGAGGAGATGTCCTGGTTGTTCTCGTCGCCCGGCTCGGTCTTGGCGACCGCGATCTGGCGCAGCACCGAGGGGTAGCGCTTGACGACCTGGAACTGGCGGATGTCGCCGCCGAACTCTTCCAGCCGCTTGACCGCCCAGGGCGACAGGATCCGCTGCAGGTAGCGGCGCGGAATGCCGTATTCCTTTTCGAGGATTTCGCCGTCCTCGGCCGCGTCGAACAGGCCCAGCGGGGTCTCGTTCACGGGCGAGCCCTTGATCGAATAGAAGGGCACGTGCTCCATGAGCTGCTTCAGGCGCTCGGCGATCGAACTCTTGCCGCCGCCGACCGGGCCCAGCAGATACAGAATCTGCTTCTTTTCTTCCAGTCCCTGGGCGCCGTGGCGGAAGTAGGAGACCACCTGCTCGATGGCGTCTTCCATGCCATAGAACTCGCGGAAGGCCGGGTAGATCTTGATGACCTTGTTGGCGAAGATGCGCGAGAGCCGGGGGTCGTTGCGCGTGTCCACCAGTTCGGGCTCGCCGATCGCCTTGAGCATCCGCTCGGCGGCCGTGGCGTAGGCCAGAGGCTCCCGTTTGCAGATCTCCAGGTATTCCTGAAGGGACAAGACCTCTTCGCGCGTGCGCTCATATCGCGCTGCGAAGTTGCTGATGACATCCACCATAGACACCTCCATCGAGTCAGCCGGGCGCTGCCCGGGAAATCCGTGCCGCACACGTCGCATCGTTCTTCGCAGGAATGGTGCCAGGTGTTGTGTGCACGCTGTGGAAAAAACCCTCGGGCATGAACTTGATCAAAGCATAGAACAAACGACGCTTCGAGCAAATTGCTTTTGAAATAAGAATTTGATCGTTGCAAAAAAGTTCCAGCGGAAAGCGGCAGCAATTGGCGAAACCGCCTCCGGCTGCAGCAGCCACCGGACACATGCTACGAGCATGCGGCGATTCGTGCACGGCACGGCTGTGGGCCGCCTTCGCCAGGGCTTGTAGGTTGGGTGCAGGTGCCGGGATCATCTGTTTCCGATCCAACGCCGGCGCCACCGCCGGCGCCTACAGGAATACGCGGACAACAAAAAAGCGGCCCGAAGGCCGCCTGTATATTGCCGGCGCCGGCGCGCCGGGCGGCGCCGCCGGCGCAATGCG
>Ga0182007_10001884_pt1 | contig 10940 bp, 8 predicted proteins | sample Sormic07211113_1_FD_123023 | JGI IMG/M metagenome (GOLD analysis project Ga0182007, IMG submission 123023) | Rhizosphere microbial communities from Sorghum bicolor, Mead, Nebraska, USA - 072115-113_1 MetaG | ecosystem: Host-associated > Plants > Roots > Rhizosphere | place: USA: Nebraska... | reverse complement strand
CGGTGAATCCCTCGACCAGGCCCATGATGAGCACTTTTAACGCAAGAATAATATCCATGTAGTGTGGGAGTTGTAAGAGAAAGGAAATCAAGCGCCGGGCGAATGATACCGCCCTGGCAGTCGTATTGTTGCGAGTGTTTTCTTAAAACCTGCCGGCTATTTTACCGGTTCAAACGTGACCACCAGGTTTTCTGCCCGGGTGCCGATCCTGGTCGGCATGAAAGCGACGCCGGCATAACGCAAATCCTCCGGCTTGAAGGTGTACAGCGGCAGGTTGGTCAGCAGCTGGCGCGCCAGCAGGTTGCCGATCTGCGTGACTTGCGCAGCGTAGGTGTTGTCCAGGCCGTCAAGCACCAGGCTGTCCAGCCTTGCCGCCTGCAATGTCACCGCGTTATGCGGGTTATCCAGGAACAGCACTCCCGAGATCGCCATCTTGCCGTTCCACGACTTGCCCAGCAGCGGCATGGTCAGGACCACGTCGGTTGTCATGGCCAGGCGGTTCTGTTCGGGCGGCAAGCTGAGTTGGGCCTTGTCGGCGGTTATTTCGAACAGGCCCAGGTAACGCTGGGAAAACGGCAAGCGCTTGTCAACCGATTGCTGCAGTTTGGTCAGCGGGAATTCGACATCGCGCGGTCCGATCAGGGCCGCACAGGAAGACAGCAGCAGCGTCGCCAGCAAAACCAGCAGCGCCGGCATTTTCGTAACAGGCATGTAATTTTTCATTTGCATTCGGATTTTCCTTATTCTGTCTGCTGACAGACCCTACATGGCAGTCAATCGTTCCAGCGTCGCCAGATAATGCATGGCGTGCGTGCGGGAATTGCCGCACATGTCCAGCGCCGGCTTAAGGCTGGCGCATACCGCGGGACGATCGGGACTGCCGAAAATCCGGCATAGGTTGGCCTGGTCCAGCTGGATGCAGCGCACGCCGGCCGGCTTGCCGCCGGGCATGCCGGGGATCGGCGACGAGATCGACGGCGCCGTGCAGCAGGCGCCGCAATCGGGACGGCAAGCGATGCTTTGCGCGCTCATGCCCTGCCCCCGCCAATCCATGTATTTTTTGCAAACATCCGCAACCTGTGGCAATGCCGATTTGACCGAAGGCCAGATTCTACCGGCAATCGCCGCGCATCCTACAAGTTCCAGCGCACACGTGTTTCGTCAAAATAAAGCCTTGAATGAGACTTCAACCAAAACAAGGACTTACAATTCTGGGCAAGACGAAGCTGAGCAAGACGAAGGATACAGCATAGAGCTTTGAACAAGATGAGAAGCCCGTCGGTTCTGCCGATGCCGAAATAATATAGTTTTAGACAGGCCCAGGTCATGGCAACGTTTCTATGTTCACAATCCCCAAGCTAGGGCTGACGGTTTTCCTGAAATCAAACTAGATCGACGTTCCCGGTACAAAATCACTCTTGCAGCCGGGAACTATACAGACTCCAAGTGATCACCCGTCGCAAAGAACGCCAAATCCTGACGATCACACTTTTACCATCCAGAACGCCGAGTCGGTAACATGCGCCAAGCCTATGGCACCAGCACCAATTGCAATTGCCATGATTTCTCGGCTCTGCTTCGGGTCGGTGCCCAGCATTGGCAGTACCCATGCTGGCGGCATTAAGCATGGCCACGCTGCGCGTTGTACGACACTGCGGGAATCACCGTCTTGCCAAGCATTAGACGGCAGCGCCCACCCAGATTTTATCCAGAAAAATGTTACGTCCAATCAAAAATATTCGGCACAAAGCTTTGCAGATTACGATCAATATTAGCAACGATGCCGGGCTTCGGTGACGACAATCCCGCGCCAGGTCGCGTCATCGGTTGGTCCAAGCTACCTGACTTCGATTTTCAGGATCTACGCAACGGCAATTAGTAGCGCCACGATGAGTCGAGCGAGGTTCGTTTGACTCAATTACGTCCCTGTATTTTTGATCCTGTTGGTGGCGTCGGGTCCATCTCAGTAAATCAACAAATAGAACGTCGATCGCATTTATGTATCCAACGCGTAATCCGCCCCCTGATTTAACCGAGCGACTCTCAAAGTCCAGGGGTGGCAATAATTCAACAGTTGTATTAACGCCGACACCGATTTATACGGCCATTGTGAACCTGGTTCGCATTCGCGCTTGCCTGATGAAAATTCATTTTATTGTCTTCAGGTATTCGATCAAATCGGCGCGTTGCCCGGGATCTTCCAAACCGGAAAAAGGCATCAGGTTTCCAGGAACTATGTTCTGTGGATGTTGCAGATAGGCATCTAGGGTTTTTTCATCCCAGGTCAGTTTGGCGCGTCTCATCGCCGGACTGTAGCGGAAGTCCGACAAGGACGCGGATTTACGTCCGATTATGCCTTGCAGGCCAGGGCCGACGCCGTTGGTCGCGGCAGCCGCATGGCAGGCGACGCATTGCTCATATACTTGCTTGCCGGCGTCGACGTTCTGCCCCGTCGCACTGGAAATATATGATATCGACGTTGCCAGGATGGCAGTGAAGATAATTGTTTTCATGATGCTCATAAAACTCCAGGTAAAGGAATCGCGACGGCTAACTTGCCCGGCGCATGGCTGGTATTGAGTGGCCCAAGTCAACCTAGCATGCGTGGACGCCTGACATAGTCCGCCAAATCGTCGCCAAGGCGCAAAGCCAGCGCAGCCAGCGGCCCCGTAGGATTGTAGCCGGCGTTATGCGCGAATACCGAAGCGCCGACTACGAACAGGTTTTGCGAATCCCAATGCTGCAGATGCGGCGAAACAACACTGGTGCGTGGATCTTCACCCATGACGGTGCCACCGGTAATGTGCGTGGACTGGTAAACGCGGGTATCGAACGGGCTCTTGCGTGGCTTGGCAGGGCCGACGATGTCGGCACCCATGTTCTTCGCGATTTCCTCCATTTTTCTGGTCACGAACGCAGACATTTTCTCTTCGTTTGCACGCCAGTCGAAAGTCATGCGCACCAAGGGCTGGCCGTATGCGTCTTTGTAGGTTGGATCCAGATCGAGGAAGTTTTCGGTATTCGGGTAGCAGCTACCCTGGATGCCCAAACTCATGGAATGTGTGTACCAGTCCGCATTCGCTTTCTTCCATGCAGTGCCCCATCGAGGCGTGGCGGGCGGCAGGCGGCGGCTTCTGATCGGACGGCCGCCGAACATGCTGGCGCTAATCATGCCGCCGCCAAGGAAATCCATGCCGCTATGATCGAAGTTGTCGTTGTTAAAATCGTCGATGGTAATCGCTGTGCTGCCGGTGGCGAGGAAAGGATTCATCCAGCGATCCTTCATGAACAGATTCACCCCAGAATTCGTCTGGTAGCAAAAATTTCTGCCGAGTACGCCGCGCCCGGTAACAGGATCGTATTGCTCGCCGATACCGTCGAGCATCAACAGTTTGTTATTGGACATGGTAAATGCGGCCAGCACGATAACGTCCGCTGGCTGCTCATATTCTTGACCTGATTTCAGGTCAAGGTAGCGTACGCCGGTCGCACGTTTGGCATGGCTGTCATAGTTGATGCCCAGCACATGCGCCTGCAAACGCAGTTCAAAGCCTTTGCGTTGCTTGAGCATTGGATACAACAATATTTCCGGAGAGCCCTTGGCCTGCGCTTCGCAGATGAAGCGCTCACAGTGCCCGCAGTATTGGCATTGCCCCAGCTTTTGCCCATCGGGATTGGTGTAGATGCCCGACGAATTGGCCGCCGGGGTCGGAAACGGATGATAACCCATCTTTTGCGCGGCGGCGGCGAACAGCAGGCCGGCTTGCGTGGTTTCCAACGGCTTTTGTGCATATTCACCGCGTCGCGGCGCTTCGAACGGATTGCCGCCGGCATGAATTTTTCCTTCGATGTTGCCGGCCTTCCCGGAAATGCCAAATAGTTTTTCAAACAGATCGTGGTACGGCTCCATTTGCTGGTAGCTGACACCCCAGTCTTGCAACGTTACATTGCCGGGAATTGCCTTTTTTCCGTAGCGGTTGACATAGTGCGTGTGGATGGCGGGTTCGTACTCTGACCAGCGCCAGGTATGGCCATTCCAGTGGTTGGCGGCGCCGCCCGCGCCCTCGCCTGGCAGAAATGCCTCCATCCAGCGAATCGGCGATGAAGTATCCAGGCGATTGTGGCGCAAAGTATAAGTTTGCACGTTCCAGCGTTGGACCAGCCCTTGACGCACGTCCCAGCGCAACTCATCGCGCTGGGATGGCAATTTGGCTTCCGCGCCGTTGCTGTGATCGCCGCCGCGTTCCAGCACCAATACGTCTATTCCTTGCGAAGTCAATTGGCGAGAAATCAGACCCGCAGTCAGGCCACCGCCAACGATGACTACTGTCCGGCTTGGTAATTTCTTGATCATATGCTTACATTTCCCTAGCTGAAGTCGATGATGGATTTCGGATCTTTTGCGCCTGGATAGGGCTTGCCGCGGAAGCTCACCATATCCAGCGTATGCGTGGCCGGTAAACCTGGATAGCCGATCATCTTCCAGAACACTTTATTGCGATTACCGCCATACATCGGATCGGCGTAGCACGCCTGTTCAAATAGCGGATATGTCAAATCATTGAACCAGGATGCCAGGGGAATATCGTCGTCTTTGATTGTGCTGTTGCTGATGTCTTTCAAAAATGCATCCGCTTGCGCCACCTGCAACTGATCGAACGTTTTGCCAAATTTAGCCTGGCACAGCCGATTGGCCGCTTCCACGCCGGCTTTAAAAAACTGCTCGGGCGTGAAAGGCAATTGCGAACCAGTTTGCGGTTTGCCGGGAGCCCAGGGGGCGTTCATGTAGCGTCCGGCGCCCTGTCCGAAGGCGCCGGACAACTGCCGGTCGATGAAAGTGGCGAGACCGCAATCGACGCCATTAGGTGTGTAATCGTCGGCTGGACACATCACATTGACCATGTTCTCGACAAATGCCGCTTCGTCGGCGCTGAAACTTTGATAGCCGGTCGGCGCCGACGACGGGGCGTCCGGCATATCGGCGGCGAACGCAGGTGCGGCTGCAACAGCGGATGCGCTTGCGCCGGTGATAAGTTGAGAGGAGAGTGGCGCTGCACTCGCAACGGTAATGAGCTTACGCAGGAAATTCCGCCGTGGCCGGGTTGGAGAATGGTCTTGGCTCATCTATGTCTCTTAAAAAGTGGGAGCGATTGACTAGGGTGCTGAACGCAAAAAACCGTGTTGGCGAGATTGTTTCATCAGAACATTTCCAGATCATCTCTTTGCTGGAATCCGGAATATGTGGCCGGGTTTCTTGCCCTGTCGCTGACATCTTTATACAGTGCACGCGGACGCACCTTCGCGATGGCTAAAATTTTCGATTCCGATGCGCTTGCCTTTCGGGCTGAAACGATTGTTGACAGGGCCGATGCGCCATATTCATGCTGGCCGCTAATTTTGAAAACCGCAACCTGTTCTTTCAACATAAGTGCTTGCTGTTCCAGCGCCCGTGCCGCCGCACTGGCCTGTTCGACGAGAGCCGCATTTTGCTGAGTAACCTGGTCTATTTGGGAAATTGCAAGGGAAACTTGGTCTATGCCGGCACTTTGCTCGCTTGAAGCAGCGGAAATTTCGCCCATGATATTGGTCACGCGCTGCACCGCTCCAATGATTTCGCTCATGGTGCGACCTGCCTGGCTTGCCAATTCGGAGCCCGATTGTACGCGATCCACGGATAGCATAATCAGAGTCTTGATTTCCTTGGCTGCGCTGGAAGAGCGCTGCGCCAGGGCGCGTACTTCGCTGGCGACGACGGCAAAACCGCGGCCCTGTTCGCCGGCCCTGGCGGCCTCCACCGCCGCGTTGAGTGCAAGGATATTGGTTTGGAATGCAATCCCGTCAATGATGCCGACGATCTCCGTGATCTTGGCGGAACTGTCCTTGATTTCATCCATTGTGCTCACAACGCTGCTGACCACCTCCTTGCCCTTGTTGGCGATGTCTGAGGCGTTGCCCGCCAGCGCTGATGCTTGACGGGCATTGTCTGCATTGTGTTTTACCGTGCTGGTCAGCTCCTCCATGCTGGATGCGGTTTCCTCCAGCGAAGCGGCTTGCTGTTCTGTACGCGATGACAAATCCAAGTTACCGGCGCTGATCTGCCTGGTCGCAGTGGCGATCTCTTCGCTGCCGGAGCGTACGGTACTGACGGTTTTAATCAAATTGTTCTGCATCCTAGAGAGTCCGCCGAGCAATTGGCCCATTTCATCGAAAGATCGAATCTGAACCTCGTGCGTCAGGTCCCCTTCAGCGATATCGTCAAAATGCTTGAGTGCTTGTTCAATAGGACCAGAAATCGCGCGACGCAACGAAAACCAGCTATACGCGGCGATGATCAGGCCGAGTACGATCGCCAAAATGGAAATTACCTGGAAATTTTCGTAGCGTTTGAAGGAGTCCTCATAATTCTGACGTGCTGCCTCAGTCTCGTATTCATTGAGCGAAGTCCCGCTCTTTTGCATTGCGGTATATACGGTGCCAAGCACGCGCGCCGTGTCGGCAATCTGTTGGCGATCTCCGCCCTTGATGGCATTGCGAAAACTGTCGATGGCTATTTCTGTTTTTGCGAGGCCTTCGGTAACATCCTGCACCATCTTTTTCGCTTGCTCCGTCTGTGGAAGCGCCGCGTACCTAGACCACCATTCCTGAGCTTGTTTGCCGACTTCTGCTTCGGTGGCGAACATTCGCTGCGCCCAAGCGGGGTCGGTGGTGAGCGCGGCTTGGTCCAATGATGTGCGCTGACGGCCGATCCAGAGCAAGGTATTGTCCGCAGCCACGGTTTTGGGCATGCGGACTTGGTACAACTCGCGATTAATCTTTACCACGGTCGACATACCAAACAGGCCTGTCGCGCCAATGGCAAACAGCAAAAGAGAGAGCACGGCCATTGTCAACGCAAGGCGCGCCCTGATGGTGAATTTTATTTTCGACATGTTTTATATTTTTTGAGAACAAAGAAATACGTCTGATTCGAATTCTGCAGGTCAACAACCGCTCATCGCTTAGAAAGTGCTGTCTAAAGCTGCTACGACTGGCTTCTATAAGGCGAGACGGCCAGCTCGTACAGTGCCGGTAATCGCAAGGAATGGATTTAGAAGACTAAATTGGTTTCCAAATACATTAACGGCACGACAGCACACTTCTTGAAGTTTTTTTTGAAATTTTCACAAACAGGTGGGAATGGATCAGGAATCGGGCCGATCCTGGCAACGGTCATTTTTCTTGAAACCGGTGGCATCGAACGATTTGCAGACGTCGGCGATTATGAATCGTCCTGTCGCTGCGTTGGCAGCGTCCACGTCTCGAACGGTAAAAAGAAAGGTGAAGGAAATGCCAAGAAAGGGAATCGCTATCTGGCTTGGACCTATATCGAAGCTGTAAACTTTGCCATTCGCCATTGCGAGCTGGCGCTAAATTTGATCAGCGCAAGAAGGCCAGGCGGAATGGCATTGTTGCGCTCAAGGTAGTGGCGCACAAACTGTGCACCAAGTTGTTCCTGTTGGCATGGTCATAGCCCGATGAGGAAATGAAATGAACGCCTCCCACCCATAGATAAGTAGGAAATTGGATCCTCACAGGCTGGCTGCATCGAAGTGCCCAGGATGGAGGATCATAAAATCTTCACAGGTAAATCGGAGGGGCCGTCATGAAATATACGGCCGTTGGCGCGGATATTGCATAGTCCGTATTTCAGCTGCACTGGATCGACATGGCGACTGGCGAAATCATCAGCAAGTGGGTCAAGCGAGCGGTGTTCCTAGAGCAATTTTCGAACTGGGCACCACCCCTGATCGGATTGGAAGCTTGCGATCATGCACCGCACTGGGTGCGTCGACTGACGGAGATGGGGCATCAGTGAAATTAATGCGAGGACAGTCCGCTGGGCTGCATGAATCAAAGTGGTGGCCAAGAAAACCAAAGATTCAATCCTGGCTTTAGCTAGCCGACAGAGAGCGGTGGCGTTCACAATCACTGCAATACCGCCATGAAGAGGAAAGTAAGGATGAAATCCTAAACCGGCGGGCAATAAAAATGGCTCGGCATTATTGCTGACCGGAAATCAAGTATTATGGGCGTCGCTTTTCAATGGTGGGTCCGCAATCAGGAATTTCACTGCATCGATAAAAATCAACGAGAGAGCCAGAAGTTCATGAGCGTATATTTAGCAAAAATCAATGTGGCAGCAGGTGTCTCGAGACTGGGCATGGGGCTATTGTTATGTGCCGCCGCCAGTATTGCCTATGGCAATAACACCTTGAGTAAAATTCGAGATACAAAAACTATTACAATCGCTTATCGCGATGCTTCTTTGCCATTCTCTTTCCTTGATGGTGACAAGAAACCAATAGGCTATGCAATCGACCTGTGCCTGAAAATTGCGGATGCGGTGAAGAGCCAATTGAAGCTGTCGCAGCTCGATATCGTGTATCTCCCGGTCACCTCTGACAATCGCATGCAGATGATTACAGACGGCAAAGCGGACATGGAATGCGGTTCCACTGCGAATACCGCAGCAAGGCGCAAACTGGTCGATTTCACTATTCCGCATTTTATAACTGCTGCCCGAATGCTGGTACGGACCGATTCCGGCATCAAGAACTGGCCGGATCTGCGCAACAAGAAAGTGGTGGCGACCAAGGGTACGGTCAACATGCAAACGCTCAACGAGCGCGGCCAGGTCCGTTCGCTCAACCTGACCACGCTTGAGGGGCGCGATCATAACGATTCGTTCCGCATGCTGGAAACTCGCGCCGCCGACGCATTCGCCACGGACGACGTGCTGCTGTATGGTTTGCGCGCCACGGCCAAGGATCCGTCGGCTTATGCGGTGGTAGGTGATCCGCTGTCGACCTCGGCGTATGCGATCATGATGCGCAAGAACGATGCGACATTCAAGGCGATGGTTGATCGCGAAATGGCGCGCATCATTCAAGATGGCGAAATATATAAAATGTATGCGAAATGGTTCTTGAATCCGATATCGGCCAAAAACAACATGAATATGAATATGCCGATGAATTTCCTGTTGAAGGATTCCTTTCAATATCCAAGCGACAAGGTTAGCGATTAGTGTTCTGATAAATGTAAGACAAGCCGTCGCGCCGGGTCAGCGAATTTCCACGCTGTATCGGAATTTGCTCGCCGCGCCGCGCGACTGGCGCCATTCCAGAGGCATGCCATCCGAACCGAGAGCGAGTCTTTCAATGACGGCTACCGATGTATTTGGAGCGAGCTTGAGCAGATCCGCTTGGGCCGGGGTAACTGCTTCGATCGTCAGCACTTCCTTCGCGGATGCGACAATTTGCCCGCATTGCCGTTCGTACAGCGGGTAGAGCAAATCGCCGAAGTCGTCGGTAGGCATTTCCAGCAGCGCATGAAAGCGCGTCGCACAAAGATAAATATTTTCCGCCAGCACGGGTTGCTTGTCCACCAACCGGAGACGCAACAGCTCAATCACCGGTGCGCCCGTATCTAGCTGCAGTGCGGATGAAACGTATGCCGTTGCCATGACGACCTGCCTGCGAACGATAGTGCTGCGCGGAACCTGCCGTTGTCCGTCGGCGGACTCGAATCTGAAAAAACGAAACAGCGAATTGTCAAAACTAGCCTTCCTGACAAACGTGCCTTTGCCGTGGCTGCGCTCGACCAACCCCTCCGCGATCAAAGCTTCGATCGCTTTGCGGACGGTGCCGATCGCAACCTGGTAGCTGCTTTTCAGTTCGGTCTCGGAGGGCATGAGCTGGCCCGGCTGCCAGATCTGGGCGCGGATTTTCCCGGCCAGGTCATCGCGCAGTTGCTGGTATAGCGGCAGACGTTCATCGGCGCCATGCTGTTTTAATGGAGATGTCATGCTGATGTCGATTATCGGGGGCTGAGTTTGATACGGCTGACAGTCTACCGCGCACTTTAAATCATTTGCCAACTATGAATTGACATTATGCCTGAAGTTGAATTATCTTACGGCAACTCATATGTATGAGTGTATGAGTTGGTGAAGGATAGACCGATATCCGGCATGTGGGCATGACAGCGGATCACGATCAACCAAACAAATCCGGAACAATGGCGCACCGCCTATCAGCGGGATGCCGTTGCATCGTCGAATGGAAACGGGGATAGATGAATGTTTACTTGGTACAAGCAGGTTTCCGTCAAAGAGCGCAAGACTTTTTGGGCGTGTTTCAGCGGCTGGGCGCTTGATGCTCTCGACGTACAAATGTTCAGCCTCGCCATTCCGGCGCTGATCGCTGCTTTCAGCCTGAGCAAAGGCGAGGCCGGATTGATCAGCGGCGTAACATTGGTGGCGTCCGCCATCGGCGGCTGGGTTGCCGGCGCCGCATCGGACCGCTATGGCCGTGTGCGCATTTTGCAAATTACGATTCTTTGGTTCTCGGTCTTCACATTTCTCAGCGCTTTCGCGCAATCCTTCAACCAGCTTCTGGTGCTGAAGGCGTTCCAGGGATTCGGATTCGGCGGTGAATGGGCTGCCGGCGCAGTGCTGATGGCGGAAACCATACGAGCCGAGCATCGCGGCAAAGTGATGGGTACCGTGCAAAGCGCCTGGGCAGTCGGCTGGGGCGCCGCCGTCTTGCTGTTTGCCGCCTTATTTTCGTTTCTGCCGCAGGAAACGGCCTGGCGCGTGATGTTCATGGCGGGCCTGCTGCCGGCACTGCTGGTGGTCTATGTGCGCCGGGCGATTCCCGAGCCTGAAGCATTTCTGGCCGCGCGCAAGCTTGCCGGCATCGGGCAGGCGCCAAGACAGAATCCCTTGCTGGGTATTTTTTCACCGGATGTGTTGCGGCTGACGATTATCGGCAGCATCTTGGGGCTGGGCGCACACGGCGGTTATTACGCGCTGATGACCTGGTTGCCGACCTATCTGAAGACTGAAAAGCACAAGTCGGTGTTAGGCACGGGCGGCTACCTGACAGTCATTATCATCG
>Ga0182007_10001882_pt1 | contig 10941 bp, 13 predicted proteins | sample Sormic07211113_1_FD_123023 | JGI IMG/M metagenome (GOLD analysis project Ga0182007, IMG submission 123023) | Rhizosphere microbial communities from Sorghum bicolor, Mead, Nebraska, USA - 072115-113_1 MetaG | ecosystem: Host-associated > Plants > Roots > Rhizosphere | place: USA: Nebraska... | reverse complement strand
CCTGTTCGGCGTAGCGATGGATCGGATTTAAATAGAGCTGGATGAACTGCGCGTGGGGGAGGGCGGTGTACTGCCAGATGCGATCGAGCAGCTGGCGGCGGTGTTCCGCGGCTAACAAGCTCTGGGCCGACTCGATGGGCAGGTAACCTTCGGCGACGCTCACGGTCGGTGGTGGAGGAGGCTTCTGCCTTTTGTGGCGAAACAGACTGAGCATCAGGACCTCCGGGAAATGGTTGGGTCAGTGGCCTTTTAGCCTTTTCGGATAGGGCTCTTACCCTTGACTCCCCATTCCCTTACAACCCTTACCGATCCTTTTGGTGCGTGTCCTTTTGTGCGGCAATCGGAATATTGATACGGCTAGACATCGTTTTGTTGGAGGGCTGGTACGGAAAAGACAAGAGTCGGTACACTGCGGTGCGAATTTTCTCGGGGCTTGCCATGAATCTGACAGACGCTACGCTGGTGCTGCTGCTTGCGGCACGTATCCATGGGACAGACGAAGCCGTCAGAGCCTCGGCGAAGAGCGTGGTCAAGAAGTTGCCGCGCAGTAAGCGCGATCTGATCTACAAGGTGATCGACAGCCGGAGTCCCCTCGAACTGGTGGATTTTCTGGCGCAGAACCTGGATGCGGAATGACAGGCTGATGGTGTGCGCGCCTCTCTTGTTCTTTGCGTCAGGGGCCCGCGGCATGGAGCCTTTCTTCTGAGCATAAAAAGGGCCCAACTCGCGTTGGGCCTTGTGTCGCGTTTGCAACGTTGAGATATCGATTAAGCTCCATCGTTCATGCAAGGCGAGTCATCCAAGACCGCTTGCTTCAGTTGCTGCTCCAGGTTGAGTACATACTCCGAGGCGCTGCGGGCGTGACCACTTGCGCGGAAGATCGCACGTTTGTCAGCCTTGAGCAGGCCGAGCCAGGAATCGATGTAGCCCTCGTGCCGAAGCTCTCCCTGTATGCCGGTGTAGGCACATAAAAACGCAGCGCCCATTTCGGCGATCAACTCTTCAAACGCGTAGCCTGGTGAGCCGTAGGGACAGGCTGAAGTCACGCCTTCGCGCTGTAACCGAGCGTGATGCCCGGTCCAGTGCGTCAGCTCATGCAGTGCGGTGGCGTAGTACCCATCTTCATCGTGAAATTGTGCTTTTGTCGGCAGTTGGATGAGATCCCTGATCGGGTGGTAAAAGGCTTCGTCGGCAGATCGATGAACGATCTGTGCACCCGAACTTAAAAGCAGATTTTCCGCAGCACTGTTGGGCTGGAAGGGATCACTCTGTTCCGTCTCGAGCAGGGTGTCATTGAGCATTTCGAGCCCCTCCGTTTGCTCGATGTTGAACAGAAAATGCGTCCTGAGAATGCCGAAGTGAGCGACCTTGGGCTGACCGTTTTCATCGAGTACGGGTTGGCCTGACTCGGTCTGCTCCTCGCGCTCCATCGGTTTGTAGAGGACTGCCAAAGTACTGTGCTCACCCTTACGGATGTGCCCACTGGCTTTTTTGGCCTGGTTGAAGGTCAGCCAACGATCTTGAGTGAATCCCTGCAACCTGGCCTCGGCCCAGAGCAACGGTAAATTGATCCCCGAGTAGGGACGACGCGTGATGGCATTGATTGGGAAGGGTTGATGATGACCGACGTCAACTGAGCCACTTGAGGACCAGGGTTTGATCCAGGGGGCAACGCCTTGGTCTAACGCGGTAACGATCTTGTCAGTCACGTCTTGGTAGATATCGCGCATGGCAATTTCCTCGAGAGAAAAACGGAGGAACGCCTTGCCCGTCGGGGGAGGGTTCCCCGGTTGGGTGATGGGTTGGATTGATGCAGGTCTTGCATGCCGTCCGAATGTGGAGGTGGGCGCCGCCCATTGCGCTTAGCGCTGGTGTTCTCCTGCAAGCGCTATCAGCAAGGCGTCCGGCTGACCCGACTCTTGGAGCAGGCTGAGACTCAATTGCAGCAATGGGTCGTGACCTACGTGAGCGGTTGGTTCAGTGTGGGCTACCTCGAATACCACATATGGCTTGTGTGGAGAGGCCCGGTGGGCTTCGAGGGCCGCGCGCAATACGTGGCTCAACCGATCGATCTGCAGCTGCTCAGCGTGATCGGAGGGTTCGAGCAGTACTGCGCGTTGCCACGCGCCAGGGGTGAACACGATAGGCAACCGAATGGTGTTCAGTGTTTCCGGTGTAAGTGAGTCGGACATGGTATGTCTCCGTTGAAAACGCGAAGAAACCTGTCCCATACGGGGAAAGATTTCCCCGTAGTGGGTTGAAGAAAATCAAGAAGGTTTACCTGGCGAGCAGCGCTCGAAAGGCGCTCAGAAGAGCGGTAGGCGTTCATCACCGTAGAAACGGTCACCGTGCGAGCCACCGAACGCTCATCGCACTTGGGGGGAACCATCACCGAAGTGACGTAGCCTTGAAGGTGCTGGCTACCTGGGCAGGTGCTGTCGATAACAGCGATCCATACCTTGTATTTAACTGAGCAGTTTGTGCAGGTCAATCACATTGGCGATACCATTTCAATGGTCCTGTCTGCTGACTTCCAGAGCGATATTTTTGGCCCAATTACCTGATAAGTGGTCAAGTGCATGCTTGCGTTGAGCTGACATCACCCCGCCCCTGAAGACGCTGTCCAGCGATCGCTCCAGACCGTGTTTGACCTATATGTGCTGGTCAGCCTGAATGCGAAAATGCTGCTTATATCTGCAAGAAAAAGCCCCTCGTTGGAGGGGCTATGAACGGATTTTCCGTCAGGACATCGATCAGGATATGACACAGGTAACTGCCTTGATCAGCCATTCAGTATGTTGTGGCAAGATTGCTGGTCGTTATCGAATGCCCGTTTTCGGTTTCAATACTTCCAGGTAAAGGTGCGTGTCGGTCGCGCGAATAATCAAGTCATCACCTGTCTCCAATAACTCGGTCAGCAGGCCATCGTTGACGTCCAAGTACTCGCTAAAGTCGTCTCCTCCTAATTCGCTGATGGCGACGTTCCACCATTGCTCGAACTCATCGAGGTCCGGGTTGCAGCCAATCGCATAAACAAGGACCTTACGACTGCCGTTGGGAGTTGTCTCGCCGACCTCGGACATGAGGTACACCCCATGATCCTTGACCAGAATGATTCGACAATCGTTTGCTAGGGCTTCGGACAAGACCGCGCGCAGTTCAATGCCAGAAAATTGCAGCATGATTGATATCTCCGTTGACAGTGCGAAGAAACCTGTCCCCGTGCAGGAAAGATTTCCCCGCAGCGGGTTGAAAAAAAACAAGAAGATTTGCCTGGCGAGCCGCGCTCGGAAGGCGCTCAGAGAGCAGTAGGCGTTCATCACCGTAGCAACGGTCACCGTGCGAGCCACCGAACGCTCATCGCACTTGGGGGGAACCATCACCGAAGTGACGTAGCCTTGAAGGTTCTGGCTACCTGGGAAAGTGCTGTCGATAACAGCGATCCGTACCTTGTATTTAGCTGGACGATTTATCTGGGTCAATCACTGTAGAGACGCTGTTTCACGGGGTTTGTCTTCTGGCTTCCAATGAAGATTTTTTCGACTGGGCAAACTGATAAACGGTCAGGCACGGGCCGTTTTCAGTAGTAGGCTATTACTCTTGTCTCAACCATGAAAACGCTCAGTAGAGGGCGAGGCCATGCCGACTCAGCAACCTGTTCAGAGTTCACGTGCCCACCGCTGGGCGTATGCCTGTGGTCTGTCGGTGAAGCGTGGTTACCGTAAACTGAAAACGTTTGAATCCCGCGTGGTTGAGCATGCGGAGACGGCAGGTATGCCCGCAGGTAAATTTCTTGTTCGCGGGAGTTTTTTGATTGCCAAACTGGCATTGATCGGGGGGTTGCTCTTTGTCGGTGCTTGGATGGTTACTTTCATTGTGATGATGCTGGCTGTCACTACTTTGCTATGGCTCAGGGTTCTTATTGGTGCTGACCAGCAAGACAAAAATCCAGGGCCAGACTACCTTGGTGCTGACCTCTACATCGGTGACTTCGACGACAACGGGCATTATATAGGCGATAGCAAGTCATCTAATTGAGCGCTTAGCAGCACCCAATATTTGATCCGCACCTTTGCTCGCTGAGTCACTCGCAGCTTTGCTACCGTTCGCCAACATACCTTGAATCCCGTTGCCGACAGAATATCCTGCCCAGCTCATGGCTCCTAGAAATAGCATTGGCAGCACGATGAACATCGCCCCCATCACGTGCTCGATCACCTGCGCCGTGACGGTTCCATCCATAAACCCGGATGTGGGCAGCGATAACAGCATCTGATTGGACGCCGAAACTTGGTTGTACAAGGTGTCGAGCATGCTGGAGTCGACCCAGCGCGCCAGTTCCCACCAGAAGCTCAGCATGTGCAGCGTGAACAGCGCGAACGTCACCGTCATGACGGTCTTCAACTGGTAGGTACTGACCAGCAGAATCAGCGGCAAGCTGATGATGATGCCCATGATCAGGAAGGCTTGCACCATCGGCAGGGCGGCGCGTAGTGCATTCATTGCGGGAAAATTACTGAAGGAACCCAGTGCCAGCCCGGTATTGGTGGCTAGGTTATTGAGCCCCTGATTGATCGAGCCGCCACGAGCGCTGGAGCCATAGTCCTGGTACACCTGCCCGGGCGACATGGACATCGATTGCTGGCGCGGGCTTACCAGCTCGCGCAGCGTGGCATCCTCGATCTCGTTGTTCGAACGGCCAGTTAACCAACCCTTCAGCTGAGTCAGCAACGAGGGATCGACCTGCTCGATCAAGCGCTCGCGCAAGCCGACACCGCCGTCGCTCCACCATTGCCTGCAGGTAGGGTAGCCCGCGCCATTCTCCAGCCGCGGCAAGGAAACATCGCGACTTTCGTCATACGGCCAACTGACTCGCGGTGTGCGTGAGCGATCGGTGTCGTAGTAGCCGGGCGTGTCGAGAAAATAGCTTGAGCCGATCCAGGACGCGTCGTGACTTTGTGCCTTGTCCAACTGCGGACGGTTGGTGAACAGCCGAGAGCGGGAGTAGCCATAGCAGTCGCGGGTGAAGTCGGCGACTTCTTGCAGCAGTACCTGGCTGTCGATGCGCGAAACGTCGATCTCCATGCGCATCTGCCGGATATCCGGTGCACAGGGGATGGCAGCGGTGGCCGCAGCGGTCACCCCTTTACTCAAGGCATGCACCAGAAACCACCAGATCGGTACGTTGGCGGAACGTTCGCCGATGGTATTGAAGGTGGCACTCCAGGCGGTTTCCGCCGGCTTGGCCACACTGACACCGCAGCGCTGGCTCGCCGCATCGTCGAATGCCATTGAGGCGAGGCTCAGCGGAAAGACAGGTGCGCAGCCGAACAAAACAACGATGTAGGCCAGCCACAGCCGGTTTTCAATCCGAGGTACCGAGAGCAGGCCCTTGTTGCCTTCATCCGCGCCTTGCTGACGGGCCGACAACCATTCTTGTAAAATGATTGCGCCAAAGGGCGCGGCGAACAGTCCGGTGTCGGACAGGACGCTCCACAGGCCGTTGTTGATGATCCAGGCCAGCAGGGAGAGGTAAAACTCCAGGTAGCTGTTGGTGCTCATGAGCATGGTGGTGACCTCACAGTCGGGTGAACTCGACGACGGTCAAGAGCACGAGCCCTAATGTCCCGATGTGCTTCACACGCAGTCGATCCTGTGGTCGATGTCGGTAGCGCCGAAGCAGATCCCACCAGAGCGCAAAGAGGGCGCCGTAGAGCAGGGCACGCCACCACCGCAGATAGGGCCGTGCGGATTCGAATGCCTGCAGCCAGACCTCGAAACTACCCAGCGCAGTGCGGCCGATCCAGGCGACCAGTGCGGCGGTCAGGATCATCACCGCGGCAATCCCCAGACCTGAAAGCAAAGTGAAGAGCGGTGAGCGTTTCATGGCTCACTTACGCCTGGCGTCAGCATCATTGAGTCGACCCGGCTCGGGATCGCCTTGTTCGACGGTACGCGAAGCATCGGCACCGCCGGCATGCCGATCGAGCACCAGTCTGGCGGTATTGGTGGCCAGCATCTGCCGGACCTGCAGTTCGGTCTGCAGCAGGCGTATTTCACGCTCCAGAGCGTCGATGTTTTTCGTCAAGGCGGTTTGGGCCGGTTCGGCGGAAGCGATGTTCGGTTCGTGACTGCCTGCCAGCAGCGTGCGCAGTAGTAGCAGTGCCTTGTCGAGTACGCTGGACAGGGCCGTCTCGCTGGCTAGGCGTCGAGCCAGCAGATCCTGATCGGGATCGTCGCGCAAGGCTTCGACCACACCACGGGTCACCGGCAACATCGGACTGGAGGCTTTAGCCAGATTGTCAGGGGTAGGCGACAGAGAGCCAGACAGCAACCCTTGCAGGGCCTTGAGGCGTTCGCTATAGGCCTCCTGGATCAGCGGCGTCAATCCGCTGCCAGCGGTCGCACGCAGGGTTTCGCAGGTGTCGCAGGTCGAGACTTCGCTCTCGCCTAAGACGCGAATAGCCCATTCGGATTCTTCTTGGGGCGAGGCCCAGGTCTGGCAAATAGCCCCACCCAGACAATCGCTGCTACTGATCGAGGCACTGTCATCCACCTTACGGTTATGCAGCAGGTTATAACCCGCGCGTATTACGTCGGAAGTCACCCGAATGGGCGTCTGCCCATTACCTCCAGCCTTCGAGCCACCGACCCAGGACACCCCATTGTTGCCGTTGTGGGCTTCGGTGTTTTTCACCGCGGCCACTGCATCACCGCTGGTTTTCTCCAAATTACCCTGCATCTCCTGGTTCTTGGCCAGCGCGCCCCAGCCGGCTTGACCAACCTTCTCCGCCATCTTCTCGGCCATGGCCTGGCAGGTCATTTTGGATCGGTCGAAGTCGATGCGACCCTGCATAACGCCGTTACTCAGCAATTCATAGAGACCGGGGTTGGCGCGCTGGATGATCAACGCTGGCAGCGACATTACAGCTTGGGTTGCGTTCTGCACGATGCTGCCCATGATCTGCTGGAAACCTTCGGTGGCGCCGTTCAGCTGATTTTGCAAGGTGTTGGTGAGGCTCATGTTTCCGCACATCATGTTCGCTCGCCATGACCCGCCGACACCGAGACCGCTGGGTCGGTAGAGCGAACTCGGTGAGCCGACAGCCGAGCCGCCACCGATGGTGTACATCACCCGGTCGTCGAGCACTTCGCCTTGAGTGCCCAGGCGGTAAACGCTTTCGGCGGCGTGGGCATGCGTGGCCATGGCGAGCAGTCCACAGAGCAACAGACTCACCACGCCCAAACAAGGTCGCGCGAGAAGCCGACTCATGATGCACCGCCTTCGAAGTCGATACTGAACAGAAAGGTCTGCCCCTCACGTTTGCAGCAGCTATAGGGACGCCACAGCGACCAGGCGTAGCCGTCATCCGCACTCTGGATGGGATCGCTGGGGAAGATGGCGCAGGTGGACTGAATCTGAGGGGAAAGCAATTGCCACTTGTGGGTTGAAGCGTCGTTTTCAACGATCGGGCCAGGTGGCCAGTAGCCGTCGCGTTTGGCGGGCGTGAGCGGTACATACACATGCGGTTGTCCGTTACGGGTGATGACATCGCCGGCCCGTTGCGCCATGACCGCGGCGGCTTTGAAGTCGTCAGGCTGTACTAGAAAGCCCTGCCGGGGATAGACGCTGCCCCACATGTTTCCCGAAGCTTGACGACCGATTTCACGGATCCCCAGCATGAGCGACTCGGGGTAGAAACTTTCCGGGATGCCATGGCGCCAGGCCAGTGAGTCCAGGGTACTCAGGTAGTAGGGCATGAACGCAGTAGCGCCGCTGGCGCAGGCATAGCCGGACTGCGAAGCCAGTTGCATTGCGGTCCAGCCACCGGGATGACCAATGCCATCGACGTTCTTGAAGCGGGGCAGGTTGTCGCGCTGGGTGTTCGGCGTGATCAAGTTACCGCCACCTTCCGCACCGCTGATGGGAGAGGAGAGGGTGGCCATCTCAGTCCAGGGGTTATTGCCGGTGGTGGCGTAGCTCGAGACCACCAGCTCAGGAATGAAATGACGAACCTTGGTCGAGGTTTTGACTGTGCAGCCGAAGGGCGTACAGAGTAGCCAGAAACAAATGCCGACGACCCTGTAGGCGAGGCAATTTGGCGACAACACCGAGGATGTAATGCTGCCGATGTCCAGCGCCACGCTTGGCCCGCACGCCAGCAGGATGCTCAGCGCCAAAGGTCGCAACTTCTGGGGCGCAATGTACGGGCATACGACAGGCATGATCCAGGCTCTTTGGGCTAATGGCCTGGACACGTTCAATGATTGAACGTACACCGTCAGTGATAAAGCTGAAGCTGGCGTTGTCGGTTTACATGGGTTTTCGGCGACGAGGTGGCTATTCGATGTCCAGCACACGGCGAAGGGCGTCTGGCTCGGTGAGTAGCTGATCCGTCGTAACCTCGAGAATATTGGCGAGCTTGCATAGGACCATCAGCGACGGATTGCCCGTGCATCGTTCGATTTGACTGACGTAGGTACGATCCACCTCGGCCATGAGCGCCAACTGCTCTTGGGTAAGGTTCTTTATGCGTCGCATCAAGCGGATGTTTTCCGCCAACTGCAGACGAAGCTGTTCGTAGTCTTGAGTCATGCGCGCAAATTGCGCCTTGAGGGACTCTCAATCCACGGGATATAGTCTACATTGGTATTGATCTAGGCCATTTGATGCACATACATGTTATCCCGCGTTCATTTGGTTTCGTTATGATTTCGCGGCTGGGTCCAGCGTCTAACAATAAAATCAGAAATCTAGGGTGTGTATGGACGAAAACTACATTTCAATACCTGCGGCGGATGGTTGCCCAAGTCTTCTGACACCTTGGGGCAGCGAATTCGCCCCGATGATCGAACGTGGCGTGCAATGCGCCCAGATTTGGCTGGATACCCCCGGCGAGATTCCACTGTGGTGGGAGCTGGCGCAAACACGCAAGACGTTTCCTGTTGGTGACTGCCAAGATGCTTTTGAAGCCGGATTCCTGTTGAGGATTCAGCAACGGCTTCGGGGTGTATTACCGTAACCATAAGGCTCGTAGGCTGAACGCCCGCTTTCATCCAGCCTGACCTGCATTGGTTCCGGCAATCGATGAATTTCGCCTCTAGCTGGCATGTTGTTGGTCGGCAGCAGATCTGGACGGGGATAGCACTTCCCCTATTTGGGCGCTGCGCCAAGAGCGGTACGTGATTCCAGTGCCGCGTGCTCCTGCTTCGCATGAAAATTCTCTAGGAGGTATGGTTCCAGACGCCATTCCTCTAGAATGGAGGTCTGACAGAAGTAGCTTTGGCCTGTTACAAACAGACTTACGTAGCTAAGATTCTGATAAGTGCAGATCCTGCACGCTCTAAGAACGTGGAGCGCGATATGAAAGCCGACCAAGTGTTGAGTGATGATCTGGTGAGTCGACTGGAGGGTAAGATCCCAGCCATGGCTGAAGGCGCGATCAATACTGCCTATATCAACGCGCTTGCTGCCGGGCGCAGTGTGATGGAAGTCATGGACGGCATGCTTGTTGAGACAACTGCCGACGGTAAGCACAAGGTTATTCGAGTAGCCAAGCCCAAGCACAAAGTGACTCTGGGCGGCATCATTAAGGTGCGTCGCTGCTCATGACTGTCCCTCGGTTGAGGGTGTTTGCCGGTCCCAATGGCTCCGGTAAAAGTACGATGAAAAGTGCCGTCCCTTCCCACCTGATCGGTATCTACATCAACCCGGATGAAATCGAAAAGGCTGCCAAAGAGAGTGGGCGTCTAGAATTCAGTGATTTTCAATTAGAAGTTGAGGGTGATGATGTCCTCGGTTTCATTGGGAATCATCGGCTGGTGAGGTCTAGTAGGCTCGATGAGGAGGCGGCCAAAATAGGCTTCAGCAGTAACGGTCTGAACTTCCAGACGGTTGCGATGAACTCATATTTTGCTTCCGTGCTCTCTGACTTCATTCGGCACAAACTCCTCGAAGCCCAGCTGTCTTTCACCTTCGAAACGGTGATGTCTAGCGACGACAAAATCGCTTTTATGCTCAAGGCAAGAGCGTCGGGGTACCGAACCTATCTCTACTTTGTGGCCACTGAAGATCCTGATATTAATATCAACAGGGTCAAGAACCGTGTTGCGGCGGGTGGGCACCCAGTTCCCACGGAAAAAATTGTCCAGCGCTACGGTCGTTGCCTGAACCTATTGCCAGCGGCGATTGCAGCTTCGAACCGGGCCTACATTTTTGATAACTCCGGTGCTGACCTGGTGCTGCTCGCCGAAGTGACGGACGGGACTGACCTTGAATACAAGGTTGATGAGGTCCCTGACTGGTTCATGGATGCCTACGTGGAGAAGGTATTCAATGGCTAGCTAGTGGTTTAGCCGGAACCTAGGTTCACTCCGTCTCCATTCCTCGCGTCCTATCGATCCGTTCAGCTACCCGGTAAGCCGCCTCCAATTCCGAGCAGCCAGTGCTCTGCATCAATGTCCAGCGCTCGGCTTTTTCCTCGGGCTCCGTCATGGCCAGGGCGAGGTAAAGACTGGGTGGCACGGCTCGAAACAGCGTCTCGAGCTTCTTCGACAGCACGACCCCTTCGGTGTATTTACCCGGTTCCTTGCTGGCGGACAGCAACAGGGCTTTTTGCGTCGGTGTGAGTTTCTTGAAGCGAGCAATCTCTTCGATTTCCGCGGGCGGCATGTTCAAACAAATCCACCATTCGATCATGTTGAGCATGGTCTGCGCGGCAGTCGGAAAGTCGGCAAGGTTCTGGGTGGCGAGCCAGAACCAGGCGCCGAGCTTGCGCCACATCTTCGTGCCCTTGACCACGAATGGCGCCAGCAGCGGGTTCTTGGTGATGATATGGCCCTCGTCGGTGACCATGATGATCGGTCGGCCCAGGTACTGGTCGCGCTCGGCGAGGTTGTTCACGGTGTTCATCAGGCTGATGTAGCTAATGGACATCTGGG
>Ga0182007_10001880_pt1 | contig 10947 bp, 11 predicted proteins | sample Sormic07211113_1_FD_123023 | JGI IMG/M metagenome (GOLD analysis project Ga0182007, IMG submission 123023) | Rhizosphere microbial communities from Sorghum bicolor, Mead, Nebraska, USA - 072115-113_1 MetaG | ecosystem: Host-associated > Plants > Roots > Rhizosphere | place: USA: Nebraska... | reverse complement strand
CAGCCAGCCCCAGGCGAGCTCGACGAGCAACGCCCGCGCTCGCTTGTTGCCCGCCTTGCTGATGCCTTGCTCTATCTTGCTGCCGCCGCTGTCATAGGGCGTAGGCACCAGACCCAGGCAGCCGGCGAGTTCACGCCGGTTGGCGAAGTGCCGCCAGCCGAAGAGCTCCTTGTCCAGCACCCAGGCTGTCTTGAGACCGATGGCCCTGAGCTGGGTCAGGTGCGCCACCAGTGGCTGCTTGCCCGCTTCGACCTCCAGGCGTCTTCCAGCTTCCAGCGCCTTCACCTGCTGCTTGACCAGCGACAGCCGCGCGCTTTCGCGTTCGATTTCGGCACGCAACACAGGCGGCACTTCCTCGCGATGACGCTCCCACCAGCTTGCCCAATCACGCCCGCCGATGACGGCGTTCGGGCGCAGGTTGTGCAGCACGAGCAGCGAGCCGATGCGATTCATGTGTGCGGTGCGCTCCGTGGTCAGCCGGGCGAGCTCGCGGTGCGTGCGGCGCGCGTCTTCGTCCTCGGGTGTCGGTTCGCGTAGCACCGACCAGACTCGTTCGCCACCGTGGTGGCGCAGCAGCATCGCCAGCAGCTTGTCACCGTCGAGGCGGTCGGTCTTGGCCCGCCTGGCGCGTCGGTTCACCTCGATGCTGGCGGCGTCGACCACGATGTTGTCGACGCCTTGCTGAACCAGCCAGCGGTGCAACCACCAGCCGTCGCGCCCCGCTTCGTAGCAGGAATGCGCCTTGCACTGCGGCCCGAGCTTGCAGCGCTCCGCAGCCTTGCGGATGCAATCGCCGACCGCAGTCGTGTCGCCCGCGTCCACGTTGTAGCGGCCTGGGCCGCGGCAGCCATCGCTGACCGTTACCTTCCACTTCTTGTCGCCCAACTCGAAGCTGATGTACAGCTCGCCCGCCTGCGCCGTATCCTTGCTTGGTAGGACTGTCTGGGTCGTCATTTCCGTCTCCTTGACTAGAGGTTGGGAATCCCGTTCTAACTAAACGGGGCTGACTCGGGTAGTCCTACATAGCATCTCATGGCCGGCACCGCAGTTCCGCGTCGTGTCAAGGAAGCTGCCGGTCGGCGGTACCCGCGGCGGGATCTGCCAGTTCGGGCATATCGATCGACCGCTTCACCGAGTTCTGCGGTCGACGGCGTGCCCGATGAAACGACGTGCGAATCAGATCTCGGCTTGTTCAGCGATCTCCAATGCATCGTCGACTTCGATGCCAAGGTAACGTACCGTTGACTCGAGCTTGGCATGGCCAAGCAGCAACTGCATGGCCCGCAAGTTCTTGGTGCGTCGATAGATCAAGGTCGCCTTTGTTCGCCGCATCGAATGCGTACCGTACTCCGCTGGATCGAGTCCCAGCTCCTCGACCCACCCCTCAAGAATACGAGCGTACTGACGCGTGCCGAGATGTGGAGAAGCGTGGACCCGGCTCGGGAACAGGAAATCCTCTGACTTCAGCCCGGATCGCTTGATCCACTTCTGCACAGCATCGCGTGTCGCTGGCGTGATCTCGAACTGCGCAGGACGTTGGGTTTTGTGCTGCATCACCACGGCGCGTGTCGCCACCTGGTCGCCGTGGCAGATGTCCCGCACTTTGAGGCCGACCAGATCGCAGCCGCGTAACTTGCTGTCGATCCCAAGGTTGAAGAGCGCAAGCTCGCGCACCCGGTGCTCCATCTGAAGGCGAACCCGAAGCGCCCAGATGTCCTTGACCTTGAACGGCGCTTTTTGCCCGACGATCTTTCCCTTGTTCCATGGCTCGCGATGGACGGGGGTATGACTAGCTTCCATGATGGACTCTCATCAAGTTGAGGGAGATCAACCATGCACCGACCAGTTATCAACCATCCTGGCAACGGTCAAAGCACACGAAGTGGCGCCGGCCGCCCCAAGGCCCGCTTTCGGGCGACGACGCCATCAGGCGGTCCCGGCCAGAAGCCGACCTTGAGTCTCGCGGTCAATCGTAGTGTCCGTACTCGATCAGTAGCTCGCTTATGGCATCTTCGACACCGTAGCCAATGGCCCGCGTGGTGTCATGCACGGCGCTCAGACGTTTCATGAGCGGTGGCCGCTGCGCATCCGGCAGTCTTGCAATGGTCTGCAACGCCTGCTCGAACATCCGCACAAGTGAGACGAAAAAGCCCTCATCCTGCAGACCGACTTCGACACTGAAGCCCGCCGCGCGCTCGCAGTAAAAGACCATCAGTTCTGCCAGACCATCTGGGTCGCCAATGGCCTTCTTGTAGTTCGCGATGGACTTCTTGGCCTCGGCGACGGACGCATTCTGGTTCCTGAAAGTGTCGGGCCAGAGCCAACGGTCAATGGTGGCCTGGTACGGCGCTAGGACATCTTCCCCCAGCCCAAAGCGGGCGTGGAGGAATACTTGGTTGCCCCTGCTAGCCGTGTAGAGGTCATGCACCAAGCCGACCAGGCCGTCGTGGTCGAAGTGGGCCAGTTTCGCCTTGACGTCGCTCCAGGACGCACCCTTCCTAGTCTTGCTTGCTTTCATCTCTGTCCGCGTTTGAACCATGTCTTGTGGTCGGACGCCCGACGGGGCCGCCTGTGGTGGCTGGGCCGAGCGACCATACTGGCATCGTAGGCCAAACTTCCCTCAGTCGGCCAAAGGCCGGCGCAGACTGAAGCTCCATCCTCGTATAGGAGCTCATCATGGAAGCAACTTCGACGTGTCACCGCGAGCCGTGGAACAAGGGCAAGCTCGTCGGGCAGAAAACCCCATTCCGGCTCAAGGAGATTTGGGCCATCCGGGTGCGTTTGCAGCTCCAAGGCCGTGTGCGGGACCTTGCTCTCTTCAACCTCGGCATCGACAGCAAGCTCCGGGCGTGCGACCTCGTGCAGCTTCGCGTCCGCGACGTTTCAAACGGCGAGCGCGTGGCCGCCCGCGCGAAGGTGATGCAGCAAAAGACCGGGCAGCCGGTTCAGTTCGAGATGACAGGCCCGACGCGGTTGGCCGTCGCCGCCCGAATCGTGGACGGCTGGGTCGAGGAGATTGGTCTGGACAGCGCGACCTATGGCACGCACTCGATGCGCAGGACGAAGGCATCGTTGATTTACCGGCGCACGAAGAACTTGCGCGCCCTGCAACTTTTGCTAGGCCACAGCAAGCTTGAGAGCACTGTGCGCTACCTCGGCATCGAGGTCGAGGACGCGTTGGAACTGGCGGAGCAGACCGACGCTTGAGGCGACCGGCCGCTCGGACGCGCTGGAGCGGGCGGCTCTCCGGCAGAGTGCGGCCAGGAGCGGTCGCTCGCCCCGCGTAGCAAAAATGAGCTAGGCTGGGCCAGTCCGGTTAGGAGAATTCACATGAAAGTTGACGGCCAATGCCATTGCGGCGCGATTGCATACGAAGCTGAAGTTCAGGAAGGGAGCATGACAGTCTGCCACTGCACGGACTGTCAAACCCACTCGGGTTCCGCCTTTCGCGCCAACATCTCCGCGCCCGCGGCTGGCTTCCGTCTTATGAAGGGCGCTCCTCGCACCTACGTCAAGACCGCTGCCAGCGGTGCAAAGAGGGTTCTCGCTTTTTGCGAATACTGCGGCACCCCGTTGTATGCATGCGCAGTCGAAGAGCCGCTGGCTTATTCGCTACGAATCGGGACGCTCAGACAGCGGCATGAATTGGGTGCACCGAAAAGGCAGATATGGGTGCAACGACGCCTTCCGTGGGTGACGCTTCCGGAGAGCGTAGAGACGTTCCCTGGTCAGCCGTGATGGGAGAAGCCAGCCTGGCACGCAATAGGGTGGTTGACAGGTGGCGGCCAACAGCGGACTGTCGTGCTCGGTATCCGAGCGTGCGCACTGACAGCTGTCAAGCAACAATCGCCACTGTTTTGTATCTTTGAAAAACCTCTTGAGTGCAATCTGCGCGGTCGTGCTCGCCTGCGGCTGCGCAACCCAACCGTCGACTGTGCCTGGTCAAGGTTCAGGCGCGGCCTACGCTCCAATGGTCGATATGGAGGGTGTTCAGGTCGATGTCTTTGCCAGGGATGTTGAAACATGCCGGACCGTAGCGTCGAATCTGCGAGTGCAGCGCACCAAGAGGGTACGGCAGCGACACTTCGGACGTCATCGTGATTGGCGCGGCCATCGTCTTTCCTGCAGCGGTGGTGGGCGCGGCCCTGGTCGGGGGTATCGCCACTGCGGTGTACGACGAGGCATATCCGAGCGGCGGGCGCGCGGAGCCGAAATTGCAGCGATCGGCGATGGTCGATTGCATGGCCCGTAGAGGCTATAGGAACATGGACCCGAACGTGAAGGTCCCGCATGTCGCCGCCGCCACGCAGATTGAACCTCCATCGCCAGCCCTCAAGACGGGCCGGGATACGTACGTCGCCGAGAAGCTTGCGAAGGGTATGAACTGCAGCGCCGTGCCGCGGGCGGTCCTTGAAGAGAAAGGGCCTGGCTTCGAGCGATACAGCGTTGGATGCTCCGACGGCCAGACACTTGCCCTTCGCTGCGAGTTCGGCAACTGCTCGAAGGAGGGGGCCGGTGGAAATTGACCAAGAAGGACCGGAAGCTGAGGACGCGCAACATTGAGCACATGGAACATTTCGGGCCGTCCGTGCCGGCGGGGATGTGACAGGATGCAGCCAGCAGCAGACTTTCGCGGTCACCTTCTGTTTTTGCTCGAACTCACGATGGAGAACCCGATGCTGATTGTTTTCGGCGGCCTACCGGGCACCGGCAAGACTGCCATCGCGCGCGACCTCGTTGCCCGCTTGCCCTCGGTCTATCTGCGCATCGACACCATCGAGCATGCGCTCCTGAAGGCGACTGCGCTCGAAGATGTTGGCCCCGCTGGCTACGTCGTGGCGTATGAGCTTGCCAGGTCCAACCTGACGCTTGGCATGACAGTGGTGGCCGATTGCGTCAATCCCCTCTCCGTCACCCGAGAAGCGTGGCGGGCTGTGGCTGCCAGCACATCGTCAAACCTGCTCGAGGTCGAAATCATTTGCTCTGACCGGACCGAACACCGCCGGCGGGTAGAGGGGCGCAAAGCTGAAGTTCGGGATTTCACGCTGCCAACCTGGGACGCGGTCCTCCGTCATGAATACGAGGCATGGACGACAAGCCGCCTGGTCATTGATTCGTCGCTCGTCACCCCGAGCGAGGCAGCGACGCAGATTCTGGAGGGGTGGCTCAGCCAAGCCGGGGACAGGTGAGCAAAGGCAGAATACGGCCAGTAGCGGGTACTCGCGACAGTCGGCTTTCGGGCTGCAGGAGTGTTCGGACGAGGCGCAAGCCGGCTGCAGCGCTGCACCTGCTGATATGTTCGATCAAGCCTTTCCATTTGACAGGTTAAATCTGCAAGGTATGAGCGAAATTCGAAAACTCACGAGGCTGTGGCCGACTTTGCGGGCCATGCCTGCGTCGTGCACCGCCATCCATCAGTCAGACCCCTCAGCGCTTCGTCAAGCTCCTCACCCCGCCGCATGGCAGAGCCTAGGCACCGCGCTCCTCTGGCCTATGCGCGGGGGTGATGGGCTCCGCCTCTTCAAGCAGAAGCGCTGACGCCGGCCGGCCAAAAGATGGCCGGCCTGTCAAGAATTGCCGCTTAGTTTGTTTGACAGGTGAAGCTGTCCGCCGAGTTCACGTCACCACTCCCCTTGTACTTCGGGAAGGTTGAGGGAAACCCGGCATTTGAGTGCCGTTCACAAGCTGGACAATGGCACGCTCACAACCATGCGAGCGAAGTCCGATGCAATCTGGCAAAGCCACTCAAATCCAGCTCGACATCACGTCTGACCTGCAGAAGTGGCGGGCATTCCTGGCCATCGCAGAACTGGGCAGCCTGACACGAGCAGCCCTGTTTCTGGACAGCAATCAATCCCTGCTGAGCCGCCATCTGAATGCGCTCGAGCGGGAATGCAAGGCGCGGCTCTTCAATCGCACAGGGCGCGGCGTGGCACTGTCCGATGTCGGCCAGCGCATCTTCCCGCTTGTAAAGGCCCTTCTCTCGGATGCGGAGCAGCTGGAGCTGGAAATCCATGGTGAGGCGCGCGAGCCCTCTGGCCGAGTCACCATCGGATCGCTTCCCTCGATCACCAATCCAATCGTCGGCCGCCTGTTCAAACAGTTGCGCGAACGCCATCCGGGAATCCAGCTCAAGATCCTCGAAGGCTCGAGCGGTCAGGTAGAGGAATGGCTGTCCGACACGCGCGTCGACATAGCCATTCTCTATCGATACGGTAATGCGCATTACGAGCAGGAGCAGGCGCTTGCCACCGTCGACAGCTACCTGATCGGCCCCGCGGGTGACCGATTGACTGCTGCCCCCGAAGTTGCCTTTTCCGCCCTGCACGAGTTGCCTTTCATCCTGCCGAGCGCACCGAATGGGCTGCGCACGGCGCTCGACGCGATGGCCCGGCAGGAGCACATCACGCTGGCGCCGGCCATCGAAGCCGATTCGCTTCCGCTGATGCGAACGACGGTCGCCGAAGCTCGGCTCTACACCGTGTTACCCATCCACGCGGTGTGGGCCGAATTGCAGGAAGGGCGACTGCAAGCGGCCAAGATCGTTTCACCGGCACTGCAGCGTATCGTCTCCATGGCCCTGGCGCGCACCAAGGGGCCCGCGCGGGCGGTGTCTGCCGTCGCGGCGGAAATCGTCAGCGTCGTCGAGGACAGCGCGCGCAGCGGGATGTGGCACTCCGGCGGTCCCGCGTAGCCTCGTCTTGCGCGTCCACGCATACCAGCGTTGCGTCGCGCACGGATGCTCGCATTGCCCCGGTCGCCTAAGCTCGTTGGCAACGATCGACCACAGGAGACACGTGCATGCCAAGAATTTCCCTGCCCGCGCCGGAGACCATGAATCCCGAGCAGCGCGCCGTCTACGACAAGATCATTTCCGGTCCGCGCGGGCGCATTCAGGGTCCGCTTCGGGCCGCGCTCCACAACCCGGAGCTCGCGGACAAATGGCAGGCGATCGGCGCCCTGCTGCGCTACGGCACGACGTTGACGCCGCGGCAGTCGGAAATCGCGATCCTGGTCACCGGTCGCGCCTGCAACTCGCCTTTCGAGTGGTATGCGCATCGCGCCGAAGCCGAGAAGGCCGGCATCGAACAGCCGATCATCGAAGCGCTACTCGCCCAGACCGAACCGCCCGGCCTTTCGGCGGACGACGCTGCCGTCTACCACTATGCGGTCGAACTCAACCGGCACAACTCGGTTTCCGATGCGACCTACGCCACGGCGCTTGGGCGCTTCGGTGAACGCACGGTGGTCGAACTGACTGCTCTGATCGGCTACTACACGATGGTCGCAATGACGCTCAACTGTCACGAGATTCCACTGCCTGATGGTGTCGCACCGGCCTTCCAGCTCCCACAAAAGGCAGACTTGCTATGAGCGAGCACGCCCCTGCAGCCGCGGGCTGGGATTGCCACGCCCACCTGTTCGGTCCCTACGACCAATTTCCGTTGGCGGCCGAGCGCAGCTACACGCCGCCGGAAGCGGTCGAAGCCCAGTACCTGGCGCTGCTGGCACGGCTAGGCCTTTCGAACGGCGTGCTGGTGCATCCCAGCGCCTATGGCGAGGACCACGCTTTGCTGCTGCACGCACTGGCGGCGCAACCCGCTTTGCGCGGCGTGGTCGTGGTCCGACCGGGCAGCGAGCTGGGGCTAGCCGGCCTGCGCGAACGCGGCGTGCGAGGCGCACGTTTCAGTCATCGAAGCGGCCCAGGCACCAACTTCGCTGGCAGCGCATCTTTCGATGACTTGCAGTCGCTCGCGCCCGCGCTCGCCGACGCCGGCCTGCATGCAGAGCTATGGACCGACTGCAAGGCACTGCCCGCCATTGCCCCGCAGTTGCTGGCGCTGCCCGTGCCGATCGTGATCGACCACATGGGCGGCTTCGACGTGAACGCCGGCACGGACGAGCCGGGATTTCGCACGCTGCTCGAGCTGCTCGCGGCCGGCAAGGTCTGGGTCAAGCTTTGTGCCTATCGCAACCTCCTCAACGCACCTGACTGGCAAGCCGGGCGGCCGTTTCAGCAGAGGATGATCGAAGCCAACCCCGAGCGATTGGTGTGGGGCAGCGACTGGCCGCACCTGAGGGTGACGCCCACGCCCGATGCTGCGCAACTGCTCTCGATGTTCAGGGATTGGGCCGGCAACGAGGCCATTGCAGGCCAGGTGCTTCGCGCCAATCCGGAGCGCCTGTACCGATGAATCCGCGCGCCGCGATGGACTGCCCGGCAAGAGCCAAGCGGCAGTCGCTGGCCATCGCGATTGTGGCGACACTTGGCCTTGGCGCCTGCAGTTACCGGAACGACGTCATCGCCAATGGCGCGGCATTGAACACGCCGCAAGCGTGCGACGCGTTGCCCACCACCGTCGCCCTGGCACCCCATACGCGCATCCTGGCCGCGGTGTTCGAGACGACGACGCCGACACAGCCGGCGCATTGCCGCATCGACGGCGACATCGACTCCCGAGTCGGCGTCGACGGCCAGAGGTACGCCACGCGGTTTCGCTTGCGTCTGCCGCAAGCCTGGAACCAGCGCTTCTACATGGGCGGCGGCGGCGGTACCAACGGCGTACTGGTCGACCCGGTCGCCGTGATGGCCCAGGGCTTCGCGACCATTGGGACCGACGCCGGCCACGACAACACGCTCAACAGCCGTCCCGATGCCGGCGGCACTGCCGCGTTCGGGCTCGACCCGCAGGCACGGATTGCCTTCGCCTACCAGTCCTACGACCAGGTTACGCGCGTGGGGAAGCTGCTCACGCGGGCCTACTACGGGCAGGCGCAGCGCTACGCCTATTTCCAGGGCTGCTCGGAAGGTGGGCGCGAGGCCTTGCTGATGTCGCAGCGCTACCCCGAGCACTACGACGGCATCATTGCCGGCGATCCGACATTGCACCTGCCATTGGGCCCGCTGGCCGGCATCCACACGACCCAACTGTTCGCTGGACTGGCCAAGCGCCTGGGCAAGTCGCTCCCCGACGGTCAGCCGGCCATCGGCCAGAGTTTCAGCGACTCCGATTTGCTGTTGGTGCGCAACGCCGTGCTCAAGGCGTGCGACGCGCTCGATGGCCTGTCGGATGGCATCGTCGACAACCTGCCCGCCTGCACCGCACCGCGGGTACATACGCAGTTGCTGACCGCGCAGTGCCCGGGCGCCAAGGGGGACGCCTGCCTGACGGCGGACCAGATCAAGACTCTGGAGACGGCATATGCCGGTGCCGTCGATTCAAAGGGCCGCCAACTTTACTCGGACTGGCCGTGGGATCCGGGCATGGGAGGCGTCTCGGCCACGGACAAGAGCTACAGCCAGTCATGGCGCTCGTGGTGGCTCGGATCATCGAGCGCAACGGCGAACAACGCCATCAAGCTCTCGTTCGTTTCCGCCATATCGGTGCTCTACACCTCCGCGCCGAAGGTTCCGTTTGCCAGTAGCGATGCCTTGCCTTTCTCGCTGGCCTACAACTTCGACACGGATCCCGCCAAGATTTACGGCAGCTCGGCGCCTGGCGTCACGCCGGCCTACACGCCGTCTTCGGCGTCGATGTACTTCACGGAGGCCACGGATCTGTCGCCCTTCAAGAGACGCGGCGGCAAGCTCATGGTCTACCACGGTGGCGCGGACTCGTCGGTATCGCTGAACGACACGCTGCGTTGGTATGAGAGCGTCGCCAGGCAGATACACGGCAGTGCGCAGGACTTCGCACGGATGTACGTGGTGCCCGGCATGAACCATTGCCGTGGCGGTCCCGCCACCGACAGCTTCGACATGCTGCCGCAGCTGGTGCAATGGGTCGAGGCGGGCACGGCACCCGACAGTGTCCTTGCCAAGGCCAGCAACCCCGGGTACTTCAATGTCAGCGCCCGCAGCCGTCCGCTGTGCCCGCACCCGCAGCAGGCGCGCTACAAGGGCGCAGGAGACATCAATGACGCATCCAACTTCCGCTGCGAATAGCCGCAGGAACCGTCGCGCGCTGCTGCTCTCGATGGTGGCTTTCGCGGCTTCACCTGCGTTCGCGGCAGCCTACCCCGACAAGCCGGTCCGCCTGATCGTTCCCTTCCCGGCCGGCGGGGCGACCGACGTGATGGCGCGCGGCATGTCGCAGCGACTTGGCACCGAACTTGGCACGCAGGTGATCGTCGACAATCGCGGCGGCGCTGGCGGCACCACTGCGGCCGAGGCCGCCGCCCACGCGGCGCCGGACGGCTACACGCTGTTCTTTGCGACCATGGGCACGCAGGCGATCAACCCGGCCCTCTATCCCAGGCTGCGCTACGACCCGCTGAAGGACTTCGCGCCAATCAGCGTGACGCACCTGACGCCGCGCGTGCTGGTGGTCGGGCCGCAGGTGAGCGCGAAGAACATCGCCGAACTTGTCGCCCAGGCCAAGGCCAGACCCGGCGCGTTGACCTATGGCTCGGCCGGCAACGGCAGCTCGAGCCACCTGGCCGGCGCGCTGTTCGAGAGCATGGCCGGCGTCAAGATGCTGCACGTGCCGTACAAGGGCAGCGCGCCGCTGTTGACCGACGTGCTGGCTGGCCGCATCGATATGAGCTTCGACTCCTACACCGTCTACGAGGAGCACATCAAGTCCGGCCGCGTGCGCGCGCTGGCGGTGACTTCGAGCCGGCGGCTGCCGGCGCTGCCGCTGGTGCCGACCGTGGCGGAGGGCGGCGTCAGGGGCTACGAGGTCTCCAACTGGCTCGGCCTGCTGGCGCCGGCTGGCACGCCGAAGGATGTGGTCGCCAAGATCCACGCCGCGCTGGGGCGCGCGATGGCGGCGCCGGCCTTGCGCGAGCAGTTGGCGACGCTTGGCATCGAGCCCGCCTTCAGCAGCCCCGAGGCCTTCGGAGCGCTGATTCACAGCGAGATCCCGAAGTGGGCCGAGATCGTCAAGCAATCCGGTGCGACCGTGGAATGACAATGAATCAGCGAGGCGGTGGAGTTCAGCGCAT
>Ga0182007_10001877_pt1 | contig 10961 bp, 7 predicted proteins | sample Sormic07211113_1_FD_123023 | JGI IMG/M metagenome (GOLD analysis project Ga0182007, IMG submission 123023) | Rhizosphere microbial communities from Sorghum bicolor, Mead, Nebraska, USA - 072115-113_1 MetaG | ecosystem: Host-associated > Plants > Roots > Rhizosphere | place: USA: Nebraska... | reverse complement strand
GGCGTACTCGGACCAGAGCGGCGGCATATCGACATTGCCGTAGGTCGCGTACGTCGGTGTCGGAAAGGCCGCGAACAGCTCGGCGTACTGTCTGCGCACCGCCTTCTCGATGGCCGCGCGGCGATCACCGCCGATGCCGGCCCAGAGCCCGGCGCCGAAGTCGCGGGCCTCCTCGAAACGGCGGGCGGTACGCAGTTCGACGAGCCGGTCGGCGTTCGCCGCGCCGAACAGATCGGGGAAGATGCCGCGCGAGTGGTCGGCGTAGTCGAGGAAAAGGACCAGGTCACCGAGGCAGATCAGCGCATCGGCACCCTCGCCGGCCCGGGGCAGGTCACGGGCGTTGCCGTGGACGTCGCTGACCACATGGACGCGCATGGTGCGGTTACCGGGCGGGGTGGATGCCATGACGATCAAGAGTAAGCGTGTGCGCTGAACGTGAACAGTCCGGGCGGACCTGCGGTTACTGGCCAGTCAGTTAGTGGGTGGACTACCGTACGGCGAGGAACACCAATCTGTGTGACGCAACGAACATCTTGCCAGGACCCCCTGTCGAAGAAGCCATACCGGCGGGTAACGTCCGGGCAGTCCAGTCGTGCTCAGGAATTCAACGATTGCCTGAGCACCTGCCCGAGCCTTGGACCGACCGTCGCATCACACAACGTCGTGGCGCCGGCGCCTTATGAGGAGCAGCAGTCTTGCGCGAGTTCAGCCTTCCGGCTTTGTACGAGGTCCCTGCGGACGGCAATCTCACCGACATCGTCCGTAGAAACGCCGCGCAGCATCCCGATGTGGCCGTCATCGCCCGCAAGGTGGGCGGTTCCTGGCAGGACGTGACCGCCACGGCCTTCCTGGCCGAGGTGCACGCGGCGGCCAAGGGGCTCATCGCCTCCGGCGTCCAGCCGGGCGACCGGGTCGGTCTGATGTCCCGGACACGCTACGAGTGGACGCTGCTGGACTTCGCGATCTGGAGCGCGGGCGCGGTGACCGTGCCGGTGTACGAGACCAGCTCGCCGGAGCAGGTGGAGTGGATCCTCGCGGACTCCGGCGCCAGTGCGATCATCGTGGAGCTGGACAACCACGCGGCCGCCGTGGAGGCGGTGCGCGACCGGCTGCCGGCGCTCAAGCACGTGTGGCAGATCGAGGGCGGCGGGGCCGAGGAGCTCGTGCGCCTGGGCAAGGACGTCTCCGACGAGACCGTCGACGAGCGCAGCTCGCTGGCGAAGGCCGACGACCCGGCGACGATCGTCTACACCTCGGGCACCACCGGCCGCCCCAAGGGCTGTGTGCTCACCCACCGCAGCTTCTTCGCGGAGTGCGGCAACATCGTGGAGCGGCTGCGCCCCCTCTTCCGCACCGGCGAGTGCTCGGTCCTGCTCTTCCTGCCGCTCGCGCACGTCTTCGGGCGGCTCGTGCAGATCGCGCCGATGATGGCGCCGATCAAGCTGGGCCTGGTCCCGGACATCAAGAACCTCACCGACGAGCTGGCCTCCTTCCGGCCGACGCTGATCCTGGGCGTCCCGCGGGTCTTCGAGAAGGTCTACAACTCGGCGCGCGCCAAGGCGCAGGCGGACGGCAAGGGCAAGATCTTCGACAAGGCCACCGACACCGCGATCGCGTACAGCAAGGCGCTGGACTCGCCGTCGGGCCCGTCGCTGGGCCTGAAGCTCAAGTACAAGACCTTCGACAAGCTGGTCTACAGCAAGCTGCGCGCGGTGCTGGGCGGCCGGGGCGAGTACGCCATCTCCGGCGGCGCCCCGCTGGGCGAGCGGCTCGGGCACTTCTTCCGCGGCATCGGCTTCACGGTCCTGGAGGGCTACGGTCTGACCGAGTCCTGCGCGGCCACCGCCTTCAACCCCTGGGACCGGACCAAGATCGGCACGGTCGGGCAGCCGCTGCCGGGCTCGGTGATCCGGATCGCGGACGACGGCGAGGTGCTGCTGCACGGCGAGCACCTGTTCAAGGGCTACTGGAACAACGAGCCCGCCACGGCCGTGGCGCTGATGGACGGCTGGTTCCACACCGGTGACATCGGCACCCTGGACGAGGACGGCTACCTCAGGATCACCGGCCGCAAGAAGGAGATCATCGTCACCGCGGGCGGCAAGAACGTCGCCCCGGCCGTGATCGAGGACCGTATCCGCGCGCACGCGCTGGTCGCGGAGTGCATGGTGGTGGGCGACGGGCGGCCGTTCGTGGGCGCGCTGGTCACCCTCGACGAGGAGTTCCTGGGCCGTTGGGCCGCCGAGCACGGCAAGCCCGCGGATGCCACCGCGGCGTCGCTGCGCACGGACCCGGATCTGCTCGCGGCGATCCAGGACGCGGTCGACGACGGCAACGCCGCGGTGTCGAAAGCGGAATCGGTGCGGAAGTTCCGCATTCTGTCCTCCCAGTTCACGGAGGAGTCGGGCCACCTCACGCCGTCGCTGAAGCTCAAGCGCAATGTGGTGGCGAAGGACTACGCGGACGAGATCGAGGCCATCTACCAGAAGTAGAACGGCACTCGGGTCAGGTGTCCTCGGCGAGGACCCGGGTCATCGTGCGCTCGGCGAGCGCGGTGATGGTGACGAACGGGTTCACGCCGATGTTGCCCGGCACCAGCGAACCGTCGGTGACGTAGAGCTTCGAATACCCCTTCACCCGGCCGTAGTTGTCGGTCGCCTTGCCCAGCACACAGCCGCCGAGCGGGTGGTAGCAGAAGTCGTCGGCGAAGACCTTGCTGGGCGAGCCGAACAGGTCGTAGCGGTAGATGGTGGAGTTCGCCGCGTTGATCCGGTCGAACAGTTTCTTGGCCATGGCCACCGAGACCGCGCTCTGGGCCGCGGTCCAGCCCAGCTTGACCCCGCCGGTCGAGGGGTCGTACGTGAAACTCGCCCGCTCCGGGTTCTTGGTGATCGCCAGATAGAGGCTGACCCAGGTCTCCAGGCCCGTGGGCAGCGGGGCGATCTCGGCGAAGACCGGGTTGTCGGTGTTGGCCCAGTCGTCGATGCCCATGACGGGCATGGTCGACTGGTTGGCGCCGGTGGTGTCCCACAGGTAGTTGGCGCGGCCCACCATGGTGTTGCCGTTGGGGCCCCAGCCGGCTCCGACGCTGGAGTTCAGCGCGGGCAGTGCGCCCGTGTCCCGGGCCCGGACGAGGAGTTCGGAGGTGCCGAGGCTGCCGCCGCCGAGGAAGAGGTACGTACAGCTGTACCGCTTGGTCTCGACGACCGCGCCGGTGTTGTCGATGCGGTCGGAGGTCAGCAGCCAACTCCCGTTGCTCGCACGGGTGATGGACCTCACCTTCTCCATGGTGTTGATGGTGACGTTGCCGGTGCCGAGGGCCGCGGCCAGGTAGGTCTTGTCGAGGCTCTTCTTGCCGTAATTGTTGCCGTAGATGACCTCCTGGCCCAGCGCGGACTTGGTGGCCGTGCCGGCCGCCTCGCGCTGCATGTGGTCGAAGTCGTAGACGCTGGGCACGAACGTGGTCCGCAGACCGGTCTTCTGGGCGTGCTTCCGGGACACCCGGGTGAACCGGTACCACTCCGTCGACTCGAACCACGTGGGGTCGACGGTGTTGACGCCGAGCATCGAGTTGGCGCGCGGGAAGTACGTGGAGTACATCTCGTCGGCGTCGACGGTGGGGAACTGCTCGGCGAAGTACGACTTCAGGGGCGTGACGGCCATCGACCCGTTGACCAGGGAGCCGCCGCCGACACCGCGCCCGACGTACACGGACATGTTGTCGAAGTGCACGCGGTCCAGGACGCCCGGGTACGGGCTGATGTTCTTGTTGACGACGTCCAGCCACAGGAAGGTGGCCAGCGGAGCCTCGGTGCGCGTCCGGAACCACATCGACCTCTGGTCCGGGTTGGCGGTGTTGCAGAAGATCTTGCCGTCGGAGCCGGCGGTGTCCCAGAGCCGGCCCATCTCCAGGACGAGGGTGCGGATGCCGGCCTGGCCGAGGCGGAGGGCGGCGACGGCACCGCCGTAGCCCGAACCGATCACGATGGCGGGCGCGTTGTCGACGGCGGCGGCCTCCTCGGCGGCCTGCGCCGAGGTGAGACCGATACGGGTGAGACCGGCCGCGGCGGCGGTCTGAAGGGCTACCATGCCCAGGATCTGACGTCTACTCAGCTGACGCTGCATCAGTTTTGCTGTCATGCGCGCAGCATCGGCGGATTATCGGCCTCCGGCTAGGGTCCTCAGAGCAACGTCTTCAACTTTTCCGCCAGCAGGTCCCAGCGCCACTTCTCCTCGACCCACTCCCGTCCCCGCTGCCCCATCCGCCTCCGCAGTTCCGGGTCGCCGAGGAGGACGATGAGGTGTTCGGCGGTCTGCTCGGCGGAGCCGCCGCGCACCACCCAGCCGGTCTCGCCGTCCAGGACGGCGTCGGGCGCGCCCCCGGAGTCACCGGCCACGACCGGCAGCCCGGTCGCCGAGGCCTCCAGGTAGACGATCCCGAGCCCCTCCACGTCCAGGCCGCCCCGCCGCGTCCGGCACGGCATGGCGAAGACGTCTCCGGCGCCGTAGTGCGCGGGCAGCTCGGACCAGGGGACGGCGCCGGTGAAGCGGACCGAGTCGGCGACGCCGGTCTCGTGGGCCAGCCTGCGGAGGTCCTTCTCGTAGGGGCCGCCGCCGACGATCAGCAGCACCGCCTCCGGCTCGGCGGCCAGCACGCGCGGCATCGCGAGGATGAGGGTGTCCTGCCCCTTGCGCGGCACCAGCCGGGACACGCACACGACCACCGGCCGGTCCGTCAGCCCGAGCCGCGCCCGGACCTCGTCGCCGCCCGACGCGGGGTGGAAGGTCTTCTCGTCCACGCCCGGCGGCAGCTGCACCATCCGCTCGGCGGCCCGGGGCGTCAGGGCGCCGGCGATCCGCGAGCGCGTGTACTCGCCGAGGTAGGTGATCGTGTCCGTGGACTCCCCGATCCGGCGCAGCAGGCCGCGCGCGGCGGGCAGCTGGGCCCACCCGGCCTCATGGCCGTGGGTGGTGGCCACCAGCCGCCCGGCACCGGCCTTCCGCAGCGCGGGCGCCATCAGACCGAGCGGGGCCGCCGCCCCGAACCACACCGCCGTACAGCCGTGCTCCCGCAGCAGCCCGACCGCCGTACGCGTGGCCGCCGGCGTCGGCAACAGCATCGTCGTAGGGGCGCGTACGACCGTGAAGGGCTGCTCGGCGTCGAAGGCGGCGGTCGCCTCGACGCCCTCCTTGCTCCGCTTCCAGGTCGACGCGTGGACGACGAGCCGCTCGGGGTCGAGCCGCAGCGCCATGTTGTGCAGGAACGCCTGGATGCCACCGGGGCGGGGCGGGAAGTCGTTCGTCACGATCAGGGTCTTGTGCATCGCCGCCGACCCTATCCAAGTACCGGGTCCCGGGCCCGTGCGCCCCGTCCGCACACGTGCGACCGGCCACGTTTATGGCAGACACACAGCTGGGCAGGACATCATGTTCTCCTCAAGACCGAAAGCCGGACACAGGCAGGCAGGGGCTCAGGTGGACATTGCGGGTGCGAGGCGGTCTCTCGCGGGGCTGCTGGTGACCTGGGGGCTGACCAGGCTCGTGCTGCTGCTGTTCGTGTTCAAGGTGTGGGTCTTCCCGGGCCCGGACGTGACGAGCGACGTCTCCGTCATCTACCAGGGCTGGTACGAGGTGCTGCGCACCGGCACCTTCCCCGTCGGGGACGTCACCTGGCAGTACCCGCCCGCCGCCGCCCTCGCGATCCTCTCGCCGGCGCTGCTGGGATTCCTGTCCTACCCGTCGGCCTTCTACGTGCTGGCCTGCGCCGCCGACCTGGTGGTCCTCGCTCTCCTGCTGTACGCGGGCCTGCGCCCCGGCAAGACGCTGCGCGGGGCCTGGGTGTGGGTGGTGGCCGTGCCCCTGCTCGGGCCGACCGTGTACGCCCGCTACGACCTGATGGTGACCGCGGTGGCCGTGGCCGCGCTGCTCGCCGGTGCCCGGCATCCGCGGGTGATGGGTGTCCTGGTCGGCTTCGGGGCGATGCTGAAGGTGTGGCCGGCGCTGCTGCTGCTCGGCGCCCGCAAGCGCGGCGCCTGGGGCTGGGCGGCGGGGACGGCCGCCGGGATCTCGGTGCTGTTCGCGCTGTTCATGCCGGGCGCCTTCGAGTTCCTGACCTTCCAGCGCCACCGGGGCACCGAGGTCGAGTCGCTGGGCGCGCTGGTCATCCACGCGGCCCGCCGGTACGGCTGGCAGGGACAGGTGCTGCTCAACTACGGCTCGATCGAGTTCCTCGGCCCCTGGGTGAGCGTCATCAGCTCGGCCGCCCTGTTCCTCACCGGCGTCGCCTTCGGCTGGCTGCTGCTGTGGCGGCTGATGGCGACCCGCTTCCTGCCCAACACCCTCGCGGACGCGGCCTTCGTCGCCGTCCTGATGTTCACCGTCACCAGCCGGGTGATCAGTCCCCAGTACATGGTGTGGCTGGTCGGCACGGCCGCCGTCTGCCTGTGCTTCCGCGGCAGCCGGATGCGGCTGCCGGCCGCGCTGGTCGTGCTGGCGTGCCTCCTGACGGTGCTGGAGTTCCCGCTCTACTTCGCGGACGTCGTCGCGAGCAGCACCCTCGGGATCACCCTTCTGACCCTCCGCAACGGCTTCCTGGTCCTCGCCGCCGTGTTCGGCGCCGTGGAGCTCTGGCGGTCGACGGTCTCCCGCGAACCGGTCCCGACGGTCCCCGCCCAGGCGACCCGCACCAAGCAGACCTCGAGCTCCGCCTGACCTCGACGGCGGCGCGGCCGTCGAGCCGCCGGCTCAGCCCAGTCGGTCCTGGAGGTACTCCCGCCACTGCTCGGTGAACTGCTCCGGTGTCGTCCCGAGCACCTTCGCCATCGCGCTCTCGACCGACCCGTCCCGGGTCCGGTGATCGCCGACGGCCCGGTAGAACTCCCCGAGCCGTGCCTCGCCCCAGCGGTCCGCGATCAGCCGGCAGGCCAGCCAGCCGCCCTCGTAGGCCTGCGCCAGTTTCGTCGCGTCGCCGCTGAAGCCGAAGTCCTTGTCGGTGGGGAGGGCGTCGGGGGTGCGTCCCGCGGCCACCGCGCGGGCCAGTTCGGGCGCGGCCTGGGCGGGGGTGCGGCCGGTGCCGAGGTAGCCGATCCAGTCGGCGTAGCCCTCGGAGAGCCAGAGCGGGGTGGCGGGAGTGGTGTGGGCGCGGGTGGCGACATGCGTCGTCTCATGGGTGAGGACGACCTGTTTGCCGAGGGAGCCGAGGATCGCGTAGGCGTCCGGGTTGACGATGATCCGGTCGGCGGGCGCGCCGGCCGGGCCGCCGACCTCGCCCGTGGTGACGGCGGCGATGCCCCGGTACTGGGAGGCGGGTGAGCCGAGCAGCCCCGCCATGCCCTCCAGCGTCCTCGGCACCTGGACGACCACATGCCGGGCCCAGTCGCTCCGCCAGGCGCCCGACACGGCCGGTACGGCGCGGTCCGCGAGGTCGGCGTACATGTGCAGTTCCTCGCTGGACCGGCCGGTGCCCAGGACGAGGCTGTGCCTGCCGCGGACGACGCTCACCTCGCCCTGGTCCCACAGCTGTTGGGCGGACTTCCTGGCCGGCGTGTCCGAGTCGACGTACCACCGCCCCTCGGCGTCGCGGGACAGGGCGAGCGTGCGGCCGACGGTGACGGGGGCGTGGTCGTAGTCCTGGAGGCGGTAGCGCAACTCGGCGTCGGCGGTGGCCCCGCCGCCGGTGCGGTGCAGGGCGGTGACACGGTAGGACCAGGCGGCGAGGGGCACTTTGCGCAGGTTCTCGAACCAGCTGAGCGCGCCCGTGCGCAGGAAGGCCGCCCGGTCGCGGTCGAGCACGGCGGTGGAGCGCCGGTCGAGGAGGCGCTGCAGACCGGCCCGGCCGGTGTCGGTCGCCGACCTGCCGCCGCAGGAGACCAGGGCGGCGACGAGCAGCAGGACCAGCGCCACCACCCGGCACCTCGACACCCGCCCGCGACCAGCCACTTCCCGATCGTACGGCCGATATGGCCGTCAGGTCAGGGGCGTGTGACGGACGAGACCGGCATCATGCCGACGGGGTCGTAGCGCACCGGGGCGCCCGGGTAGGGCGCGTGGATCACCTGGCCGTTGCCGACGTACATGGCGACATGGCTGGCGTCGGACCGGTAGACGACCAGGTCGCCGGGCTGGGCCTGGGAGAGCGGCACCTGGTGGCCTGCGTAGCGCTGTTCCTGCGAGGTGCGCGGGAGATGGACGCCGGCATGGGCGTACGACCACTGCATCAGGCCGGAGCAGTCGAAGCCGGAGGGGCCGGTGGCGCCCCACACGTACGGCTTGCCGAGCGCGGAGCGGGCGGCGGCGATGGCGGCGGCCGCGCGGGCGTCGGGCGGGACGACGCCGGTGAGGTCGGGGACGTCGCCGGAGCGGGAGGCACGGTCGTAGGCGGCGCGCTCCGCGAACGCCATGGAGTTGAGCAGCCGACGTGCCTTGGCGAGCTTCTCCTCCACCGTCCTCTTGTGGGTCTCGACCGCCCTGCGGCTCTGCTCCAGTTCGGCGAGCTTCCCGGTGGCCTCCGCGCGCTCCTGGGCGAGTTCGCGCATCGCGGACTGGAGGTCGTGGAGCTCGTCGGCCTGGTGGGCGGTGATGCGGTCCAGGACGGAGGCCTTGTCGAGGTAGTCGGCGGGGTCGTCGGAGAAGAGCAGCGCGATGGTCGGGTCGATGCCGCCGGCGCGGTACTGGGCGCCGGCCAGGGAACCGAGCGACTGGCGCATGGAGTTGATGCGCTGTTGCTGGCGGGCGATGTGGTCCTGGGCGTCACTGACCTGGCGGCGCAGGGAGGAGGCGGTCTCGTCGGCCTTGTCGAAGGCCTCCGTCGCCTTCTCGGCCTCCTCGTAGAGACGGTCCACCTCGGCCTTGGTGTCGGTGTGCGGCGCGGCGTGCGCCGGTACGGCGCCGAGGACGGCGACCGCGGCGGACAGGACGCCCAGGGCGGTGCCGGCGCCCCGGTTGAACCCGGACGACGGTGCAAGGCGGCGATGGAACCCCACGGGAGCCCGCGCTCCTTCCGTTGGCGACTGGGACGGTCTCCCCGACGCGGCGGGGAAACGCGCCAGACAGTAGCCGCGCGGAAGGGCCCCGGCCAAAGACCTCCACGACCACACAAAGTGACGCCCCGCCTCTGACGCAGGTCATAGGCGGGGCGCGGGGTCAGCTGAAGTTGTCGTGATTCGCCCGTTCGGGCGTCGTGTTGTGGCGGGGTGCCGGGGGTACGGGGTCAGATCCGGACGCCGAACTGGAACGGCATGTCGTTGATCGACTCGTAGCGCACGACGGAGCCGGTGCGCGGGGCGTGCAGGATCATGCCGTTGCCCGCGTAGAGGCCGACGTGGTGCGCGTCACCGTAGAAGATCACGAGTTCGCCGACCTTGAGGTCGCTCTCGTTGTAGATGCGGGTGCCGGCGTTGGCCTGGGCCTCGGAGGTGCGCGGGATGGTGACACCGGCGGCCGCGTAGGCCTGCGAGGTGAGGCCGGAGCAGTCGAAGGAGTTGGGGCCGGAGGCGCCGTAGCTGTACGGCTTGCCGAGCTGCTGCTGCGCCCAGGCGAAGGCGGCGGCCGCCCGGCTGTCGGCCGCGGCGGTGTTGCCCAGGTCCACGCGCGCGCTGGCACTGCGGCTGGCACGGGCGTCGGCGGCGGCGAGGGCGGCCCGCTCGGCGGCGGTCAGGGAGTTGAGCAGCCTCTGCGCGGAGGCGAGCTTGGCCTGGACGGCCTGCTTCTGCCTGGCGAGCTCGGCGCGGGTGGAGGAGAGGTCCTGGAGCTTGTCGGCGGCCTCGGCGCGCTCCTGCGCCAGCTCGCGCTGCTTCTCCTCGATCTTCTTCAGCGCCTCGACCTGCTGGGCGCTGAGCTGGTCCATGGTGGACGCCTTGTCCAGGTAGTCGTCGGGGTTCGACGACAGGAACAGCTGGAGCGAGGAGTCGATGTTGCCGGTGCGGTACTGGGCGGCGGCCGCGAGGCCTATGGAGTCACGCAGCTCGTTCAGGTCCTGCTGACCGCGGGCCACGTTGTCCTGGATGGTGGAGATCTCCTTCTGGAGCTTCGCCTGCTTCTCCTTGGCGCCGTCCAGTTTCTCGGTGGCCTGCTCGGCCTGCTCGTAGAGGGCGTCGACCTTCGCCTTGACCTCGTCCTTGGAGGGCTTCTCGCTCGGTGCCGCGTTGGCGGCCTGGGCGCTGAAGGCAACGGCGGCAGCAGCGGCAGTGGTCAGCACGGTCACGCGTGTACGGCTCGGCTGCTTGGGTCGACGGTGGGACGCCACGGAGGTGAACTCCTTCGTTTGAGTGATCACCCGCTCGGAGGTTCGAGCCCAGACCCTAGTGACCTACTCGTGATCAGTTCAAATCCTCAGGAGCAAAATCTCGTCACACCATGCATTCTTTACACACAACTCACATGCAGTGAGGCGAGCTTGACACTACGTTGCGTGACGATCCCGCCAAATCGGACGTCCGACCTGTTACTTCGCTCTTCAGGACAGCCGCTTGAGAAGCATGGCAGACGCGACCGGTCGGGCGCCCGCCCGGGCCACCCCGTCGGCCACCTCGCGGTCGGTCGAGGCGACGATGACCGGCCGCCCCGGCGGCTCGGCGCGCACCAGCTGGCGGATCAACTCGTCCGCGGTGACGCCCGGTTTGGAGAACAGCACCCGCACGCCCCGCGGGGGCGCCAGCAGCACCGGCGCGGCCAGCTCGGCCCCGTCGAAGACGCAGGTCACCTCGGCACCGGTCTGCGCGGCGAGCTGCGAGAGCTGGCCGAGGAGCCGCAGGCGCTGCTTCTCCAGGGGCATCTGGGGATAGCCGGTCTTGGTGACGTTGTAGCCGTCGACCACCAAGTGGGCCTGGGGCAGGGCGAGCAGCTGGTCGAGGACGGCGGGGTCGTGCTCGGAGAGCGCCCGCGCGGCGATGTCCTTCGGGGTCATTCGTCCCGGTTCGACCGCGTCCACGGTTTCCGCGGGCCGCACGGACACCGGTGGCAGG
>Ga0182007_10001874_pt1 | contig 10967 bp, 7 predicted proteins | sample Sormic07211113_1_FD_123023 | JGI IMG/M metagenome (GOLD analysis project Ga0182007, IMG submission 123023) | Rhizosphere microbial communities from Sorghum bicolor, Mead, Nebraska, USA - 072115-113_1 MetaG | ecosystem: Host-associated > Plants > Roots > Rhizosphere | place: USA: Nebraska... | reverse complement strand
ATATTGGTTCTGTTATATTATTATTTGGATTTGACTGATCTTGAAATTGTTTTAATTGTGTTGGTGTATAAACAAAATAATCAACTGATGTTGTTAAACCAGCAGGTAAACGTCCATTAAATAATAATTCATATGAATATGCATCTTTTCTAATTTGTGGAAATATACGATGTAAAATCATTAATATTAATATTGGAATATAAGTATTTTGATTTGATAATGATAATAATGAATTTATATTTAATGAACATGAATCAGTCAATTGTTTTATATATGATATTGAATTCCATCTACGTGCATATAATTGATATAAACCATCTTGTTGTAATAAACGACTACATATATTATTACGATAAAATGACATAAAATCATTAAATGTTTTTAAGATTATATTACTATTATTAAAATGACCAGCACTTGATGGATTCATAATTGGTATTTGTCCTTGACATAATGTTTGATTTAATTGTGTTGGTTGTTGTGTTATATTTAAATTTTTATTATTACTAATTGTTGACCATGAAATAATATTATTTAAATTTGTTACTGGTATTGTACACATATATGTTGTTATTTCAATCCATAAACCACATAATTTTTGTGATGGATTTAATTTTGTTGATATTATTTCAATTGTTTGATAATTATTTTCTATTGTTGGATATATGTATGGACGTATACAATTCATTGGTCCAAAATCATTAATTAAATCATTAACACTTGACCATGATTTTGCATGATCAATTGCATATTGTGTACCATAATAAAAACGTAGTTGCATATTATACAATGACGCACTAGATAATTGTGTTGCACTAACAAAATTTAAATCAAATGTTTCAAATAATATACGTTGTTGTGGTGTACCTAATTGTTTTGCTTCTAAATTTGGTTTTAAACCACCTTCAATTACTAATGGCATTAATGTTGTATCTAATTCAGATAATGAATTAAAATAACTTGCTTGACCTAATCTACGTTGTTGTATACGACGAAATTTCATTAATAAATAACTTGATAAATCTGATTGTTTATTTGCTAATTGTTGTATAAAATCTTGTATAAAATTAATATTATTTGTAGTATCATTTTGTAATTTTATTATTAAATTCATTAATTGATTAAATGTTGCTTCATTTGCTTTTACTGATGCATTTGTACTTGCAGCTAATTGTTGTTGAATTAAATTTATATTATTTTGTAATTGTTGTGTTGTACTATTTGTCCATGTTGATAATTCTTGAAATGTTTGATATTGTTGTTGAGCAGCATTTTTTAAATCACCAACACTTTGAACTAAATTTTGTATTTGTGTTTGGCTTATAGTATTTAATTGATTTAAACCTTCAATTGTTGATGTTGCTTGTCCTTGCCATATATTTAATGCTGTTAATGTAGCATCTGCTTTTTGAAATTTCATATCTAATGCATCAATACGATCTTGTGCATTTTGCGCATCTTCTTCTGCTTCACGTGCATTTTTTGATGTTAATAATGGACCCAAAATTGGTATAAATGTTAATGCATCTATACCTTCTATACCTAATAAACGACGACGTGCTGTTGATTGTATTTGTAATAAATTTTGTAATGATTGATCAATTTCTAATGATGTTTCTGCAGCATTAAATTCGTTTAGATCGTCAACTAAACATATTTGTTCAGCATGTAATTCTTGATATTTTGGTATTCTACCAACTTCAATATAATCATAAAAATATTTTGGTGGTATACAGGTTATATTAACTGTAATTGCACCAGCAACTAATTGACCATAACGTGAACTTTCTGAACAATGTATTGTCATAACATTTCGACTTTGTTGTTGACCATTATATAAAAATGTATCGGTATATTGACTGATAGGTTGAAAAATTTGTGCATAAATTAATGTTTGAATTAAACAATTTAAAATTATTACTAGTAGTAGTAATAATAGTAAATTAATTGAATTCATTTGTAAAATTGTAATTAATTAATTAATTTAAAAAAAAAACATTATTGTTTTTCTAATAACAACATTATTATAATTATAAGTAAATATTCAAATTAAATAATATTTGAATGTTTTTATTATTATAAAAAAAAATACAAACAATTCGTCTTAAGCCCCGTCATAAAAATATCTCTTCCGAAATTTATCCAACGGTTACTTCGGCCAGGCCAGCTTTTTTTTTTTGAAAACACAAAAAATTACTTCCGAGATGGATTACATCACACATTGGTTCGTGTTTTTGCCTTAATAGTATTAAGTATAGTAGGTAACATAGTACCTGGCCGAAAAACATTGGTTTGCAAAATGGTTCAAAAATTACTTGAACCATTTCCGAAAAATGGTATTACATCCGATATTACTTTGTCAAAAAATTCACCTATATAAGGTACCATATATCATATATGGGTCAATTTTTGGACGATGTAATGTCGGATGTAATACCAATTTTTGAAAATGGTTCATCCAATTTTTGATCCATTTTGGGATATATTGTTTTTTAGTCAGGTACTATGTCATGTAGTATACATGGTATCTCAAGGACAAAAACACGAACCAATGTCGGAAGTAATCCAATGTTGGAAGTAATTTTTTGCGTTTTCAAAAAAAAAAAAAAAGCTGGGCCGGCCGAAAAAGTAACCGTTGAAAAACGTCTTAAGCCCCGTCATAAAAAAATCTATTTCAAAAACTTGTCATTTTTTTTTTCTTATGAAAAAATATTAAGAAATATTATGATTAATAAATGTATTAATTGTTCTTGTTTTATTTGTTGTTAAACGTTTACTTCTTTGTATGGGTTTGTTACGTTTTTGTTTCTGTATTGCATTCTGTAATTGTTGTGATAAATAAACATCTTTTTTATATGTTTCAATTCTTTTAATTTCTTCTTCATTATATTCAACTTTTTCAATTGTATGTTCATTATTTAATACAGTTATTGCAGATGATAATTTACGTTTTTTTGTTACATGCTGACTTCTTGATGTAATTAATGTTTTTGTTTTATTACCATTATTTGTTTTAATTGTTTTTTTAATTAATATATTTTTATTATTATTATTACGATGTAATGGTTTTGTTGAATTAATCGGTAATAAATATTGTTTTAATTTTTCCATTTGTTTTGGTGCATATATAAGATTATTTAATTCAGACAAACCAACAATAACAATTTTACCAGTACGAAATATTTGATATGCAATACGTGGTTCATTACGTGGATTCCAATTTAATCCAACAAATTTTTCTTTAATCATTCCACATGTATCAGAATTTTCTTGATAAAAACGATCAACATCTAAATCACCTGGCATTCTTGTATGTGCAACAATATTAACTAAACGAAAATTATAAACATTTGCTTTTTTAATTAATGATGATGATGATGATGATGATAATAAATATTTATTAATATGACGACACGTTAAATATGCTGATAATAAACCTTGTTCAATTGATTTTGCACCTGCAATACCAAATTCTGCACCAATTTTACTGCCACGTTGAAATAACATATTATTTGTACCAGCTTCTTTACATTTACTCATAACAGCTTCAAATATTTTTGAATCAAACATTGCATTTAATGATAATGTTAATAATGTACGATCAATTTCAATACCTAATGTTGTATTAAAAACTAAATTAACAATTGTCATTTTAGGAAATAATGGTTCTTCAATTATACCATCAACAATATAATCTGACAATAAATTCATTTTATTATTATTTTGTATAACTAAATGAACGACGATGTAATATTAAAAATTCAATATTATGAAATATTGTTTGATTATTAAAATCTTCTTCTGATTTAAATGTTTTATGCAATTGATAATCATTTATTATATTTAATGATAATGGTAAATAACATTTAGCAATTTTTGAAATTTTATTATTATTTTTATTTTTTATTATCACAGTTGAAATTTCATATGGTGTACATGTATTTAATGTATGAAATTGTACTGTTATTAAACGTTGAAATTTTTTATTATTATAAATTGTTCTTATTGAATTTAATTGTATCGATTTTTTATTTAAATCATCTATAATTTGTAACATAATTGTTGCTGGACATGTTAATAAATTTGAACATGCAACTGAAACAATATGATCTAAATAACATGTTAATAATATTTCATTTGGTATTTTTATAAATTGATGAAAAGATGTTAAACAATGATTTGGTAAAAATTCATAAACATATGCATTTTGTATTAGAAAATTATAATATGGTGTTGAATTCATAAATAAACGTTGATGTAATTTTGTTAAACCAGAAATAATGCGTTCAATTAATTCTATACTTTTATCCATATCATTAAAATTATTCATTATATTAAAAATTATATTGATGTTTAGACTTTGTAAAAAATTGGTAATATTAAAAGAATTATATTTCTTTTTAAATCTTATATAATCATTTTCATTAAATAATTGCTTCCACTTAATAAATAAATATTTAATAATTTCAATTTCATTATCATCATTATTTTCATATGCATTTACTTTAATAAAATTTGTTATTAAATCATTACGAGAATAATTATTAATAATTTCTTCATCTCTAAATTTTGAACATTCTTTTATTAAATATTGCAACCATGGCAAACGAAATAATATTAAATAAAGTTCTTCAATTGAATTTTTAATATAAATACTCTCGCAATTATCTATATCTAAATTATCATTATTACTTTCTAAATTAGTATTATTCTCATTATAAGTTTGTAAATTAACATTTGAAGGAAATGTATTATAAACTAATTTGTATAAATCATTTTTTAATTGTGGTTGACTTAATAAATCCATATGATAAAATCGACGTAAATATTTAAATTGTTCGTCATTTTGATTATTACTATTATTAAGAATTTGATTTATTAGTAGTAAACTCATTTTCTCCTTAATTTTATAGAAAATGTTTAAAGGAAAGAAAAAATAAATTTATTTTATTAAATTAAAATTATAATTATTATTATTATACAAACAAATTTTATTTTAATGGATTAAAAAACAAATAGTGCAATTCTTGATTTTCCTCCCTTTTTCTTATCATTTTCAAAATGCCAAAATCATATTCTGGTTGTATTTGTCGTAAACCATTATTTGAACATACTTATAAAAATGAACCTTTAAATGTTGAACAACATTATGAATTAACATATAATGAAATATTACAAATGATGCCAAATATGAATAATTTGGATATACGTGTTGAACATGGTAATAATATAATTGGAAAAGTTAAAAAAACATATATTAATGATAAAGGTGAATGGTATGCAGAATTTGAATTAGATGATTCGTTTTTAGGTAAATGGACATCAAAATTTATTGATTCACAATTAATTGATAATTTATCATTACAACATCAAAAAATTGAAAATAAAGAAAAAAGTTTAATTGAATTAAAACCAATTGAATTATCAATTTGTTGGTTTGGTGCAAGACCTGGAACATTTATTGAAACAAATTTAACAAATTGTAAATCTTTTGAAACAATTAATAATGAGAATTTATTAAAAAATCAATTATCATCTGATACTAATACTCATAATAATAAATCAATTAATACAATTATGGCATCAGTAGTAACTCCTATTATTCCTACTTCTACTGATACTATTGCTACAATGAATACTAATAATTTAAATGGAAATGGTGAGATACAAACTCATCAACAATTACCAACAACAATAACAAATCAATCTATTAATGATTCAGAAGAAACAATAGCTAATTTAGAACAATTATCTAAAGAAGAGTTATTAAATTTATTTGCACATAAAAAAATTTTAACTAAATCAGAAAAAGCTAAAATAATGGATTTATTATTAACATCTGAACAAGAAAAACAAAAAGCAATTGAAGAACAAAAAACAATTCAAGCAAAATTAAAAGAAACTGAAGAAAATTTAAAAGTATCAAATAATGATAAAGAAGATATAAGAAATTATGTAGGTAAAGTATTTGAAGATTTTTTATCTTTATCACCTTATATAACACAAGAAAAAAAACAATTAGTTCGTGATGAAATTGCTTCTGGTAAAATGAATGGTATATTTAATGCATGTGGTCAAGATTTAATTGCAGCATCTGCATTCAGTACGCGTTTTAAACAATTAGATGAAAAAATGATAAAAAATGATAATAATAAAGAAAATTTAAATTCATCAATTGAAATGGAATATGAAAATGAATTAGAAAATCGTATTAAATCATTAATACAATTATATCGTCAAACACCATCTGTAAATTCAAATAATTTAATCAATCAAAATTCATCTATGTTAGAAACAACTACAAAATCAGTTAAAGCATCTTTACCTATTGCATCAAATCCAAATTATATAAATACATCTACAGGATTATCACGTAAACGTAAAACAGATAGTGATGGTATTATTAATAATGAATCAAATATATGGAAAGGAAATGTTAATTCAACTTTATTAAATACTTTTAATATGTGTGCACAACAAAATCCAAGCCGTAATGATATTGCTTCATTAAGAACATTACCTAAATCACAAGCACTATCAGCAACTAGCATGCCATTACAATTATATTAATATATTTTTTTTTCTTTCTCTTTATTTTTTACTTTCATATATATATATATCAGAGAAGGAAAAACAAAAACAATCAACCAACCAACGAACAACACAAAATGAGCAAATATATTATATATATATTAAAAAATATTTTTGACAAACTAATTGCATACAGCAATTTAATAAAATTTATTTATGAATTGGTATGCGTATAAATTTTGAATTCCATAAAAAAATTGGTATCAAATAAGGATTTGATTTTGATACTGTTAAATGCATTTGATAATCAGCTTCCATACATTCAAGACCATTTATAATTGCACAAATAGCAAGTAAATGTCCTTTATCATGAACAGGTTGTTTTAATATTTGATGATCTTTAAATAATTCAGTTGTTGAAATTGGAAATGATGATGAATTCATGTTTTATTTAATTAATTTTGTCTTAATTCTTTTATTTCATTACGTAAAACAGCTAATAAATTTGTTAATGCTTGTGAAACCTTTACATGCTCACTATTTGATTGTAAAGCTGGTTTTTTTTGATTTGTATACCATAATTCATATGCATATACAATACGTTTTTTTGTAACTCTTTCATCAAATAATGTTATTTTAGGTGTTTTTGTTTTTCTATCTTCATTACATAACATAATATAAACACATGCTTGCGCAACTAATGCTGTATCACGTCGAACAAGCAATGTATTATCAGAAACATGTATTTTTTTAGTTTTAAATTTTAAATTATTATCATCATTATTAAATTCACTATTTGAATCTGTATTTGAAAATTGTTCTATATTTAAATTTAAATTAATTGAATTTTCATTATCACGTATTAATTCTTGTTTTTCAATTATTTTTTTTAATTTTGGTATAAATAATTTATACATAATTTCAATATTTGTATAATCCATAAAAGATGAACCATAAATCATTTGATTACTTATACCTTTAATTAAAATTAATAATTCATTATATTGATTTACAAATGAATCAATACTTTTAGATAATATTCGTGGATCCATTTCTTTAGTTAAATCAATTAATTTTTTAATATTTGTTATAAAACTTGATCTTGTTAATTTATCTTTAACAATAAGTTCATAATCTTGACCTTGTTTTAATTTTAATTCAACATATTCTTCAGATTTTTTAAATTCAATTAATTCTTCTTTTGAAAATTTAATTTTATCATTATCATCGCTATTATCTTCATTATTATTATTATTATTACTTATTTTATTATACTTTCTTTTTTTATTATTTGATTTAGGTGTAGTTAAATTTAATTCTTCACATTGTTCATACATTTCATATGTTTTAGCAATACTAAGTCTTAATGTTTTATTTTCACCAGAATAATAATCATTTTTTAATATATTAAAAAAATCATTTTCAAAACGTTTTTCATATATACGTCCACATGCTAAAAATATAGCAATCCAACAACGAAATTCAATTTTAAATAATGTACATTTTGGTAAAATTTTATGTTCAATTTGTGTAATACGTGATGTTAATTTACTTTCTGAATGTTCATTTAATAATAATTCTTTACGACATTCAGGATGTATTTCACTTTTATTTACACCAATTGAACTTAATTGTTCATCTAATTTTTTTAAATTACCTTTAATATTTTGTTTTATTGTTGGTATATCAATTTTTTGAGCAGAAGTTTCAATATTTATATTATGCCATTGTTTATCTAATTCAATTAATTCTTTCCATTTTGCAATTAATGGATCATTAGGTATATAATTTGAATCATTACGAATTTTTAATTGTTCTTGTTCAAAATATTGTTTTTTAGTTTCATAATTTTGAATATTTATAATATATACCTGTTTAGCTTGTTGTTTAATTATAATAATTGCATCATTTATAATTTCATCGATAGTTTTTGTTAAATTATAATTATCTGAATTAAATAGACGAAATGATCGAACATTTTTAGAGATTAAATTTATAGCTTCTTTCATAAATTTCTTATAACCAATATTATTTTCTTCATCAATATTATTTAAATCCATTTTTTTTTAATCCTATTTTAAAGATTTCAAAACAAAAATAAATTGTTATGTATACTAAATTTATTTTATATTGTCTTTAAATTTTATTTAAATTTTTTTAACTTTCATACAAAAGCATTTCTGTCTATATGTATTGATAGAACAATACTATATATAATCAATTATTTCAATGAGTTCAAATGAAAATAGTTGTATTTGTTGTATTTGTAAAGAAAAAATTTTATTAAATTTTTCCAATTCTGAATTTCTAAAAAATTTTAATTTAAATTATTTTATTTTAACTGAATTTTCAAAAGTTGAATTGGATAATAAAACTTTTTGGATTTTACATAAAAATTGTTATCAACAATTTAAAATTGATTTTGGTATATTTAAAGGAAGTACACAAATAAATTTAATTAATACTTCCCTTAATCATACCAATAGAAAATTAAAATTAAAGCACGGTTCAATTGATCAACCATCGCCTAACTGGCAATTAAATTCTCTTTTATCTTCAATTCATAAAATAAAATGAGTAAAATAAATAATCAAAAAGAAGAAGAAAAAGAAGAAATTATTTATTCATCTTCTTTTGATAATAGTGAATTATTATTATCATCATCATCATCTTCTTCTTCTTCTTCTGAATCATCACAATCAGAATCAGAAATAGAAAAGAAAAAAAAGAAAAAACATAAATCTAAAAAAAAGGAAAAAAAATTAACAAATAAAAAACGTAAAAAATCATCGTCGTCATCATCTAAAAAAAATGATAAAAAATTAAAAAAACCAAAAACTCAAAGTGATTTAATGCAAATGTTTAAACCATCTAATATTAATATATCAAGACAACCAAATATATTAGATCCATTATCAAATAGTCATAAAACAACATTAACAACAAAATTATCTTCTTCACAACAATCTAAATCATCAAAATCATCTTCAATTAAAAAGAAAAAAAGAAATGAAGATAAAAAAAAATTAAAAAAAAAGAAACATAAAAAACAAGATGATGATGATGATGATGATAATGATGATGATATTAATAATAAAACTGAAAGTGAAAATGAAGAAGAAAATGAAAGTGTATCAACTGCAAATGAAGATGGTGAAAGTATTGAAAATTTAGAAAATGATGACGATAATGATGATGATGATGATTTAAGTTCTGTTGAAATATTACAAACACCAATTAAATTTAAGAAAAATAAAAATTTATTATTATCATCAATAAAATCTAAAAATAAAAAAAATATTTCTTCTGTTTCATCTAAAAAAAAAGCATTATCATCAACAACAACGAAAAAACGTCATCAATCAGGTCATAAAGCTTTAAATGCTGATAATGTTTGGATACAAGATAAAGTATATAAAGACTTTCCAATAGCAAAAAGATTGACATGTTTTAAAATTACATGGTTAGGTGAAAATTGTCCATTAGATGAAGGTGGACGTAAACCTGATTATCCAAATGTTTATTTTAAACATGTATCGACTATTAAATTATTAAAAGTTTCACCAAATAAAGACCCTGATAATTATATAAACGTTGAAGACAGAAATATATATCGAGCAGTTTTATTAATTAAAGGTAAACCAATTTATTTTGTTGAAACAAAATATAAAAATTTAAAAGATAATATTTATAAAGGTGTACCTATATTTACTTCACGTGAAAATGGTATGGGTGAACAGTATGAAGATTTAGATACACAAAGTGCAAAAAGTTTAGCAAATAAATTAGAAAAAAATTGGCAAAAACAATTAAATCCATTAGTTAATGATTATAGAGAAAGAATGTTTAATGTATTTGCTAAAACAAATGATGATGTAACAAATGCATTAAAACAATATGGTGAAAATAGTAATATTAGCGGTAGTGAAAATGATGATGATGATAATATTGAAGATGAAGAAGATGAGAATGAAATGATTATAGATAATGATGAAGAAAAAAGAATTAAAAAAAGAAAAAGTTTAAATAATCAACAAAATAAAAATAATGATGATGATAATGATAATGAAGAAGAAAATATTCCAAAATTATTACAATCAAAAGAATTAAAAATTAGAATTGAAGCAACAATTAAATCATGGTTGATTCCGAATAAAAAACAACAAAACATTAAAAAATTACAAGAATTATTGAATTATATACATGATTTTCAAGAGATTGCTCAAGATAATCGTAGAGAAAATTTAAATAATTATATATTCGAAAGAGTTGCATTTTTATCTAATCAAAATAATAAATTTGAATTACAAGCAACTATATTAGCTGCATTAGCTTCAGCTGGTAAAGAATCTTATAATATTATTGTTGAATTCTGTCAAAATTTTTTGAAAAAAAGTATGTTTCCAATAAATATTAAAAAAATAGATCAACAATTT
>Ga0182007_10001873_pt1 | contig 10970 bp, 8 predicted proteins | sample Sormic07211113_1_FD_123023 | JGI IMG/M metagenome (GOLD analysis project Ga0182007, IMG submission 123023) | Rhizosphere microbial communities from Sorghum bicolor, Mead, Nebraska, USA - 072115-113_1 MetaG | ecosystem: Host-associated > Plants > Roots > Rhizosphere | place: USA: Nebraska... | reverse complement strand
GGGCAGTCGGAAGCCGGACGGGCCACCGGAGACCGCACGGGCCACCGGAGACCGCACGGGCAGTCGGAAGCCGGACGGGCCACCGGAGACCGCACGGGCCACCCGAGCCCCCACGAGCCAGCGACGCCCGACCGGCAACGGGCCATCGAAGGCCGGGCTGGCCGTGGGAGGCCGCACGGGCCACCGGAGCCCCCACGGGCAGTCGGAAGCCGGACGGGCCACCGGAGACCGCACAGGCCACCAGAGCCCCCACGGGCCAGCCACGCCCGACCGGCAACGGGCCGCCGGAAACCGCACGGGCCGTCGCAGGTCCCACGGGCCGACCACGCCCGTCCGCCCTCCGGCCCGTACCGGTCTTTCAGTGCTGGAAAGTCTCCGTCCGCTCAGGCACATGGGAAGCGACCACACGCTCTCGTCCGGCCGGTGTCCGCGGAGCGCCCCGGCGTAGATCCACCGCGTAGGCGACTCCCGCGACGCCCAGCCCCAGCACCGCCAGCACGGCTCCCGCCAGGGCCGGTGATGTGACGCCGAACCCCGCGGCCAGGGCCAGGCCGCCGATCCACGCTCCCCCGGCGTTGGCCAGGTTGAAGGCCGCCTGGTTGGCGGAGGACGCCAGGGAGGGGGCCGCCGACGCCTTCTCCATGACCATCAGCTGGAGCGGGGAGCCGGTGATGAAGGCCGCCGCGCCGAGCAGGACCACCGCCAGGGCCGCGCTCCACTGCGACACCATGAGCAGCGGGAACAGCGCCAGTACGGCGCCCAGGGACACCAGGCCCCCGAAGAGCGTGCCCCGCAGTGAGTGGTCGGCGAGGCGGCCGCCCACGAGGTTGCCGATGGTGGCGCCCACGCCGAACAGGGCGAGGAGCAGCGTGACACTGGCGTCGGTGTAGCCCGCCGCGTCCGTGAGCATCGGCGTGATGTAGCTGTAGGCGGCGAAGAGGGCACCGAAGCCCGCGACCGTCGTGCCGAGGGCCAGCCAGACCGGGACCGAGCGAAGGGCCGACAGTTCCCGGCGCAGGCCCACCGCGGGCGCCTGCGCGTGGTCGTGCGGGATCAGCAGCGCCAGTGCCGCGATCGCCGCCAGGCCGATGGTGCTGACGCCGAGGAAGGTGGCCCGCCAGCCCAGGTGCTGTCCCATGAGCGTGGCGACGGGCACGCCCGCGATGTTGGCGACCGTCAGGCCGAGGAACATCAGCGAGACGGAGCGTGCCTTGCGCTCCGGCGCGACCAGGTTCGTGGCGACGACCGCGCCGACGCCGAAGAAGGCGCCGTGCGGCAGGCCGCTGAGGAAGCGGGCGGCGAGCAGGGAGTCGTTGCCGGGGGCGAGGGCCGAGAGCGCGTTGCCGACGACGAACAGGGCCATCAGGCCGATCAGGACCGTGCGCCGGGACATCCGCGCGGTCAGCGCGGCGAGCAGCGGGGCGCCGATCACCACGCCCAGCGCGTACGCCGAGACCAGGTGACCGGCGGTGGGGAGGGAGACGTTCAGGTCGTTCGCGACGTCGGGCAGCAAGCCCATCATCACGAACTCGGTGGTACCGATCCCGAATGCGCCGACGGCCAGGGCGAGCAGGGCCAGAGGCATGGAGAGGCCTGTTCCTTTCGGGCGCGGTGGTCCCGCGCATAGAGGGGTGCGTGTTCCACGATTGTATGTTCAGTCGCGGAACAAACCCTCTCAGGCCCAGTATTCCAGCGGGTTACGAGGTGGTGTCGAGATTCACACGGGCGGCCACCGGGAGGTGGTCGCTACCGGTCTCGGGCAGGGTCCACGAGGTCACCGGCTCGATGCCCTGGACCATGATCTGGTCGATCCGCGCCATCGGGAACGAGGCCGGCCAGCTGAAGCCGAAGCCGTCGCCCGCCGCGCCCTGGGTGGAGCGCATCTGGGAGGTGACGGCGTTGAGCGAGCGGTCGTTCATGGTGCCGTTCAGATCACCGAGGAGGACCTTGCGCTTCAGCGGCTCGTGGGCGATGGCCTCGCCCAGCGCGTTGGCGCTCTTGTCGCGCTGCCGGGCCGTGAACCCGGCCTCCAGCTTCACCCGCACCGACGGCATATGGGCGACGTAGAAGGCGACCGGGCCCTCCGGAGTGGTCACCGTGGCGCGCAGGGCGCGGATCCAGCCGAGCTTTATGTCGACGCCCCTGACGTCGCTCATCGGGTACTTGCTCCACAGGCCGACCGTGCCCAGCAGCGAGTGGTACCTGTACGTGGACGCCAGCACCCGCTCGTACACCGGGACGGCCGTGGTGGTGAGCTCCTCCAGGGCCAGCACGTCCACGCCCGACGCGGCCAGGTCACGGGCGGTGACGGACGGGTGGGGGTTGCCGGCGTTGACGTTGTGGGTGGCGACGGTGAGGTCGCCGCCGGTACCGGTCTTGTCGCTGAGCAGGCCGCCGAAGAGGTTGAGCCAGACGGCGACCGGGAGGATCAGGGCGATCAGCGCCGTCGCCGACCTGCGCACCAGCGCGAGCAGCAGCAGGAGCGGGACCAGCAGGCCCAGCCAGGGCAGGAAGGTCTCGGTGAGGCTGCCCAGGTTGCCGATCCGGTTCGGTACGCGCGCGTGCAGCAGCAGCACGAGCGCGAGGAGCACCGAGAAGGCGGCGAGGACGATGCCCCGGCGCCAGATCCTCGGATCGCCGCGCCAGCCGGAGAAGAGGCGGTTCATCAGGCGCCGGAAGCGGTCTCCCCGGCGCTCGGGTCCCGAGCCTCCGTTGTCCGTCTCCGTCATGTACGCCTGCTGCGCCATACCGCGTCGCCTCACTGCCTGCCGTGCATCCGGTCCGTCCCCGTGGTCAAGGGGGAACCCACAAGACCCTAGGGGATGATCGGCTCCGTCCCCGCCGTCCTCGACGGTCGTACAGAACGTGTGACGAGCGAGTCGGGGCGGAGGGTTCCGGTTACCGGCGCGGAAAGCGCGGTCTGTGACGCAACGCGCACATTCGGGTTACGCGGTCGGCGAACTGACGGGGCGTAGCCCTTCGAGGACGGTGTCGACGATCTGTTCGGGCAGGCCCTCGGGCAGGTCGGCCTCGTAGCGCATCACGGTGCGCAGCAGCATCGGGCCGACGAACAGGTCGTTCATCATCTCGGGGTCGATGTCCGTGCGCAGCTCGCCGTTGGCCTGACCGCGGCGCAGGATCTCCACCTGCTGCCTGCGCCGCGGTTCGACGACGTTCGCGTGGTACGCGGCCCAGACCTTCGGGCTGCTCTTCATCTGGGCGAAGGCGTTGTGCAGCAGGGCCGAGGCGCGGGCCCTCACACCGCGCTGACGCAACTGCTCCAGGATGGCCACCAGATCGTCGCGCATCGACGTCCCGGGCAGCTCGGGGCCGGGGGGCTCGGCGGCGCGTACGACGTCGACGAAGAGCTCCTCCTTGCCGCTCCAGCGCCGGTAGATGGTGGCTTTGCCGACGCCCGCGGTACGGGCGATGCGCTCGATGGAGAGTTCCGCCAGCGGCACGCCCTCCTCGAGAAGCCTCATCACGCCCTCCAGGATGGCGCGCTCCACCGCCTCGCTCCGGGGGCGGCCCCTGACCGGGGTCCGCCCGGGAGCGGCGTGACTGTCGGCGAGGCTCACTTCACTACGTCCCTTCGATCTCCTGTGCGGACTCCGGTACGGATTCCTGTGCGGATTCTCCTACGGCGCCCGGGGTGCTAGTCGCTCGCGGCCACCAACTCCTGCTGCTCCTCGCCCTGCTGACGGGCCGGCGGCCGACCGGGCAGGAACACGAAGGCGACCAGCGCGCCGATCAGCGCGATACCGGCGCCGCACAGGGCGGTGACGTGCATGGCGTGCAGGAAGGCGTCGTCGGCGGGGTCGACGAGGGCCTTGCCGCGCGGGCCGAGCTTCGCGGCGACGCCGAGGGTGGCCTCGATGGACTCGCCCGCCGTCTCCCTGAGGCCGGCCGGGAGGAGGCCGAGCTTGTCCTCGATGCCGGTGCGGTACGAGGCCGACAGGACCGAGCCGAGGACGGCGATGCCGAGTGCGCCGCCGACCTGGCGGAAGGTGTTGCTCAGCGCGGACGCGGAGCCGGCCTTCTCACGCGGCAGGGCCTGCATGATGACGACCGAGGTCGGGGTCATGACGTGCGCCATGCCGACGCCCATGAGGAAGAACACGATCTCCAGGACCCAGATCGGCGTGTCCGCCTCGAAGCCCGCGAACGCGGCGAGCGTGCCCGCCAGGACCAGCAGACCGCCGCCGGTGGTGACCCGATAGCCGAACCGGTCGACCAGCAGCCGGGCGCGCGGCGCGAAGATCATCTGCGCGGCGGCCAGCGGCAGCATCAGCAGACCGGCCTGCAGCGGCGAGTAGCCGCGCACGCTCTGGGTGTAGAAGACCGAGAAGAAGGTCACGCCCATCAGCGCGAAGAACACCAGGCAGATCGCGGCCATGGCGGCCGAGAACACCTTGTTCTTGAAGTACGTGACGTCGAGCGAGGGGTGGTCGCTGCGCTTCTCGAAGACCACGAAGGCGGCGAGCAGGACGATGCCGGCGCCGATGGTGGCCAGTACCTGGACGTCCGTGAAGTCGGCGAACTGGCCGCCCTTGATGATGCCGTAGACGAGCAGGACCAGGCCGACGACGGACAGGACGACACCGATGGGGTCGAGGCTGCCCGGGCTGGGGTCGCGGGAGTCGGGGACCAGCCACACCATCAGCGCGAGCGCGACGAGCACGATCGGCACGTTGATGAGGAAGACCGAGCCCCACCAGAAGTGGTCGAGGAGGAGGCCGCCGGTGATCGGGCCGATGGCGATGGCGAGGCCGACGCCGCCCGCCCAGATGCCGATGGCCTTGGGCTGCTCCTCGCGCTCGAAGACGTTCATCAGGACGGCGAGGGTGGCCGGCATCACGAATGCGGCGCCCAGGGCCATCAGGGCGCGGAAGGCGATGAGCTGGCCCGGCGAGCCGGACTCGGCGGCGAGCGCGGAGCCGACGCCGAACACCACGAGCCCGCCGAGCAGCACCTTCTTGCGGCCCACCCGGTCGCCGATGAGACCGGAGGTGAACAGCAGGCCGGCGAAGACGAGCGTGTAGGCGTTGATCGCCCACTCCAGCTCGCTCTGCGTGGCGCCGAGGCCGGTCGGCGCCGGGGTGGAGATCGTCTTGATGGCGACGTTCAGGATCGAGTTGTCGAGCACCACGATCAGGAGGCTCATCATCAGCACGCCGAGGATCACCCAGCGGCGCCGGTGCACCGCCTCCGGGATCCGGGGGGCGGTGGCGAGAGGTGGAGTCGTCATGGAACCAGACTAGGCAATTCCGATACGGGACGGTCTCGTATCGTAAATGTTTTACCTGGTCCTTACTCGGCCCGCGCCGTGAGGACGTGATGGAAGTCCTCTTGGCTCCGACTGGCACGAGGTGCCACCATGGGAACGATCCGGGGACGCCGTGAGGGCGCCTCGAGATGACTGAAGGAGCCGTTGCAATGACGCAGCTTTCGGCTGCCCAGACGAACCCCTCCGACGGCAGCAAGGCGCTGTACGGGGGCAAGGGCACACGCCGTATCACCGTTCGCGACATCGCCCTCGCCAAGGAACGCGGCGAGAAGTGGCCCATGCTCACCGCCTACGACGCGATGACCGCGTCCGTCTTCGACGAGGCCGGCATCCCGGTGCTGCTCGTCGGCGACTCGGCGGGCAACTGCCACCTCGGGTACGAGACGACGGTCCCCGTGACCATGGACGAGATGACCATGCTGTCGGCCGCGGTGGTCCGCGGCACCCGGCGTGCCCTGATCGTCGGCGACCTCCCCTTCGGCTCCTACCAGGAGGGTCCGGTCCAGGCGCTGCGCTCGGCGACCCGGCTGGTCAAGGACGCCGGGGTGGGGGCCGTGAAGCTGGAGGGCGGCGAGCGGTCGCACGAGCAGATCCGGCTCCTGGTGGAGTCCGGGATCCCGGTCATGGCCCACATCGGCCTGACCCCGCAGTCCGTCAACGCCATGGGCTACCGCGTCCAGGGCCGCGGCGAGGAGGCGGCCCAGCAGCTCCTGCGCGACGCCAAGGCCGTGCAGGACGCGGGCGCCTTCGCGGTCGTCCTGGAACTGGTGCCGGCGGAGCTGGCGGCCGAGGTCACCCGGGTGCTGCACATCCCGACGGTCGGCATCGGCGCCGGACCGGAGACGGACGCGCAGGTGCTGGTGTGGACGGACATGCTGGGGCTGACCGGCGGCCGGGTGCCCAAGTTCGTCAAGCAGTACGCGAACCTCCGCGAGGTCATGGGCGACGCGGTGAAGGAGTTCGCACAGGACGTGGTCGGCGGAACCTTCCCGCTGGAGGAGCACAGCGTCCACTAGGGCCCCGGCCCGCCCTCGAGCCATTGCGGCACCACAGCGCCCCGCCGATCTTCCCCCGTCGGCGGGGCGTTCCGCGTATGGGACGAGAGCTGTCCTAGTGGGCGCGTAGCGTCCGGGCTCCGACTTCGTGAAAAGGGGATCGTGATGCACCGACCGAGCGGCACCGCACCGGCGGGCCACACCTCCGTCGCCCCGTGGGTCGTCACCGACGACACGGGAGCCTTCCTCGACTTCGTCAGCGAGGTGTTCGGGGGTGAGGAACTCGGCCGGGTGGCCACCGAGTCGGGCGCCATCGGGCACGGCGAGATCCGGGTCGGCGACACCGTCGTCCTGGCCTTCGACCGGAGCCCGGACTGGCCGGTCATGCCGAGCCTGCTGCGGGTCTTCGTGGCCGACGCGGACGAGACGTTCTCCCGGGCGGTCGCGGCCGGCGCGCGGGTCGTCACCCCTGTGGCGGACTCCGCCTTCGGACAGCGCGGAGGCCGTGTCCGGGACCCCTTCGGGAACATCTGGTGGGTGGTCGCCCACGTCGAGGACGTCCCGGAGGAGGAGATGTGGAAACGCCTGGCGGACCCGGTGTACGCCGAGGCCATGCGGGTGGCGCAGGAGACCTTCGACGCGGAGCTGACCGGCCGAACCGGCAGGTCGAGCGCCCCCGTCCGCGGTGCTGTCGGTGGCATGCAGGCGTCTGTCGGTGACCTGTAGGTGGTTTGTCGGTGGGCCCTGGGAGCGTTCTCGGCATGACGCGAATCGACAAGAACTCCAGCGGCGGCGGGAACGCCGTCACCGTACGGGGGATGGTCAAGCACTACGGCGAGACCAAGGCGCTGGACGGCGTCGACCTGGACGTGCGCGAGGGCACCGTGATGGGTGTGCTCGGGCCGAACGGGGCCGGCAAGACCACCCTCGTACGCATCCTGTCCACTCTGCTGGCCCCCACCGCGGGGCAGGCCACCGTCGCCGGCTACGACGTGCTGCGGCAGCCGCGGCAGCTGCGCCGGGTGATAGGGCTCACCGGGCAGTACGCCTCGGTGGACGAGAAGCTCCCGGGCTGGGAGAACCTCTACATGATCGGGCGGCTGCTCGACCTTCCCCGGAAGGAGGCGCGCACCCGGGCCGACGAGCTGCTGGAGCGGTTCTCGCTGACCGACGCCGCCAAGCGGCCCGCGAGCACCTACTCCGGCGGAATGCGGCGCCGCCTCGACCTCGCCGCCTCCATGATCGGGCGCCCCGAGGTGCTCTTCCTCGACGAGCCGACCACCGGTCTCGACCCCCGTACCCGCAACGAGGTGTGGGACGAGGTCAAGGCCATGGTGGGGGACGGGGTGACCGTCCTGCTCACCACGCAGTACATGGAGGAGGCCGAGCAGCTCGCCTCCGAGCTGACGGTCGTGGACCACGGCAAGGTCATCGCCGGCGGCGCGATCGACGAGCTGAAGGCCAGGGTCGGCGGCCGGACCCTGCGCGTACGGCCCGTGGATCCGGCGCAGTTGCGGCCGCTGGCCTCCGCGCTCGACGAGCTCGGCATCACCGGGCTCGCGACCACCACCGTCGACACCGAGAGCGGGACCGCGCTGGTGCCGATCCTCAGCGACGAGCAACTGACCGCCGTGGTGGGCGCGGTGACCGCGCGCGGAATCACCATCAGCTCCATCGCCACCGAACTCCCCAGCCTGGACGAGGTGTTCCTGTCCCTCACCGGCCACCGCGCCAGTGCCCCGCAGGACACCGTCCCCACCCACGACACCCGCGAGGAGGTCGCCGTATGAGCGCCGCAACCGCCACCGCAGCCGCCGCCCCCACAGCCGCCGACGCGCGCATCCCGCTGCGCGGCCACCTGCGCCACACCGGTGCCCTGATCCGCCGCAACCTGCTGTGGATCAAGCAGGACCCCGAGTCGATGTTCGACGCGCTGCTGATGCCGGTCATCTTCACACTGCTGTTCGTGTACGTCTTCGGCGGCTCGATCGGTCAGGCGCTGGGCGGCGGACAGGACGGGTACGTCCAGTACGTCATCCCCGGCATGATCGCGATGATGAGCATGTCGCTGTCCCAGGGCGTCGGCACCGGGTTCAGCCAGGACTTCAACTCCGGTGTCATGGACCGCTTCCGGTCCCTGCCGATCGGGCGCGGGTCGGTCCTGTTCGCGAAGATCGCGGTGGAGCTGGCGCGGATGCTGTTCGCGACGACCGTGCTGATGATCGTCGCCATGCTGGTCGGCTTCCACATCGACAACTGGGCCGGGCTGTTCGCCGCGGTGGGCCTGGCCACCGTCTTCGCCTCCTCGATCATGTGGGTGTTCCTCACCCTGGGCGTGGTCCTGAAGAACGCGCAGTCCGTGCAGGCGATGGGCTTCCTGGTGCTGTTCCCGCTGCAGTTCGGCTCGTCGATCTTCGCGCCGACGAACTCGATGCCGGGCTGGCTGCAGGCCTTCACCGACTACAACCCGCTGTCCACGCTGGCCGACGCGGCCCGGGGGCTGATGATCGGCGGTCCGGTCGCGCACGACCTGTGGGTGACGCTGGCCTGGTCGGTGGCGATCACGGCGGTGGCGGCGCCGTACGCGATCCACAAGTTCCGTACCAAGAGCTGACGTTCACCGGTCCGGACCCGTCACACCAGGGCGCACCCGTCCGGACCCGTCACACCAGGGCAGCGGTCCGGGCCCATCACACCAGGGCGGCGGCCTCCACGAGGGAGAGGCCGCCGCCCTCGGTGTGCGCGGCCTCGTACGCCTCGTCGCCGAGTACGGCGCGGGTGTGCCGCTCGGCCCGCTCGTACACCTCGCGCTCCATCGAGGTCGCCACATGGCGCGGCGGGAGCGCCGCCCGCGCGGCCCCGACGCACCGGGCGCCGTCCTCGGCCCGGCGGCCGCCCCCGGTCTCGGCGAGGCCGATGGCGGCCAGGGCCAGGTAGAGGGGGCGCATGTGCGGGGCCATGTGGTCGGCGAGCGGGTCGGCGGCCCGGTCCAGGGCCTCGCGGGCCTTGTCCAGGGAGAGTTCGTAGTCGCCGGCCGCCGCCTCCACGCACGCCTCCATGCCGAGGATGAAAGCGTCGAAGATGACGAAGTAGGCGATCTTGAACTGCTCGCGCAGCAGCGTCAGTTGCTCGCGCGCCTCGTCGGTCCGCCCGGTCATGGCGAGGCGGCCCGCGAGGAACAGCCGGGCCGCGGGCATGGCCTCGTTGTGCGTGCCGGCCGATTCCCGGATCACCTCGCGCAGGATCCGCTCGCCCCGCTCGGCCTCGTCCGACTCCATCAGCGCGCCGCCGAGCCGGGCGCTGAGGACGCCCACCTGGGCGCGGGCGCCGAGCCGCTCGGCCGCCTCGATCGCGGCCTCGTAGTCGGCGGCGGCCGACCGGTGCTCCCCGCGCCGCTCATGGGCCTCGCCGCGGGCGGACAGCGCCTCGGCGGTGCCCCACAGGTCCCCGATCCGCCGGTAGATCGCCAGCGACTCGTCGGCGTCGCGCCGCGCGTCGCCCGCCCAGTCGCTGCGGTTGGCCAGGAGGTTGGCGCGCATCTGGAGGGTGGCGGCGAGCTCCCACTCCATGCCGGGGGTGGCGCGGCAGGTGCGGACATTGGCGTCGAGGATGGCGGGCAGCCGGTCCACGTTGCCGGTCAGCATCACCGCGAAGAACCAGATCATGCCGGGGGTACGGCAGGTCTGCGGCAGCCCCGGCTCGTAGACCTCGCTGATCAGGCGCAGCTTCTGCTTCGCCTCCTCGGACTCCCAGGCCTCCAACTCGGTGTCCATACACGCGAGATGGGCGAGATGCACACCACGGCGGGCCTCGGCCAGGACCTCTCCGGACCAGGGGGGCGGGGTGTCGGTGCAGCGCTCCCAGACCGGTTCGGCGCGACGGAGGGGGGCGGTGAAGGGGTCGGGGCCGAGGGCCATCACCTCGACGCACCAGTTGCGGGCCTCGATACGGACGTCACGCATCTGCCAGTACCAGGCGAGCGACAGGACGAGGCACAGTCCCTCCTGCTCGTCGCGCTCGGCGACCACGAACCGCAGGGCGGTGCGCAGGTTCTCGTACTCGAGCTCCAGCAGTCCCACGGCGGCGAGTTGGCCGGGGCCGCGCAGCAACGGGTCGGTGGTGCGGGCGAGTTCGCGGTAGTACGTGAGGTGGGCGCGCTGCGTCTCGGCCCGCCGCCCGGTCTCCCCGAGCCGTTCCCCCGCGTACTCGGCGACGGTCTCCAGGAGCCGGTAGCGCATCCCGCCGCCGCCCGAAGGGGCCGCCACCACAAGGGACTTGTCGACCAGCGAGCCGAGCGCCTCCAGGGCCAGGGGGCCGCAGACGGCCTCGGCGGCGGCGAGATCACAGCCGCCCGCGAAGACCGAGAGCCGCCGCAGGACATCCCGCTCCTCCTCGTCCAGCAGGTCCCAGGACCAGTCGACGACCGCGCGCAGGGTCTGCTGGCGGGGCAGGACGGTACGGCTGCCGGAGGTGAGCAGGCGGAAGCGGTCGTCGAGCCGGCCGGCGATCTGACGTGGCGTCAACATCCGTAGCCGGGCGGCGGCGAGCTCGATGGCGAGGGGCAGTCCGTCGAGCCGCCGGCAGATCTCGGCGCAGGCCTCCGGGTCCTCGTCCACCCGGAATCCGGGTCTGGCGGCCGCGCCCCGGTCGGCGAGCAGCCGCAGCGCGACCGGCTCGGGGAGGGGCTC
>Ga0182007_10001872_pt1 | contig 10970 bp, 14 predicted proteins | sample Sormic07211113_1_FD_123023 | JGI IMG/M metagenome (GOLD analysis project Ga0182007, IMG submission 123023) | Rhizosphere microbial communities from Sorghum bicolor, Mead, Nebraska, USA - 072115-113_1 MetaG | ecosystem: Host-associated > Plants > Roots > Rhizosphere | place: USA: Nebraska... | reverse complement strand
TGCACATCTCAGGCGCGAGCACCCGAGCGACTTGGCCATGCTTTCCAGTTCGTCAAAGAATTCTTCGAAATGCCCGTGCGGGGCATACATTTCATAGGCGTAGAGCACGCGGAAGTTGGGCAGTTGCTCGACACCCACCACGCCCCAGCCAGCGATGACGTCATCGCGATCGAGGCGGACCAGTGTCCGTTCGCCACGGCTCAGCATCATCTTCAGCTGATCGCCCGTGATCTCCCCGCCTGAGGTGGCACAGGCGGCGCCAAGGTTATGCGCGCCCTCTTTCCAGGCGACATCAATGTGTGACGTCGGCACCATGATCAATTTGTTCATCAGTTCCCCGTCAGGAAGCGGCGAGGCACCCAAGTCCCTGGGGTTCCAGAGACAACGCAGGTCCAGCCTTCAATCACGTATTTGGAGCCGGCCGTGCCGAGCTCAGAGGGCGCGGAGTTCATGACCGCATCACCCTGCATCCACGAACCGCTGGTGGGGGCTGCGGTCAGTGCGGTATAGAAGCCCGCAATCCGGCCCTCTGAAATCAAGTTGACCTGCACGGCGTGTTCACGCAGCTCGCGCTGCAGGACTGGGTCGGTTGTCCCGACCGTAGGCGTCGTTCTCAGCTTCATTACCGCCCCCCCGCCGGACTGATGTCGGCGTCCATATGGGTCACCCGGACCGGCCCAGTGAAAGTGAATGTCGCCTTGTGCCAGCGCGCCGACTGACGCAGGTCAAACTTGCCGTCCAGCACGGAACCAGTGGTGCCGGCGGTAAAGCCCGTCCCTGAGTTCATCTGGACGAAGGTCTGCACCGATGCTGTTTGCGGGGCGATTGCATAGCGCAGGCGGATCTTGTTGAGCGCCGTCACCGCATCGTCATCCCCCACTTCGCCGGTCGTCATCGCACTGCCGACAGAGGTGCCGGTCATGGCTTGCAACTGGTGCGAGGTGTTGAAGATCGACAGCGACTTGCCTCCGGCCAACCAGAACTGCGAGTCGAAGGAGTAGGACGACAGCCCGTCGATGGTCGCCGAGATGGACGACAGCCCGTCAATGGTCACGCCGGCCGCGATGTAGTTGAGAGCCGCCTCAATGCTGCGGTTCGCCACCCCCCATTTCTTGGCAGTGACGTGATAGACCAAGGCTGAATCCGGCGAGGTAGCGCCCAGCGAGGGGTAGAACACCCACACCAGATTCTTCTGCCGGTCAAACACGCAGATCGTCTTGTAACGGTAGGAAGGGTTCGACTGGTCGAAGAAGAACTGCCGAACAAACCCATCAGCTACCGGGATGGGGCGGGTGCCGTCGAAAATCCAGATGTTGTCATCGCCGACGAAGAAATGAGCCCCGCCGATATCACAGAGCGCTTCCTTGCCGACGCAGCCAGCCTCACCGCCAGGAACCTGAATCCAGTTCCAGACCGTGGGGGCGCCGACGTACTGGCCCAGGTAGATCGATTTCTGCTTGTAGGCGATGGCGTACTCGCCCAGGCGCATGCCTGCCGTGAGCTTCCCGGCGGTGGCCACCAAACGCCCCGAGGTGGCCTGGGTCGCAAGGCTGGGTGTCCACGAGGTGTCATCGAAGGCGGCGCAGCAGTGCCAGCCATCCGGTTTTTCTGAGCCGTCGTTGGTGTTTAGCGCCATGACGAAGGCGCCGACTGTGAACAGAATTTCAGCCTTTGGCGCGGTCGCCACGTCGGCAAATACGCCGCCGGTCGAGCGCTGGGTCACGTCCGCCCGATTGGCGCACAGCGTGGCATCACCGAACTGCGCAATGGCCCAGCGGGTATCGACGCCACCGTTGTACACGGCAACACGCGACACGTCAGACCATGCACCTGCCGAGAGCTCATACAGCTTGGTCGCGGTGCCAGCGATGATGCGCCGCGTGTCGTCAAGCTTGGTGACCACCGCAGCGCCAATGCAGGCAGCCGCCAGTGCTGGGGTCGAGGCCGGGGTTGCAGGCTCAGGAGCCCCTTCCATGCCATTCAGGTAGGGCACGAGGTTTGAGCAGCTGCTGATGATCCCGGGCGCGGTCACGTCGGCATCTGGCGCAAAACCTTGGAGAGGGATCATCGCGCACGCACCTTCATGGTGGAACCGCTGTACCAGTCAAGATTGTTTATGCTCTCGATAGCCTGGGCATACAGAGATGCCCATACCTGAATGCGGGCGTCGTTCATGATGAACGGCGTGGCCGCCAGCAGCGAGGCGTAGAGGTAAGCATTGGGCCAGCTGGTCAGTAACCAGTTGGTGGTGTTGGACACCGACAGGGCTGGGATACGCTGCGCATAGGTCAGCTCCAGCGAATAGACGACGTCAGGGATCGGAGCAAGCTCGACGTTTGCGCCGATGACGGTGAACACAATAGGCTGCCCCGAGCCATTTGCGGCGAAATCGATGCTGATTTCATCAGGAGTTCGATAAGACAGAGGCTGGTTGTAGGTGCCGGTCACTTGCAGACGGCGCATCTCTGACATATCAGTCGGCAGCGCCACCGTGTTGATGCCTGCCACCGTCGATAGCGTGGTCTTGGTCTCCATGGCGCGCGTCTTTAGGTCCGTGCTCAACTGACATTCGGCCAGGGTGATGAAGTCCGGGATGCTGGCCGTCAAATCTGCACGGTTGAGCCAGTTCGCCACGGACGCCTGCAGTTCCGAGTAGTTGGTGATGCTCATACTTTGCCCTTCCACACCCGAAACGCGGCCAAATCAGGGTCGCTCAGCATCCGGCGCATGTGCTCCTTGTTGCTGATGCACTCATGGAAGGTGATGCCATTCTTGTTGCAGTAGTCCTCCACGATGACGAACGGGATGCTGGCTGCATGCTTCATTTCCGACGTGCCATGGTGCCCGCCGTTGTGCAGCGCCTTGGTGCGCTCAGCGATGGCGGTGCAGTCTTGCGTGCGCTCGACAGTCATCTTGCCATCGTGGAAATGGAACTTCGTGTCGAGGTCGATCATTTATGCGTTCTCCAGCGGCGAAACCTGCACAGCGCCTGCACCAGTGAACACGCCGTTACCCGCCGCCGCTGCCCAAATGGCAGCGATCTTGGTGTAGCCACAGGTCGGCATGATCACGGCATCGCCAGGCTGCACCAGCAAATCGCCTGACACTGCAACCGGAGTGCCGTTGCCGATACGGACATAGGCTGAGCCGGTCGCGCTGATGCGGATGTATTTTGGTACGTTGCCCGCCGAGTCCAGCGGAATCGTGGCGCTGGCCGATGCGGCCGACGTGGTAATAGCTACGCCTGGCGCGACCACCGTAATGGCGTTCTCAAGGGTATTGCTCATGGTGAGCTCCAAAGGAAAACGCCCCCGAGGGGGCGGTGCATCAGGCTGGGTTCAGCGTCACGCTGATGGCGCCGACGGCCGAGGTTGGCGTACCAGACATGTCGAAGCAGATCGAGTCACCAGCCGCCATCAGGAGGTCAGATGGCGTGGTCGACAGCGTCAGCGCTTGCTGAGTTGCCGCAGTACCGACGAGGTTGTACGTGCCGGTGTGCAGCGCGGTGCCTGCAATGAGCGCAGTGCCACTTGGCACCTTGCGGACCACGGCAGTGCACGCACCACCAGTCCCCGCCACGTCTACACGGCCACGAATGGCCTTGACCACATACGGACGGTCAGCGGTGAACAGGGTGCAGTCCACCGTAGTAGCGGTGTAGTTCAGCGTGATGGGCAGGAACCCACCGTCACCGCCGGACGAGCCCTCGATACCCATCGAGCTGTCGCCGAGGTTCTTTAAGTTGGGCATGTTGCGTTCTCCAGAAATGAGAAAGGGGAGCCGAAGCTCCCCTTGGTGATCGCCGTTAGGCTCAGGCCACGTCGTAGATCGCGCCGTTCGCTTTCGGTGCGCGCGACTCAACGGTCCATTCCACGACCAGCTCACGCTGCATCGCATCGCCGGTTTGAGCCAGTTCGATGGTCTGGAACGGACGCAGGTAGCTGATGGCCCACTTGTCCGACTGGAGAACGAACACGTCGTTGGCGTCTTGGAAGCGCGACGGGATAGCCTTCAGCTCGCCGAAGTCCGACACGTACACGTCCACAGAGGCGTACAGCTTGGCGTCCTCAGACTTGTCGAAGCGGGTAGCGTTACCGGTGAAGGTGGAGAAGGTTTGCTTCGCAGCAGGTGGCAGGAGGATCGAGTCCGCCTCACCGCCAGCAGTGAAGATCTTCTGCAGCACGGACTTCAAGCGCGCTTCGGTGAAGGCGATCGCGGTGCCCTTGGTGCGACCGGTGTTGCCGGTGTACGAGGCCAAGGTGCCGCCGTTGCGGTCCACGTTGTCCACGACCCAGCCAACCAGACCACGAGCTTGGCGCGGCGCAGTGGCGCTCACGTCCAGCTGAGTGGCCGAGCTTTCCATGTCGCGGCGCAGTTCCAGTGCGGCCAGGCTCAGCTGGTAGGCCAGCTCATCCTTGCGGCCAGCAGGGTTCATCGCCTGTTGGGTGCCGGACACGATCACAGTTTTGGTCGAGATCTGGGTGCGGTTGTTCAAGCGCACGGTTGGGGTAACGGTCTTGGCCGAGGCGTTGTCACCTTCAACCTGGGCGTTGTTGGTCACTGCGGACGCGAGGTCCTGGGTTTGCCACTCGTGCAGGGTGTTGGATGCTTTGCCCTTGGCTGCCAGCGAGATGAACGGCGTGGCAGTAGGGGAAATGCGGTAGATGGTGTCGGTCAGGTCTTCACGGTTACCGATGGCAGCCGTGGTGAGGAAAGTACCGGTAGGGGCGGTCATGATATAGCTCCGAAATTAAAGGAATTGGGCGAATACGGCGGCGGCCGACTCAACGGTTCCTGACTTCGCGTGGTTCTTCGCGGCGGTCGTGCGACCATCAGCATTTCCGTTGGTGGTTACGCCTGGCTTGACCACTCGCTGCGGGGCTTCCTGGACTCTCTTGGCTTGCACGTTGGCTTTGGCCATGAGGTCCCGATACAGCATCGCGTCTCGTGCAATGAGCACGTGGCGGTGGTCGGCAATGGACGAAATGTCCTCATCCCCGAAGCCCTGATCTTTCAGGAACTTCGAGATAGCGGTTTTTTCGGCTGCGGCCTTTGCATCGTCTTTCCAGTCCGGGAGCTTGGCGAGGAGGTTGTCCTGCTGCTCGGCCAGGTAACTTTGGTGGGCTTGTGCCTGTTCGTTCTGGTGTTGCTGGATGAGTTTTTGGCGTTCCGACATGTTTTGCTGATACAGGGCCTGTCTCTGTTCATAGAGTTGCCGCTGCTTCAGGTACTCCACCGGATCTTGCTCAATCAGCGCGTTCCAGTCGATTTGACCTTGTTGCTCAAGTGCGCCTTCGAGCTGAGCAGCCATGCGTTCGAGCTTGGAGTGGTACTCCTGACGCTCTTGCTGGGCCTGCTGCAGTGCGGCGTCTGCAGTCTTGCGTTGCTCGGCGGCTTCCATCGTCTTCTTGGTGTAGTCAGACTGACGCTGGTAGCCATTCAACAGCTCGCTGAGGGGGACCTGAACCTCCTTGCCGTCGATTTTGACGGTGAAGGTCTTAGGCTCCGCATCGGTGTCGCTGTCTGCATCTACATCTACATCCGTATCGACGTCAGCATCGACATCGACATCAGTGCTCAGGTCTTGGTCAGCGTCAGCATTCGCATCAGCGTCGCCATCTGCCTTGGCTGGCGGATCAAGCAATGCAGCAAACGCCGCAGCGCCGCCGTCAACAGTCAGTGCGCCGCCGCCATCGCCGACGGATTCGTTCATCAGGACGTGGCCCAGCGCGCGGTGAATAAACAAGATCATTGATTGTCCCCCAGGGGATTCATTTACGAATGATTACGGAGCGGCCAGTGAGGATTGCCCTCAGCGCGGCCAGATCTCTCTGGCGCGGTCCGCCAAGGTGCGCTTGTGTTGAAGGTCCAGTTCCGCCAACTTGCCCGTCTCCAGACTGTGCGTGATCGTGGCTTTCAACTTGGTCAGGAGCTGGAGCGTCAGGTAGATCTTTTCCCTGCCCGCTTCGTCCCTTGCCGGTGACGTTCGCCATGCGTTGGTCAACTCCTGCTCGATGTCTTCAAATGCCTGGATGAACGCCTCGTTTTCGAGACATTCCCGGGCCCGGTTGCCGTCGTAGATGCGTTCTTCAAGCGTTGCCATTCGGCGCCCCTTTGGTGTCCGCACTGGTCTGCGCGTTGCTCATGCTGGTATGGGCCTGAATCTGCGCCACCAGCACTTTGGTTTCGTTGTCTGCGATGGTCTTCCACTGGTCGAACTCGATCTTCATGCGCAGCTGCTCGGTCTTCTGCTGCTCCTGCATGGCGTCGAGCTGAGCCTTCTGCTGGCTCTCCAGCGTCTTCTGGTCGGCTTCGACCTGCTGACGGTTGGCATCGACTTGGGCCTGCATCTGCATCTTGGCCGTCTCTATCTGCAGTTCGTGGTCGCGCTTTGCCTGATCCAGATCGGCCTGATGCTGCAGTTCCATCTGCTTAAGCTGCATTGACGACTGAATCTTTGCCTGCTCGACCTGCATCTGCGCCTGAGCCTTGGCCTGTTCAGGGTCTGGCTTCTGCTGCGGAGGCTGCTTCGATGGATCGGTGAAGAACTTGTCGGCGTTCTTGAACCCGAGCTGCTTGGAGAGCTCAGTAGCCGCGTGATAGATGTTGTCCGGGGTCGCAATTCCGATTTCCAAGCCTTGCGCCTGGATCTGGCCCAGCATGGTCAGGTGCTGGATCTTCTGGTCCTTGTTGCCCATGCCGATGCCGACGTTAATGGTCACGTCGAACTGGTTGCTCCACTCGCGCGGATCGACCGGCACCCAGCCGCCAGTGAGCTTCACCACCTGCTCTTTCTGCTGATACTGGCAAACCAGCTTGAGGATCAGCTTGAACAGGTCGACGTAACCTTCGGAGAAGTTGCGGGCGATCAGGTCAAGGCGCATGTCGGCACGGTTGGTGATGACGTTCACGCCGGTTGCGGTGTCGTTCAGCGAACCACTGTCATTGCCCTGGCTGTAGCGCGTCCAGCCGGTCTTGTTCTCCAAGTCCTGCTGCATGTACTCCATCATCTGCATGGCATTGCCGATGTCTGGTGCGCCCTGGTCGAGACGGCCGACAGCGGTAGGCTGTTTGACCCTCACGACGCCACCCGGGCGCGAGGTCAGCAGGTCGTCAAGGTTGACCTGCCCTTCCACCGCGAAGTACCGACCGTTGACGGCCAGGTACATGTTGTCCAGCTGGGAACGGAGAATACTGGTCTTGGTGCGCTGGCTCTCAAGGGCCAAGTCAGCTACCGACAGACCGAAGAACTGGTGAGGTAGCGGCACAGGCGTGATCGAGACGAACGGGACAGCATCTACTGGTTCGTTGTCCAGCAGCGTGTTGCCGGCCATCGTGACCTTGCGCAGCTCGGCAATGCCGTCACCGTCGTAGTCCACGCGCATGTATGCCTCGAGCACCCACACGTTGTTCTGGCTGTCATCACTGGACGAATCGTTGTCGATGTAGGCGTTCTCGTCGTTCCAGCTTATGCGCTGGATGCGCTCGGAGTTCATGGCCTGACCCGAGTCTTCCGAGCCCAGATCGTCCACGTTCTTGTAGCCCATGGACTTCAGTTCGGACTTGGTCCGCTGCACCCGGTGCGCGACGAACTTGGCCGTCTCGATGTCCTTGGCGTTGCGGGCGATCAGGAACTCTTCCGGCGGCACGTTCTCGATGCACACCTTGCCATCGGTCTTGGTGCGCTTGCAGTCCACGTCGTATACAAGCTTGGGTGGAGTCGCCTGGATCTGCTGAATCTGCTGCATGACTTGCGGGGCAGACTGAGGTTGAGCCTGAGCCTGCTGCATCAATTGCTGAATGGCCTGCTCACGCTGCTCGGCATCTTCCTCATCAGGCGAGGCTGACTGCCCAATGATCTCGATCTCGTCGTCTTCCATCAGCTGAGCCAACTCGACGTCGGACATGCCGCGATACTCTTCGCGCTTCTCCTCGTGCCGGTTGTCCCACCAGACCTTGACGATGCCGTTCTTCTGCAACAGCGCGTCCTTCATCCACGTGTAAGCGATGCGGTGACCGTTGTTCTTCTTGTAGAACAGGTAGTTGACGTATTCCGTAGCCTGCTGAGCCTTCTGCTCGTCGTCAGGCTTGGTTGCCTCGAACTCGGCCACGGTGTCGGAGCCCACGAAGGTGACCATGAGCTGAGGCAGCATCGACTCAATGGTGTCGCGCACGTCCGTGGAGATGACCGACGAACGCCCCTCGACCTCGGGCGGCGACAAGTCGCCCACCGGCAGGCCAAGGTAGTAGTACATCGCCTTCTGCCGGGCATTGCCCAACTTGGACGATGAATACCCGAGCGACTGGCGCATCTCGGCCCCGACCAGGGCTTTGAGTTCGTCCTCTGTCAGACCCTTTGTCATGGTTTGCCTTTATGCGTTGTTGAGCTTGCGATAGTTGAGCTGTCCGCCCCACTCGTCGTTGCTGAGCTGGTCGGTGACAATGGCCAGGTAGCGCATCACGTCAGCGCCGTGGCTGTACTCGTCATGCAGTGGTGCGCCTGGCTCGTTGGTCTGCTGATTGATCTGCCGGCGGTAGCGCTTGAGGCACTCCACCAGTCTTGCAGTGCGCTCACGGTTGAAATAGGTGCGGGGGAAGACTTCCCGGACGCGGTTAATGCCCTGCTCGACGTGCATGTTCGGCACGGGTAGCACGGACCAGCCCAGCTGGCCCATAACCTCGGCATCTGACTTGCCGCTCTGATGGCGCTTGGCATAGCCGTCGTGGGGCAGGTAGACATGGCCCCAGTTGATCGGCTGTCCATCCAGCTGCAAGCCCTTGAGCTCGGCGCTGTACTCGGCCAGCGTGCGCTGATGTCCTTCGATGTAATGGACGATCCGGATCTCGCCGGCCGACTTCTGCGCCAGGATGATCGTCATCGCGTCATTCCAGCCCAGGTCAAAGATGACGTGGGTTTTCAGCAGCCCATCGTGTGGCACGTTGCCGATGCGCGACTCGGCCTGACTCATCTGCTCAAAGTAGATGGCGCCTTCCACTGCCGGCATGCACTTACCTTCCCAGATGTGAGCGTATTGCTCGGGCTTCATGGTCGCTTTGGCGTGCAACCGCTCCTGCTCCAGCACTGCCGGAAACCAAGGGTTGTCGCTGTAGTTCATCAGCACTGAAACGCAGTCAGGCGGCGGCTGAATGACGAAGCGCTGGTGCGTCTCGTCAGACTCAAGCTGAGGGTTGTAGCCGGCCCAGATCTCAGACCCAGGCTTACGAATGGTTGGCAGCAGCACGTCCCAGCTTTTCTTGCCGACCGCGTGCGCTTCCTCGACCCAGACGATGTCAACGCCCTCATAGGACTTGATCGAGTCGATCGTGTGTTGCTGCAGCCCGGCAAAGCTGAACTCTGTACCGTTCCTGCCCTTGATATAGGCCTGCTGGACGTCGTAGAACGCACCCAGCCCTAAGCCAGCGATCTGGTCCGCAAGCAGCTTGTGCACCGAATCAGCGATGCTCTTCTGAATCTCACGAGTGCAGAGAATACGCAGCGGCTTCTGAGCGCCATGCAGCAACAAAGCCCGGGCAAAGCTCCATGACTTGCCGCTACCCCGCCCGCCGTATGCAACCTTGTAACGGTGCGGCTCGAACAGGAACGCGAGCTTGTCCGGGAACTCAATTGCCATTTGGCTTGACGAAGCTGATGGTCAGGTTCTGATCGGCAGGACCGCCGCCTTCGCCATTGTCGTCGCCGAGGTTGTAAGCCTGGCGCTGACCCTTGATGATCTTGAGCTGGGCATCAACACCAGCATTCAACGATCGGGCGAAGTCGCCGTGTGTCTTCTCATCAATGTCGGCCTCAGACAGGAACACGCTGAGCTTGTTGGCAATGTCATGCCATCTCGCCCAACTTGAGCGATGGGACAGAACTAGCGCGAGCGCCTGATCAGATGCCTCAGCAACAATCTCGGCCTCAGTAACCAATGGGTCCTTATTGGTGCCGCTGGTTACCGAAGTGGTTACCTTGCGCTGAGTCGCAGCTCTGACCTGTTCAGTCAGGTCTCGCTCCCACCCGTGTTTCTTGGCCCGCTTGAGGATCGTCGCGTGGTTTGCACCATGCAGCTCACCAATGGCCCGGATCGAAAGAGAACCAGCCCTGTAGGCGCGCTCTATCGCCTCCCAGTCAGGCTTGGTCGTCATTAGGTTTCACCTTGTGTGACTTACTGTTGATCGCTTGAATCGATCTCACGGTAACGAGTGGCTTGCTTGACCTGAGCGCGGATCACGTCTTGGTCAACCTCAAGGCCTGCCATGTAGGCGAATGCGAAGACGGCTCGGACGTAGGTGCGGAACCACCATGGGAGATAGGCGCGCACCTTGATCTGGCGGGTCATGTCACGCTGCCGGCGGGTCTTGCTTGATGATGCGACCGAGGATCACTGCGGCACCCAACAGGGAGTTGACTGTGGCGAACACGCCGGGAGACACGACACCTTGCAGCGCTGGCCAGTAGGTGGCGGCAGCGTTCAATGCCACGAGGATGGCGGCGATCTGCACGCTGTACAGCTTCCAGAGCTGAGTCCATTGGGGAATAAGGTTCATGGCGCGCTCCGAATTACTGGGGGTTTATGGACTTCTTCAGGTCTTGCAGCTCAATGGCCAGCTCAGCCAAATCCTTGTCCTTTCGCTTCTCGGCCCACTTGAACCAGGCTCGTACCAATACCCAGGCAGGAAGGCCGCTGATGAAGATCACGCCACCAATAGCCATCAGGCCAAGGTCATCGTTGACCCATGCCCCAAGATCGAACCAGCGCACGATGAAAGCGCCTCCGCAGATACTGGAGACGGTGGTGCTGATCATCGCGACAACGAACTCTCGAACTGTCTTGGGCAGCGTCATTGCCATGACCACGATGGCAGCCAGTACCGCAACGAAGCCAAAGGCACCGAGCTTGTAGAGCGCGATCCCACCCAAAGCGGTAAACGGTCCGGGTTCTGACATGGCTTGCGATCTCATAGGCGCC
>Ga0182007_10001871_pt1 | contig 10970 bp, 3 predicted proteins | sample Sormic07211113_1_FD_123023 | JGI IMG/M metagenome (GOLD analysis project Ga0182007, IMG submission 123023) | Rhizosphere microbial communities from Sorghum bicolor, Mead, Nebraska, USA - 072115-113_1 MetaG | ecosystem: Host-associated > Plants > Roots > Rhizosphere | place: USA: Nebraska... | reverse complement strand
CCTGCGCGTCAGGCGCTACGGTGAGGCACGCCATTTCGCCAATGCGCTCCTGCGGGTACGGGTAAAGCGCCGCGCAGCCGAACAGCACGCCATCGTGCTCGATCACCGAGAAATGGTCGATGTCGCGTTCGATCTGGTGACGTCCGCGCCGCACCAGCGTGCCGTCCGATTCCAGCGGCTCGATCAGCGCGAGAATGCCGCCGACGTCGTCAGGCGTGGCTTCGCGCAGGCTTTCGAGGTTCTCGTACGAGATCATCGTGCCCACGCCGTCGTGCAGGAACAGTTCGAGCAGCAGGCTGCCGTCGAGCGCGTACGGGATGATGTGCGCGCGCGCCACGCCGCCGCGGCAGGCGCGAATCGAATGCTTCAGATAAAAGCCCGCGTCGCCGGTGACTTCGCCGCTTTCATGCAGCTTGTAGGCGTCGTCGAGCGACAGTTCGCGGATCAGTTCGGCGCCTTCCTCGCCGGCTTGCATCAGGCCCGGCGTTTCGGTCAGGAACACGATCTTGTCGGCGCGCAGCGCGATAGCGGCGGCCGACGCGACGTCTTCCATCGCCAGGTTGAAGGCCTCGCCGGTGGGCGAGAAGCCGAGCGGCGAGAGCAGCACCAGCTTGCGGCTCGCGAGCGAATGGCGGATCGAATCCGCGTCGATCTTGCGCACCACGCCGGTGTGGGCGAAATCGACGCCGTCCAGAATGCCGACCGGCCGCGCCGTCACGAAGTTGCCCGACACCACGCTGATGTGCGCGTGCGCCATCGGCGTGTTCGGCAAGCCCTGGCTGATCGCGGCCTCGATGTCCAGACGCACTTCGCCGGCCGCTTCTTTCGCCGATTCGAGCGCGCGCGCGTCGGTGATGCGCATGCCGTGCGAAAATTCAGACTCCACTCCGTGCAAACTCATCTGCTCTTCGACCTGCGGTCGCGAGCCGTGCACCAGAACGATCTGGATGCCCATGGCCTGCAGCAGCGCGATGTCGGACACGAGCGCATTCAGGAGCCCCTGATGCACCACCTCGCCACCGAAGCCGACGACGAACGTCTTGTTTCGGAACGCGTGGATATACGGGGCGACGGAGCGCATCCAGTCGACGAATTGCGCATGCTGTGCGAGGTTTTCCGTTGCTCCGGCGGGGGCCGGAGCGCTCGCGGGCGCGGGGACGAGGTCGGTTTGGGAATTCATGCCGGGGATTATAATGCGCCCCCATGTCGAATGTACCCAAAAGTCCCGCTGCGGCGAACGAGAATGCGGCGCCGGCCGCCGATCAGATGAATGCCGGCGACGCGAAGCGTAGCGATGCGCCGCCCACGCCAAAACCGGCGCGTGAGCCGCGGCGTGCGACGGAAGGCGCGCCGGTGTCGGCGCAGAAAAGCAAGCCGCCGCGTGAGGCGCGCCGCGAGCCGCGCGAGCCACGTGCGCCGCGCGCTCAGCGTATCGTCGAACCCAACCCGATTCCGCCGATCACCTTCCCCGAGGCGCTGCCGGTCTCCGCCCGCCGCGACGAGATCGCCAAGGCCATCGCGCGGAATCAGGTGGTGATCGTCTCCGGCGAGACCGGCTCCGGCAAAACCACCCAGTTGCCGAAGATCTGCCTCGCGTTGGGGCGCGGTCTGGGCGCCGGCGGCGCCGGTCTGATCGGCCACACGCAGCCGCGCCGGATCGCCGCGTCGGCGACGGGCCGCCGCATTGCCGAGGAACTCGGCACGCCGTTCGGCGAAGTGGTCGGCTACAAGGTGCGCTTCACGGACAACCTGTCGCCGGGCGCGTCGGTCAAGCTGATGACCGACGGCATTCTGCTCGCCGAAACGCAAACCGACCCGCTGCTCAAGGCGTATGACACGCTGATCATCGACGAAGCGCACGAGCGCAGCCTGAACATCGATTTTCTGCTCGGCTATCTGAAGGAAATCCTCGTCAGGCGCCCGGATCTGAAGCTGATCGTGACCTCGGCCACCATCGACGCGGACCGCTTCGCGCGCCACTTCGGCAGCGAGGAGAAGCCCGCGCCGGTGATCGAAGTGAGCGGGCGTCTGTATCCGGTCGAGGTGCGCTATCGGCCGGTGGCGGAAGACAGCCCGGCGGTGAAGGCGGCGGAAGGCACGTCCCCGGCGCCGTCGTCGCGCGAATCGCGTGACAGGCCGAAAACTCAACGGGAATTTGGCAAGGACCGCGATCGCGATCTGATGGAAGCGATCGTCGACGCCGTCGACGAACTCTGCCGCGAAGGCCCCGGCGACGTGCTGGTGTTCCTGCCCGGCGAGCGCGAAATCCGCGACGCCGCCGAGGCGCTGCGCAAGCACCATCCGCCGCACACCGAAATCCTGCCGCTGTTCGCGCGGCTTTCCGCCGCCGAACAGGAGCGCGTGTTCCGCACCTCGAACGCGCGCCGCATCGTGCTCGCCACCAACGTCGCCGAAACCTCGCTGACGGTGCCGGGCATTCGCTATGTGGTCGACTCCGGCCTCGCGCGCGTGAAGCGCTACTCGTATCGCAACAAGGTCGAGCAGTTGCAGGTCGAGTCGATTTCGCAGGCCGCCGCCAATCAGCGGGCCGGGCGCTGCGGCCGCGTTGCGGACGGCATCTGCATTCGTCTGTACGAGGAAAGCGACTATCAGGGCCGCGTGCGCTTCACCGATCCGGAGATTTTACGTTCGTCGCTGGCCTCGGTGATTCTGCGGATGAAGTCGCTGCATCTCACGGCGATCGAAACCTTCCCGTTCATCGAACCGCCGCCGGGCCGCGCGATCGCCGACGGTTATCAACTGCTCAATGAACTGGGCGCGGTCGATGACGATAACGACCTCACGCCGCTCGGCCGCGAACTCGCGCGTTTGCCGCTCGATCCGCGCGTCGGCCGGATGATCCTGGCCGCGCGCGATCAGCAGGCGTTGAAGGAAGTGCTGATCATCGCGAGCGCGCTGTCCGTGCAGGATCCGCGCGACCGGCCGATCGAGGCGCAGGAGCAAGCCGACCAGGCGCATCGCCGGTTCGCCGACGAACGCTCCGAATTCCTGCAGTGGCTGAAAATCTGGAACTGGTTCGAGGAAGCGATCGCGCACAAGAAGTCGAACCGGCAGTTGCAGGACGAGTGCCGCAAGAACTTCCTGTCGCAACTGCGGCTGCGCGAATGGCGCGACGTGCATTCGCAACTATTGACGGTGGTGCGCGAGCACGGCTGGCGTCTGAACGAAGCGGAGGCGACCTTCGAGCAGATTCACCTCGCGCTGCTGACCGGCCTGCTCGGCAACATCGGCCTGAAAGCCGACGACGAACCGTATTACCTCGGCGCGCGCGGCATCAAGTTTTACTTGTGGCCGGGCTCGGCGCTGGTGAAGAAGGCGGGCAAGTGGGCGATGGCCGCCGAACTGGTCGAGACGAGCCGTTTGTACGCGCGCTGCATCGCGAAGATCGAGCCCGAATGGATCGAGAAGATCGGCGCGCATCTGCTGAAGAAATCGCTCTCCGAGCCGCATTGGGAGAAGCGCGCGGCGCAGGTGTCGGCGTTCGAGCGGGCGGTGCTGTACGGGCTGCCGATCTATCACCGGCGGCGCGTGAGCTTCGGCAAGCAGGACCCGGCGCGCGCGCGGGAGCTGTTCATTCGCGGCGCGCTGGTCGAAGGCGAGTTCGATACGAAGCTCGCGTTCTTCGCGCACAACCGCAAGTTGCTCGCCGACATCGAGCAACTGGAGCACAAGTCGCGCCGTCAGGACGTGCTGGTCGACGACGAACTGATTTTCGCCTTCTACGACCAGGCGTTGCCGAAGGGCATTTACACCGGCGCGTCGTTCGAGCGCTGGTATCGCGACGAGGTGAAAAAGAGCGGCCAGCCGGAAGAGAAGCTGCGCCTGCTGTATCTGTCGCGCGACGATCTGATGCGGCATGAAGCCGCCGGCGTAACGACCGATCTGTTCCCGAAGCGCATGACGATGGCGGGCGTCGAGATGACGCTCACCTATCACTTCGAGCCGGGTTCGCCGCGCGACGGTGTGACGCTCGCGGTGCCGCTCTACGCGCTGAACCAGGTCGACGCACGGCGCTGCGAGTGGCTCGTGCCGGGCATGCTGAAGGAGAAGACGCACCTGCTGCTGAAGTCCTTGCCGCAGAAGCTGCGCCGTCATTGCGTGCCGGTGCCGGAGTACGCGGCGGGTTTCGTCGAACGGCACGGCGGGCCGCGCTTCGGCGCGGGCGGTTTGCTCGAATCGCTGATCGCGGATATCCGCGAGCAGACCCAGGTCGCGATGAAACAGTCGGACTTCAAGCTGGAAACGCTGCCGCCGCATCTGTTCATGAACTTCAAGGTTATCGACGAACATGGGCGGCAGCTCGCGATGGGACGCAATCTGTCGCAACTGCGCGCCGAACTCGGCGGGCAGGCGCAGCAGCATTTTCAGAAGATCGCGTCGAGCGCGGCCGGGGCGGCGTTGGCGGGGGCGGGCGGTGGCGGTGTCGCGGGCGCTTCGCCGGTAGCCGCTTCCGCGGGCGCCGCCGGTTCGCCGGGCGGCGGCGCGCAGCGAGGCAAGGGCGCGGCGGTGAGCGGTCCCCAAACCGCGCAGCCTGGCGGCGCGCAAGGCACCGCGCTCTACGAAAAACTGACGACGTGGAATTTCGGCAAGCTCCCCGAGTTGCTCGAGATTCGCCGTGGCGGGCAGACCCTGTTCGGCTATCCCGCGCTGGTGGATCGCGGCGCGCACTGCGACGTCGAGGTGTTCGATTCGCCGGACGAAGCCGCGCGGATTCATCGCGCGGGTTTGCGGCGTCTGTTCGCGTTGCAGTTGAAGGAGCCGATCAAGTATCTGGAAAAGAATCTGCCGGGCTTGCGTGAGATGGCGATGCTGTTCATGCCGCGCGGCACCCAGGAGGAGTTGCGCGATCAGCTGATCGACACCGCGCTCGACCGCGCCTGTCTGCAAGAGCCGCTGCCTGACGACGACGTGAGTTTTCACACGCGCCGCGACGAGGGCCGCAGCCGGCTCACTTTATTGGCGCAGGAAATCTCGCGGCTGGTGGGGCAGATCCTTGGTGAATATGCGGGCGTGACCAAGAAACTGGTGCAGGCGAAGTCGTTCACGGCCGCGCACGCCGACATGCAGAATCAGCTCGATGGACTGATCGGCAAGCGCTTCGTGGTCGATACGCCGTATCCGCAGTTGGCGCATTTTCCGCGCTATCTGAAGGGGATCGCGCTGCGCGTCGACAAGCTGAAGGCCGATCCCGCGCGCGACGCCCGGCAGTTCGCCGAGTTTCAGCCGTTGTGGCAGAACTATCAGCGCGCGGTCGCGCAACGCGGCGGCGTGCTGGACCCGCGCTTGTCGGAGTTCCGCTGGCTGCTGGAGGAGTTGCGCGTTTCCCTGTTCGCGCAGGAGTTGCGCACGCCGATGCCGGTTTCGGTGAAGCGTCTGTACAAAGTGTGGGAGTCGATGCAGCGCTGATGGGGCGGCTCGCAGTCGCTCGATGCGGGCGGCTTGCGAGTGTGCCGCCAGGCTTTGGCTTAAAAAACGCGCGATGGCGCTCCTTTTGAGAACGACATCGCGCGAAGGGCGCGAGGCTTGTTGTTGCGCGCCCGGGACGACAACGCTTAAACCGTCACGATGACCGGCTCGATGCGAGCCGGCCCCGCGAATTCAGGCTTACCAGTGCATGCCGGCGCCGACCGCCGCGCCGAACTGACCGCGCGAGTCGGTCGTGCCTTGCACCTTGTAGACCCACTTGCCCGTTTCCGACAGTTGCGAGACGCCGAGGGCCAACGCCGACTGGCCGGCATACGTGCCGCCCGCCATCGCGACCATGCCGCGACCCGGCAAGACCGCCTGCGGCAAGCCGGCCATCGCCATGGCGGACGCCGTGCCGCCGTACGAATCACGGCGGGCGGAGCGGATCTGGTCGTCGGTATAGCGGTTCGCCTGGCTGAGCGCGCCGCCGACGCTCTGCTGCAACTGATTGACGTTGACCGCGTCGGTGCCTTGCACGCCGGCCGCGACGTTGGCGATCTGACGCTCCTGCCCGGCCGCGCCGACCGATACCGTATTTGCCCGGTCCGCGACCGAACCCTGGCCTAACGCGACTGAGTTCTCGGCGCTGGCGTTGGCGCCCGCGCCGACGGCAGTGGCGTTGGTGGCGCTGGCGTTGGCGGCCGCGCCCAAGGCGGTGGCGTTGGTCGCGCTCGCGACGGCGTTTGCGCCGATCGCGACCGCGTTCGCGGCGGTGGCCTGCGCGCTCGCGCCCGACGCCAGTGAATGCGCGCCCGACGACACGGCGCCTTCCGTATCGCGATCGCCTTCCGCGCTGAAGAACGGATTGGCCGCGTTGACCACGACGTTGTTGACGATGTCGCTGACAGCGCCGCTGATGGCCGTATTCAACTGGCTGACGTTGACCGCGTCGGTGGCGTCCACGCCGTTCGCGACGTTGTGGATGACGGTGCCGCCGGCCGACGCATCGCCGAGCGTGATGCTGCTGTTGTCGACGCTGCCGTCCTCGTTCGTGTCGTACATGACGGCGCCGTCGAGCTTCGCCGTGGTGGCGGCGCCCTGGTCGCTGACCGCTTTCAACTGGGCGACGTTGACCGCGTCGGTGTCGGCCGTGCCGGCCGCGACGTTGGCGATCTGGCGTTCGTTGCCGGCGGAACCGACGGAGACGGTGTTGGCGCGGTCGGCGACGGAGCCCTGGCCCAGTGCGACGGCGTTGACGGCGTTGGCGCTAGCCTGATTGCCGAATGCGGCGGCATTCTCAGCCGTGGCGCTCGCCTGGTAGCCGAACGCGGCTGTGTTGGTTGCCGCGGCGCTCGCCTGATAGCCGAATGCCGTCGAGCCTTCCTCCTGAGCCGTAGCGAGGCCGCCGACCGCCGTGCTGAAATCGCCGCTTGCCGCTGCGCCCGTGCCCGCGGCCACGCTGGCTTGACCCGACGCCAGCGCGCCGCTGCCCATGGCGACCGCCTGCTCGCCGCTAGCGGAGGCGTCGTCGGTGCCGTCATTGGCGCCATTCGCCTTGAAATAGCGCGACGCGTTCTCGCTCGCCGCCTGCAACTGGCTGACGTTGACCGCATCGGTGGCATCCACGCCCGCGGCGACATTGCGGATGACGGTGCCGCCGCTTGACGGATCGCCGCCGAGCGTGATGCTGTTCCTGTTGATGCCGGTCCCGTCGGTGTCGTACATGACGGCGCCCTCGAGCTTCGCGGCGGTGGCGGCGCCTTCGTCGCTGACCGTTTTCAACTGGGCGACGTTGACCGCGTCGGTGTCGGCCGTGCCGGCCGCGACGTTGGCGATCTGGCGTTCGTTGCCGGCGCTGCCCACGGAGACCGTATTGACCCGGTCGGCGATGGAGCCCTGGCCGATGGCGACGGAGTTGTCGGCGCTGGCGCTCGCCATGTAGCCCAGTGCGACGCCGCCGGCGCCGGTAACGCTCGAATACGCGCCGAGCGCTGCCGAACCCACGCCGCCAGCAGTGGCGCTCATGCCGACTGCGACCGCGTTCTCAGCCGTCGCAGCCGCGCTGACGCCTGCCGCGACCGCATTCGTGCCGTTCGCGACGGCATCGTCAGAACCGGTGGCCGTGCCGTCTGCCTTGAAATAGTGCAGCGTGCCGTTTTGCGCGACGGCCTCGACCTTGCCGTCGACCGCCTTCAACTGGCTGACGTTGACGGCATCGGTCCCCGCCGTGCCCGCCGCGACGTTCGTTAAGCGGCGCTCGTTCGCCGCCGAACCGATGGACACCTCGGCGATCGCCTTGGGGGCCTCGATGTCCGTCGCGCCGTTGCCGGTCGGTTGGTAACCGGGCAGAGCGGGGTCCGCCGTCGTGGTGGACCTGGCGCCCAATGCGACGCTATCGATGGAGGTGGCCGTGGCCATGTAGCCGATCGCGACGGCTGAGTTCGCGATGGCCGCGGCCGCGGCGCCAAAAGCGCTCGCATAGCCGCCACGCGCCAGCGCGCCCGCACCCAATGCCATTGAGCCCGCACTGCCGACGTCCACGCTGGCCTCATACCCGATCGCGACGGCAAAGTTGGATGCGGCGTTCGCCGATCTGCCGCCGGCGAACGCGGCGGAGCCCGTGGTATGCGCTCCAAAGCCGAGTGCCGTGGACATATCGCCCATTGCCTCCGACGTGGCGCCCACGGCGACGGAACCCTTGCCCGTCGCTCTGGCGTGCGTACCCGTTGCGATTGAATTTTCTTGCACGGTAAGTGCCTGGAAGCCAGTCGCAATCGAGCCGCTGCCCCCGGCGATAGCCTCCGCGCCTATTGCAATCGTGGCGTCGTCGAGCGCTTGCGCAGTGAGACCTGCCGCCAGTGAGCGGGTGCCGTCTGCGCTCGCCCCGATACCTGCCGCCAGCGCGCCGGTTTTGGTCGCGCTCGCGTCCGTATCGGTGGCCGGATCGTTAGGGCTGGCCGTGAAGTAGATCGTCGCATGCGCCGCCGATGCCGCGCCCGCCAACGCTGCCGCGACCAGCACCGCTTGCGCGATGCGCTTCCTGCGCATGGCCGCGGTTCGCTTTTCGCCCGATATCGCAGGTTCCGGCGCCGCCAGCCGCGTGTGGGGTGCTTCACAGCAAACCAATGGGTTCTTCCTGTTCATCTTTTACGAGTCTCCGGGTATTGCTTGCGTGGACGGCGCATGGGCGCGTGTTAATGGAGAAGACTTCATCGCCTGAATAAATCGTGCAAAAAATAACCCGCGGACCTTGGTTTTCATGAGTCAGCGTCTTCGGCGTTTTTTGCGTGCACGAAACACCCGCGTCACGCTCATTCGTCCACAGGGATTGGCTGTGTGGGCGATGTAGCGGCGGGATTGTCCAATCTGGCGCTGCGCAAGCGATGTCAGGTAAATCTGAAATTGGCCCGGAAAAATCGCTTTATATTGATGCCTCTTAATTTGCAAATTCTAAAAAAGAGTAAATAAGGAATTGCAGAAATTATTCTTATAAATGGATTATTTTATTTGGATTTATCTTGTGTTTTATGAGCAAATCAAGACTCGACGTTTCAGTCGCGGATCCATTTTCCGCGCGTCGCAAGGAGCACGATCCAGTCGCGCCAGGCCGTTGGAGGCGCGCTCGTCCGGGGCAATCGCGCCCCTGTTTTTTCGCGCGCTGGATACCCGATCCACGTCAACCGCTGGCCGCGGCAAACGTTCTACAATGACAGCCGTTCTCCGAAGTGAGTTTTCATGCGCAAATTTTTCCTTCCCGGCTTGACTGCCACGTTCGCCGCGGGCGCGGCGCTGGTTGCCGCCGCAGGCCTGTTTTCCCCGGCGGCTCACGCCAACAACGTGATCGTGCTCAATTCCGGCGAAGCCACGCTGAGCCTCATCGACGAGACCAGCCGCCAGGTCGTCGGCACGGTGCCCACCGGCAAGGAACCGCATCACCTGATGGTCACGCCGGACAGTTCATCGCTGATCGTCGCGAATTCGGTATCGAACAATCTGATGTTCGTCGATCCGAAGTCGGGCCAGGTGCAGCGCTGGGTCGAAAACATCGAGGATCCTTATCAGATCGGTTTTTCGCCCGACCGCAAATGGCTCGTCACCACCGGGCTGCGTCTGGACAGGCTCGACATCTATCACTACGACAACCAGAACAAACAGATGACGCTGGCGTCGCGCCTGCCGCTCGCGGTCATGCCGAGCCACATGGCGTTCACCAACGACAGCAAGACCGTGTTCGTCACGCTGCAGGTCTCGGGCGAACTGGCCGCGATCGAGCTGGCCACGCAAACCGTCAAATGGAAGATGAAGGTCGGCAAGGTGCCGGCCGGGCTGTGGATGACGCCGGGCGAGAAGTACCTGCTGATCGGCATGACCGGCGCGGATTACGTCGCGGTGGTGGACTGGCGCAACCAGAAGATCGTCAAGACCATCCAGACGGGCAAGGGCGCGCACAACTTCCGCTCGCTGGCCGACGGCAAGCATGTCGCGGTGTCGAACCGGGTTGCGAGCACGATCAGCATTCTCGACGAGGACACGCTCACGAACGTCGGCGACATTGGCGGTTTGCTGCCGGGTCCGGACGACATGGAGCTTTCCGCCGACAAACGCTATCTGTGGGTGACGTTCCGCTTCGCGAAGCACGTCGGCGTGATCGACCTGACCACGCGCAAGCTGGTCCAGACGATTGCCGTCGGCCGTTCGCCGCACGGCATCTATTTCTTCAATCGCGCGCCGGTCACGGCGCCGAACGGCGCCTGAACAGCCGCTAGAATGAAGTAACAGGCCAGCACCATGTTCCATCTCATCTTCTCTTCGCTCGACGACTTCGTCTCCGCCGTGCAGACGCTGCTGTACGTCGACGTGGTGCAGCCGCTGCTGTTCCGCTTCGATCTGATGGATTACGACGAAGACACTTACGACAGCCTGTACTGGCTGATCGTGGGCGTGTTCGAGGTGCTGGCCATGTACGCGGTGCTGCGGCCGCTCGAGGCGCTGCGGCCGGTGGAGCAGTGGCAGAACCGCAAGGCGGTGCGCGTCGACGTGATCTATACGTGGATCGCCAAGCTCGGCATTCTCAACCTGTTCTTTTTCTTCGCGCTGCAGCCGCTTTTCGACAACGTGCAGGCCTGGTTGCGGCTGCACAACATCGCGAATATCGAATTCGACAATCTGTGGCCCGGCGTCACCACGCAGCCGCTCGTCACGTTCGTCATGTACCTGCTCGCGCTCGACTTCGCGGGTTACTGGTATCACCGCTGGCAGCACCGGGTCGGCGTGTGGTGGGAACTGCACGCGGTGCATCACAGCCAGCAGCAGATGTCGCTGTGGGCCGACGACCGCAATCATCTGCTCGACGATCTGCTGCAGGCGTCGTTCTTTGCGATGATCGCGCTGGTGATCGGCGTGCCGCCGTCGCAATTCGTCGTGCTGGTCGCCATCACGAATCTCGCGCAGAGCGTGCAGCACGCGAATATCCGCCTGTATTTCGGCTGGCTCGGCGAACGCCTGCTGGTGAGTCCGACTTTCCATCGCCGTCACCATGCGAT
>Ga0182007_10001869_pt1 | contig 10983 bp, 7 predicted proteins | sample Sormic07211113_1_FD_123023 | JGI IMG/M metagenome (GOLD analysis project Ga0182007, IMG submission 123023) | Rhizosphere microbial communities from Sorghum bicolor, Mead, Nebraska, USA - 072115-113_1 MetaG | ecosystem: Host-associated > Plants > Roots > Rhizosphere | place: USA: Nebraska... | reverse complement strand
CATGGCGATCGAGTGCCACAGTTGCTTCCAGTGGCTGATGCCGACCATCGACCAGTTCCGCGATGCCTGGCCGGAAGTCGAGCTGGACCTGGCCTCGGGCTTCTCCTTCGCCCCGCTGCCGGCGCTGGCCCGAGGCGACCTGGACCTGGTGGTGACCTCCGATCCGCTGGAACTGGTGGGCATCACTTACGTGCCGTTGTTCACCTACGAAGCCATGCTCGCGGTGGCGAACCAACACCGCTTGGCGAGCAAACCGTACATCGTGCCCGAAGACCTGCTCACGGAAACCTTGATCACCTACCCGGTGGAACGCGATCGGCTGGACATCTTCACCCGCTTCCTGGAGCCGGCCGACATCGAACCGGCGCAGGTGCGCACCTCGGAACTGACGGTGATGATGATGCAACTGGTGGCTAGCGGTCGCGGTGTCTGCGGCATGCCCCATTGGGCGCTGCATGAGTACAGTTCACGGGGTTATGTGAAGGCCAAGCGACTGGGGGAGAAAGGCTTGTTTGCGACGTTGTATGCCGGGATCCGCGCCGACATGCTGGATGCGCCGTACATGCGCGACTTTTTGCTGACGGCCAAGGACACGTCGTTTTCGACGCTGGATGGGGTTAGTGCCGTCCGATAGAACGATCAAGGCTCAGGGGTGATCTCGCGCCACATGTGGATCTTGTCGAAGTAGTCTTCGCCGACCCGCACCGCCAACGGTTCCAGGCCAAACTGCACGAAGCCGCAGCGCTGATACAGCCTGAAGGCGGCTTCGTTGCCGGCGGTGACGGTCAGCTGGATCAGCCTCAGGCCTTGATGACTCTGCGCTTCAGCCAACGCCGCCTGTAACAGTTGATAACCGAGCCCGCGCTGGCGCACCTTGCCGGTCACGTACATGCCAAACAGCGTCGCCTTGTGCCGGGCCTTTTCCCGAGACTCGAAGGCCAGGCCGACGATGCCTGCCAGTTCCCCTTCCTCGAACGCCCCGAGCACCCGGTCCAGCTTGCTGGTCAGGCGCGACTCCCACCACCCCAGCGGCATCGTGGCGCGCTCGCGCACGCTGGAAGTGAACGCCTGGGGATGCGAGTCGTAGGCTTCGAGCATCAGCGCCCGATAATCCAGGGCATGACTGGCATCAAGCCGCTGAATCCACATGTTCAGGCCACTCGCCGCTGCTCAAACATCAACCGCACCGCCAGCCCGGACAGGACGAAGCCCATGAAATAGCGCTGCATCGCCAGCCAGTTCGGGTTGTTGACGAACCAGGAGGCGATGCCTGGCGAACAGCGCGATCAGCAGGTTGACGCTGAAGCTCACGCTGATCTGGGTCAGGCCGAGGATGATGCTCTGGTTGAACACCGAACCGTGCTCAGGGGAAATGAACTGCGGAAACACCGACAGATAAAACACCGCGATCTTCGGGTTCAGAGCGCTGGTGAGAAAACCCATCGTGATCAATTTGCGTGACGAGTCCGCCGGCAACTGCTGCGCCTCGAACGGCGAACGCGCACCGGGCTTGACCGCCTGCCAGGCCAGCCACATCAGGTACAACGCACCGGCCCACTTCAGCACCTCGTAGGCCACCGGCACGGCCATGAACACCGCGGTCAAACCCGCTGCAGCAGCGAACAGGTGCACTAGAAATCCCGCGACCACACCCAGCAATGACGTCACCCCGGCCTTGCGTCCCTGGCAGATGGAACGGGAGATCAGGTAGATCATGTTCGGCCCCGGCGTGAGTACCATCAGCAACGCCGCGGCGGCAAAAATCAGCAAGTCTTGAAGTGGAATCATGGGCATCCTGTCCTTGAAGTCAGAGGGTCTGGGTGATCAGGCGGTTTCGATCAGTGAAGCTCGATAAAACGGCAAGATCAGGTCTCGTGTCAATGGCGCCAGCGTGAGATCGCCGTCGGTGGCCGGGTCGATCCAGCGCACCTCTTCGATTTCCGCCGCCGGGCAAACGTCAGAATCGATGGTCAGCTGAAACAGTTCGGCCTGTACGACAAAACCCGGCTCGTTGGCGGCCGGTGCCGAGAATGGCCCCAGGTAGGTGGCGTGCGCCGGATCGATGACCAGTCCCAATTCCTCCTCCAGCTCACGGGCCAGGGCGTGGACCGGTTGCTCATGAGCCTCGATCTTGCCCCCCGGCTGCATGAACGCCTGGGTGCCGCGCTTGCGCACCAGCAAGGTGCGACCGTCGGGGCCGATCAACAGGGCAGCGGCAATGTGGATGATGCGGGGCGAAGCGGCGGATGAAAGCGTCATGGATCAGGATTGGCCTTGGGTAAAGGCGCAAGGATCACATGAGCGCCGGCTTTTCGTCACGCCGAAAAAAATTTCCGCAGCCTCCCTGTAGGAGCGAGGCTTGCCCGCGAAGAATGAACCGCGTTTTTTCAGGTACTACGCGTCATCGTTCTTCGCGGGCAAGCCTCGCTCCTACAGACTCAACTCGTCTCGAGAATCGCCACTTCCTCCGGCACTTTCACAAAAATGCTGTACTTGGCACCTTCCATCGCCTCGAACGCGATCAGCTTCTCCACCAGCGGCCCGTTCAACACCTTGCCGGCATTGAGCAGCAGCATGCCGTTGTCGGCATTCAGGTTGCGCGCCAGGATCATGCCCGCCGCCAAGTCCCGGGTGGTCAGCACCTTGACCGTCGGATCGGCCAGCGTCACATCGCTCAGGTAAGCAGCACAGACCTTAATGAAATCCTCCACCAGTTCCGGGTCATAGAGCCGACCGGCGTACTGGCGGATATACACCAGGGCTTCATCGCTGTTCATCTGCCGTTCGAGGATCAGCCCACGCTGCAACTCGATGAAATCCACCGCCAGTTTCAGCAACCGTGAACCGAGCGGAATGGCCTCGCCCTTGAGCCGATCGGGAAAACCGCTGCCGTCCCAACGCTCCTGGTGGTGCAGGATCAGCCGCGCGGCATCTTTCATCGGGTCGAGCGTCATCAGCAGCGACTCACTCTGCTTCGGATAACCCCGATAGCGCTCGCGGTCATTGTGATGCAGCAGATCCGAAGGCGTGCTCATCATGCTGTCGGTCCAGCTCAATTTACCGATGTTGTAGAGCGCCGCCGCCATGGTCAGGTCTCGACTGGTGGCTTCGTCCAAGTAATGGAGTTTGCAGTACACCCGCACCAGTTCGATGATCTGCCGGTTGGTCTGCTTGGCAGGTGGCAGGCGCAGGTTGGCCAGCAACGAAAACACTTCCGTGCCGGTGACATAGCTGCGTTTGAGCTCTTCGTAAGCCAGGTCCAGCATGTCAGCGGTCTGTTGCAGCTCGCTGGTGCGGGCCGCGACGTGTTTTTCCAGGGTGGTGTTGAGCAGCTTCAGTTTTTCGTTCTGGTCCCAGGTCTCCTGCACCAGACGCAACCGCTCACGCTCGGAATACTGATAGGCCAGCGATTGCCGCAGCGTCAGCAGCATTTCCTCATCGTGCCAGGGCTTGCTGATGTAACGATGGATCTGCCCTTCATTGATGGCTTTGATAATGGCCGAGGGGTCGGCATAACCGGTCAACATGATCCGGGTGGTGTCGGGGTAGCGCTGATGGACGTGGGCCAGCAGCGTGGCGCCGTCCATATTAGGCATTCGCGCGTCACTCATCACCAGATCGACCGACCGCTGCTCCATGATTTCCAGGGCCTGGGCACCGCTGGTGGCCAGCAGCACCTCGTAGGGCTGGCTGCGCAGCAGGCGGCGCAGGCTGTTGAGAATCGACTCCTCATCGTCGACCAGCAGTAACGTGGGTTTATCGGTCACAGTCGTGGGGAGCTGCTCTTCCATGGCGATACCTCAAGTGAAACCAGCCTCTTTATGTCAGGCGCGAAAAAACTTCCTCTGACTTTCCCGAGCCTGAGCTACAGGCTAGATGATTTTCCGACCGACTCCGCAAATGATTCGTTTCAGTCAACCGGGCGAATATCCGACCGGACGACTATGCTCAGGTCACTCGGATCCAAACGATGCCCGCTCCGTCCTGCACTCAGGGAAGGGATACCCTCTATGAGCTCATCGCACCAAACTGCTGTCGGTACAGGCGCATGTCAGTGAATACGCTGCTTGCGCGGACTAATCGTCGGATTCTCATCGTCGACGACACCGCGTCGATCCACGAGGATTTCGCCAAGATTCTCAGCCCGTCATCGATCGAAGACGACAGTCTGGCCAGCGCTGAAAACGCCCTGTTCGGCACCCCCGTGTCGGTATCGTCGCAAGGTTTTATCATCGAATCCGCGTTTCAGGGCCGTGAGGCGCTGGACAAGGTCGAGACCGCGCTGGCGAATGACTCGCCCTACGCGATGGCCTTCATCGACATGCGCATGCCGCCGGGCTGGGACGGCCTGGAAACCATCGAACGCCTGTGGCAGGTCGATCCCAAGCTGCAAGTGGCGCTCTGCACCGCGTATTCCGACTATTCCTGGGAAGACATCGACGAGCGCCTGGATCTGGGCGATCGCCTGCTGATCCTGAAAAAACCCTTCGATGCCATCGAAATCCGCCAGATGGCCAGCGCATTGACCGCCAAGTGGCAAATGACCGAAGACGCGGCACTGAAGATGTCCCTGCTGGAGCAAGCGGTCGAGGAGCGCACCCGGGAGCTGTCCGACGCCAACATCATTGTGCAGAACAGCCCGACCATTCTGTATCGGCTGCGCGGCGAACCGTCGTTTCCGTTGATGTATATCTCCCACAACATCACCAAATACGGCCACATCGCGGCGGCCCTGGTGGCTTCTTCCAACTGGGCTCAGGAGCTGATCCATCCCGACGATCAAGAGAAAGTCGACACCGCCATGGCGCGGGTGCTGGACCGCCATGCAGCCGGTGCTTCCATCGAATTCCGGATGCGCACCGGCGACGGTGACTGGCGCTGGGTCGAAAACCGCTACATCCCGGTGCGCGACGATGAAGGCCGCTTGCTGGAAGTCGAAGGCATCATCATCGACATCACCGAACGCAAACTGGCCGAGGAAAAGATCGCCCTGCTGGCCCGCACCGACGGGCTGACCGGGCTGGCCAACCGCGCGACGCTGATCGAGCGCCTGCATCAGGCGTTCGCCGCCGCCCGGCGCGGGGCCACCCCGTTCGCCATGTTTTACCTGGACCTGGATCACTTCAAACGCATCAACGACACCCTGGGCCACCCGGTGGGTGACCTGTTGCTGCAGGAGGTCGCCCGACGGATCAAAACCTGCGTGCGGGAAAACGACGTGGTCGCCCGTCTGGGGGGCGACGAGTTCGCGATTCTGCAACTGGACGTCGGCGATCCGACCCAGTCAGCAGCCCTGGCCGCCAAGGTCCGCGATGCACTGGTGCTGCCCTACTCCCTGGCCGGCAACGACGTGCGGGTCTCGGTCAGTATCGGCATTAGCAGCTACGCCCAGGTCAGCCTCAGCGCCGACAGCCTGTTGACCCAGGCCGACATGGCGCTGTATCGCTCCAAGGAAAAGGGCCGCAACCAGTACCACTTCCATTCCGAGGAAATCAATCAGGAAGTGGTCGAGCGCATGACCATCGCCAACGACTTGAAAACCGCCATCGAACGCGACGAGCTCGAACTGCGTTACTGGCCGGAAGTAGACCTGAGCAGTGGCAAGATCCTCGGCATGGAAGCGCAGGTCAGCTGGAATCACCCCATACGCGGTTTACTGGAAGCCCCGGCATTCCTGCCCGCGGCGGAAAAGACCGGCATCATCATCGCCCTCGGTCACTGGGTGCTGGAGCGCGCCTGTCGGCAAATGCACCAGTGGCGCGATGAAGGCATGGCACCACCGGTGGTGGCGATAAAACTGTCCCTGGCCCAGCTCAAGAGTGGTCCCGAGCTGATCTATGACGTGTTGCGCACCACTGCCCGCTGGGATCTGTGCCCGTGGGACCTGCGTTTCGACGTCACCGAAGCGACCCTGGCCCAGACCAAGTGGACGCACAACGATATCCTGCCACGCCTGCGTGAGCTGGGGGTGAAGATCGCCATCGATGACTTCGGCACCGAATACTCTTCGTTCGACTACCTCAAGACTTACCAGGTCAATCACCTGAAACTCGCTCAGGCGTTCATCGACACCGCCGCCCACGACGCGGCCAGCGCCACCACCTTGCGGGCCATTATCAATTTCGCCCGCGACGTCGGGATCGGCATCATCGCCGAAGGTGTCGAAACCCAGGAGCAACGTACTTCGCTGATGGCCACCGGTTCACCGATGAATGCCCAGGGCTACTACTTCAGCAAAGCGGTCAGCAGCCAGCAGGCCGCCGAACTGTTGAAAGCCGGGAGCATCGTGTGCGCGAATCACAATCCCGGAGCAATGCCGGGTGATTCGCAACGTGCCACGGAGGACAAGGAATGAAAACTCCGTTCATCCAGGCCAACCGGCGCATTCTGATCATCGATGACACGCCCTCGATCCATGAGGACTTCCGCAAGATTCTGGGCGCCGATACCGACGATGAACTCACCCTCGCCGGCACTGAAGCCGCGCTGTTCGACACCCCGCAAACGACTCGGCTGGTCTTCCAGCTCGACTCCGCCTATCAGGGCCAGGAAGCACTCAAACTGGTCAAGCGGGCCCAGGCAGAAGGTCGCCCTTACGCCATGGCGTTCACCGACATGCGCATGCCGCCTGGCTGGGATGGTCTGGAAACCATCGAGCGGCTCTGGAAGGTCGACCCTAACCTGCAAATCGCGCTGTGCACGGCGTTCTCCGATTACACCTGGGAAGCCATGGCCGAACGGCTGGAGTTCGGCGATCAATTGCTGGTGTTGAAAAAACCTTTCGACAGCCTGGAAATCCGCCAGATGGCCAGCGCCCTGACCTGGAAGTGGCAGATGGCGCAGGACGCGGCGATGAAAGTACTGAGCCTTGAGCAAACCATCGAAGCCCGGGTCCATGAACTGCTCAAGGTGTCTCATCTGTTGCAGTACGACGTGTTGACCGAGCTGCCCAACAGCACCTTGCTGGGTGACCGGCTGAACCAGTCCCTGGCCTTGTCCAGACGCCATGACAAACAACTGGCGGTGATGTTTCTGGGGCTCGACCGCTTCAAGCGCATCAACAATGCGTTGGGCCACCCGACCGGTGACGAGATGCTCAAGCGTGTCGGGCAAAGCCTGGTGGCCTGCGTGCGTGCCTCCGACTCGGTGTTTCGCTACGGCTCCGACGAATTTGTGGTGATCCTGGCCGACATCCACCACCCCCAACAGACCAAGGGCATCGCCGAAAAACTGTTGAACGCCATACGTGCGCCCCAGCACGTCGCCGGGCACGACTTGAGCGTGACGGCCAGCCTGGGCATCAGCATCTATCCCGATGACGGTTTCGATGCCATCGCACTGATCAAGAAAGCCGAAACCGCGATGCGCAACGTCAAGGAAAGCGGCCCCAACGATTTCAGCTTTTTCATCGATGAGATGAACCAGCGCGCGCGGGAACAGCAGACCATCGAGTCGGGGATTCGCCTGGCACTGGAGCGGAACGAGTTTGTCCTGCACTACCAACCGAAACTCGACCTGGGCAGCGGCAAGGTGGTCGGCGCCGAGGCGTTGATCCGCTGGCAAAAACCGGGGCACGGCTGGATCTACCCGACAGACTTCATTGCAGTGGCCGAAGACAGCGGTTTGATCGTGCCATTGAGCAAATGGGTGCTGGCCCAGGCCTGTCGGCAAGCCCGTACCTGGCAGGCAAAGGGCCTGCCGAATCTGTGCATGTCGGTGAACGTGTCGGCCATCGATTTCCGCCAGCGGGATTTTGTCGACGGCATCGAACAGATACTCCAGAACACAGGCATGGACCCGGCCTTGCTGGAGCTGGAAATTACCGAAGGCGTATTGATGCAGAACGTCGATGCCACGATGGTCGCGCTGAGTCGGCTCAAGGCATTGGGGGTACGGCTGGCCATCGATGACTTCGGCACCGGCTATTCCAGCCTGAGTTACTTGCAACGGTTTCCCATCGATGTACTGAAAATCGATCAATCGTTCATTCGTGGCCTGGGCCGTGACAGCAACGACGCGGCTCTGGTCGGCGCCATCATCAGCCTGGGCAAAAGCCTCAATCTGACGGTCATTGCCGAAGGGGTGGAAACCCTCGAACAACTGAATTTTCTCAAGGCGCTCCATTGCGAGGAAGGCCAGGGTTACTACTTCAGCAAAGCCGTGGAGCCGGACGCCTTCGTGCAATACCTGACCTCCGTAAAGCCCCTCTCCTGAACGATGTGCAACGACACACAGGCCCTGAGCCAAGGAATCACAAGATGTCACGTTCCTTCTGCTACTTGCTCCTTGCGCCTCTACTCGGTTGTTGTCTGATAGCCAGTGGCGCACCGCTGGACGAACCGCTCAAACCCTTGCCCGCAGTGCCCGAGCAGAATCCCTTGCAAGTCGAACTCGGTCGCCGGTTGTTCAACGAACCACGGCTGTCGGTCAACAACAGCCTGTCCTGCGCCAGTTGCCATCGTCTGGAAATCGGCGGCGCCGACGACAAGGCATTGTCCACTGGCTTCAAGGGCGATCCCTTGACGATCAATACCCCGAGCGTGTTCAACGCGAGCCTGAACTTCCGGCAATTCTGGAATGGCCGCGCCGATTCTCTGGAAACCCAAGCCCACGAAGTGGTGCAGAGCCCCAGTGAAATGGGCAGTCATTGGGAACAAGTGGTCCAGATGCTCTCCGCCGACCCGGATTACAAAAACGCTTTCACCAAGGCCTACCCGGACGGCGTCACCATGAACAATGTGCAAAGTGCCCTGGCCACCTACGAGCGCACGCTGATCAGTGCCAACTCGCGCTTCGACCAATACCTGTCGGGCAATACCGAGATCCTCACGACTGACGAGAAATACGGTTACCAACGTTTCAAAGACTACGGCTGCATTGCCTGCCATCAGGGGGTGAACATCGGCGGCAACATGTTCCAGAAATTCGGGGTCATGGGTGATTACTTTCAGGCTCGTGGCAACCCCACCGAAGCCGATCTGGGCCGCTATCTGGTCACCAAGGCCGAAGAGGACCGCAACGTGTTCAAGGTGCCGAGCCTGCGCAATGTCGCCGTGACCGCGCCGTACTTTCACGACGGCTCGGCTAAAACCCTCGAAGAAGCGGTAGACGTGATGTTCAAGTTCCAGCTCGGTCGTGTGCCCTCCGACAAGGACAAGGACCTGATCATCAAATTCCTCAAGACCCTGACCGGTGAATGGGGAGGCAAACCTTTATGAAAACTTTCCCCCGTCGCAACCTGGCACTGCTCGCAGCCGTGGCCGTACTGCTGGCCTCGACGCTGTTGTTCCTGTACCTCAAGTCCAGCTCGAACGAGACGTCGACCTACGCCGAATCCCGGGACCTGATCGGTCGGATCAAACAGTTGAACGCGCAATGGGAAACCGAGATTCTCAAGGCCAGGATCGCCATCAGTCACAACTACGATCCACTGGTGACACCGCTGAGCGAGATGACGCGCCTGTGGCAGCGGTTCGAGAGCATGGAGTCCAATCACGGCCGCAACGACACGCCGACCTGGCGTGCCAGTCATGAGGCATACCTTGCCGCCATCCAGGAAAAAACCCGGCTGGTGGAGCAATTCAAATCCCACAACGCGGTGCTGCGCAACTCACTGGCGTTCCTGCCCACGGCCGAAGACGACATCCAGCAACCGCTTGCCCAACTGCCCGATGAAGACAAGCTGCAACTGCAGAACATCGCCACCGACACTTACGACTTGCTGCTCAGCAGCCTGGAATTCGCCCAGGTCACCTCCGACGATAAAGCGGCGGATATTCTGCTGGGGATGAACAAACTGGGGGTTAACAAGCAACGATTGCCGGAGCAGTTTCACAGCCCGATCGATATTTTGAGTAACCACGTCACCCTGATCCTGCGTGAGCAACCGGTGGTCAATCGGTTACTGGAAAACATCGAGGCCATTCCCGTGGCCGAACGACTGGACGACATTACCGGCCTGCTGAACGAAGACCAGCAGCAAACCGATGCCATCGACCAGCGCTACCACTTCAACATGCTGGTGTTTTCGACGCTGCTGGTGCTGGTGCTGGTGTACCTGGCAATTCGCCTGATGCGCAGCTTCGGGGAGACTCAGCGGGTCAACAAGGAACTGCAAACCGCCAACGAAGTCCTCGAACAACGGGTCGAAGAGCGCACCCGCGAACTCAAGGATACCCAGAGCGAATTGCTCGACACCGCGCGTCAGGCCGGCATGGCCGAAATCGCCACCAACGTGCTGCACAACGTCGGCAACGTGCTCAACAGCGTGAACATCTCGGCCGATCTGGTCAGCCGCCGGCTGCGTAGCAGCAAGGCCCAGGGGCTGGGCAAGGCGATGCAGCTGATCAACGAGCATCAAAGCGACCTCGGCACTTTTCTGACCCAGAACGAAAAAGGAAAACTACTGCCAGGCTATTTGAATCAACTGGTGGAGGCGATTGCCCTCGAACAGCAAGGCATGACCGAGGAACTCGCGCAGTTGAGCAAAAGCGTCGATCACATCAAAGACATCGTCGCCACCCAGCAGTCCTACGCGGGGGCCAACAACCTGGTGGAACCGCTGTACATCAGCGAATTGCTCGAGGACGCCCTGCGCATGAACGCAGGCGCCTTGACCCGGCATCACGTCACGGTGGTCAAGGAGTACGGCGACGTACCGCAAGTGATGGGCGACAAGCACCGCTTGTTGCTGATCCTGATCAACCTGATCAGCAACGCCAAATACGCCATGTCCGACCTCAGCAACCGAGCCCGACAGATCACCCTTGGGGTAAAAGTCGTCGAGGACACGATCCTGCAAATCAGCGTCAAGGATGACGGCGAAGGCATTGCGCCGGAAAACATGACGCGGATCTTTGCCCACGGTTTCACCACCCGCAAGGAAGGCCACGGCTTCGGCCTGCACAGCTGTGCGCTGGCCGCGATCGAAATGAACGGCCATCTCACCGCCCACAGCGACGGACCGGGCAAGGGCGCCCTGTT
>Ga0182007_10001868_pt1 | contig 10988 bp, 7 predicted proteins | sample Sormic07211113_1_FD_123023 | JGI IMG/M metagenome (GOLD analysis project Ga0182007, IMG submission 123023) | Rhizosphere microbial communities from Sorghum bicolor, Mead, Nebraska, USA - 072115-113_1 MetaG | ecosystem: Host-associated > Plants > Roots > Rhizosphere | place: USA: Nebraska... | reverse complement strand
CTCGATGTTCGCTGCATTCGCGGCCGCTGGCGTGTTCGGTTCTTTTAGAAGCGGCGCGAAATGAAAAAGCGATGAGCGAAGTATGGAGGAGAGCTTGTGCGCGCCTGTCCTCATTTTGGGTACAGGCGCGGGGTGCTTTTATGCGGGGGTTGGATCGACCACGATCAATCCGCCCCACCGGCGACATGCGAATGCCGGCCCGCCTGCAACGCCCACGCGGCGACCTGGCATTCTTCGATCATCGCGCGGAAGGTCGGCGCCGCATGCGAAGCGCCGGTCGCGCCCATTTCCGGCCCCGCTTGCGGCGCTCCGCCGACGCCGACCACGAGCGTCGCGCGCGGCCGCCATTGCCGCGTGCGGCGCAACATATTGCGCAGATACGGCGGCGATTCCGGCGCGTCGAGCGAGACGATGCAGATGATCGGCGCATCCTTGAAGGCCGGTTCGTCGGCGCGCGCGCTGCGATAGCCCGAGTGCGTCGCCATTAGCGGCGCGAGGCCCTGGCGGGCGAGCAGTTGCACGGCGATCGCGGTGGTGACTTCGTCGAACGCGCCGCGTCCGGGCACGCACAGCACCGAGGTTTTTTCAGTCTCGGCGCGCGAGTGCGGATGCGCCGACATGTGGCTCTCTGGCCGCTCGGACAGATCCGCCGACGCCGAAGCCAGCGCGGCCCCGGCGGATTCCACCGGATCGGCGCGTGACAGCCGCTCCGGCACGCCGTCCGCGATTTCCAGGTTTTCGACGATATCCACCAGCGACTCGTTGACCCGCGCCAGTTGCTCGGGCATCAGCACGCCGCGCATCGCGTCGTTGCGGGCGAGCTTGAGACCTTCGAGCGCGACCTTGTCGTAGTAGTCGATCAGCGACATCTCGCGCAACAGACGCTCCGCCTGCACGATCGCCTCATGCGGATCGTCGGCGAGCAGGCGCTGATAAAAGGTCTGCGCGGGCGTGAGCGCGGGCTGATCGCCCAGCAGCACGGTGAGGAAGTTCAGGCGGTCCGCATAGCGGCCCAATGTGACGACGCACAACGTGAGCGGCGTGGACAGCACGAGGCCGACCGGTCCCCACAGCCAGCTCCAGAAAATCGCCGCCACCACCACGGCGAGCGGCGACAGCCCCGAGCGGTGACCGTACAGCAGCGGCTCGGCGACCTGCCCGGCCACCACGTCGACCACGATGAAAAGAATCAGCGTATACACCGCCATCGTCCATTGCGGCTGAATGGCGGCGGCGAGAAAGACGGCGAGGATCGCCGCGATCCAGATGCCGATATACGGCACGAAACGCAGCAACGCGGCGATCACGCCGAACAGCAGCGCGCCCGGCACGCCGATGATCGCGAGACCGATCGCGATCACGCCGCCCGCGCTCACGTTCACGCCCAGTTGCGCGACGAAGTAGCGGCTCAGGCGCCCGGCGGCGTCGTTGATCGCGGTGGTGGTGCGGTGCAGATCGCGCGAGCCGAACAGGCTGATCAAACGGTCGCGCAAGTCCTCGCGCTGCAACAGGATGAAGATCGTCACCACCAGCACGATGAAGGTCGTTTCGAGCGGCGCGATGGCCGGCGACAACGCGCGCTGGGCGAGTTGCAACGGCGTGGGCGAGGGCTCGTGCACTTCGACGGGCGTCGGCACGGCGGGCGCATTGCGCGCGGCGCGCCCGGTAGGGCGCGGCGGATTCGGTTTCGACGGCGCGACGCGTTGCAGCGTGGCGGCGGCGCGCTTCATCAGCGAATCGGCGCGGCCCACGGTCTTTTCCTGCACCGTCTCGATCTTCTGCTCGATCGCCACCTGATACTGCGGCAGGTCGCCGGCGAGTTGCACCAGTTGCGCCCCGATCAGTCCGCCGACCGCGAGCAGGGTGGCGAGAGCGAACAGCACCGCGATGAAGATCGACGGCAACTGTCCCATATGCAAGCGCCGCAGCGTCTGCACGAGCGGCGCGAGCAGGAAGCTGAGCAGCACCGAGAGCGTGATCGGAATCAGCACCGCGCGGCCGAAGTACAGCGCGCACACCACCACGACGCCGGTGATCACCGAGGCGAGGCCGTGCAGGCCAGGCGTGCCCGGCGGATAGACGCGGTTCGGCCGCCCATGCGGCGGGAGCGATAATTTCATGAGCACACTTTCCGATTGAATGGCGTCGCTTTATAGGGAAGGCGCGCGCGGCTGGAACGTCGGCGTCGACTAAAGCGCCTGGCAGCAATACGCATGCCCGAATTGTAGGCGCTTTGATCGTCTCAAGGCTTATAGAAGCAGCGCGCGACGCTTCACGCACTCATCCCGCATGCACGCGCAGCAACTCGAACAGTTGCGAACTCGCATACAGCACGAGCCCGATAAAGCCGCCGACGATCGTCCCGTTGATGCGGATGTATTGCAAGTCCTTGCCGATGTTCAGCTCGACTTGCCGCGACATCTCGCGCGCGTCCCAGTTCTTCACGGTATCGCTGATGTGGCGCGTCAGGAACTGCGCGAAGTCCGGCGCCATGCCGCGCGCCGCGTCCTCCAGGTGATCGTTCAGCGATTGACGCAGCGTGGGATCGTGCGCGAGCTCGCGGCCCACCCATTGGCCCATCGCCATCACTTTCGCGTGCAAGGCCGAGTCGGGGCTTTGCAGATCGCGCTTGAGCCAGGCGCGCAATTCGCCCCACATGTCCTTCACATAGGTGCCGAGCGCGTCGCCTTCCAGCAGATAGCGCTTCAGTTCCTCGCCTTTTTGCAGGAACGCCGGATCGGTTTTGAGTTTGGCGATCAGCTTATGCGCGGCGTCATCGAACTTTTGACGCAGCTCATGCGTGGGGTTTTCGCTGATCTGTTCGAGCATCCGGTTCACCGCGTTGGCGATCGCTTCGGCGCCTTTCTCGCCGAGCCATGCGGAGGGCAGGATCTTTTCCATCTTCGGGTATTCGCTCTTCACCCAGTCGACGATACGGTCGGCGATAAACGCGCGCGCCTGCTCTTCACGCAGCAACGCCAGCACCTGTTCGATGCCGGCGTCGAGCAATTCCTGATGACGGCCGTCCTTCGTGAGCGTGTCGAGAATCGCACCCATCGATTGCGACAGATCGACCTTGGCCAGCACGCCGCGCAAGGCGTCCTTGATGAAGACCTGGATGCGCACGTCGTCGGTCAAATCCAGAATGCCGCCGGTGAGCTTGACGACGTAGTCGCCGAGCCGCGCGGTGTTGGCCGGCTGCGTCAGCCAGCCGGTGATGCTTCGCGCCGGGTCGTGCTTCTGGATCAGACCGACCAGCGAGGGCACGTCCAGGAACTTGTCCTGCACGAAGACCGCGAGGTTGTCGGCGATCTTGTGCTTGTTCCTCGGAATGATCGCCGTGTGCGCGGAGACGATCGGAATCGGCACGCGGCGAAACAGCGCGACCACCGCGAACCAGTCCGCGAGCGCGCCGACCATCGCGGCTTCCGCCACCGCCTTGATGCCGTCGACCCACACGCCGCGCGGCATGAAGGCGGTGACCACGAAAACGCAGGCGGCCGCCAGCAACAGCAGCAACGGTGTGCGCTTGGCCTTCTTGAGTTCGATTTCCTTGTTCATCGGCAGCGGTGCGGCGGGTTCGATTCGATTGAAATGCGGCGCAGCAATCGACGCGCGCGTTCGGAACCGCGAGTGTAGCGCCGCTGTTCGGGCAATGCGCCATCCACGTGGGGCTATCTTTGCCGCGTCGGCGCGGTAACATCTGCGGCTGGAGTGCTGGAGCGGGCGGTCCGGCCAGGCGCGAAAGACACGATGCACGCGATGAGCGCCCACCGGTCGAACCCGCGCCAACGCCACAACGCCAGGCAAGACCAGGCAAGACCAGGCGACGCTGCAATTGAACGGAATGGAGGCACAGTGATCAGGTTTTTGCACACCGCGGACTGGCAGATAGGCACGCAATTCGGCCAGTTCGAGCCGGACGAGGCCGCGCATCTGGCGGAGGCGCGCTTCGAGACCGTGCGCCGCATCGCCGACGAAGCGGCCGCACGCAAGGTCGACGCCGTGCTGGTGGCGGGCGACGTCTTCGACCTGCAAACGGTGTCGGACACGGTGATCCGCCGCCTGTTCGGCGCATTGCAAGCGTTCTCGGGACCGTGGATCATGCTGCCGGGCAATCACGACGCCGCGCTGGTCGAAAGCGTGTGGACCCGCGCGCAGCGGCTGAACTGCGTCGCGCCGAACGTGCGGATCGTGCTCGAACCCGGCGTGGTGCTGCTCGACGAGTGCCGCTCTGCATTGCTCTGCGCGCCGCTCACGCAACGCATCACCTACGACGACACCACCGCTTTCTTCGACACCGCCGAGACGCCGCCGGGCTATCACCGCGTCGGGCTCGCGCACGGCAGCGTGAGCGGCATCCTGCAGGAGGGCATCGATTCGTCGAATCCGATCGCGCCCACGCGTGCGGCGAGCGCGCGGCTCGACTATCTCGCGCTCGGCGACTGGCACGGCCATCTGCGGGTGGACGAGCGCATCTGGTACGCGGGCACCCACGAACAGGACCGTTTTCGCGGCAACGATCCCGGCTTCATGCTCGACGTCACGTTGCGCGAGCCTGGCGCGTCGCCGCTAGTCGAGCCGGTGCGGGTCGGCAAATATCAATGGCATCGCTGGGACGAAACGATCGCCGTGCCGACCGACGTGGATTCGCTCAAGGCGCGCCTCGCGGCGTTGAACGGCAACGACGTGCTGCGTCTCGCGGTAAGCGGCACGGCCGCGCTGGCTGATGCCGAGGCGCTGCACGTCGCGGTGGAGGAAGCCCGCGCGCGAGTGCGCGCGCTGCGCGTCGATCTGAGCGGCCTGCAAGTGCTGCCCACCGCCGACGACCTCGCCGAACTCGGCGCGCAGAGCGGCTATCTCGCGAAGGTGGTGGCGCGTCTGCGTGGCTTGCAGGAGGATCCGCAGTCGGACCCGCGAGAGGTCGCGCGCGCGGCCGAGGCGTTGTTGCTGTTGGCGCGCATTCAACGTGAACTGCCGCGCGAAGCGAGGTCCGCATGAAGCTCGAAAGCATTGCGATCCAGGAGTTCAAGCAGTTCACCGGCCGGCTTGTGGTCGACGATTTGCAGCCGGGGCTCAATCTGTTCACCGGACCGAACGAGGCCGGCAAGAGCACGATCGCCGAAGCGGTGCGCGCCGTGTTTCTCGAACGCTACAAGGCCTCGCATCTGAAGGATCTGTTGCCGTGGGGCAAGGCGAGCGGGCAGCCGTCGGTCGAAGTGACTTTCGATCTGGACGGCACGAGCTGCAAGCTGTCGAAGCAGTTCGTCTCGCGGCAGCGCTGCGAGTTGCGGATCGGCCAGTCCGTGTTCAGCGAGGACGAAGCCGAGGACAAGCTCGCGGCATTGCTCGGTTTTTCGCGTGCCGCGCGCGGGCCGCTGAAAGCCGAGAACGCCGGCGTTCCCGGTTTGCTGTGGGTGCAGCAGGGCGGCACGCAGGAGATGCGCGATTCGACCGGGCACGCGGCGCAGTATCTGCGCGACGCGCTCTCGCAACTGTCGGGCAGCCGGGAGTCGGCGGGCGAGGACGCGTTGATCGCCGCCGTGCAGCGCGAACTTCGGCAACTGCTCACGGCCCGCACACAGAAGTCCACCGGGCCGCTCGCCGAAGCCGAACAGGCCCTGGCCGCGCTGCTTGTCCAGCGCGACGAGCTGGAGCAGCAGCGCGAGCAGTTCGAGGAGAACATCGCGCGCCTCGCCGCGCTTCAGGAAGCCTTCGACGACACGCAACGCAAGCGGCCCTGGGAGCTTCACGAACAGAAAGCCGTGCAGGCGCAACAGCGCGCCGACGCCGCGGCGGAACTCGAACGAAGCGTTCAGCAGCTCGCACAGTCGCTGCAAGTGAGCGAAGCGGAACTGGCGCTTTCGTTGCAACAGGAGCAGGGCGCGGCCGAACTGGAAGCGGCCGTCGCTCGCGAGCGGCAGCAACTCGATGCGGCGCGAGCCAACGTGTCCGCCGTTCAAACCGAGCATGATCGAGCCGCGGCGAGCGTCGCGCGATTCGAGCAAGCCTCCGCCGATGCCAACCGGGCGCTCGACCTGGCGAACGCGGCGGTGAGCGCGGCGGACTTGCGCAGCCAGATCGGCCTGCATCGCGCCGAAAGCGAGCGGCTCGAAGCCGCGATCGCCGACGCGGGCAAGGCGAACGACGCCGTTCTCGAAGCCGCGCGCGCCGCGGCGTCGCTCGAAATCGACGCGGCGAAACTGAAGCGGCTTCAATCGCTGGATGCCGAATTGACGGTGTTGCGTGCGCGCACCGAAGCGGCGATGACGCGCATCGAATACCGGCTGAACGGCGCGATCACGGTTGGCGAAGCGCAGGTGAGCGGCGCGGGCGTGTTGCGTCTGGACGAGGAGAAGCTGATCGGCCTCGGCGCGCTCGGTGAGTTGCGCGTGATTCCGGGCGTCTCCGATTTGCCGGCGCGGTTATCCGAGCTTGCCTCGCTCGAAGCCGGTCATGCGCAGTTGTTGCAGGCGTTGGGCGTGGCATCGCTCGGTGAGGCCGAAGCGCGCCATGAACAGTGGAAGGCGCTCGTCGCGCAACAGAAGAGCCAGGCGAAGATTCTCGAAGTGCACGCGCCGCAGGGCATCGACGCGCTGCGTGCGGCGTTGGCTTCCACTAGCGCGCGCTGGCAGGCGTCGAATGAACGGCTGGCGTTGCTGCCCGATGTGTCCGCCGCGCCGCCGCTCGACGAAGCGCGCCGCAACGCCGAGATCGCGCGCGATGCATGGGAAGCCGCCAGAAAACTGCTGGCGCAGTCGGCGGAAAAACGATCGACCGCGACAGCCACGACCGATTCGCTCGCCGCCCAATTGCAGCGCAAGGAAGCGCAGTTGAACGACGAAGCGTTCCGTCGCCACCGCGCGCAATGGCAGACGAAAATGATCGAGCAGCGCGTGCAGGTCGACGTGTTGACGAAACAGCGCGAGGGACGCGAGCGCGAACTGGAAGCCGCGCGCCTGGACGATCCGGCTGCCGAGGCGAAGCGCTATCGCGCGTCGGCGGACCTCGCGCGTGGCGAGCAGCATGAGCGGCAAGTGCGGATCGCTCAATTGCGCAGTCAACTGGAGACGGTTGGCGCCTCCGGGCTCGGCGAGCGTCTTGCGGCGGTGCGGGCGCGGGTCGAGCAAGCCACGCGCCGCAAGGACGAACTCAGCTTGCGGGCCAGCGCGTTGAGCCTCCTCGACGAAGTGCTGGTCGACGAACGCGACGCGGCGGTGGCGCAACTGCGCGCGCCGTTGACCGAGCGGCTCGGGCATTATCTGCGGCGAATTTTTCCGCAATCGACCATCGCGCTCGGCGACGATCTGAGTCCCGCGACGCTGGATCGTTATGGCCGCGCGGATACGCTCGACGCGTTGAGCTTCGGCACGCGCGAACAGCTCGGCATTCTGACGCGGCTCGCGTATGCGGATCTGCTCAAGGCATCGGGCCGGCCGACCTTGCTCATGCTGGACGACGCCGCCGTGCATACCGATGCCGCGCGGCGCGATGCCATCAAGCGCGCGCTCATCGACGCGGCGACGCGCCATCAGATCCTCGTGTTCACCTGCCATCCCGAGTTGTGGGACGACCTGGGCGTGAGGCAGCGGGCGATCGACGATCTGAAGGCGGCGGCATAGGCCACCCCACCCGGCGGCGGCATAGGCCGCCCCACCCGTTACCTGGCTCGATTCACTCGTACCAGCGCGGGGTATAAATCCATTCGCCGCCTTCGGCGTTTTTGGCGAAGCCCCGCGTGGTCGATGAGCCCACGATCACCATCGTCCGCATATCCACGTCGGACGAGCGCAGTTCGCCGAGCGTGATCGTGCGCAGCGTGCCGCCCGGCCTGCCGATATCGCGGCCAAGCACCACCTTGGTGGTCGCGGCGCGATATTCCCTCACGATGTCCAGCGCCTTATCCAGTTGCCACGGACGCGCGCGCGAGATCGGGTTATAGAACGCCATCACCAGATCGGCTTCGGCCGCGTGCCTTAGACGCTTTTCGATGATCGTCCACGGCTTCAGATTGTCGGACAGCGACAGCATGCAGAAGTCGTGACCCAGCGGCGCGCCGGCTTGCGCGGCGGTGGCCATCGCCGCCGATACGCCCGGCACGATCGACAGTTCGACCGCGTGCCACTGCGCGTTCCGCTCGGCGTCGAGCGCTTCGAGCACCGCGGCGGCCATCGCGAACACGCCCGGATCGCCCGACGACACCATCACCACCGAGCGTCCCATGCTCGCCAGTTCGAACGCGTGACGCGCGCGTTGCATTTCCTCGCGGTTGTCGGTGCCATGCACGCGCTGATCCGCGCGCAACGGGCCGGCCATTTTCACGTAGGTGTCGTAGCCGAGAATATCGGTCGCTTCGTTCAGCGCCGCGCGCGCGGCGGGCGCCATCAGATCGGCGCTGCCGGGGCCGAGGCCGATCACTGTCAGACGGCCGCGTGCGCGGCCGATCGTCTCGGGATCGATCGCCAACGGCGCCACTGCGAGCGCGACGCCGCTAGTCGCGTCGTCATGCAGCGTTTCGTAGGGAATGCGCAGCGCGGCGTGCAGCAGGTTGCTGGGCCGCTCGCTGGGCCGCTCGCCGTCTTCGGGATGCGTTTGAGCGAAACGCAGCGGCACGTTCAGACTGGCGGCGGCCTGAGCGAGCGCCTGGTCCGCCATGTGTTCAGACGAGGCTAGCAATGCTGCGAGAGAAAGCACCGCAAGACCCTGCGCATCCAGCGCCTCACGCACGCGCGCTTCGATCTCCGCACCCGCACCCGACACCGCTACCACCACACTGCGCGGATGAATCACCAGTTCGTCATCACGTCCGCTCCACGCTCGCGGCGTCACGCGAATCGCGAGACGCGCCGATGCCGAGCGCGGCAACTGCGCATCGTCGAGCCACGGCGCTTCGCCTTCGATCCGCGTGCTCTCGCCGGCCAGCAGATCGGACACGAAGCGTTTGCCTTGGCCGAGATCGGCGAGCGCATAGCCTTCGGGCGGATTGAGCACGCAGGTGCCGAAGCGCAATTCGCCGCTCGTCGTGATCGCCGGCGATACGGCCAACGCGGCGGCAATCACGCGCGCCATCACGTTGACGCCGGCGAGACCGCCGAGCAAGGGCACGACCGCGCTGCCATCCTCCGCGACGGCCAGCACCGGCGGCTCCGCGCCCTTGTTCGCGAGCAACGGCGCGACGCAACGAATCACGATGCCCGCCGCGCATAACGCGACGATCGGCGTGCCGCGCGCATACAACTCGCGCAGATGCGCGCCGAGTTCGCTGTACGAGACGTCGGCCTCGACGCGTCCCTGCAACCCATGCACCTGACTATTCGCGTACAAAGCTTGAATGTGCCGCGCGGTCGTCAACGCGCCCGCGCCGAGAATCACGATCGCGGGTGGCGTCATCCTTGCCATTTTTCCCCCGGCACGACGAGCAGCGAGAAATATGGCGACGCCATCGGATCGACTTCCGCGAGCGGCACGATGCGCTGACTAGCCATCGTCGCGCGCTCGACGTAAAGCGCGCGCCGCGCGAGACCGAGTTCGCCCAGCACGCGCCGCACCTTGTCGAAATTGCGGCCGAGTTTCATCACGACGGCGGCGTCCGCATCGGCGAGACGGCGGCGCAATTCGTCCTCGGGCAGTACGCCCGAGAGCACGGAGAGGCTCTGGTTGCGATAGACGAGCGGCGCGCCGAGCACGGCGGCGCCGCCGAGCATCGAGCACACGCCGGGCACGACTTCGCTCTCGTAGCGCGCCGCGAGCCGGTCGTGCAAATACATATAAGAGCCGTAGAAGAACGGATCGCCCTCGCAAATCACGGCCACATCGCGGCCCGCATCGAGATGACCGGCGACGATCTCCGCCGCCGTGTCGTAGAAGTCGGCGATGATCGCTTCATACGAGAGCGGCGGTTCGAGCGCTTCGGTGGTGACCGGATACACGAGCGGCAGATGCTGCTGCGCGTCGTGCAAATGCGCTTCGATGATGCTGAACGCGTTGCCTTTCTTACCCTTCGCGACGAAATACGCGACCACGGGCGCCGCTTTCAGCAGACGCAGCGCCTTCAGCGTGATGAGTTCGGGGTCGCCGGGGCCGACGCCGAGTCCGAACAAACGTCCTTGCACGGTCATTTATTCGACCTCCGTCGCGAGCGCGTTCACGGCGGCGGCGGCCATCGCGCTGCCGCCGCGTCTGCCGTGCACCACCACGTAGGGCACGCCGCGGCTGTCGTCCGCGAGCAGCGCCTTCGATTCGGCCGCGCCGACGAAGCCCACCGGAAAACCGAGAATCAGCGCGGGCTTCGGCGCGCCGGCATCGAGCATGTCGAGCAGATGAAAGAGCGCGGTCGGCGCATTGCCGATCACGACGACGCTGCCCGCGAGTCGCGGACGCCACAATTCGAGCGCGGCGGCCGAGCGCGTGTTGCCGAGTTCGCGCGCGAGCGCCGGTACGTCCTCGTGGGTGAGCGTGCAGATCACTTCGTTGTTCGCGGGCAGCCGCGCGCGCGTGATGCCTTGCGCGACCATGCCGGCATCGCAGAGAATCGGCGCGCCTTGCGCGAGCGCCGTGCGGCCCGCGGTGCCCGCGCCTGCGGAAAATTGCAGGGCGTCGACGATATCCACCATGCCGCACGCGTGAATCACGCGCACCGCGAGTTTTTCCAGGTCCGCGGGGATGCGCGATAAATCGGCTTCCGCGCGGATCGTCGCGAAGGATTGGCGATAGATCTCCTGACCGTCGCGAATGTAATCAAGCATCTATGGGCTCCGGGCCAGGTGGTCGAGCAGGTCGGCGGCCTGCTCGATCGTCAGTTGGCGCGCGACGTACTGGCCGAAATCCGAGTGGCCGTCGTCGCGTCGATAAAGGTCGTAAGTGCCGGGCGACACAGCCAGCAGTGTGTAGGGCGCGCAGTGCGCGGCGGCGCACGAGCGCGGGCAGCCGCTCAGATGGACCTCGACGTTCTCGGGCAAGCGCGCGGCGAGCCGCAGTGCGTCGGCCTT
>Ga0182007_10001867_pt1 | contig 10992 bp, 7 predicted proteins | sample Sormic07211113_1_FD_123023 | JGI IMG/M metagenome (GOLD analysis project Ga0182007, IMG submission 123023) | Rhizosphere microbial communities from Sorghum bicolor, Mead, Nebraska, USA - 072115-113_1 MetaG | ecosystem: Host-associated > Plants > Roots > Rhizosphere | place: USA: Nebraska... | reverse complement strand
TCTCTTGCCCCTGCCGCACTCATTTCTCGAACGATCCGCTCCCACCGCTCACCCCGACAAGCCTTGCACCCCACCTCGTCATGCCCGCGAAAGCGGACCCTGCACCCTGCGCACCCTGCACCCCGCACCCTACCTCGTCATGCCTGCGAAGGCAGGCATCGCACTTCAAGCTGGTACGCCTGCAGCGAAGCTTGCGCGCAGAGCAAGAGCCTTCGTCCTCCTTCGGAGGCCGAGTTACTTTCTCTTTGCGTGACCACGAGCACGCAGGATGCGTGCGCGAGAAGCGAAGCTGGCCCGAATGGCGTAGGGCAGGATGCCCAGAGTAGAGAGAAAGCTAACTAAAGAGAAAGGCCACCCCGCTCGGTGCTTGCCGCCTATCGGCGGGCAGCCGCTCCGGCGTTGCCTCAACTCGGGCATCCATGCCCTCGCCATGGGTGGCAAGTCCGTGAGCCGGGGGCGGGCTTTTCGGCGGTACATCCGTGTGCTGGCGAAAAGGCATCGGCATCTATGAATGTATTTTGCCTAGGGCGAATGTCTGCTATCGGCCAACAACGGCCGGTCGCGGCCTGAGCCGGGGGGCCCGTTTGCAGACATTTGAGATTTGCTTACCTAGATGTGTTGCCGATGATCGATCTTCTAGGAAGTACCCGCGTTTCAAGGGTAGAACCCGTCAGTCAATATTGAGAAGGGCGCTTCAAATAGCCACCTCAAAGTCTTGGCACGGAATCGATGGAAATGCGAAGCCGGCACCAGCCGCCTCTCACTATCAAATGTCACTCTGCTCTCTGATTCGCTCAAGAACTTTGAGCGCGTGCTTGCACTGGAGTTCACTCGGAAGCTGACGCGGTATGGAGGCGCAGACCCGAAGGATCTGCTCGTCCTTGGGCGAAAGCTGCCTGTGTTCAGTCCCCTTCGAAAGAACGTCTCCCCAGAAACTCCCTCCCAAGGTGACCACTTCCGCTTGGGCGGAAATTCCATCGGTCTCTCGCTTCCTCTTTCGCTCGTCGCGCTCGTTCGTCTTTGCGGTGTCCTTCAGGGTCAGACAGCTTTCGAAGTCCGTCCCGTACTCGAGTTCACGTCGAGCCAAACCATTCCAGCAAGCTTGCTGCTTCGCCCATTCGGACATGTTTCGCATTCCGGCTGCAGGATGGGTGATTACTTCATGAGCTGCCTCTGCTGCAACAAGCAGCGCGCGAACCAACGGGTCAGGGAGTGCCTGTCGCTTCGCAATCGCATCGAGGTCGAGTACCTCCCTCTCACGGTTGGAATCGTGAAATACCTTCGCCATGGCGTAGGTCACGATATTTGCCCGGTACCCACCTTCGTACCATGGCTGCTTCGGGACCTCCGCCTCGAGTTTGCGGAAGATGATGGCCTTGGAGATGAGCCGTCGATACCAGAGCTCGTCAAACCTTGCTTCTTGGTTCGACCAGGCCTCGCCGATCTCCTTCGCGAACTCCGCAAAATTTTTCTGAGCGCCTCGCGAGACGATGTGAGGCCTGCCCGTCGCCGAGAACTCAAACTTGGCGAGATCCGTCTTGCTGAACAACTGCAACTTTGGGAATTCCAGATCGAATTTCTTCTGCTGTGCAGGTGTCAATCGGATACGAGCATTTACGAACTGCCCGCGTGATCGCTCATAGAACCACTTGCTGTCATGGCGCACGCCTTCACGTGCTGTGAAGATCACCTTGCGCGAGAACTGCTCCATCCGGATGTGGAATGGGTGATTGGAGAAGAAGTCGGCGGCGTTGACCTTGTTCTGCGTGTTTGCGTATTCCGAAATTTTCGGCACGACATTCTCGGAAAGATCCGAGGGAACCACCGTCAATTTCATCTGCACAAATACCTTCGAAAGCTGCTCCCTCGCAGCCTTCAATGCCGCATGAATCGACCCCGTGGTCTGCGCGCCGTTCACGATTTGCAGATTGCTGATTGAGGAAATGGCGAGTCCCTCTTTCGTCTGCACACATGCAACCTCGTCGGCCGTGGCTGACAGGCCATTGTTGTAGGGAAAGAAGAGATCCGGCTCTTCCCTGATGGTCTTCTGGATGCCCTTGTTTGTCTTGGCACGTGCCTGAAGGAAAGACCGAACGTTGGCCTCGAGGAGGCGGGCTCCCCAGCGATCATAGATGGCGGCAAGTTGCGCCCCAGGCACGATCATCAGGTAGCTCTCCAGATTCGCTCCGCTCTGCGAGGCCTTCAGCGCAGGCAATGCCACGCCAAAGTCGTTCGCGAAATCGATGACGATGTCCTCGCGCGCCTGACCTGAGCGGTCAAATCGCTCGAAGCGGGCTAGATCCCACACCGACCAGGTGATCGGGACATTGCCAGCGTCCGCGAGTTTCACCGTGTCATCGCGGCCAATGTACTGACGATTGGAGACGAGGATCAGCTTCACCTTGGTGACATGCGGCCAAGCCCCGATGATGAGATCCGAGACTTGGAATGCGGGATTCACCTCGTTCAGCGAGTCCCGAAACTCCACTGTCTGCGCCTTCTTGAGAAAGCGAAGCAGAGGATTGAGGATGGGAGGCACATCGGCCTTGCCAAACGTCTGGACTTCGTCACTGTCGACAAAGTCACAGACGATCAATCCCAGGACACCCTCGCTTTCACGTGGGTCACCGGCATAACCATCAATCCTGAGTTTCTGACCTCCGTCTCCCGTCTGGTAGTAAGACCGATCGGCGACTTCCAGCTCGCCTGCTTCCGTCAACCGCTCGGTCATTCGATCGAAGAATGCCTCGACCATCATGATGCCGCTGGCGTCTGCCTCCCTGCGGATGTCAGCCACAAGTTCCTTGTAGTAGGCGTCAAGTTCGCTCATGGCTGATCCTTTTCGACAAGCTTCAAACGGAGAGTGCTCCAATCTGTCAGGAACGGGGCACAGGTCGAAAGAGCAATCGCATATGTCACACCGCTGACTCCTTGAGGAACAGGAGCAGTGATCCGCGGAAAGCCCTCTGACACGACGTGGAACTGTGGCTCGGAGACGATCCATCGCCATGCCGAATAATCGTGCGCCGTATCAAAGCCTGCGTCAGCCAGATGAAGATTCCAGTTTGTTATGGCGGAAGGGTCGGTCTGTTGCAGATGGTTGGTTACTTCTGCCACATATTCGGTGAGCGTCTGACCATGGGGGGCGTGCACCTTGTCGACGGCGAGCACACCAAGCCATAGGCGACGATCTGGTACGTCGGAGAGTTGATACTCGTTGGCGATCTTGACGAAGGGCTGGGAGGCTCCACGGCGCGCCTTTACTTCGATGCAGTCAGCCTTGAGCTCGAAGTCCTTCGGAGCCCCCGATGGTCCCGTCCATGCCGTCAAGGCAGCTGTCGCGCCCAGAGTCGAGATCAGAAGCTTCAGGATCTCAATCTCGCCGATCAAGCCCTTTTGTGCCTCCTCTGCCAAGGCTTCCTGCTTTCCACCGCGCAGAAGGTAGTGCCATCGAAAGGTCCGAGCAATGGCCCGATCCAACGCTCCTGCCTCTGTTCCGGCAAGCTCTCCTGATGCCATCACGTCGCGACAAAGCGTTTCGAACAATTCCAGTTGCGCGTTGTCCTTCAGCCTGATGTAGAGGATGGGTCCACCTGGAAGGGTCTGAAACCGAATCTCGAGGTTTTTCAGATTGGGGAGATCTGGTGGTGGCTCGGGCAGGCTGGACAACTTCAACAACAGTGCGACATCCGCTCTCGGCAGCACTGCCCAGAACCAGTTCCAATTTGCAGAGGCGTCGACGCGGCGTGTATCTACCTTGCCGGCTTCCAGCCCGGACCATGGGGTGTCATTCGGTATCACCGAGTGCCTCCTCCTCTATCTCCAACTCTCCGAACATCTCTCGCATTCGGATCGTATTGACCACGTACTCCACCGTACCGCCAGCTATATGGCTCTGTGGGAAAGAGATAGTCCATGCAAGGACGTTGTCATCAGGCAGATCCTGCTGAAGTTTCACTGACTTTGGTGTGACGAATCGAATAATCAATAGAGCACGCGAGCGCGTGATCCTGAAGAAGCGGTCGGGCAGCGGATTGGGTACTGATCTGTCTGGGAACTCGCGCCGAAATTCAACTTCAGCACGAGTTTCTTCCTCGGCGCCAACGCCTTCCTTCTCGTCACCAGGTGAGCCGACGCGCCGGCTGGTCCCGCTGATTGCGAGGATCCTGTTTTGGAGATCCTCATCACTGACCGAGCGATCAAACGGTTTCAAGACTTGGGAGGCGAGCTGTTCCCCCTTGACACCGTCTTTCTGAGCACTGGCGAACAGGACGTCCCATTCCTTCAACTCGCTACCCGCACGCGCATCGATGTAGTCACTCAGCAAACGAGGATCTGTCAGAGGATCGGCGGAATCGGCACGAAACGCGCGCAGAAACTCCTGCACCAATTTCACGTCAACATGTTTATAGAGTCGTCCCCGTGGTCTCTCCTCGAAGGCCAGGTCAAGCGAGTTGATCGACTCTACCAGGGTCTCGCCGGCTTTTTGGTTCCGTTCGAGTTGCTCCTGATCGATTCGGATACGCGTCGTCTCTACCAGCCTTCCGGCCAGTCCGACCTTCACTGGAAGCTCTCTGCCAGACCCCATCTTGTTGCGGGCAGTGACGATGAGCGATTCGGGGTGGCTGCGGACCGCAAGACCGAATTGTTCGGGCGTGGCCTTGACCAACTCCATTCGCTTGAGCTGAGCCTGGAGGTCTTCCGTGGCCTCGTGGATATGTGCATACCAACCAACGCCATCCGCGGGCATCCAAACGCGACAGAGATCCTCGTATCCTAGTCGGTAGCCGAACCACCGCCCCATCTGCATCAGCGTGTCGTACATGACCGAATTGCGGAGAAAGTAGCTGACAGTCAGACCTTCCAGCGTCAGCCCTCGCGACAGCGAGAATCCGCCGACGGTGATGACCGTAACGCCGTGATCGCCATCCTCTGTGTAGTCGAGCGCCTGGGTTCGTTTGGACGAATTGACCTCCACAACACGAGCCGCGACCAGGACCTCGTGCAGCCGGGACTGCACTTCGGGCCAGGCGGCGCCCTCTGCATTGGCGTATTCCTGTTCCCAAACTGCATGCAGCGCCGCAATCTCCGGATTACGCAGCGCACTCGGTCCCTTGCCCCCGTCCACGGCAACAGCATCCCGCATGCGATCGATGACCTCTGCGATCTGTACTCGTAAACGACCCTGCACATCCGTAAAGCGCGAGGCGTTCACCAGCATCGATGCGTGCTGTGCCTGCTGGCCGCGAACATTCCGGATCGCCCGCGCAACGATGAATGCTCGCACGGCCCGCACCAGACTTGCTGGAAGCGTGTCGACGGGATGCGTGATCTTGTGCTTCATCGGAAACACATCTTCGTTGTCGTCGATCAGCCGAACGTGGCGTTCGCGCGCGTCGACAAACACCTTCTGCGCGCCAAAGTAATTTGATGGCGCGTCCAGCCCGATGATGAAGTGGCGAGGGAACAGATCTTGCTTCAAAGCTTCGTCATCGGTGTCCGGATCGATGAAGATGTTGGCGAAAGGGGTTGCTGTGTAGCCGACGTAGCAGCACCTATGAAACAGGGACAGCAGCTCGCGAATCTGGCCGTTGATGCGCGTGACTTCATCGCGCGCGTATGCCGTATTGATCGAGGCATTGTCGGCTTCGTCATCGATCAGCAGCATGGGCTGGCTGACCATTTGGGTGCCTTGCTGGACCGAATGCTCTTTCAACCATTCCAGCAGGTTCTTCAGCGTGCTGGAGTTCTTCTTGATCACCAGAACCACCGGCACGTTGTACTGCCCGATCTGGCTAGTATTCGTGGTAGCTGTCGCCTTGTTGAAATCGCGAAGGGTATTTGTCAACGAGACAGGAAATTCCCGCTGGTCGAAATTTCCGACACCAATGATCTTCTGCCGCTGTGCCTTGTTTGCATGAGCCAAGCGACCTGTATCACGGCCGATGAATCCTTCGTCGATTCGCGCCTGGGTCTGGTTTCGGAGATTGTTGTGAATGCCCGCAATGACGACGATCAATCGATAACCCGCGTCGGCGGCCTTGCAGACGAGTCCGGCGTAATTCTGGGTTTTGCCGCTCTGAACGTTGCCGACAACCATGCCACGCCGACTCCAGGCACTCATGTTCTTCGGATCACCAAGGCGATCCAGAACCCGGTCGGTCACGGCATCGGTCGCATCGATTACCGACTTTGGAAGGCCCTTCTTGCTCAAAAGCCTACGATAGCGACCCCAGTAGAAATCACCGATTTCCTTGTTGATTCTGGCGTCATGCAGCCATGGACGAAAGTCCTCGGCATCGACGATGGCACCGAGACCCATGCTGATGCCGTATTTCTCCTCTATGAGCCGGGCAAGTTCCTCCGCTTCATTGTCGTCAACCCTTGCCGCGAACATCGCCGTATCACGAAGCTGGGCAATGATGTCGCGAATAGATACCGCGGTATGTGGCCCGGGCTGCGATGCCATATACATCGACGTCATGCCTTCAAGGCTGCTCAGCAATGGATTCAAGGCTCTTCCCCTGTTTCTATGGTTGCAGCAATGATGCGCTGAGTGTCTTCCCATGCAGACCGAAAGGGATCCACGTCTCGCATCAAGGCCATAATTTCCTTGATGTCCTTCTGTGCCCCCAGGAGCATCGTGAGAGTGGATCGCACTGCCTGTACGAGAGTGTCTTCGTCCAAGCTATCCGGCACGATCTGTTCGGCGATACCAGCCATGTCGGCGTGCAGCGTCTCAATCGGCAAGGACGCCCCGACTACTGCGATGCAATTGAAGAATCCGCGCCGAAGCTCAGAGGGCAAGTCCGCAGCAAAGCTGGTGAATGCCGGATGGTCGACATTCGGGCGATAACGAATCTGCCCATCGGCCTGTATCCGGTGCCACATCGGCAGCCGTTCCTGATCCACCAGCTTCTGACCACGCTTGCGATAGGTCCGCTTCGACCCGACCTGGATCCGCTCGATTACCTTCTTGAGTCGGTCACGCACGAGAGGAGGCAACTGGGCTGACGACTTCTTGACGTCAATCTTCCAGTCGGCGTCCATGCAGTTTGGAATGTCGATCCTCACGCGAGACAGTTTCGTGAGCTCTGACTGGCGACAGAGACCGAACCATGTGCCATGAAGGATCAGTCGTCTTCCCCGATAGAGATAGAACCCCTGGGACTTCAAGTGCCCCTCTGGGCCTGCAATATCCACCCAATCTAAGTTGGACATCTGTTTGTGATGCGGCAGCGTAAAGCTCTGGATCTCCAGATCACCATGAGCCAGTGTCAGCCTCTCTTCTGGATCAGCGATGGTCGCCAGACTCTTGCGGGCGAAAGGATCCAGTGATCGCAGAACCCGGCCATTCAACGAAATACGTAATGGCCTCGCGTCATCCATGAAACGGTGAAATACGAGCCGGAGATGACGTTCCGTCTCCGCAATCCGCTGGTTGATGACTTCGGTTCGTTTGGAAGCATTGTTCGAGAAGCCACCGGTCAGACGATCCAGCTTTTGCCAGAGGACGAGAGTGCCCTTGGGGCCAAGTTGGTCAATGACAGGAATTTCGGAGGTGTCGTCGGGTAACTGCACGGCCCACTCGTTCCGCTCTGTCACTTCATCAAGATCCCATATGGCAACAGAAGTCTTTCCCATCTTCCTAGAGACAACTGTCAGCCGGCGGCATTGAGAGAAGCTGGCGCTTTTCATGCCAAGGCCAAAGCGACCCAAATCAGGCTCATCTCGAGCAGCCAAAGGATTCTGGCTGCCTGGTCGCATCGCTGCGATCAGTTCCTCTTCAGTCATTCCCTCGCCATCGTCGATGATGGCGATGAAGGGATCGTCCGAGATCGAATCTGTATGGATTTGGACTTCGCGCGCGCGCGCCGTGATCGAATTGTCGATGATGTCGGAGATGGCGGTCTCCAGTGAATAGCCGATGTCCCTCAGCCCTTCGATCAGCGAAGCCGCGTGAGGTGTGGCGTCGGCACGTCTAGGCGCGGATGGCCATCGCTTGGGGTTGCCGGTCATATCAACTCGCCCAGCCCGGACTCTCGTGCCTTGCTCCTCTCGGCGAAGGCTGAGCAACCGCATTGGTCAGCGATCGACTGACGAGAGTAGCGATTTGGCGCGCTAGGTAGGGAGGCACGGCGTTTCCTACTTGCACGTATTGTTGTGTTCGGTTTCCGAGGAAAAGGTAGTCGTCTGGAAAGGTCTGTAGCCGTGCAGCCTCCCGGACCGTCAAGCTACGACATTGAAGCGGATCCGGGTGGATGTAGTAGTGACCATCCTTGGAGATGTGACTGGTGACGGTAGTCGAGGATTCCCCGGAGAGTTGAACGCGGAATCGATCATTGAAGACGCCGCTGAGCCAATTCAGATGATCCGGGGACAGCGATTTTGGAAAGTCCTCGGCCTTTGGGCTGTAGCCGTAGGTCGCCCCAAACACCGCCGCGAACAGGTAGCGACCAAGATCGGACGACATGTGCCCTCGCGTCTCATGCTGGGCAATCGCCGAGAGCGTTGGACGTTCAAGCCACTGGCGTAGATCGTCTTTGGAAGTGCCATAACCCCTGGGCAGAGCCTTCGTGCTGCGCGGAAGAGTGGCGTCCGCAACACCTGCAGCTACTGCTGAAAAAGCATTGCCAAGCGTTCGGTCCTTTCCCCGCCCATAGGTGGAGGCCAAACGTCTCGCTGCAGAGGCGACCGTTGCGCGCCAGGCCTCGGGATCGTCAAGCTGTCGACTGATACCACTGCGAAGCGAAGGAAGGTTCCCGATGGCATCGAAAACCGTGCGCGCCATGGGCGATATCGCTACAGATGCGGTTTCGGCACCAGATTTGAGGTCTGCCCGGATGCCGACGATGATTACCCGGTGACGGCGCTGGGGCACGCCGAAGTTTTCAGCCCGCACCACGAAATCAGTCGGCTGTACTGCCTCAATGAGGCGCGCCTTACCGTCAATTACCCTTATTGCCCGCAATTCGTACTGATGGCCACGACCTGTGCCGAGCGAGGTTAGATCCTCCATCAACATCTCGAAAACCAGACGACTCTCAATCGTTGATGAAAGCATGCCCTTGACGTTTTCCATCACAAACGCGGCGGGTCTCAGGCGATCGAGCACGCGAATGTATTCTCGAAACAGGTAATGTCGCTCGTCATTCTCGGGGACGTAGTCGCGCTTCCCCTTTGCCCGGGCGCGACCCACAAGCGAATACGCCTGACAGGGCGGGCCACCTATCAGTATGGTTTCATCGAAATCACGTCGCAGTAGCTTGATGGCGCGGTCGATCGCGACTGTCGCGTCCTCGGTCCCAAGTTCTAGGCAGCGCGCCTCTCTAGTGGCATGCTTCCATGACTCTGCGTCAACGGCTTTCCAATCAGCACCGGGGATCAAACCCGCATGAGTGTCGATGAACTCCTTGGGGAGCACACTGTGACGCTCCTTGTACTCTCGCAAAAAGGCTCGCAGAGTCAGGGTACGATGCGCCGACGCCTCCTTTTCGACTGAAATTCCGATTCGGAAAGGGGCATGGCCGGCCTCGACAAGCGAGGCAAAGCCCTCACCCAGCCCGCCCGGTCCGGCAAAAAGATCCACAACGCCGAAGGTCGCAGGCAAATCAGGCTCCTCAGTCATGTTTCTGTCGAGATATACCAAGTTACACGACCAAAGCGAAGTCAAGTGACTGACGTCGTGGACAGCAAGACTCGGTCTCGAATGATGTCCGGAATTCGGGGCAAGAATACAAAGCCGGAGCTCGCGCTTCGAAAGGCTCTTCATTCGCGCGGCTTCCGCTATCGCCTCAATGACCGCCGCCTGCCAGGTCACCCGGATCTCGTTCTGCCGAAGTATCGCACAGCAATCCTGGTTCACGGCTGCTTTTGGCATAGACACGAAGGGTGCCGATTTGCCACGTCCCCCTTGACGCGACCAGAGTTCTGGCAAGCCAAGTTTGACGCGAACACGCGCCGAGACCGAGAGGTGCAACAACTGCTCACCAAGCAGGGCTGGCGCTTGGCAACGGTCTGGGAGTGCGCGCTGAAGCGATCGGAACAGGTGACCGCTGCTACCGATCTTCTCGAAGGTTGGTTGCTTGGCAGTTCTCCGATAATCGAGATACCGCCATCGCCATTCGAGCCATCGAAAGTTTGATGTTGATCCTAGACGAGGGTGAACTCGAGTTCTGTCGCTGACTCCAAAAAAACAACAGTTGCCGGCGCCTTCCAACCTAACTTCAGGCTGCATGCGTGGAAGTTCGAGCGGCGCGGGCCCAAATTCAACATGCATGTTGAGGGGGCAGTTGGCGTTCAACACCGCGCCGCCGACCGTGACCGCGGCACTCGACGGCTGGGGTCTGGCCCTACCGGACGATCAGGTGCCGGATCAGATCAATACTGGGGCACTTATACGCGTGCTGGAAGACTCGTGTCCTCCGTTTCCCGGCTATCACCTCTACTACCCCAGCCGCCGCCGACATTCTGCCGCGTTCATGCTGATGGTCGAGGCACTGCGCTACCGGGCTTAAGGTTCGGTTGATGTCACAGATCCGAAGCTACAGACCATCGGGTGACAGCCGCTAACCAATGGTCGATGACTGGCCTGCAAGAAAGGGTCAGCCACCTAAGATGTCTGCCGCAAAGCGGCCGTTCGCGAGAGGCAGAAATGGGTCGTAACCTGCCGTCCCGCCTTTCGGGAGCCCGATCATAGTCGCCGGCGCGTCTGATCATCGAAAGTTGCGAGGCTGCTGCACTCGTCGTCGATGGCGAGTACGCGGATCTGTTCCCCGTGACGCATCCTGAGGCGCCACACCAAGTGTGAACCACATTCGCCTGCCATCGGCTTGCTTGTTGCGTGGCGGCCGATGCGCGGGAGGCGCTCGCTGGAATCAGGGTCGCGGTCGAGGCTTCTTGGCTGGCCCGAGCTCGACAATGGCGGCGCCGACGATGGCGGCTTCGGTAAAGATTCTTTCCAGTGCCGCCTTGCCCGCTTCGTTGACGTAG
>Ga0182007_10001863_pt1 | contig 10999 bp, 12 predicted proteins | sample Sormic07211113_1_FD_123023 | JGI IMG/M metagenome (GOLD analysis project Ga0182007, IMG submission 123023) | Rhizosphere microbial communities from Sorghum bicolor, Mead, Nebraska, USA - 072115-113_1 MetaG | ecosystem: Host-associated > Plants > Roots > Rhizosphere | place: USA: Nebraska... | reverse complement strand
CAGCGGCGAGTTCCTTGGGCCGGCCGGCGCGCTGCGCATCCTCGACGAGATCGACCACATGCTGATGGAGACGCTCGAAGGCCAGGCGATGGAACTGGGCTGGGTGCGCGACAACGACCTCTCGGTCGGCACCGACGACTACCTGCGTCTGGCATTGAAGAAGACGGCCTGGTACAGCTTCATCCATCCCTTGCGGATCGGCGCGCTGGTGGCCAACCCCGAGGACCCGGATCTCGGCCGCTTCGATCGCTTCGGCTATCTGCTGGGCCTGGCCTTCCAGATCACGGACGACGTGCTCAACCTGAGCGGCGACGAGGCGCGCTATGGCAAGGAGATCGACGGCGACCTGTGGGAGGGCAAGCGCACGCTGGTGCTGACGCATGCGCTGTCCCACGCGAGCCGGGCCGAACGCGACTGGATGGGCAACTTCCTGTCGCGTCCGCGCGAACGCCGGCTGCCGCGCGAAGTGTTCCGCATGCACGACATCGTGGCGGGCACCGGCAGCATCGACTGGGCGCGGCAATCGGCGCTGGCGCTGGCCGACGCGGCGGCCAAGGAGTTCGACCTGTCGGCCTTCGCAGGGGTTGCTCCAAGTCCGGACCTGGACTGGCTGCGGGCCAGCGTGGGCTACCTGGTGCAGCGCGACTCCTAGCGCGGCGGCCCTGCGGCGCTCATTCCCGGCTCATTCTTGGCGCCTAGAGTGCGTGCAAGCCCTCCGTGGCGCCGCGTCGGCGTGCACGGGGCAGGGCCTGAAGGAGAGTTGCATGCATGCTTTGATCAAGGGTCTCGCCGTGGGCGTCTTCGGCGCCATCGCCACGCTCGGCGCGCTCAGCGCCAACGCCCAGTCGGATGGATCGGACTACCACCCGCTGCAGATGAACTCGCCCGCCAAACCGGAGGTCGACGCCGACGCGATCGCAGCATCGCATGCACAGGGCACCGAGGCCATCGGCCAGTCGACCGCCGCGCCGATGGTGAACTCGCAGGGCGTGTCGCGCGAAGCGGTCTACCGTGAAGCCGTCGCGGCCTCGCATGGGACCGGCACCGAGGCGATCGGCCAGTCGACCGGCATGGCCGGCATCACCGGCGGCGTCCCGCACTGAAGGCCGGGCTCAGAGGGCTTCGGCGAGCGCATCGACGGCGCCGAAGTCCGCCGGCGCGAGCAGCACCGCCACTTCGGGCCGCAGCGCGTAACGCGCCAGGGCCTTGGCCTCGATGAGGCCGAAGTTCGCCTGGCAGGCGGAGATCAGGCTGGCTTCATTCGTCTCGGCGCCGAAGCGCTCGCACAGGGCGCGTTCCGAGATGCGGGCGATGATGCGAGGTCCGTCAAAACCATCAGGATAGATCGCGAACCTGACGGTGCCCGAATCGGGGCAATGGATCGCTTCGCAGTTCATCGGGGGCTCCTTGTCGTTTGCTGCATATTGGACGCGAGCGCGACGAAAGAAAGTCCCGGCGAACTTCGCCTTGCGAAGACGGAAGGCGCCTACAACGCGAGCAGGTCAGCGCAGGGTGCCGTTCAGGTAGGGCTCGGGGTCGACCGCCACGCCCTGCTTGCGGATCTCGAAGTGCAGTTTCACGCGATCGGCGTCGCTGTTGCCGATCTCGGCGATCTTCTGGCCCTGGCGCACCACGTCTTTCTCCTTGACCAGGATGGTCTTGGCGTTGGCGTAGGCGGTCAGGAAGGTGTCGTTGTGCTGGACGATGACCATGTTGCCGTAGCCCCGCAGTTCGCCGCCCACGTACACGACCCGGCCGTCGGCCGCGGCGACCACCGGGTCGCCCAGGTTGCCCGCGATGTCCATGCCCTTGTTGCGGGTGCCGTCGAAGCCGGACAGGGTGCGCCCGGGCGCCGGGCGGATGAAGATGGCCTGCGGCTTCGGCGCCGGCGGCGTCGCGGCGGGCGGCGCCGCCTGGCCCGAGGGCGGCAACGGGTAGAAGGGCGGGCTCGTGCTCTGCGGCGGGGTCGAACAGGCCGTCAAGGCGGCGATCGCGGCGACGCCGGCCGCGATGGCGGTGGCGCGAGAAAGTGAATTCTGGATGTGCATGGCTTGGATGGAACGTGATCGCGGCGAAGGGTTCCCTGGCGCGTGGCCGGACCGCAGTTTTAGCATGCGGCGGCCGGGGCAGGTGAGACCATGCGTTGCAGCAGCGGCTGGCGCGCCAGGACCGCTGCGCGCGGGCCGGCGTCGACCACCTTGCCAGCCTCCATGAGCACCACCGTGTCGAAGCGCTCCAGCAGGCTGAGGCGGTGGATCGACGCGATCATGCAGGCGTCGGGAAAGGCGGCCGCGATGCGTTCGAGCACCCTCGCTTCTGTGGCCGCGTCCAGCGCGCTGGTCGGTTCGTCGAGCAGCAGCAGGGAACTGCCCCGGGCCGCCAGCACGCCGCGCGCAAGGCACAGGCGCTGGCGCTGGCCGCCCGACAGGTTGAAGCCGCGCTCCGACAGCGGCGTGTCGAGGTCGCCGTGCGTGGCCTGCAGCACCTCGTCGAAGGTGCTGGCATGCATCGCCGCGCGCAGCGCGTCGTCGCTCGCCGGCTGGCCGAAGCCGAGGTTCTCGCGCACGCTGGCCTCGAACACCTCGGTCTCCTGCGGGATCAGGGTCGCCAGGCTGCGCAGCCTCGGCCATGGCTGCGGCTGGCCGTCGATGGCCAGCGTGCCCTGCTGCGGCGCATAGAGGCCGGCCAGCACCCGCAGCAGCGTGCTCTTGCCGCCGCCGCTCGGGCCGACCAGCGCGATGCGCTGGCCGCGGCCGAGTGCCAGCGAGACGTCGTGCAGCCCGCTGCGCGCAGGCTCTGCCGTGGCCGCCGGCGTGCCACGCGGGTCGTAGCGCCAGACCAGGTGCTCGACCGCGATCGTGCGCCAGGCGGCATCGCTGTCGATGGCTTCCTCGGCCAGGTCCCGCACCCGCGAGGGCGCCTGCCAGATCGGTGCGGCACTGGTGTAGTCGGTGTGCATGCGGGCGAAGAACTGGAAGTTGGCGGCCATCGAGGAGACCACGCTCGCGGCCTGCTGGGCGTACTGGTAGATCATGAACACCCCGCCCAGCAGCACCGCCTGGCCCGGCGCCCGCGACTGCCAGACGTAGACCACCACCAGCCCCCAGGTCAGCGCCAGGCCGAGGATGTCGACCGCGAACCACTTGCCTTCGTTGAGCACCACGGTGCGCTTCAGCGGCACCGAGATCGCGGCCATGCGCCGGCCCAGCAGCAGGCGCGATGCGGCCGACAGGCGCAGGCCGATCACGGTCGAGGCGTTGCCGAGGAAGTCGAGCAGGGCGGCCACGTAGCGGCGGTCGGCGTCGTTCTCGGCGCGGGCCAGCCGCATCAGCGCCTGGTCGAAACGCAGCACCAGGATGGCGATCACCACGTAGCCGGTGATGGCGATCGCGCCGCTGGCGCGCGACAACAGGGTCAGGGCCACCAGCGGCCCGATGAAGTTGACGATGTTCGTGAGGTAGACGAACTGGTTCTGCGCGAAGTCCGACAGGGCCTTGCTGGCCTGGTGCACGCGGTGCTGCATCTCGCCCGAATGGTGGCCGTCCTGCCAGGCCAGCGGGGCGGCGGCGATCCGGGCATAGAGCGTGTCGGCCAGGCGTTCGCGCACCCGCAGGCCGACGTTGCGTTCGAGGATCCGGCCCGGCCCGTGCACCAGCCAGGAGGCGACGTAGACCGCCGTGAGCGCCCCGATCCAGCGGCCGGAGCCGGCGAAGTCGCCGGTCTGCAGCGCGTTGATGGCTTGGGCCGCCAGCCAGGGCATCGTGAGCCGCAGCAGCTGCGAGCCGGTCAGCAGCGCGGTCGCGGCCAGCAGTTGCGGCCGGGCACCCTCGGCGTAGTGCCAGAGCGCACCGTAGAGGGCGCGAATGGCATTGCCGGGGGCGTTGTCGCTCATCCGCCGGCGCCTCGCACTACTTCATCGGGATCGGCGTTGCCCGATCGATGGCCACCGCGGTGACGCTGTTCTTCGGCGAGCCATCGACCAGCAGGTCGGAATAGGTCAGGTAGACCAGCGTGTTGCGCTTGCTGTCGACCAGCCGCACCACGCGCAGCCGCTTGAACAGGATCGACAGCCGCTCGCTGTAGACCTCCTCGCGCTTGGGCAGCGGCTGCGTCACGCTCACCGGGCCCACCTGCCGGCAGGCGATCGAGGCCTCGGACTTGTCCTCGGCCAGGCCGAGCGCGCCGGAGACGCCACCGGTCTTGGCGCGCGAGACATAGCAGGTCACGCCGTTGACCTTGGGGTCGTCGTAGGCCTCGACCACGATCTTGTGGTCGGGGCCGATGAGTTTGAAGGCGGTGTCGACCTCGCCCACCGGCTCGGCCGGAGCGCGCGCCGCCGCCGTCATCGCCAGGCCGAGCAGCAGGGCCGGCATCCAGCCGCGGCGCGTCGTCATGCGATGTCCACCGTGTGGACGCGATCGAAGCTGCCCCGGCGGCGGTCCTCGAAGTAGCGCTGAAGCGCCTCGCGCACGGTGCGGAAGGCGATCTCCTCCCACGGGATCTCTTCTTCGGTGAAGAGCCGGGCCTCGATGGTCTCGTGGCCCGGGTCGAAGCGCTCGCTCAGCAGCCGCGCCCGATAGAACAGGTGGACCTGGCCGACCCGCACCACGCTCATCACGGCGAACAGGCCCTCCATCTCGTACTCGGCGCCGGCTTCTTCGTCGGTCTCGCGCGCCGCCCCCTGTTCGGTGGTCTCGCCGAGTTCCATGAAGCCGGCCGGCAGGGTCCACTTGCCCCAGCGCGGCTCGATGTTGCGCTTGCACAGCAGCACCCGATCGCCGAGGACCGGGATCGTGCCGACCACGTTGAGCGGGTTCTCGTAGTGGACCGTGCTGCAGGCCGGGCAGATCGCGCGCTCCTTGGTGTCGCCATCGTCCGGCAGACGGTAGACGACGGCGGTGCCGCAGTTCTTGCAGTGCTTGATGGGGACGCGCAGGATCATGGGCGTGGCTAGACGATCTGGACGGTCAGCGACGGCAGGCCGGTGATCTCGCCGACCAGCGTATCGCCGGCGACCACCGCCGCCACGCCCTCGGGCGTGCCGGTGAAGATCAGGTCGCCGGGCTGCAGTTCCCAGGCCGCCGACAGGTGTTCGATGGTCTCGGCCAGGTTCCAGATCAGTTTGCTCACGTTGCTGCGCTGGCGGTCGGTGCCGCCGACCTGCACCGAGATCTCGGCGTGCTCGATGTCGCCGGCCTGGGCCGCCGGCACGATCGGGCCGATCGGCGCGCTCTGCTCGAAGCTCTTGCCGATGTCCCAGGGCCGGCCCTGCTTCTTCATGTCGTTCTGCAGGTCGCGGCGCGTCATGTCGAGGCCGACGGCATAGCCGTAGATGTGCTTCATCGCGTCCGCGGCGGCGATGTTCCGGCCGCCGGTGCCGATGGCCGCGACCAGCTCGATCTCGTGGTGCAGGTTCTTGGTCAGCGTGGGGTAGTCCATGCGGCCGGTCGCACCGGCGTCGACCACCACCACGGCATCGGCCGGCTTCATGAAGAAGAAGGGCGGTTCGCGCCCGGTGAAACCCATTTCCTTGGCATGCTCTTCGTAGTTGCGGCCGACGCAGTAGATGCGGTGGACCGGAAAACGCGCGGCCTGGCCGACCACCGGGATCGACACGACCGGATGGGGGGTGAAAACAAACTCGGCAGTCATGGGGAAAGCGTCCTTTTTCAGCGAAACGGGAAGTGTGCCAGAGGGCAGCGCCGGTTGTCCGCGGTGGGACTGGGGGCAGGCGGCACGGCTATGCTTGCCGGATGATGAAGCTGCACAACTATTTCCGCTCCTCCGCGTCCTTCCGGGTGCGCATCGCGCTGAACCTCAAGGGCCTCGACTACGAGTACATCCCGGTGCACATCGCCCGCGGCGAGCACAAGACCGGCCCGTTCGCGGCGATCTCGCCCGACATGCTGGTGCCCCTGCTCGAGGACGACGGCGAGCGCTTCACGCAGTCGATGGCGATCATCGAATACCTGGACGAAATCCAGCCCGAGCCGCCGCTGCTGCCGCACGACCCGGTCGGCCGGGCCCGCGTCCGGGCGCTGTCGGAGTCGATCGCCTGCGAGATCCATCCGCTCAACAACCTGCGCGTGCTCAAGTACCTGGTGCGCGAACTCAAGCTCGACGACGACGCCAAGAACGGCTGGTACCGCCACTGGGTGCGCGAAGGCATGCTGGCCTTCGAGCGCCAGCTGGCCCTGCACCCCGCGAGCACCTACTGCTTCGGCGACACCCCCACCATGGCCGACTGCTGCCTGGTGCCGCAGGTCTTCAACGGCCAGCGCTTCGACTGCGACTTCAGCGGCCTGCCGCGCACCATGGCGGCCTTCGAGGCCTGCATGCAGCTCGATGCCTTCCAGCGGGCCCAGCCTTCGCGCTGTCCCGACGCCGAAGCGTGAGCATGTCCGATTGGCTGGTGCCCGACTGGCCGCTGCCCGCCGGCGTGCGGGCGCTCTGCACCACGCGCGAGGGCGGGGTCTCGGCGGGTGCCTGCCAGAGCCTCAACCTGGGCGACCATGTCGGCGACGATCCGGCCAGCGTGCGGACCAACCGGGCCCGGCTCGAGGCAGCGCTCGGCGCGCACCCGGTGTTCCTGCAGCAGGTGCACGGTACCGAGTTGCTAACGCTCGACGGCCGGACGGCCGACGGCGCTGCCGCCGACGCCTGCACCACGGTCGAGCCCGGCGTCGCCTGCACGATCATGGTCGCCGACTGCCTGCCGGTGCTGTTCACCGATGCGGCGGGCCGTCGCGTGGCGGCCGCGCATGCGGGCTGGCGCGGACTGGCCGCGGGAGTGCTCGAACGGACGGTCGCCGCCTTCGAGGGCGAGGGCGGCGCGCCGGCGCTCATGGCCTGGCTCGGGCCCTGCATCGGCCTGGACGCCTTCGAGGTCGGCGATGAAGTGCGCGCGGCCTTCGTCGCCGGTTCACCGGCGGCGAGCCGGTGCTTCCGCCCCGCCGGAACCTCGGGCAAGTGGATGGCCGACCTGGCCGGCCTGGCGCGCCAGCGGCTGCAGGCGGCCGGCGTCGCGCGGCTTCACGGCAACGACGGCAGCGAGGCCTGGTGCACGGTGCACAACCCGTTACGTTTTTTCTCGCACCGGCGCGACCGGGCCAGCGGCCGCTTCGCCGCCTGCATCTGGCGCCTCTGAATGGCCCCTGGCTGCCTCTGCGTGCGCTCGTACGGCTGCCTCTCGCTCGGCCGCCTCGCGGGCCTTGAGCGCCCTGCGGCGGGCCGGCGTGGCCATCAGGTAAACCACCAGTGCCACCGGCAAAAGGCCGTAGAGTACAAAGGTAACGATCGCGCCGAGCACGGTGCCGGTGGTGTTGGTGGCTTCCGCAATGGCCATCATCAGGGCCACGTAGAGCCAGGCGATCACGACGAGGTGCATAGATGATGTTTTCAGGCAGGTATGGCGGGCCGCGCTGGTGGGGCCCTGGCGAATACAGCATACTCAAAACCCGTATGCACGAGGCGAGGCAGAAGGAGACATCATGAAACACGCACAGGCCACCGGGGCCGAGACTTTCGCGCCCTTCCAGCAGGCGCTCACGCAGGGGTGGGAAAAAGCCCTCGAGTCCTTCCAGTCGCTCGGTGCCCAGGGCACGGCCTCGGCCGGCGCCCCCTGGAGCCAGATGCCCAAGCTGTCGTTCTCGGGCGAGAAGCTGCGCCAGCTGCAGGAGCAGTACGTCAGCGAAGCCAGCGCGCTCTGGCAGAACGGCTTCGCGGCCCAGGCCGGCGCCGACAAGCGCTTTGCCGGCGCGGCCTGGGGCGGCAATCCGGTCTCGTCTTTCTCGGCCGCCATCTACCTGCTGAACGCCCGCACCCTCATGGGCATGGCGGACGCGGTCGAAGCCGACGCCAAGACCCGCTCGCGCCTTCGCTTCGCGGTCGAGCAATGGATGGCGGCTTCGGCGCCGAGCAACTACCTGGCCTTCAACGCCGAAGCCCAGAAGAAGGCGCTCGAGACCCAGGGCGAGAGCATCGCCAAGGGCATCCAGAACCTGCTGCACGACCTGCAGCAGGGCCATGTCAGCATGACCGACGAAAGCGCCTTCGAGGTCGGCCGCAACGTCGGCACCACCGAAGGCGCGGTGGTGTTCGAGAACGACCTGTTCCAGCTGCTCGAATACAAGCCGCTGACCGCCAAGGTCTACGAGCGGCCGCTGCTGCTGGTGCCGCCGTGCATCAACAAGTTCTACATCCTCGACCTGCAGCCCGAGAATTCGCTGATCCGCTATGCGGTCGAGCAGGGGCACCGCGTCTTCGTCGTGAGCTGGCGCAACCCCGATGCGTCCATGGCGCACTACACCTGGGACCAGTACATCGAGGACGCCGCCATCAAGGCGATCCATGTCACCCAGGAGATCACCGGCCAGGACAAGGCGGGCGGCAAGATCGACACCCTCGGCTTCTGCGTCGGCGGCACCATCCTGAGCACCGCGCTGGCCGTGCTGGCGGCGCGCGGCGAGCAGCCGGCGGCCTCGGTCACCTTGCTGACCACCCTGCTCAACTTCACCGACACCGGGGTGCTCGACATCTTCATCGACGAGAACTTCGTCAAGTTCCGCGAAATGCAGATGGGGCAGGGCGGGCTGCTGCAGGGCGGCGAGCTGGCCTCCACCTTCAGCTTCCTGCGGCCCAACGACCTGGTCTGGAACTACGTGGTGGGCAACTACCTGAAGGGCGAGACGCCTCCGCCCTTCGACCTGCTCTACTGGAACAGCGACGCCACCAACCTGCCGGGGCCGATGTACTGCTGGTACTTGCGCAACACCTACCACGAGAACAAGCTCGCGGTGCCGGGCGCGCTCACGGTGGCGGGCGAGCAGGTCGACCTCGGCGCCATCGAGGCGCCGGTCTACATCTACGGCTCGCGCGAGGACCACATCGTGCCGATCGGCGGCGCCTATGCCTCGACCCAGGTGCTCAAGGGCAAGAAGCGCTTCGTCATGGGCGCCTCGGGCCACATCGCCGGCGTGATCAATCCGCCGGCGAAGAAAAAGCGCAGCCACTGGATCCGCGCCGACGGCAAGCTGCCGGCGACGCAGGCCGAGTGGCTGGCCGGCGCGACCGAGCATCCCGGCAGCTGGTGGACCGACTGGTCCGACTGGCTGAAGACCCACGCGGGCAAGCAGATCGCTGCCCCCAAGGCTTATGGCAAAGGCAGCGCCTACAAGGCGAGCGAGCCGGCGCCGGGCCGCTATGTCAAGGCGAAAGCCTGACCCTCACTTTTCCCGTCATATTTCAATCCACGCATCGGAGCACACCATGGAAGACATCGTCATCGTTTCAGCCGCACGTACCGCCGTGGGCAAATTCGGCGGATCGCTGGGCAGCATCCCGGCCACCGAACTCGGTGCCATCGTGATCAAGGAATTGCTGGCGCGCGCCAAGGTCGGCAGCGACCAGATCGGCGAAGTCATCATGGGCCAGGTGCTGACCGCGGGCAGCGGCCAGAATCCGGCGCGTCAGGCGCTGCTCAAGAGCGGCATCGCCAAGGAGACGCCGGCGCTGACCATCAACGCCGTCTGCGGCTCGGGCCTCAAGGCCGTGATGCTGGCGGCGCAGGCCGTGGCCACGGGCGACAGCGAGATCGTGATCGCCGGCGGCCAGGAGAGCATGAGCATGGCGCCGCACGTGCTGCCGAACTCGCGCAACGGCCAGCGCATGGGCGACTGGAAGCTGGTCGACTCGATGATCATCGACGGCCTGTGGGACGTCTACAACCAGTACCACATGGGCATCACGGCCGAGAACGTGGCCAAGAAGTACGACATCAGCCGTGCCGCGCAGGACGAGCTCGCGCTCGGCAGCCAGACCAAGGCCGCGGCGGCGCAGGACGCCGGCAAGTTCAAGGACGAGATCGTCGCCGTCAACATTCCGCAGAAGAAGGGCGACCCGATCGTCTTCGACAAGGACGAGTTCATCAACCGCAAGAGCACGGCCGAAGGCCTGGCTGCGCTGCGCCCGGCCTTCGACAAGGCCGGCGGCGTGACGGCCGGCAATGCCTCGGGCCTGAACGACGGCGCCGCCGCCGTGATGGTCATGACCGCCAAGAAGGCGGCCGCGCTGGGCCTGAAGCCGCTGGGCCGCATCGCCAGCTATGCCAGCACCGGCCTCGACCCGGCCTTCATGGGCATGGGCCCGGTGCCGGCGTCGCAGAAGGCGCTGCAGCGCGCCGGCTGGAAGCCGCAGGACCTCGACGTGCTCGAGATCAACGAGGCCTTCGCGGCCCAGGCCTGCGCGGTGAACCGCGAGATGGGCTGGGACATCAACAAGGTCAACGTGAACGGCGGTGCGATCGCCATCGGCCATCCGATCGGCGCGTCCGGCTGCCGCATCCTGGTGACGCTGCTGCACGAGATGCAGCGGCAGAACGCCAAGAAGGGCATCGCCTCGCTGTGCATCGGCGGCGGCATGGGCGTGGCCCTGACGATCGAGCGCTGAGCGTCTTGGACGACGCGCAGCTCTTTCGCCAGATCCGCGACGAGCTGTTCGTCGCCGCGGTGGGCGACGTGCTGGACACCATGGGTTTCCAGCACCAGTTCCTGCCGGCCGGCATCGCGCCGCTCGAGAAATCGATGCGCATCGTCGGCCGTGCCATGCCGGTGCTCGAGGCCGATGTCGTCAACGACGGCACGCGCTCGGCCGGGCCCCTGTCGGGCAAGCCCTTCGGCCTGATGCTGGAGGCGCTCGACGACCTGAAGCCGGGCGAGATCTACATCGCCACCGGTGCCTCGCTGCGCTATGCCCTGTGGGGCGGGCTGATGTCCACACGGGCGCAGCACCTGAAGGCGGCGGGCGCGATCCTCGATGGCTATGTGCGCGACGCCGGCGAGATCGAGCGGCTCGGCTTCGACGTCTTCTGCCGCGGCACCTATGCGCAGGACCAGGGCGTGCGCGGCCAGGTCATCGACTACCGCTGCACGATCGAGATCGAGGGCGTGCGCATCGCGCCCGGTGACCTGCTGTTCGGCGACCGCGAGGGCGTGCTGGTGAT
>Ga0182007_10001862_pt1 | contig 11001 bp, 9 predicted proteins | sample Sormic07211113_1_FD_123023 | JGI IMG/M metagenome (GOLD analysis project Ga0182007, IMG submission 123023) | Rhizosphere microbial communities from Sorghum bicolor, Mead, Nebraska, USA - 072115-113_1 MetaG | ecosystem: Host-associated > Plants > Roots > Rhizosphere | place: USA: Nebraska... | reverse complement strand
CCCGCGATGCCCAGCAGCACGCCCATCGCGAGCAGGTCGTTGAAGCTCTTCACGAAGAAGAAGCCGAACAGCATCGCCACCGCGATCAGGCCCATCTCGACCAGCGTCGCGTTCTTGCGGCCGATGTACTGCGACAGGATGCCGAGCGGAAAGCGCATCAGCGCGCCGGCGATGATCGGCACCGACAGCATCAGCCCCTTCTGCGCCGGCGAGAGATCGAAGGTCTCGCCGATGAAGGGCGCCATGGCGCCGTTCAGCACCCAGATGCAGCACGAGAAAGAGAAATAGAGAAAGGCCGCGAACAGCGTCGGGCCGTGGCCTGTTTTCAGAAACGTCTTGAAGCTGGTCATGGCAGTCCATGCGAAATGCCGCGGCCCGGCCGGGAGCGGGCCGTGTCGTCGGGCGGGGTTGGGAAGGTGTGGCAGCGGCGGCAGCCGGCAACCTGAAGGGTGTGTCCGGCCTTGTCGCTGCCGGACGGCGGGCAGGAACCTGCCGCTTCACCAAAGCGGTGCTTCGTTACACCGCACCCTGAATTACGCAAAAGACGTGCCAGTAACTTGAGCGTTGGCTGGCCTATGCTGTGCATCTGTTTCCGATTGCGACCGTGACCCGATTTCTCGTTGTTCCTCCTCCCGAAAGCGCTTCCCATGCGCTGCCCGCGGCCCTCGACTTGGCGCTGGCCCACGGTTTCGTCGCGGTCGCCTGCGGCGATCTGGTGCGCCAGATCGAGGCGTCGGCACCACGACAGGTCCTGATCTGGCTGCCAGGCTTGGTGCCTGAACCGTTGCTCGATGCGCTGCGGGCCTGGTCGGGCCTGCCGCCCTGCGCCATTGGACTCGTCAGCGCGCCGCTCGACGATGCGGCCCATGCGCAGCTGGTGGCGCTCGGCGTGCACGCCTGGGCGCCGGCCGATCGCATCGACGCACCGGCCCTGGCAGCGCTGAACGCGCGTGCCGATGCCCGCTGGCAGCGCGAGGTCGCGCTGCGCAGCGAACTCGAGGCGCTGCGCACCCGCCTCGATGAGCGCAAGTGGGTCGACCGGGCCAAGGGCCTGCTGATGTCGGCCCGCGGCATCGGCGAGGACGAGGCCTTCGGCCTGCTGCGCGGCGCCGCCATGCATGCCAACCTGCGGCTGGGCGAAGTCTCGCGCTCGGTGCTCGAGGCCGCGCAGTGGGCCGATGCGATCAACCGCGCCGGCCAGCTGCGCATGCTGTCGCAGCGGCTGGTGCGGGTCGCGGCACAAGCCCTGGCCGGCATCGACGTGCGGCGCGCCCGGGTGCTGCGCACGCAGTCCACCGAGCGGGTGAAGCACAACCTGGATCATCTCGCCGCCCTGGCGCTCGGCGCGCCCGCCACCGCGGCGCTGGACCGGGTGCGCGGCGCCTGGCAGGAACTGGAAACGGCCCTCGCGGCGCGGCCGGCGGCGGCGGCGCTCGATGCGATCGATGCCCGGGCCGAGGCCCTGCTGCGGGCCGCCGAGGCGCTGACCGAGGCGCTCGAAGCCTCCGGCGCGCGGCGGGCGCTGCGGATCGTCAACCTCTGCGGCCGGCAGCGCATGCGGGCCCAGCGGCTCGCCAAGGAGGCACTGCTGGCGGCGCCGTCGCAGGACCGGATGGCGACGACGATGGACGAGTTCGAGGCCGCGCTGCGGGAGCTCGAAGCCGCGCCGCTGAGCTCGCCCGAGATCCGTGCCGCGCTGGCGGTCGCGCGCGACGAATGGCTGCACCTGCTGGGTGGCGTGCGGGCCCTCGACAGCGCCGAGGGCCGGGCGTCGCTGGTGCGCGCCAGCGACGCGCTGGTCGACACCTTCGAGCAGCTCACCGCCGCATACGAGCACAGCCTGCAGGTCATCATGTCCTGAGTCCCGGTGCCGGGTGTTTGATTCAGGCGGCGACTTTTTCCACGTGCGCCTGGCGCGTGTAGAGGAAGTCGATCACGGCCTTGCGCGCATGCACGTAGACCGGATCCTCGGCCAGCGCCACGCGGTTGCGCGGCCGCTGAATGTCGACCGCCAGCACTTCGCCGATGGTGGCGGCCGGACCGTTGGTCAGCATCACGATGCGGTCCGACAGCAGCACCGCCTCGTCGACATCGTGCGTCACCATCACGACGGTGCTGCGGGTCTTCTGCACGATCGCCAGCAGTTCGTCCTGCAGCTTGGCGCGGGTCAGCGCATCGAGCGCGCCGAAGGGCTCGTCCATCAGCAGCACCTTGGGTTCCATCGACAGCGCCCGCGCGATGCCCACGCGCTGCTTCATGCCGCCCGAGATCTCGCCGGGCCGCTTCTGCGCCGCCGGCGTGAGGCCCACCAGCGCCAGCGCCGCCTCGGTGCGGGCCTTGAGCTGCGCCTTGTTCTCGGTCGCCGCGAACACCCGCTCGACCGCCAGGTAGACGTTCTCGTGGCAGGTCAGCCAGGGCAGCAGCGAGTGGTTCTGGAACACCACCGCACGCTCCGGCCCCGGGCCCTTGATCTCGCGGTTGGCGCACAGCAGCACGCCCTGCGTCGGCGTGGTCAGGCCGGCGATGAGGTTCAGCAGCGTCGACTTGCCGCAGCCCGAGTGGCCGATCAGCGTGATGAACTCGCCCTTGGCGACGTTCAGGTGGATGTCGCGCAGCGCCAGGAAGCTGCCCTTGGCGGTCTTGAAGCGCTGCTCGACGCCTTCGATCGCGATGTACTTGCTGTCGTCGTTCATTGCTTGACCTCTTCGAACGTGAATGCGGTGGCGATCTTGACGAGCGCGAACTCGAGCACCAGGCCGACGATGCCGATGACGAAGATCGCGATGATGATGTTGGCGACGTTGAGGTTGTTCCACTCGTCCCAGACCCAGAAGCCGATGCCGACGCCGCCGGTCAGCATCTCGGCCGCGACGATCACCAGCCAGGCGGTGCCGACCGCCAGCCGCACGCCGGTCAGCATGTAGGGCAGCACGGCGGGGAACAGGATCTTGGTGAAGATCTTCCATTCGCTGAGGTTCAGCACGCGGGCGACGTTCATGTAGTCGCTCGGCACGCGCTGCACGCCGACCGCGGTGTTGATGATCATCGGCCAGATCGAGCAGATGAAGATGGTCCAGATGGCGGCCGGGTTGGCGCCCTTGAACACCAGCAGGCCGATCGGCAGCCAGGCCAGCGGCGACACCGGCCGCAGCAGGCTGATCAGCGGATTGAACATGCGAGAGAGAAACTCGAAGCGCCCGATCGCGAAGCCGGCCGGGATGCCGACCGCGGCCGCCAGGCCGAAGCCCAGCGCCACCCGCTGCAGCGACGAGAGCACGTTCCAGCCCACGCCCTGGTCGTTCGGGCCCTTGCTGTAGAACGGGTCGCTGAACACGGTCAGCGCCTGCTGCCAGGTCGCGAGCGGCGACGGAAAGCCGGTCGTGCTCTTCAGCGCCACCAGTTCCCAGACCAGAACCAGCAGCGCGAAGCCGAGCACCGGCGGCAGCACGCGCAGCCAGACGGCGCGGAAATCGCGCGGCACGCGCGGCATCGGTTGGAGCGCGACCGGCGCAGCCGTGGCGACCGGGCGGGCGACGGCTTTCGCCGCCGGCGGCAAGGCCGCGTGGGCCTCGAGGGGGGAATGGAAGACGGCACTGACCATGGTGGGCTCCTCAGGCATGGACCTTGAACGAATCGGCGTACTGCTTCGGGTTCTTGCCGTCCCAGACGACGCCGTCGAACAGCTTGCTGCTGCGCATCGTTTCCTTCGGCACCGGCGTCTTGGCGGCGGCGGCGGCCTGTTTGTAGATGTCGATCTGGTTGATCTGGGTCGCCACCTGCAGGTAGTCCGGATGCTCCTTCAGCAAGCCCCAGCGCTTGTGCTGGGTCAGGAACCACATGCCGTCCGACAGGTACGGATAGGAGACCGCGCCGTCGGCGTAGAACTTCATGTAGTTGGGGTCGTCCCAGTTCTTGCCGAGGCCGTTGGTGTAGCGCCCCAGGATGCGCTGGTTGATCGCGTCCACGCTGGTGTTGACGTAGCTCTTGTCGGCGATGGTCTCGGCCATCTTGTTCTTGTTCTGCAGGCCGGCGTCGATCCACTTGCCGGCCTCGAGGATCGCGGCGGTCACGGCGCGCGCGGTGTTCGGGTACTTCTTCACGAAGTCGCCGGTGGTGCCGAGCACCTTCTCGGGATGGTCCTTCCAGATGTCCTGGCTGGTGATCGCCGTGATGCCGATGCCGTCCATGATCGCGCGCTGGCCCCAGGGCTCACCGACGCAAAAACCGTCCATGTTGCCCACGCGCATGTTGGCCACCATCTGCGGCGGCGGCACGGTGATGACCTTGGCGTCCTTCAGCGGGTTGATGCCGTTGGCCGCCATCCAGTAGTACAGCCACATCGCGTGGGTGCCGGTGGGGAAGGTCTGGGCGAAGGTGTATTCGGCCTTTTCCTTGCCCATCACCTTGGCCAGCGATGCGCCGTCGACCGCCCCCTTGTCGGCCAGCTTCTTCGACAGCGTGATGGCTTGCCCGTTGTTGTTGAGGGTCATGAGCACCGCCATGTCCTTCTTCGGGCCGCCGATGCCCAGGTGCACGCCGTAGACCAGGCCGTACAGCACGTGGGCGAAATCCAGTTCGCCGTTGACCAGCTTGTCGCGCACGCCGGCCCAGCTGGCCTCCTTGCTCGGCACGATCTTGACGCCGTACTTCTTGTCGATGCCCAGCACCGAGGCCATCACCACGCTGGCGCAGTCGGTCAGCGGGATGAAGCCGATCTTGACTTCTTCCTTCTCGGGCTTGTCGGAGCCCTGGGCCCAGACGGCGGCACGCAGCGCGGGGTCGAGCCCGACCACGCCGGCGGCGGCGGCCTGCAGCACTCGGCGGCGACTCAGTGTGGGTTTCAGCGCATCGGTCATGGGTCGTACTCCGGGAAGTGAAAAAAGCGGTTCGGAAAAACGAAAAGGCGCCCTCACCACGCACGGGCCGCTCGAAAACGAGCCCCTGCGGGATAAGGACGCCTTTGTCCGGTTCGGTGGGCCGCACCCGCCGTTGGATGCCGCCTGCCTGAAGACCTTCGTCGGTCTATGGACTGGGAGACAGCAAGCGGCGTGCCAATTGCTGGTTGCTATGAAAAGAGGAGCGTTGAATACCCGTCAATGCTCGCCGTGGCGCGGATTCCGCAAGAGGCCTGCCGTCGCGAAGTGCTTGTGCAGTGCACCATTGCGGGCCGCCGATGCACTCAGGGCGCCTTGTCGACGGGCAGGTACTCGGCCATGGCGAGCACCGATTCGGCGACCTCGACCAGGCGCCGGCCCTGGTTCATCGCGGTCTGGCGCAGCATCTTGTGGGCCTCCTCCTCGCGGATGCGGCGGTGCGCCATCAGCAGTCCCTTGGCGCGCTCGACCAGCTTGCGCTCGTTGAGGGCGGCGCGCACGGTGTCCAGCTCGTCGCCCATCGCCTGCAGCCGGCGCGACTGCTCCTGCACCATGTCGAGGATCGAGCGCTCGAGCTGCCGGCCGTAGGGCGCGCCGCCGGCCGGTGCATCCGGCGTCGCCGGCGCGTCGAGAAAAAAATCCGCCGTTTCCACGCCGTTTCCAACCTGCAGGCTGGCCAGCAGGGCTTCGTGGGCCTGCAGTTCGCTGCGGGCCTGCGTGGTCTTGTGCAGGCAGAGCCCGCGCAGGTCGGCCGCCAGGCGCTCCTCGACCGCCTGCATGGCATCGATGCGGCGGGTGCAGCAGTCGAACCAGGCCGGGCTCAGCTCGCTGTCGAGCGCGACGCCGGCCGGCGCCGCGCAGGCGATGCGGCGCAGCCGCTCCAGTTCGGCCAGCTGCGCCGCCGCCTGCACCGAGCCCCACACCTCGGCCAGGCCGGGCGCAGCGAAGTCGGCGAACAGCGCGAAGCAATGCTCCTGCGAAGCGATCAGGTGCAGCCATTGCTGCTGGCGGGCGCCGTCGTTGCGGCCCGAGGCGAAGGCGGCGGCGCCGCAGGCCCGCTCCTGGCCCGCGAACTCCTTGCCCTGCATGAAGTTGAACAGTGCGACCAGGAGGCGCGAGATCTCCGGGTCGGTCGCGCCGTCGGCGGCCTCGAACACCACCGCGATCAGGCCGGCGATCAGCTTGCCGAAGGCGGCGGTCGACTGCGCGGCATCGATCTCCTGCGCGCCGATCCGCTGGCGCAGCCCGGCCAGGGCGTCCATCCCCGGCAGCACCCAGGCGATCCGGCTGAACAGCCGCGCACCGTTGCCGATGCGGCCATCGGCGGCGTCGAGCTGGTCGAAGGCCAGGCGCACGGCCTGCTCCTGCCGCAGGCATTCGGCGATCTGGGCGTCGCGCTGCGCAACGAAGCGCTGACCGCGCGACGCCAGCAGCACGTTCGAGATGCCGCGTTCGCGCTGCAGGGCATGGACCAGCCGGCCGATCGTCGCCACCAGCTCGCTGGTTCGCGCGAGCTGCTCCAGCTCGTCGATTTCGCAGCGCAGGGCGCCGACCAGGAAGCTCAATCCGGATTTCATCGGGGTGTTCTCGAGGCCCGGGGGCCGTTCCAGGGGAATGCAGCAACATCCGTGCCCCGGAACAGGGCGCCGCCTACACTCGACGGATGCATGTACTGGGAATCGAATCCTCCTGCGATGAAACCGGCGTGGCGCTGGTCGAGACCGTGGACGACGGCCTGCCGCGGCTGGCCGCGCACGCGCTGCACAGCCAGATCGCGATGCACCAGGCCTACGGCGGCGTGGTGCCCGAGCTCGCCAGCCGCGACCACATCCGCCGCGTCCTGCCGCTGACCGAAGCGGTCTTCGAAGAGGCCGGCCGGCGCCTGTCCGACGTCGACGTCGTCGCCTACACCCGCGGTCCCGGCCTGGCGGGCGCCCTGCTGGTCGGCGCCGGCGTGGCCTGCGCGCTCGGCGCGGCGCTCGACAAGCCGGTGCTCGGCGTGCACCACCTCGAAGGCCACCTGCTGTCGCCGTTCCTGAGCGCCGATCCGCCCGAATTCCCCTTCGTCGCGCTGCTGGTGTCCGGCGGCCATACGCAGCTGATGCGGGTCGACGGGGTCGGGCGCTACGCGCTGCTCGGCGAAACCATCGACGACGCCGCCGGCGAGGCCTTCGACAAGAGCGCCAAGCTCATGGGCCTGCCTTATCCCGGCGGCCCCTGGCTCGCCAAGCTGGCGGAGCAGGGCGATGCCGAGGCCTTCAAGCTGCCGCGTCCGCTGCTGCACAGCGGCAACCTCGACTTTTCCTTCGCCGGTCTGAAGACCGCGGTGCTGACCCAGGCCAAGAAGCTGGGCGACCAGCTGGAGGCCCGCAAGCCCGACCTGGCCGCCTCGACGCAGGCCGCGATCGTCGAGGTGCTGCTCAAGAAGTCGCTGGCGGCGATCGAGCAGACCGGGCTCGACCGCTTCGTGGTCGCGGGCGGGGTGGGCGCCAACCGCGTGCTGCGCCAGCAGCTCGATGCCGCCTGCGCCAGGCGCGGCGTGCGCGTGCACTATCCGGAGCTTCACCTGTGCACCGACAACGGCGCGATGATCGCGATGGCGGCGGCGATGCGGCTGCAGGCCGGCGTCCAGGCGCCGACCGGGCACTACGCCTTCGACGTCAGGCCGCGATGGCCATTGGCGTCGCCGCCGGACGCCTGAGCTCGCTGCGCGCCATCGAAGGCAGCGGCAGCACGTCGAGCATCTTGCGCCACAGCTGCGACCATTGCGGCCAGTCGTGGCCGCCTTCGGTGGTGAAGACATGGCCGGGCGGCAGCGCGTCGGCCAGCAGCTGGTGGTTGGAGGCAAAGCGGTCGCTGAGCCCGAAGCCGAGGTACAGAGGCGGCAGCTGGGCGGCCTTCTGCGGCGAGGCGTACTGCTGCAGCCAGGGCCACAGCTTGCGGTCGACTTCCTCGTCCGGCGGCGGGCCCTCGGGCGCCTTCCAGGCCCGCAGGCCGCCGGCCTTGTGGATCTCGGCGCCGATCGGCCGCCGGCCCAGGTAGGGCGCCAGGGCGACGATGCCGTCGACCGCGCCCGGCTTCGCCAGTTCGTGGATCAGGGCGCCGAAGCCGCCGATCGAGATGCCCACCAGCCAGATCGACCGGTAGCCCAGCGCGCGCTGCGGCTCCAGCACATCGTGGTGCAGCCGTTCGATGAAGGTCTGGTCGTAGTAGTAGGAGACGTCGGCGTCCACCAGCAGGGCGTCGGCCGCGAACTCGCGCTCCCGGACGGCGTTGACGAAGCCCTCGCGCTCGAATTCCTCGGGCTTCAGAAAAGCGCCAGGCAGGAAGACCAGCAGGGTATCGGCCCGGGCGTTGTTCTTGGCAAACTTCAAGTGCGTTTTCATGGCGCTTCGTCGGGCGCCCGCCACCTGCTGCCACCGCAGAACTCGACGATTCGGACGCTAATTAAGAAGAAAGCATTGAAAAATACGTCACAGAACGTGACGTATTTGGCACTTATTGTCAGCCAGAAACATGACAGGGCCAGCAACAGAAAGTTACCGGCCCGTCCATTGGAGGGTATTGCGCCCGGGTCGAACCGGGCGCATGCATCGCGAGGCTCAGTTGATCGCGAGCTGGGCGACGTTGCTCACCGGCACCTGCTTGCCCAGCTTCAGGCTCAGGACGCCGTTCTCGAGCTTGGCCTCGCTGGCGGCGACATCGATGTCCTGCGGCAGCTCGTAGGCAGCCTTGATCTGGCGCTTGGCTTCGGCCTTGCTCTCGATGCGGACCACGGCGCCTTCGATGCCGATCGTCAAGTCGTCGCGCGACAGGCCGGGCACGTCCAGCGTGAGGGTCCAGGTCTTTTCATCCTGCTCGACGTTGAGCGAACGCTGCGCACCCGAGAAGGCCTGGTTGACGAAGCGCTCGAGGCTGCGGTCGTAGGTGCGCGGAACGAAGCGGGCGGTGCGGACTGCGGGGGCGAAAAACATGATGAGACTCCTGGGCTGAGGGATGGCTTCCGGGACAAGAATGTGTGTCCCTTACACTGCGCGGCGTTCAACAAGACAAGTGCCGCATGCCATCGCATCTAGGCGCTGCAACAGGGGATTCAAGACAATGCCTTCCAACTTTATTTGGCGTCGCCACGCCTTGAAATTGGCCGCTCTGGCGCTATGCGCGCCGGCTCTCCCGGCGGCCCTGGCGCAATCGGCGCCCCCGATCCGGCTGGCCCTGATCGAAAGCATGAGCGGCCCTTTCGCCAACACCGGCGAGGCCGTGTTCCGCAACCTGCTGTGGGCGGTCGAACGGGTCAACGCCCGCGGCGGCGTCAAGCTGCCGGGCGGCGCGCGCATGCTGCAGCTCGATCGCTACGACAGCAAGGGGCAGAACGAAGAGGCGCTCTCGGCGCTGCGGGCCGCGATGGACGACGGCGCGCGCATCGTGCTGCAGGGCAACTCGTCGGCCACGGCGTCGGCGCTGATCGACGCCATCGACAAGAACAACGAGCGCGACCCATCGCGGCGCGTGCTGTTCCTCAACTACTCGGCGGTCGATCCGGTGCTCACCAACGAGCGCTGCAGCTTCTGGCACTTTCGCTTCGACGCCCATGCCGACATGCGGGTCACGGCGCTGATGCAGGTGCTTCAGGAAGACAAGTCGCTGCAGCGCGTCTACCTGATCGGCCAGGACTACAGCTTCGGCCAGTCGGTACTGCGCGAATCGCGGCGGCAGCTCGCGGGCCTGCGGCCGGACGTCCAGATCGTCGGCGACGAACTGCATCCGATGGGCCGCGTGAAGGACTTCGCGCCCTACGCGAGCAAGATCATGGCCAGCGGCGCGCAGGGCGTCATCACCGGCAACTGGGGCAACGACCTGACGCTGCTCGTGAAGGCCGCGCGCGAGGCTGGCTTCAACGGCAGCTTCTACACCTTCTACGGCAATGCCCTGGGCGCGCCGGCCGCCATCGGCGATGCCGGCATCGGGCGCGTGGTGGCGGTGGCCGACTGGCTGCCGAACGTGCAGACGCCGCAGAGCGAGGCCTTCTACCGCGACTTCCGCACCCGCTTCCCGAAGCCTTCGGACGACTACGTCCACATGCGCATGCAACTGCTCGTCGAGGCGCTGGCGCAGGCCATCGAGCGGGCCGGCAGCGTCGACACCGTCGCCGTGGCGCGCGCCCTCGAGAAGGCCGATGTCACCCTGGCCGGCCAGCGCGGCCACATGCGCGCCGCGGACCACCAGTTCCAGCAGCCGCTGGTGGTCGGCGTCATGGACCGGCAGGGCGCCCCCGGCGTCAAGTTCGACGTCGAGGGCTCGGGCTACGGCTTCCGGGTCATCAAGTCGATTCCCGCCAGCCGCGCCGAAATGCCAACGAGCTGCAAGATGCAGCGCCCCTGAACTTGTTGCTCGCCCCCAGGTTGGGCTCACTTCGTGTAGCCCGCCCACCCCCTGCCGGGGGCAACACCAGCGGCCCGGCGAAGCCGGTTCCGCGGTGTTCCCCCAACGGCCGGCCTGGCTGCGCCGGCCTTGAAGATACTGCGTCCATCTGATTGCAAGGAAGTTGATCATGCGAGAAGCGATTCAAAACCTCGAGGCCTCCAAGATCCGCGAGGTGGCCAATGCCGGCCTCGGCCGCAGCGACGTGCTGGCCTTCTGGTTCGGCGAGAGCGACGAGGTCACGCCCGAGGTCATCCGCCAGGCCGCGATCGAGTCGCTGCAGCGCGGCGAGACCTTCTACGCCCACAACCTGGGTCTGCCCGAGCTGCGCGAAGCCGTGGCCGCCTACATGAGCGGGTTGCATCCGAAGATCGAGGCCTCGCGCATCGCGATCACCTCGGGCGGCGTCAGCGCGCTGATGCTGGCGGTGCAGGCGCTGGTCGACGCCGGCGACGAGGTGGTGGCGGTCACGCCGGTGTGGCCCAACCTCACGGCGCAGCCTGCGATCCTCGGCGCCACGGTGCGTTGCGTGCCGCTGGTGCCGAGGGCAGGGCAGTGGACGCTCGACCTGGACGCGCTGCGCGCCGCCGTCACGCCGGCCACCAAGCTCTTGATCGTCAATGCACCGAACAACCCGACCGGCTGGACGCTCACGCGCGCCGAGCAGCAGTCGATCCTCGAGCATTGCCGCGGCACCGGCACCTGG
>Ga0182007_10001860_pt1 | contig 11005 bp, 9 predicted proteins | sample Sormic07211113_1_FD_123023 | JGI IMG/M metagenome (GOLD analysis project Ga0182007, IMG submission 123023) | Rhizosphere microbial communities from Sorghum bicolor, Mead, Nebraska, USA - 072115-113_1 MetaG | ecosystem: Host-associated > Plants > Roots > Rhizosphere | place: USA: Nebraska... | reverse complement strand
TGCCAGGAGGTCCATCAGGCACACCTGCAGTTGGAGTAACAACAACCCAAACGCCTACAACTGAGCCTTCTAAAGCTGTCGAATCGTCTTCAAAAGAGATGGTCAAGAAGTAATTGGAGCGAAGCGGGAATGGGAGATCCTCGTAAATCAAAAAAGACGTTCCATAGGCCGAGAAGAATATGGACATCTGACCAGCTTAATGCTGAACTTTATATTATTGGATCGTATGGCCTAAGAAATAAACGTGAATTGTGGAAGGCGCAGTCAGAGGTTGCTAGATTCAGAAATCAGTCACGAGCACTGCTCGCACTTCCATCGGATGTAAGATCCGAGAAAGAAACACAATTGTTAGGCTTCTTGAACAGACTCGGGCTCGTAAGTGAATCTGCAACACTTGACGATGTTCTGAATCTTAAGATTGAAGACCTTCTTGAACGTAGGCTTCAAACAATAGTGATGAAGAAAGGGGGTACAAAATCGCCTCATCAGGCTCGGCAAGTTGTGGTTCATGGACACGTTTCCCTGGGCGATAGATTTGTAAATGTCCCTGGATACCTTGTAAGGCGGGAAGAAGAGGCATCCATTCTATTACATACGACACTGGGTGGTGGTTCTACTTCCCAACCGCTATAATGCATTCCTAGCTCTACACTTCCGACACAATGTCTACGTGATCAATTTTCCCATCAGAGTTCATATCAAATCCTTGTACTACTATAGCCCATTTCTCTTGATTCTGATAATTTTCTAAAATTTCCTGGCTATAGTTTGTCAAAGCAATAACTGCGGATTTAGTTCCGATAGATCTCACTCCAGCAATTACAATCACAGTTCCATTGTTACTATAAGGGTTTTTTATTTTTGCTATCAAACCATGATTATTTGAGTTGTAGAGTTTACCTGATTTGCCTACCAGACCTGACCAGAAATTTGTTTCATTGAATTTTATTGGCAAGTATTTGTTAAATTCAGCCGTCACTATGTTTGTGCCCGGGCCGCCGATAGAAATCAGATTACCACCCTCCAGCACCTTTTCTGCTTTTGCATCAGCATCTAGCTTGACTGTGAACTCGGACGGAATGTCACCGAATGTCCCCAAGAAAAATGCCAAATGAACCGCATAGTGTCCATCTCTCGCTGATGATTTGTACGGTCCATGTGGGTCTGGTGCACCCACTATTATAAGACCCTGGAACGAACCATTCACAATATAATCGCCAAAAAATTCATGAGCTTGATGATGTTTCCTTTGAACCCCTGCCTGAAAATCTAATTGTTTTTCTCCCCAATTCATTTCAATACCAAATGATGGGCTTGAGGGCCTGTAAAGTCTAGCGGTGCCGCCCTTTACAAGATTAGTTGCGACCTCTTCTATCACTCCACTTGCCGATAGCTTGCGAATATAGTAATACACACTCTGCTCATAAATCTTAAGATCTTTTGCAATCTGTGCAGGATACATGGACTTCTGTGATAGCAACTCCATTATTCTCCAAGCTAAAGGGTTAGAGAGAACCCGCATCTGCTTCACGTTATCAAAGACAACCATTTTTTTACCAAAAAGTTTGCCATTTTCGTCATATACAAGAGTCTTTTGTTGCAAATACGATTTCTGAGACACAGAGTTATATATTGTTATTTACCGGTAACGAAATTTTTTGTGTCCTATCCGTAATCCACGTTTGTATGACCTCCTGAAGACCCAAATAAGCGTATAGCGGTACGTCGGTATTTTGATAAAGGTTTTAAGATCTATAATTCTTTTGTTAGTAGTGTGTTCTATTATAGGATATAAAGGAAACGTACTCGCAGCTCCTGTATTAATTGACAGCCTCAAAAGGATGGAGTATAGGGGATATGATAGCGTGGGGATTGCCACGATTACGGATGGCAAAATTCTTGTCCGAAAGGGAGTGGGCAAAGTAGCAGAAGTAAACAGATCACTTGATTTAGGAAGAATGCCAGGACAGATGGGAATAGGGCATACTAGATGGGCAACACATGGGGGAGTAACCGATAGTAACGCACATCCTCATTCAGCTTGCACAAATGATATTGCAGTTGTGCATAATGGAATTATCGAAAACTATAGTGAATTAAAAGAGGAACTGATGCTTCAGGGGCACATATTTAAGAGCCAGACGGATAGCGAAGTTATAGCACACTTGCTTGAGGCGCACTATTCAAAAGAAGGAAGTATAAAACAAGCAATGATTGAAACATGTAAGAGGTTAAAAGGAGCTTACGCCTTCGTTGCAGTCTTTGAAGAAGGTACCATTAGCGGTGCGAGATTTGACGAGCCCCTTATAATCGGGACAGTGGATAATGGATATTTCATATCAAGTGATATTCTCGGCTTCCTGAAGTATACAGACAAATCTATTTTTCTCGATAATAAAGATATTGCAATTATTGATGGGGAAAAAATGGAATTATTCGATTTTGAGGGTTTTTCAATCAAACGACCTATTACCCAGGTAGCCTGGGAACTAGCAGCTGTGGAGAAGGGTGCCTACGCACATCATACTTTGAAAGAAATTCATCAACAAGTCCAGACTATAATTGAGGGAATGAGTGATGATAAGGAAAAAATGGAGGCATTCTGCAGTTTTCTCACAAATGCTAAATCAATATACATTACAGGAAGCGGAACCAGCTATCACTCCGCCCTAATTCTAAAACACATTTTTGGCAAGTTTGCTAAAATCAGATCGGAGGCTATAATGTCAAGTGAGTTTCAATATATGGCACAAGATCCTATTGATGAAACTTCAGTGTTGATCGCGATTTCCCAGAGTGGAGAGACAGCTGATGTTTTGCAATCTGTCAAGGCAGCCAAACAGATGAGCGCAAAGATACTTTCAATTGTAAATGTTCCGACTTCATCATTGGCACGAATTAGTAACAGCTTTCTTAATGTAAATTGTGGGCCTGAAATCGGAGTTGCAGCCACAAAAAGTTTTACTGGACAGCTTTCAGCTCTTTATAATGTTACTGATACGTTATGTCATGGTTGTATTGGGATTGCAGCAAACAAGAATGAACTGATTGCAGCGGTGAATCTTATCCTTTCTACAGAGAACAATATTGCCAAGATAGTCAATACAATGTATGATGTGAAGGATATCTATATTCTGGGAAGATCGTTGCATTACCCCATTGCCCTGGAAGGCGCCTTGAAAATAAAAGAGCTTGCATATATTCACGCGGAGGGTATTGCAGCGGGTGAATTGAAACATGGGCCACTAGCACTAATAGACAAGAACACCATAGTGATAGTAATTAATCCATCTGATTCAACGTTCGATGATACAATCTCAAATGCACACGAAATCAAGGCTAGAGGTGCCTTTGTGATCGGGATTTCAGACAAAGAGAACGATCTCTATGATCACTTTATAAAAATACCCAAGGTCAAGGAGGCCCTATTCCCATTAATCGAGGTAATTCCATTGCAGATTCTAGCGTACTATTTAGCTCTTAAGAAGAATGTAGATCCGGATTACCCGCGCAATTTAGCAAAATCAGTCACGGTAAAGTAGAGAATACATGTTAAAATATATCTATAACGATTACGTGGATTGATGGACTCGCCGTAAAAAATTCATAAATTTGTCATGGCTTTTTTATTGTTGGTTTCACAGACCATGATAAATAGAAGCTGTTTAGTTCGTTCAATTCGTTGCGGGATAGACAAGTTCTGGTTTCTTAATTATTATGACAAATTACGGCTATAGGTATACCTACGTCATTTGACGTATAATCTTGTCAAATTCGTCTACGGTATTATCCCAATTGAACTGCTTTGAAAAAGCAAGTGCATTATTACTATATTTAGTAAGGAGACCCTGATTTCTTAACAACCAAACTGCAGAGGTTGCAAGCTCATGTGGCGAGTTATCTTTGACTAATATCCCAGTTTCTCCATGTATGATAGAATCTCTTAAACCCGGGACATTATACGCTACAGCAGGCGTTCCCATTGCGTTGGATTCGGTAACGACCAAACCCCAACCTTCACGGACCGCGGGTATCAATATTATATGTGCTTTCCCTAGCATTTCGAATTTTAGTTCATTTTTTATATAACCATAAAAAAAGACATCCTTAATATTTAATTTTTTAAGTTCTCGATACAAATATCCATTGCCTATGATCCACATTTTTGCGTCAGGTATCTCCTTTTTAATTAAGGAAAACGCTTGTATTGCATGATGCGGCAATTTAGCTTTTTTTAATCTACCTATGAAAACACACGTTGGTTTTGTTTCTTTTGATGGTACCTTGCTAAGTGGAATAACGCTTAACCCTTCTGGTACTGTCAAAATTTTTTTGAAACCAAGTGCTTTCAAATCCTCTTTGGATGAATTAGATACTGTGATTGTTGGAACCTCTTGGTAATATGATAACCATTTTCTCTCAAGGTAGTAATAGCCGATATAACTTAACGGGAAGAATGTTTCATAGAACCAAAATTCTCGAGCCAACTGATGAAATATTGCCAGGATCGGATGTTTCTTGACGTATTTAGGCGTTAGAAACGGTCTTGTATTTATCTCATCAATAATGAAATCATAACTGTCTTTGTTTTTGTTGTAATATGTTTTTGCTTTATTATATACAGTATTGTTACCACCTGCCCTTATTATGTTAACTCCATCAATGTTTTCGTTCTGTACGCCAGTTGGTATTTTTGATGTAAAAAGGGTCATCTTGTATCCTTTGTTGGCTAATCGACGCATTATTTCATGCGTAAACACTTCAGCTCCTCCAGCATCAGGATTCTTGATGTCCCGCCAGTTAAACCACAAAATACGCAAGAATCAGATGATCGTACCTAATTTCCTTGTGTGTTATATAAGACTTTAAAGAAATACATTGGCTTGTCAGTTTTTATAACTGATGGGATGCAATTATTAATGCCTGAACAAATCCAGACTACGTTAAAAGTGCAATAATAATAAAATCCGATTCTCAAAGAGATGTGGCTCTCCTTTTAAGACCGCATTCACAGGTTTCCAGGCAGCCTTCTGGTTTGCCCTTACCGTCGCATGAATGGACTATTGCCCAGTTCCGCAGGAGAGGAGCCATCACTTATTTCCCCTGATACACACGGCAACTCATCATTTCTATTGACATAGTAGGCCTTTACCCATTGCGAAGATTCTGAATGATGATAGATCGTTCTTTTTCTCTTCTGGCTAGTCGGATGGTTATTTAATGTATCTCAAGATTTGAGATTATGCCCTAAATTTTTTGACTGAATATTGGATAAAATTAATTGGCTTGAACTCTTGGAGTTCTTAGATTAATAAAGAAAATGATGGAATTAAAGAAAGGTCAAATACCTTGGAACGAAGGGAAGACTAAGAAGAGAATTTGGTATCCTTAGTTTTCCTTAGTTTATACCAGCATATGCAGATAATAACTTAACTTTAAATAGCCTTTATACAATTCACGCGTCATCAGTTCAATGACGCTTCCAGATAAAAGAGATTATGATATTATCGTAGCAGGTGGAGGACTCGCAGGAATGATTGTAGCTTCATCTGCGGCATACTATTCAAAACAAACGCTGCGTATTCTGGTTGTCGATAGAAATCCATTACGCATAGTAGGCAAAAAAACTATTACAGGCTGGGTATGTGGTGATGCTGTTGGGAAAAATACCGTTGATTATATGTCGGACCGGATCGGCACTAAATGGGGATATCCGGAAATTGAGCATCCTGTAAAAGGTGTAATGGCATATTCACCTGATCATGAAACTGCCGTGCCTTTCGATGGAGATGGGTACATTCTCAACAGAAAGATATTGCCTCAAAAACAAATGAAGGATGCATTGAAAGTCGGGGTCGAACTGAAGGACATGGTCGCTTTACGCTCATTAATTGTAGAGACTGGTAATAATGGTACAATCATTGGGGTCGAAGGGGATGATCTTGCTAACAAGTGTCCATTCAAAAAGACTGCAAAGATAGTTGTAGATTGTACCGGTGTTACATCCGTTCTGAGGACTAACTTCCCAATAAAGTCGTTTATTCAAAGGAGAATCCATAGAGATGATCTGGAGGGTACAGGTAGATACATTTACAACTTTGACATTGCAAAGGAAGACAAAACATATTTCGATCCAAACTACTGCATTATACACTTAGATCAAAAACTGGCCCCAGGGGGGTATGGTTGGGTTTTTCCAAAAGGAGAGAACAAGGTCAACATTGGTCTTGGCATACAGCAAAAAGCCTTTGATACAATGAACAAGGAGACAGGCGTTCATAAGAATTTGAAAACGCTTATAGATGAATATGTCCAGCTCAACGCCGTTATTTCGAATCCAAAAATTTCTGATGGGGAATTTGATGAAGGCAATGGTTGGGGTACCTGGCAAGTGTCGGTCAGAAGACAGAATGATTGCATGGTTGCAAACGGGTACATGCTTGTCGGAGATTCCGCATGGATGCCAAAACCACTTGACGCTGGTGGGATTGGCCCAGCAATTATTGCAGCTACTATCGCTGGAAAAACTGCTGTAGAGGCGATTGAGTCAAATGATACATCAGAGAAAGGTTTGTGGAAGTATAATAAGGAATTTATCAATGATTATGGGTATAAGACGGCAGGCCTTGAAGTGTTTCGCAGGATGTTGCAGGGATTGACAAACGAACAAATTAACTATGGTATGAAGCATTTTTTGTCAAAAATGGACGTTGATAAAATTAGCAAAGGTGAGCATCCTGAATTTGGCACTGTGGAAAAAATAGGCATGTTCATAAGAGGAGCGCTTAACAAAAGCTTGGCGGAAAATCTGGCATATACTTCTAAATTAAATGAAAAACTAGTAGAGCACTACTTTAATTATCCATATAGCCCCGAGGTATTTCCACAGTGGCAGCAGATTCTGAATAACTATTTGGGTGGAGCGTTTTCAAAATTTAAATGATTAGATAATGTTATTCCTGATTCGTGAGGGAGTTTACATCCTTTCTACTGCATTTTTATATGTTGTAGTTGCGGTTGCAAGGGGAACAATCTTGTGCTTGTACACATGGTGAATGCAGGTTAATAAAGAGAACTATGAATTAATATAATCATAGAGAAATTAAGCTAACCAAGCCAGCTTTATTATTTTATTTTACAATCTATATACATGAAATAAAATATTGCATTCGTTGAAGGAATGGTCAGCGAGTGGGCTCTTGAAGTTTCTTTTCCAGATTATCAATCGCCTTTACAATTACTTCGCGTCTGGTTTCTTCAGTAACCACTGCTCGAACATCCTCTATCAGCATCTTTGCAACATCCAATTTTCTTCGCATCCCTGACACGAGATGGTCGTAAACAGCGAAGGGATATACAGCACCATAAATATCTTGCATTAGCAAGAATAATCTCGCAGCATCTTGTGCTTTTCCCACCCTCATCTTGTCGTATACCATTCTCTTTACCTCTCCTATGCAATCCAGTAATCCTGTTATATATGATGATCCCGAGACATTGAGTTCTTTCATGCTAGGTATTGGTGAGTCTTGTAGGACGCACTTTAGTCCATAAGCCTCAACCAGCTCCTGTTCAGCAGTTGCAATATACTTGTATAAATCGGTTTTAGAATATTTCCTGAATTCCTCAAGCATAGTCTTCGCTTGGTGGATATTTATTTGTGCTTGGTCTATTTCACTGCGGTGCAATGCTATAATCGATTTGCTACAAAGTGCAATAACATCGCGGGTTCCTTTAATTAATTTTTCCCGTCTTTCTTCAACATTTCTCAGATCATGATTAATCTCATCTAATGAGCTTCGAACATTGTCAAGCAACGTAGAAGCTTTTATCATATTTCAATAAAGACTTTGCTATTATACGATAGGCAATATCGACCAAGATTGCACGCACCATTCCCATATAGATCAAGTTATTATATGCTCCTCTTACAATCAACATTCGGGAGTGTTGCTCGAGAGGAATTTGGAAAAATGTCTGTAGGGAGGGTTATTTAATTGGGTAATATTCGTAGAAGTAGAGGTTATAGCTTTGAACACACATTAGTACAGAGGTTGAATAATGGAGAGTGGAATGCCCGACGCTTAGGCGGTTCCAGCACCGGATTACCTGACATCATTGCTGTTAACAACATCGATGCCATTCTGTTATCTATAGAAGCAAAGTCAGGAACGGGTGACATCCTATATGTTCCTCAAGATCAGATAAGAAGAAGTATACTTATACGAAATATGTTTAGCTTTTACACGACGAGACATTTTATATTGGCCTTCAAGTTTATGAGAAAAAAGCGGTTCCAAAGAAATGGAGGAATTACTTACGAACACCGTAAATTAATTGAGTATTATAAAGTCGCAGATATGTTTGATGCTATGAATGATATCCCATGTGTGAAGTGCACTTATGAAGGGAAAACTTTTGCTATTCATGGAAAAAAATCTGTAAAGCTTAATCTGCCTGATTATAAAATGCCGTTTCAAAGATCAGCATCAACTTTGCAAGCAGAACCTTCTCATTCTTCTCCTTCCCCGTCGTCAAAAAAAAATCTATTCACTTCCAAAGGCATATTTAGTAGCAAATTTTCTCATATTGATACTAGTGTTTGAAGGATAAACATATGACAAAAGAAAAAGCTATTACTTCGGATCAAATGTATAAAATAGAAGACAATGGGCATAATTTGATTGGAATGCATCGAGTATACATGATGGAAAATGCAGGACACGGGCTTGCGGATTTTATAATTGACAAGTTTAAGACCAAATTAAAAGGAAAGGAAATTCTTGCCATATGTGGTACAGGCAATAATGGAGGAGACGGCTTTGTTACATCAAGACATTTATCCGGTTATTATGGTGCAAACGTGAGAGTTTTGTTATTAGGCTTTCCTACTGAAATTCGAACTGAGGAAGCAAAGATTAACTGGAGCATAATTGAAAACATGGTTTCTTTAGAAACCATGTTTGGCGATGAAATAAGCGATGAAATTAAAAGGAAAATTTCCAGGGCCGATATTATTATCGATGGAATTTTTGGAACTGGAATTAAAGGAGAAATTCGTGAACCCCACGGAACTATCATCGAGATGATAAATAAATCAAATGCATATGTTGTTTCTGTTGATATTCCATCAGGGATCGATCCTAACACGGGGAAAGCCCATGATAGATGTGTAAAGGCTAATGCCACGGTTACTTTCCACAGGATGAAAATTGGGCTAGTCAATAACAAAAAATACACAGGTGTGATTCATATAGAACGGATAGGAATCCCTGAAGAAGCTGAAAGGGGAGTAGTGTAGTACCACATTGAGGGTTGTACAAATTCCAGTCGGCCAAATGGCAAATTTTACCTATGTCATAGCTGATGAAGAAAGCAGTGAAGCTGCTATAATTGATCCGTCCTGGGAACTAGAGAGGATTTTCGAAACATTAAAGAAAAATAGCTGGAAAGCAAAATACATTGTGAATACACACACTCACTTTGATCACGTTTTAGGCAACGAACAAGTAGCTGAAATCACCGGCGCTCAGATCATTCAGCATAAAGATTCAAAACTTATCAAACAATTGTCAGTATCCGACGGCGATATAATTAAGATCGGGAAGATTCAGATAAGGGTATTGCACACGCCCGGCCACTCTCAAGATAGCATGTGTCTTGTAGTTGACGGTGAACTGGTATTTACAGGCGATACATTATTCGTGGGAAATTGCGGAAGGGTGGATCTTCCAGAGAGTAACTCTAAAGACATGTATAATAGCCTGTTTCAAAAAGTCTCAAAACTTGAAGATTCTCTTATAGTGTATCCAGGGCATGATTACGGATCGCATCCAACATCGACAATTGGTCAAGAGAAAAAAAGCAATTACGTGCTGCAACCAAGATCAATACAGGAATTTCTTGGCTTTATGGCAAGTGATGATTAGTACTTGCCATATGAAGAAAGAAAGTCTGAGTATCGCGACATAAAAAGTTTAAATCAATCTCATTCAGGGCTAGCTAAAATCTCGACCATAACCAATCCGATTTTTATTTGCGTAATATCCTATACTAGAACTAGTGAGATTCCGGGCATCACTATGGCAGGTGCAAACGCAGAGCTTTTGAAATTTACTTCAGCAGCAGATTCAGAATTTCTTTATTATGGACGTTGTAAATGCATTAATAAAGTTCCAGTTACTCCTGACGGAAAGCCGACCCCCGCCATTGTCACTAGAAGTGCTTTGCAATTGACCGATATACCATTTCTGATAGTTGATGCGGGTTCTAAAATTAAACCTTGTATTCCATATATTTCGTTTAGCGTTGAATCTGGAAAAAATATCAAATACGCTGTGGGAGTGGATATTAACGATGTTAAAAAGGCATTTGATTATGGAGTTATATTTGGTAAACAACTTTCAAAAACTAATGACTTGGTAGTAGTCGGCGAAAGTATTCCGGGTGGTACGACTACGGCATTAGGGGTTTTAATTGCACTTGGAGTTGATGCGAAATTCAAAGTGAGTAGCAGCATGCCAGAGAATCCTCACCTTCTCAAAAACAGTATCGTTGATGAAGGTATGAGAAGGGCCGGAATCAGTTATGGCGGGCTTAAAGATTATCCATTCAAGGCAGTATCCCTATTTGGAGATCCAATGATACCTTCTGTTGCAGGTATAGCCGCCGGGGTAATGAGTTCCAAAGGCAGAGTTATGCTTGCTGGCGGTACACAGATGTCTGCAGTAGTTGCTATACTCAATGCACTACACATATCAGTTGATAATCTGTGTATCGGAACCACATCGTACGTTGCAGCGGATCGCTCCTCAAATCTTGTCGATCTTATGAAGTTAATATCAAAAGACGTTCCAATTTATTCATCAAACCTCCACATGGTTGAATCCAGCAAACCTGGATTGCGGGCTTTTGCAAATGGCTATGTAAAGGAGGGTGTAGGTTCAGGTGGCGTCTCAATTACTTCAATGCTAAGATCAAAAGATACTATCGATGGAAGGGCTAT